>Ga0182012_10005305_pt1 | contig 13356 bp, 11 predicted proteins | sample 612S2SmetaG_FD_120486 | JGI IMG/M metagenome (GOLD analysis project Ga0182012, IMG submission 120486) | Permafrost microbial communities from Stordalen Mire, Sweden - 612S2S metaG | ecosystem: Environmental > Terrestrial > Soil > Wetlands > Permafrost | place: Sweden: Stordalen | collected...
CACCGTGGGCGTAACCAACGGCGACGCACATAACGCCGCGCCCAGCTTCGGACTCGGCGTGGCGTTCACTGCGAGAGCGTTGAGCTTCGCCTCGGCCACGCTCACTGTGGCCGGGACCACGCAACCTGCACCGACGGGCGACGCCTCGGGCGTTACGGTCGCGATTCCAAGCCTAGCCGCGGGGGCGAACGCCCAACTCGTCGTCAACGCCAACTACGCGCCGACCTCGCTGAGCGCCGGTGCCACGCTCGAAGCGATCGCTTCGATAACGAATTACGCGGGAGAGCACGATCCGAACGTGACGATGACGACGACGGTCGTCGATCAACCGCCCGACCCTCCGAAAGTCGCCGAGCCCGCGCCGGTCGATCCGGCGCCGGCAGACACTCCACCGCCGGGCAACGCCGGGAAACGCGGAAAGGCCTCGTCATGAGTTCGTCCATCAGCAATCCTCCGCCGAGCGTGGCCGCGCCGTCGCGCCTGGTCCAACTCGCCTCGACCGCGACGGGCGGCTGCAACTGCGGCTGCGGCAACACGCAAGAGGTCGACGCCGGGCTGTGTCCGATTCCTACCTTGCAGTTCCCGCGGTTCTTCGCGGGGCAGTTAGTCCAGCCGAGCGACCTGACGGCGATCGAGCAGCGCATCTTCTCGCACGAACAGTTGCGCGCGCGGCACACGATCGGTTGGGGGGTCTGCTGCGGGTTCCGCGTCGCCATCGACGGTCAAGCCGTTCAGGGTACCCCGGGCACCGTCACAAAGGGCACCGATGGCGGAATCGAACTCAAGGGTGCGACGTTGCGCGTCGAGCACGGGTACGGCATCGACCGCTACGGCCGCGACGTGTATTTGGCGAACAACTATTCGGCTTCGCTCGAGCAACTGTTCGCCGAGCGCGCCGCGCGGATCGCCAAGGCGATGGGCGATCCGTGGTGTGCGATTCCCGGCTGTCAACCCACGCCGCCGACGCACTATTGCGTGGCGGTGCGCTACAAGGAGTGTCTCGAGCAACCCGTGCCCTCGTATGCGCAGCAGTGCGGCACGCCGAAAACGCTGTGCGAGTATTCGCGGGTGAGCGAATGCGTCGAGATCAGAATCTTCGGCGACAACGAGTTCCCCGCGTTGCCGGCGCCGCCGGTCAGCACCCAAACTTGGTGCGGGCTGCCGCGTGAAGACCTGAGTTTGGCGTACCTGTGGAACCGCCTGATCACGATGCCGCAGGGCGCGACCGACGTGGGCTCGACGCTCGGCGCCGCGGGCGCGGCCGACAAGCCGAGCGACGCATATACGTTGCTGGCCTCGCACGTCAGCGGGAACGACGATACCGAGCGCGCGTCGTGTCTCGACCTGCTGCATATGGCGCGCGCGTGCGATCCGTGTCTGGCGTGGCCTTGGATTCCGCTGGCCTGCTTCACGTCCGATGGGCAAGTCGTCAGCGCACCCGATTGCCGCGTCCGGCGGACGATCTACAGTTTGCAAGAGATCGAAACGGCGGTCGTGCGCATCTTCTGCGCGCTGCTCGAACTGACCCAACGCCAGGGCACGACAACGAATCCGCCGGCCGGAACCACGAACATCCCGTGAGCTACGTCGACCGGCCGGCGTTCAGCGAAGGCCAACTGCTCTCGGCCGCCGACCTGCAACTGGCCGTCGACTATCCGCGCGACGAACTCGAGACGCATTGTTCGGTCGCGCACACCAGCGGCGTGGTCGACGGCTTGGCCTTGCAAGTGCTCCCGCCGGCCGCCGGCAGCACGACGGCGTCGGCCTATGTGCGCGCCGGCCTCGCAATCGACGCCGTGGGACGGCAACTCGAGTTGGCTTCGCCGTTGCCCATCGCGGCGGATCCGCTTGGCGGACAGCCCGCGGGACCCTATCCCGCCTATTTGTGGTATACGGAGGCGCCGGTCGCATCGGCGTTGAGCCCGCTCAACCCGTGCTCGACTTTCACGAGCGACCGGGTGCGCGAGACGCCCACCGTCGGCGTTTTCTTGGACGACCAAGATGCGCGGGCGACAGCGCCCGATGCCGTCTGCTTGGGCTACTTGGGCTGGGACGGCAGTGCGTTTCAAACCTATACCGGCACGGCTGCGAGCGTGCGGCAAGGCGGCGGCGTGCGCGCGCACGAGATCGTCGCGCCCGAGCACGCGGTGCTGGCGCATGCCGAAGACAAAGCACCGACCGTTTTCTCCGTCGAGGGCACGCTGCAAGCCGTCGCAGCGCAGGACGGGACGGCCCCGGTCGTCGCCGTGCCCGGCGGTTCGCTGGTTTTCTCGGCCGCTCCGCCAGCGGTCGCGACCTCGACGGTGTCGCTCGCGTATCGTGCGCCCAGCGCGACGGGCAACGGGCTGGCCATCGACTTGGGCAACAACGACCCGTCATCCAGCGTGGTCGTGGAGTCGGGGGCCGGAACGACCCTCGCGAAGATCGACGGCACCGGCACGATCAGCGCGAACGGCGGCACGTTCGACACGGTCAAAGCCTCGACGAGCGTCACGGTAACGACGGGGCGGAGCACGCTGACGCTCGGCTCGACGCCGCCGCAGAACATCGCCGGCATGGTCGCATCCGATACGCTCGCACTCGCCTTCGGTACGGGCAACGGCGATCACGCGGCCTTTATCGCCGGAGCCGCGCCCGTCGCGACGATCGATTCCAACGCGCTGACGATGCTGAGCAAAAACGTCAAGGTCGGCGTGCTCGACTCGAACGGCGCGGCGGGCCTCGCGCTAGCGAATACCGATAATCTCGAGATCAGGACGGGCGGTGGCGACCTGCTCTTCAACCCGGGAACGCAAAACGTCCCACCCTTCCGGCTCACGGCGAAGAGCCGGCTGATCAATCAGACCGTCTCACCGGCGGCCGACGTCACCCCCTTGACTCACACCGCACCGGACGGCAGCACGTTGCAACTCGGGCCGCTGGCAATCGCGTTCGGCACGGTCGCGGTGAACCTCGATCCGTTGACGCAATCGCCCGCCGCGATTACGTTTCCGGTCACGTTCAAGGCAACGCCGGCCTTCTTCTTGGCGGTGTGCGGCGACGCTTTGATGACGATCGCCGCAGTGGCCACCGAGGTCACCGCGACCGGCGCCAAATACCGGGTCGCGCGGCTCGATCCAAACTCGCCCGCCGACGGCGACACCGCACGTTGGTCGAACGCCGGTCTCGCCGCAACCGTATCCTGGGTCGCGCTCGGGGCGGCGGCGTGAGGACGGAGCGCACGTGATGACGGTACGCAGGTGAGGCTCGACGTCGGCGGGGTCAGCGTTCGCTTCGAGGCGCCCGGCACGCGCCGCCCGCTTGCGGAACGCGCGGCTGCCGAGTTTCGCTCCGCGCTGGAGCGTGAGTTGAGTTCGGCGCTCACGGCGCACGGAGCGGACGCTGACGGCGTGGTGATCGTGCCGCGCTTGAAGGTGACCGTTCGCGCGCCGCTGGGTCGCGTGGGTGGCGCAGAGTTGGCGCGTCGCATTGCGGACGCCTCGCTGCACGCGATCGTTCACGAGAGTTGCGCGCTCGGGGATTCGCCGAACGAGCGCAACGAGGGGACCGCCGAACGCACTTTGCGCGCGCTCACGCTGCTCGACGGGCTTCGGGTCGATCCCGCAACCGAAGCAGCGGCATGGCTCGTCGCGCTTGCGCGTGACGAGCGCAGCGTCGTTCGGAGCGTCTCGCCATACTCGGATCTCGAGCATCTACCCAGCGCTGCGGCGTTCGTCGCCGTATGCGAACGCGCCGGCGCTCGCGCCGTCACGGCTGCGCTCGGTGCGAAATGGGCGTACACGCTGGCACTGCGCTGCACGCCGGCCGAGGCGAGCCGGCTACTGATGCTTTTCGTCGACGGAGCCGAAGCCCCGGCGCACACGTGGGTGATGCTGCGAGCGTTCCGCGATCTGCTCGGGCGCGCGGTGCGCGCGCGGGCTGCGGCGGACGCCGTCGACGAACCCAACGCGCATCATACGCGGGCGACTGCAGGTTCGGTCGAGAGCGAACTCGCTGCAATGCTCGGTGCGGAGATCTGGGCCGCCATCGCTCGCGAATTCGCGCGAGCGGCATTCGAACGAAGCGGCCTTTTCGCGAGCGAAGGTGGTGATATGCCGCGAGCAAATGCGCAACACGCACTCCTGCTCACAGTGCGCGGCGTACTCGAAGGTTATCCGGGCGCGGCGAGCGCGGCAAAAACATTGGCGGCGCCGTCCGCCTCGACCGCACTCTCGGCTACCGCACCCGAGATGTTTCCCGCCGAGACAGCGGCGTCGGCCACGGACGATTCCTCGAGTTCGGGCGAACGCCGTGAGCTACCGCTGGAAAGCAACTGCACCGGCATCTGGATCTTGCTGCCTTACCTCGCTCGGCGTTTGCACTCGTTCGAAGCGCAAAGCAGGGGAGGCAACTTCGATGACGCGACCCGGCAGGTAGGCCACGACGACAGCGCGCAGGGCGGTTTCGATAGCGAGAGCGCGCGGGCGGTGGCCTTCGTCGTAGCGGAGCGACTCTGGGGTCCGGCGGCTAGCCGGGATCCCGCAGTCGCCGCGTTTGTCTGCGGGCGAGAGCCCGAAGCGTTGCGTGCCGCGATGCCGCGCGAGCTGCGCGTTGCGCGCCTCTGCGTCTCCCTACTGCGCGACTTCGCACAAGGTTTGCGTCGTTTCGAACGGGCGCGGCCCGGCTACCTGCTGAAGGCGACGTTAACTGGTCCGGGGCTCGTGTGCCGCACGCCGGCCGGTTGGAGCGCTACGTTGCCGCAGGCGCCGCTGCGCATCGTGATCGAGCGGGCCGGCTTGCTCGGCGGCGTTACGACACCTTGGGACGAACCGGCGCTGACCTTCGTGCGCGACCCGTGATCGACAGCGTCGCCGGAAGACCGGCAGCGATCGAGGCCTTCGCCGCGTACGCGGTTCGGACGCTCGGTGCGGCGATCGAGCGCTCCGCCGAACGTCGCGGACGCACCTTCGATCCGGTTCGTTCGCTCTACGTCGCCGACGCGGAGGCCTTCGAGATTCTACGAGCGGGCGCAGATGCCGAGCCGCTGGTAGACATCGGCCAACCGCCTGCGAATTCGCTGCCGCCCGTTCTGCTGGGGCTGTCGCGCTTCGAGTTGGCGACGCTCGCGTTCTTAGCGGGCATAGCCGTGATCCCGCGCGTCGAACGGGTCATCGGCTTTTTGCACGACGACCTGACGCGGCGCAGCGTAACGCCGGGGCTGCTGCTCGATCTTTTTGCGGCAGGGCTCGACGAACGAGCGCGCGCTCTCGACGCGCTCGGACCCGACGGTTTGCTCGCGCGCTTGCGTCTCATTCAGAGCTTGCCGGAAGAACAGGCTTCGAGCACGCGCGTCCAGATCGATCCGGGCTTCTTCTCGCGCCTGCGCGGCTCGACGGAACTCGATCGCAGGCTCGGATCGTTCGCCGCGCTGATTCCACCGGGCAAAGAGCGCCTCAGTACCGACGTACGTCCGGCGATCGGAAAGCCGACCGTGCTCTGGGGCGCGGACGGCGATGCCTTGGCCGGCGCCGTGCGCGCTTACGCGACCGCATCGCACCAAGCCCAGCTGCGCGTCGCGGCGGAAACGCCGGTGGAACTGCTCGGCCTCGCCGCGCGCGAAGCCTTGTGGGACGGAGCACTACTCGCGGTGGCCACGGCTACGCCGCACGAGGCGCTGCAGGCCGGTCGCGCACTCGGCGGACTTCCCGTCGCTGCACTGATCGAGGCGCCGGCGGGCATCGCAACGCTCGAGGGTTTCGCACATCACCGGGTGGGCAACGCCGCGCGACGCGCCGAGACGGCATCGATCGCGCAACCGCTGCCGTACGGGCGCCGGCTGATCGCGCGCCGCGGGCTCGAACGGCTCATCCTGCCTGCGGCCAAACTGCGCGCGCTGCGCTCGATCGCCGCGCGCGTCGAGCATCGCGAGACCGTGCTCGGTGCGTGGAAACTCGAGAGCGGTTCGTCGGCGGGCGGAATCCGTTGCCTCTTCGCGGGTCCGCCGGGAACCGGCAAAACGCTTGCCGCCGAAGCGATCGCCGCGCAACTCGAACGGGATCTGTACGTCATCGACATCAGCACGGTCGTTTCGAAGTACATCGGCGAGACCGAAAAGATCCTGGCCAAGGTCTTTACCGAAGCGGCGCGCGCCGGCGTATGTCTCTTCTTCGACGAGGCCGACGCGCTGTTCGGCAAACGCGGCGAGCAGAAAGACGCCCACGACAAATACGCCAACGTCGAGACCGCCTATCTGCTGCAGGCGATCGACGCGTATCCAGACCTCGTCGTGCTGGCCACGAACATGCGCAACAACTTGGACGACGCCTTGAGCCGCCGCATCGACGTCTTCGTCGACTTTCCCATGCCCGATCTGGAGGCGCGGCGGCGGCTCTGGACGCTGGCCTTGGCGCAAGCGCCGCACGAAGCGGCCGACCTCGGGCGCGTCGCTCAACAGTTCGCGCTCTCGGGCGGCGGCATTCAAAACGCGGCGCTCGCGGCCGCATACGCAGCCGCCGGCGAGTCCCGCGCGATCGGACTCCTCGACCTGCTGCGCGCCTGCCGCGACGAGTTCGCCAAGAGCGGCAAGGTCGCCGGACGCGTCGAACTGGGCGATCGTTACGATGCGTTGCGAGGCGAGGGATAGCTGTGTTCGCGGCAAGGAGCCACGCGCAAGCGGCGCCGAGTTCGCACGAAGGCTCCGCGCGGCGTCTTCCGACGCAGCGCCTTCAGCAGAGTCTCGGCAATCACTCGATGCACGGCCTCTTGCAACCGGAAACCTTTTCCGACGATCCCGTGACGAACGCGGCGCCGGGAAACGCTGCACCGGCGAACGGCGAGACTCAACCGGGCGTGATCGACCCGACGGTGTCGCCCAATCCGGCACAACCCATGCAAAGCGCGCCCAGGGCGGGGAAGGTGACGAGCGTCGTCGCCATTACCGATAAGGCCGGCGCCTTGAGCGGTTTTCCGGCGTTGCCCGGTGCGCCGGACCTCAATAGCCCAGGGCCGGTCAACGACACTCAAACCGGGCGATGTCAGAACGTTCAGCAGATCAAGTTCGAGCTTTCGGGCATAACGCCCGCGGAGGTCGACCTGACCCGGCTCAAGGACGGCGTCGCCGGACCGGTCGGCCACGAACAGCCTCGCAAAGGGCCTGACGGCCCGAGCGATCCGACCAAGCTGCGGCGCGACTCGTTCATCGCCGTCGCCGACTGCCCGGGGATTCAATCCGCATCGGCAGGCTATCCGCTTCGCTACGCGGTGGACTTCCAGTTATTTGCGTTCGACGTCGTCAGCAAGGCGATCTTGGCGAAGGCGACCTACAGCGTCAACATACTCAAGCAGTCGCTCACGGACCCGAGCCCGACCAACGAGTTCAAGAACCTCAAGACGACGATAATGTAGTTGGGCAACTGCATGCGACGGCCGGACGGTTCGAGCTCGGAACGCGATCATCGCGAAGTGGGTCGATGCACGCCTCATCGAGATGCGCCTTGATGCACGCTTCATCGAGCTCGAGACAGCAGCGCGGCTCGACGCCGGCGAAACACGACGGCCATCGCACCCCGGCCCATCAGCAAGGCGGACTGCAACAGAGCATCGGCAATCAGGCGACGCTCCAGCTCCTCTCGCAGCCTTCGGCAAGAAGCGTTCAACCGAAGCTCGTGCTCGGCCGGCCCGACGACCCGCTCGAGCGAGAGGCAGACGTAGCCGCGGACAAAGTGATGCGCATGCCCGACGCGACACCCGCGCCGAATCCCGACCCTGCGCGGGCCAAGCGGGGAGCCGCTGCCGAAGGCGGCATTCAGACGCCGGCTAGTTCGCCGGAAGCACCGCAATCTCAGGGAGAGCCGCTGGATAAAGCGACCCGCGACTTTTTCGAACCGCGATTCGGTCACGACTTCGGCAACGTTCGCGTGCACGCCGACGGCCATGCCGCCGCCTCCGCGGACTCCATCGGCGCGCTCGCCTATACGGCGGGCTCGAACATCGCCTTCGGTCCCGGCCAGTACCAGCCGCTCAGCCGCAGCGGCCAGGCATTGCTTGCTCACGAACTGGCGCACGTCGCGCAGCAATCTGCCGGCGTCGGATTTCCGCAAACGATTCGCCGCCAAGCGGGTGCCGCTAGCGAACCGACACCCCTCGAAGACCAGGCCACGCGGCCCGCGAGCAAGTCGATCATTCTCGCGCTTCAGGAGGTCATTCCAGGCGCGTCGGGGGGTACCGGCAACTTTCCGAAGGCCTTTCACATCCTCGACTCGTTAGCGATGTTCGATATGCTCGACACGCTCGACGAACTCCGCAGGCTGGGCGAGTTCGACCTATTGCAGGAACACGTCGGGGAGGCCGAGGGCGTAGGCATTTCTCGCATCCGAGTTGCGCTGGCCGCGGTGCACGAGCACGGGAACGTAACGCCGGACGGGTTCGCGGCCACGCAGGGTGACGCGTTCTCCAGCCTGCCCGCGGATCAGCAGACCGATCTCAGGAACTTCCTCGCTAAAGCGGCGACGCCGTCGGCTGTTCCGCCTAGCCAGGGCCCGGCCCAGACGTCGATCGTGAGCATGAGCGGCACCGATAAGCTCATCGCGGCATACGAACGTGCAAATATCGGCGCGGCGCTTCGCTCGCAACTGGCGCAACGTTTCTCGGCAAAGCAACTGGTCCTCATGATCGCCGCCGGGATCGGCGTATTTATCGCCGCTCAGTTCACCCCGGTCGGCTGGATCGCCGACATCGGCATGGTCCTCACGGCGGCGTTCGTCGGGAAAGCGCTCTTCGACGCTTTCCACCATCTCGCGGGCTTTGCGGCTGCGGTCGATGCGAGAACCGACGACCAGCTTCAGCAGGCCGCCGATGAGTTCGCGGCGGCCGTCGCGGGCATGGAGCTCGACACGATCTTCCTGCTTCTCACGCTGCTGTCGGGCGGCGCCGCCGGTACGGCGGGCAAAGCCGCGGCGAGCGCTTCGGCGCCGGCGGAAGAGCTGGTCCTGCTCGGGGCCAATGGCATCCGCCTCGGTACCATTCCCGCAGCCACAGCCGCCGAGACGGCAACGGCGATCACGACCGCCCAGGCCGCGGCACTCGGGCTCAAAGGCACGGCCCTGGCCAACGCCATGGCATCGACGGGCGGCGGAACTACCGGCTTTAGCCGGGCGGCTCCAAAGATTCCCCAAGGCGACGCGAAACAGGGTTGGGCACACATCGAAGCAAGGCACGTCACCGGCACGGACCCCGGCGGCGACCTGTTTGCAGCCGGCACGACGCGGGCGGAGCTCGAGGAAGCGGCAGGGGACGTTGTCGACAAAGGTTTACGAGTTTCCGATCCAAAGCGAACCGTCCAGGTCTTCGAACGGCGAATCGTCGTCCACGGACGGCGCGACCTCGTCCGTGTCGTGGTCAACTCGTCGGACAACACCGTCATTACGATGTTCCCCGTGATTAGCGGGCCGTGAGCGAGCCCTGCGTGGATGCTGACGTTTAGCTTCGAATTAGCCGCCGAACCCGACACGGGTACGCAGAGCAGCTACGCAATGGGATATATGTCCGTGCTGGGCCCGCAGGGCGGCGTAGACTCTAGAACCATCGAGCCGGCGAAGCAGATGATGATCTTCCTATCGATCGTAGACCTGCTCGACGGTTTGCGTCGCCTCATCGCCACGCCCGATTGGGATACCTATCAGTTGATAGGAACGGACTCGTCGTTCTCGGTCCTCTTTGAGAAGATCGAGAAAGACGTTCGGGTGAGCGCCAACGGATCGATCATTTCCCAATGCCCGGCAGGTCAAGTCGCGAGCGCTGTCCTCAGGGGGGTCGATCTTTTTCTGGCGTCAGCCCAGCCCGATGAGCCCGCTTTCTCCGACCTTACGCAGGCGCGCGCCGACTTCAAGGTCATGCTTAAAGAGATCGAGCAGTAGGCAGGCGGAGAGCGGCGAGTGAGCTCAGCCGCCCCGGAGTTCGTGGGCCAGGGTCGCGGTCTCGGCGGTGGGTTCGATGCCCAGGTGTTGCTGCAGGTATGCCGTCAGGGCGTCGTAGCTCTCGAGGGCGCGCATGCGTTGGCCTAGTCCCGCGAAGCACTCCATGACCAGGCGCGTTGCGCCTTCATGGCCCGGTTCGGTCTCGACCAACTGTAGGCCGTACGATAGGGCTGTCGAGAATTCGCCCCGTTTGAGGGCGTATTCGGCTAGGCGCTCGACGGCGGTGCCGAAGGCGCTGGCGCAGCGCACGCGCAGCGGATGAAACCAATCCGCCGGTTCACCCGCCAGGAATTCGCCGCCGTAGAGTGCCGCCGCCGACTCGAGGCTATCGACCGTGCCGGTGCGGCACAGGGCGAGGAGTTCCTCGGCATCCGAACGCACGTCGACGCTGGAGTGCCAAACGTAGCCTCCGGGCACGCAGACGATCGCGTCGCGTCCGGCGAGCATGTCGCGCAGGTACTTGCGCGCGCCGCTCGCGGCGAGGTGGATACGGTGCGCGACGTCCTCTGGTTCCGTTCCCGGCCAGAAGGCCGCCGCAAGTTCGTCGCGCGTGGCCACGCGGCGGGGATAGGCGCCGAGATACTGGAGCAGGTCGCGACCCTTCTTCGGAGCAGGTCCGGCGCACCAATCCTCGCCGGCGCGAATCCCAAAGTGTCCGAAGAAGCGAAAGCGGAGTTGCACAGCGTCCATTTGCTGCTCGAGCCTCACGGTTGCGGAAGCGTAGAGAAAGTCGAGAGACGGGCGGGAGGTTACGCGAGTACGATGACCGCGATGTCCCTGGAAGAGACTGCTCCGCTCACCCTCCTGCTGCGGTTGCTCCCGGCGGAACGTGAGGCGAGCATCGATCTGTTGGTCTCGAGCGCCGCGGACGAGCAGACGCTGTCGGCCCATGCCGCCGACTTGATACTGCGCGTGTGGCGCGAATCCACGGAGGTCGTCAGGGCCTCGATTACAAATGTGCGCTCGGGAAACGTGGCCATGATCCAGGGTAACCTCGCCTTACGCCGGCTAGCTGAAGAGATCGGGCTCGCGGTAACTCCTCGGTCGCGTTAACCGTTGAGGACTAATACGTTCCGCACAGTTGCACTCGGTTATGCACACACAATAACGCGAGCTTGCCCGAGATGCAATAGGTCATGTCACTTGCTCGTCGCAATATGTGCGTACGATTAAAGGTTTGCTCGCCCTGCGAACGAGCGCGGGACGTATCGTTAGGATGGGAGGAACGCTAATCAATGCCGAGAGCTGCTGCCTTCGTGCGTTACGACGGAGCCGACGGAACGGGCCATATAGGTTGGGCGTTTGACGTAGATGCTCAAGACACGGATTGCGGCGCCGTCGAGGATCCGGCGGGACTTCCCTCGTGCGATCCCGCACAGATGGGCTTCTGGGAGACCACGACGCCCACGCCGGTTGCGCTGATGCTCCATCGCACGCCCGCGTACGACGCATTAAAGTACGTCGATACCGACGGTGGCGACGCCGCGTTGGCGCAGTCTACCGTCGCCTGGGTCGCGACGCAGCCGTATACCCTCTTCGGGCGTAATTGCATGGACGACGTCTACGACGTGCTCCGCGCGTTCGGCATCCGCAACCTGCCGCCGCCCGTGCTGCACTGGTTTCCCAACAATTGGTTCGACGCGTTCGAGGCGATCCTCGAACCGATGACCTTTCTCTGGCGGCCCGTGGTCGTTCCTGAGGTCGCGCCGCACGCATTGCCGCCGCCGGCTCCCGTCGTAGCCGCGGCGCCGGCTTGGCGCGTGCTCGGAACGCCCGAATGGCACGACCTGCAAGCGCAGATGGCGGCCCAAAGCGGTTTCCCGAGCATTAGGCAACGCGCGCAGAGGTTTCGGGCGCTGCGCGTAGAGGGCCCCTGACCCGGGCGGGACGGCGAACGCTATCTTCCGGCGGGTGAGGCCGTCGTTGCCGGAGTCGACGGCGAGGCGGCCGGCGTTTGCGTCGACGTGCCGGCCGGCGCCGTCGCGGGTTGCCAGAACGTCGCGTTCAGCAGCAAACCCGTGAGGCAGAACAGGATGAGGCCGATGCCCGTCGCGCTGAGGTTGAGCGAGGTCGGGCCGAAGCTGAGCACGCTGCGCGTCTCTTGCGGGAACGCGAGGCCGCCGGCCAGTGCCACGATGGCGATGAGACCACCGAGCGACACAAGAGCGACTGCGAGCCAGAACGCAAACGTGCTGCGCATTTTCTGCAGGTCGTACCAGGCCGAGGTATCGCTCGAGGCGACGGAACGCATAGCGTAATACGATCGCCAGGCGGCAAGCCGGGCCTGCTCCGTGGCGGGATCGGACCACACGCCGGAGTTTGCGCTCGCCGTGGGACTCGGCTTCGGCGCGACTTGTTGAGGCTTGGGCTTCGACGCTGCGGGCGAAGGCTTCGCCTCGGCGAACGCTGGCTTGGGGGTGGCGCGGGCAGGCTTCCGTGCGGAAAGTGGCGCGCTCGGCGGGGCGACGCCCTCGAGTAGCGCCGGCGGGCCCGCGTCGGGAAACGGCGCCTGCGCCGAGGCAGCGATTGCCCATACGGGAAGGAATATTACTCCGAACGACATTGAGAGGGCGAACCGTATTCTCACCGCTGATCGTCCTTTTTCAGATAAGGCGCTACGGGTTAATCGAAGCACGGTATTCCGTTCTCCGCGGAGCTACTCCCGCGCTAGCCGGACCGCCTTGAAACGAGATAGGAGGGTGCGCCCGTCAGGCCCATAAACTACTTCGTGCACTGCAGGCGGGCTTGCGACCTCCCGGGCTCGCACCTCTAATTTCTCGGCTCGCACGGCGCGTGGAGCGGAATGGAATGAACCCACTCTTCGAATCCAGCGGTTGGCGCATATTCCAGGTCACGCTGATCGGCATAGCGCTCTACGCCGCCTGGTGGCACGCGTCAAAATCCACGACGGGCCCCGACGAGAAGAGCCTCTATTTTCTCATCCTAGCTTTAATTCTGCTCGTGACACCAGTGCTCGACAAGATCACGTTCTGGGGCTCGGCGTCGGTGGAATTCAAAAAGGACGTGAAGGCCGATGTTGCGGACCTCACGCAATCCACGGCGCAGGACAAACTCCAAATTGCACTCGCCGCCACGGCGATTGCCGATGCGCAGCGAAGCTTGGCGCTCGTTATGCGCGACGAGGGCCTTACCGACCTCGAGAAAGCAAGAGAATCCGCGTTGACGCTCGAGCAAACGAGTAGCGGCATCGCCAATTTACTCAGACCCGGCCCCAAGCCTCCGGCTCCCGCTGAACCGCCGAGCCCCAAACCTCCGGATCCGGCAAAAGCGGCGAGCCCAAAGGCTTCGACTGCCGCAAGAGCGCCGAACCCCGAGCCTCCGGCTCTCGCAATGGCCGCGAACGCCAACGCTGCGGCTCCCGCGGAACAGATCCGCCTGAGCG
>Ga0182012_10005306_pt1 | contig 13355 bp, 13 predicted proteins | sample 612S2SmetaG_FD_120486 | JGI IMG/M metagenome (GOLD analysis project Ga0182012, IMG submission 120486) | Permafrost microbial communities from Stordalen Mire, Sweden - 612S2S metaG | ecosystem: Environmental > Terrestrial > Soil > Wetlands > Permafrost | place: Sweden: Stordalen | collected...
GACCGCGACAAGATGGGCATCGTCATCAAGCGATGAGCGCGGAGCCTCTCCTTCGCGCCGAGCGGATCGAGATGCGGTTTGGCGGCCTGCGCGCGCTGGATGGCGTCAGTATCGAGCTTGGTGCGCGCCAGATCGTCGGGCTGATCGGGCCGAACGGCTCCGGCAAATCGACCTTGATCAATGTGCTCTCGCGGATTTACCAGCCGAGCGGCGGGAGCATCACATTCAACGGGCTGAATATGGTCGATGTTCCGCTGCACGGCGTGGCCGGCCTCGGTATCTCGCGCACGTTTCAGAATGTGCGGCTGTTTGCGACGATGACGGTTTGGCAGAATCTCGCCGTCGGCGACACGCCGGCGCTGCGGTCCGGGATGCTCAGCGCGGGGCTCGCGCTGCCCCGGGTGCGGCGGGAGGAACAGGCGGTCACGCGCAAGGTGGAGAGCGTCGCCGACCTGCTCGGGCTGCGCCCGTATCTGCAGCGGGTCGCGGGCGATCTGCCCTATGGGCTGCAGAAGCTGGTGGAGCTTGGCCGGGCGTTGATGCCGGATCCGCGATTGATTCTGCTCGACGAGCCGGTGGCGGGTATGAACGCGGCGGACAAGCAGGCGCTGGTCGCGGCGCTGATGCGGATCAGGCAGCATCGGGAGGTAAGCTTTCTGCTGGTCGAACACGACATGGCATTCGTGATGAGTTTAACCGAATACATTTATGTCCTCGATTTCGGCAAGGTGATTGCGCAGGGCGTGCCGGGCGAGGTGCGGGCAAATCCGCTGGTGATTGCGGCGTATCTGGGTGGGGGCGGCGATGTTGACGATTAGCGGCCTGTCCGCCGGGTATGGCGGCGCGCTGGCGTTGCACGAGGTGTCCCTGGCGGTGGCCCCCGGTGGGCTGACCACGGTGCTGGGGCCGAACGGGGCGGGAAAGTCGACCCTGCTGCGCGCGATCTCCGGCGTGGTGCGGGCGCGCGGCGGAACGATCGATTTCGAGGGCGAGCGGCTGGATCTGTTGCCGCCGCATGAGATCGTGCGACGCGGCGTGGTGCATGTGCCGGAGGGGCGGCAGATCTTCCCCGATCTGTCGGTGGCCGAGCACCTGCGCCTCGGCGCCATCGCCTCCGGCCGGCCATCGTCGCGGCCGGAAGTGGAGGATTTTATCTTCGAGATGTTCCCGCGCCTGAAGGAGCGGATCCGCCAGCCGGCGGGAACGCTGTCCGGTGGCGAGCAGCAGATGCTCGCCTTCGGCCGCGCGCTGATGGCGGAACCGCGGCTGCTGCTGCTCGACGAGCCGTCGATGGGGTTGGCGCCGGTGCTGGTGGAGCAGGTGCTCAACGTCGTGCGGGAGTTGATTCGCAAGCGGGATCTGACGGTCTTGCTGGTGGAGCAGAATACCAGGCTGGCGCTCAGTCTCGCCAACGTCGTCTATGTGCTGGAGAACGGGACGCTTGCTTTCTCGGGGTCTCGCGCGGAGGCCAGGGCGTCCACGGTGATCCAGGATCTTTATCTCGGAGGCAGTAGCCATGTCGCGTAGGCGCGAAGGCCCGAAGCTGACGGCGCTGGACGACGCGGCGCGGCTGGTCCGGGATGGAGACATCGTGGGCATCGGCGGGATGACGCTGTACCGCAAGCCGATGGGGTTCGTGCGGGCGCTGGCGCGGGCGGGGACGAAGGATCTGACGCTGCTTGCCTTCACCTGCGCGTTCGAGGCTGAGATACTGGCTGCCGCCGGCGCGCTCTCCACGTTGCGTACCTGTTATTTCGGGCTGGAGTTTCTGGGGCTTGCGCCGCAACTACGGCGTGCGGCGGAGACAAGCGCGATCCGCATCGTGGAGGAGACGGAGTACACGATCGCTCTGGGCCTGCAGGCGGCGCTGATGTGCGTGCCGTATCTGCCGTCCCGCGATTGCGAGGTGGGAACCGACTATTTCCGTATCCGTCCGGATCTGCGGCGCGCGCCCTGCCCGGTGACCGGGGAGATGCTGACCTGGTTTCCGGCGGTGGCGCCACGTGTGGCGATCATTCATGCGCCCTTGGCCGATGAGCACGGCAATACCTGGCTTGGCGGACAGCACTGCGTTGATTCGCAGTTGGCGATGGCGGCGGATGTGACGATCGTGACCGCGGAGCGCATCGCAACGCGGGCGGAGATCCGCGATGCACAGGGTGGCGCGGGCCTTGTGTCCTTCATGGTGGATGCGGTGGTGGAGCTGCCGGGCGGGGCGCATCCGACGAGCTGTTATCCCGATTATCCGCTCGATGTCGTCCATATCGCACGCTACCTGAAGGGCGCACGCCGGCGCGAGACGCCGGCCTATCTCGACCGCTACGTGAACGGGCCCGCGTCCGAGGCCGAGTATCTTGCGCGTGTACTGGAGGACCGTGATGTCGGCGCCCGATAACCAGACGTCTGCGGAGCATCTCGTTTCCGCCATCCTCAACGAAATCGAGGACGGCGATGTGCTGCTGGAGGGGATCGGCACGTTTCTGCCGACCTCCGCGTATATCCTGGCGCAGGCGACGCACGCGCCGGAGGCCGTGCGGCTGTGCCCGGTCGGCAATGTGTTCGTGGCCGAGCCCCATCCCCTGTCACTGGCCGAATACGAATTCGAGACGCTGCGGCGTGGCATGTACCGGTTCACGTATTGGGATGTGAACGCGTCCTACCTGCCCGGCTTCATTCCGGGACGGCGCGGCAAGTGGAAGGAGTTTCTGCGCCCGGCCCAGGTGGACAGCACGGGGCGGACCAACAATGTGGTGATCGGCCCGTACGAATCGCCCAAGGTACGGCTGCCGGGGGCCGCCGGCTTGCCGGACGGCGTGCCGGTGGAGCCGGCGTTGTATATGTATGTGCCGCGGCACGATCGCAACGCGTTCGTCGCGAAGCTGGATTTCGTCAGTGCGCCCGGCATCGAGGATGGTGCGAAGCCGCATCTGATCGTGACCAATCTGGCGGTCATGCGCTTCGCACGGGATGGCGTGCTCGAGGTCGAGACGCTGATGCCGGGAGCGACGATCGAGGAGGTGCGCGACAACACGGCGTTCTCGCTGCGGGTTCGCTCCGAGCTTGTTCCGTTCAAACCGCTGACCGAACATCAGCTCACCGTGCTGCGCCGGGATATCGATCCGCAATCGCTGCGGGATCTTGAATTCTTCGTCGGCGAGGATCGGCTGTCGCGGATCGAGGCACTGGCCGCGGCGGAGAGTTCGACCGCGGTTCTGGATCGCGCACTCACGCGCATCGCGCAGCGCGCACGCTAGTCGCTTTCGCCGGCGGCGGCCATTTTGGCGGCGAGGCGGGGAAGGCGGCCCTCACGCTTGGGCACCAGCCAACGCTGCAGGCGCTCCAGATAGAGATAAATGACCGGCGTGGTGTAGAGGGTCAGCACTTGGCTGAGCATCAGGCCGCCGACCATCGAAAAGCCGAGCGGCTTGCGCAGTTCGGAGCCGGCCCCGCTTGCCAGCATCAGCGGCAGCCCGCTGAGGATCGCCGCCATGGTGGTCATCAGGATCGGGCGAAAGCGCAGCAGGCAGGCCTGGCGGATCGCGTCGTGCGACGACAGGCCGTCACGGCGCTCGGCCGAGATGGCAAAGTCCACCATCATGATGCCGTTTTTCTTGACGATGCCGATCAAGAGGATGATGCCGATCAGCGCGATCACCGTCAGCTGGTAGCCAAACAGCAGGAGCATGAGCAGCGCACCGACGCCTGCCGAGGGGAGGGTCGATAGGATGGTCAGCGGAAGGATATAGCTCTCGTAGAGTACGCCGAGGATGATGTAGACGGCCACCAGCGCGGCGGCGATCAGGTAGGGTTCGGTCCTGAGCGAGGACTGGAAGGCCTGCGCGGTGCCCTGGAAGCTGCCTTGCACCGTGTCCGGCACGCCCATCGATGATTCCACTTTCTCCACCTGCTTCACGGCATCGCCGAGCGATGCGTTGCCGACGAGGTTGAAGGAGATCGTCACCGCCGGAAACTGGCTTTGGTGGTTCACCGCGAGCGGCTGTACGGGCGCATTGGTTTGATGCACGATGGTCGAGAGGGGCACCATCGCGCCGGACGATGAACTGACATAAAGCTTTTGCAACGTGGAGAGTTTGCCGTATTGATCGGGCAACGCCTCCAGAATCACGTAATACGCCTTGTTCCCGGTAAAATACTGCGCGACCTCGCGCTGGCCGAATGCGTCGTACAGAACCGCGTCGATCGTTGCGGGCTGAACACCGAATCGGGCGGCCTGATCACGATCGTAGGTAAGGGTCTCGGTAGTGCCGAGATTTTCCTGATCCGAAGTTACGCCGCTCAGGAGCTTGATCTGCTGCATCTTCGCGAGGATTTTTGGCGCCCAGACGTTCAGCTCATTCTGGCTCGGATCCTCCAGCGTGTACTGATAGAGCGTGCGACCCAGACGCGCGCCGACGCTGACATCCTGGGCAGGCTGCATGAACAGGCGGATATCCGCCACGCCCTGCATCTTCTTCTGTAGCCGTGCGATCACCTCGGTCGCGCTCTCGCCGCGGTCGGCCCAGGGCTTGAGCGTGATGTACATGCGCCCGTTATTCGCCGTCTGGCCGCCGGCGCCGGCGCCGACGGAGGACACGACGGAAGAGACCGCCTGGTCCTGCAGCACCATGTGATCGACGCTGGCCTGCAGCGCCGCCATTTTGGTAAAGGATGCATCCTGCGAGACGTCCGTGATGCCGATGATGATGCCGGTATCCTGGGTGGGGAAGAAGCCTTTCGGGATGAACACGTACAGCACGCCGGTCAGCGCGACCGTGGCGACGAAGGCCATCAGTGTGAGGAACTGGAAGCGCAGCGCGACATCAAGCGTCTTTTCGTAGAATTTCAGCATGCCTTCGAACATGCGCTCGACGAAGGTGTAGATGCGGCCGTGCTGGTGCGCCTCCGCGGTGAGGAAGCGCGAGCACATCATCGGCGTGAGCGTGAGGGAGACCAGGGCGGAGATCACGATGGTGATGGAGACGACGATCGCGAATTCGCGGAACAGCCGGCCGACGATGCCGCCCATCAGCAGCAGTGGAATGAACACCGCGATCAGCGACACGCTGATGGAGATGATGGTGAAGCCGATTTCCCCGGCGCCGCGGATCGCGGCGTCCATCGGGCTCATCCCGTCTTCGATGTAGCGGAATATATTTTCCAGCATGACGATCGCGTCGTCGACGACGAAGCCCACCGCGATCGTGAGACCCATCAGGGAGAGGTTGTCCAGGCTGAAGCCGCAGACGTACATCGCGCCCAGCGTGGCGACGAGTGCGACGGGGATCGTGACGCTTGGGATCACGGTTGCCCAGACATTGCGCAGGAACAGGAAGATCACCATTACGACCAGGCCGATCGCCAGCAGCAGCGTGAATTCGACGTCGTTGACGGAGGCGCGGATCGTCAGCGTACGATCGGACACTACGCTGAGGTGGATGTTCGGTGGCAGATCCGCCTGCAACGACGCCAGCCGCGCCTTGACGCCGTCGGCGGTGGCGATGACGTTGGCGTTAGGCTGTTTGAAGATCAGCAGCAGCACCGATAGCTTTCCATTGGTCCACGCGCCGAGTTCGCGGTTCTGCGGGCCGGAGACGGCGCGGCCGATATCGCCGATGCGGATCGCCGCACCATTGCGGTAGCCGATGATCACCTTGTTGTACGGTTCCGCCTGGGTGAGCTGGTCGTTGGCGTAGATCGTGTAGGACCGGTCCGGCCCATCGACGCTGCCCTTGGGGTTGTCCACGGTGACGTTGGTCAGCACGTTGCGCACGTCTTCCAGCGTCATGCCCATCGCGGCCAGCCGCGCGGGGTCCACCTGCACGCGGATTGCCGGGGTCTGTTGTCCGCCGACGAGCACCTGGCCGACGCCGGGCAGCTGGGAGAGCTGCTGCTCGATCACGTTTTCCGCGTAGTTATCGACGGTGGTGATCGGCGCCTGATCGGACTGCATCGCCAGAATCAGGATGGGGCTGTCGGCCGGATTGATGGCGCGGAAGGTGGGCGGGCTCGGCAGGTCTTTCGGCAGCGAGCCTTCCGCCGCGTTGATCGCCTCCAGCACCAGGGTTTCGGCGTTGCCGAGATCGGTGCCGAGGCCGAATTGCAGGGTGATCTGCGTGGTGCCAAGCACGCTGGCGGAGGTCATCTGCGAGAGGCCGGGCAGCATCTGACCGAACTGCGTTTCGAGCGGCGTGGCCACGGTGGAGGCCATCGTTTCCGGGCTGGCGCCGGGATATTGCGCGGTGACCGTCAGCGTGGGGAACTGCACATTGGGCAGCGGGGCCACCGGCAGGAACGGATAGGCGACCAGCCCGACGAGAAAGATCGCCGCCGTGAGCAGCGACGTCGCGATCGGCCGGCGGATAAAGGGCGTCGAGACGCTCATGCGCCCGGCTGGCTCGGCGGCGCCGCCGGCGCGCCGCCGGTGGTGATATGCGTGCCGGGGGACAGCCGCGTCTGGCCGGAGACGACGACGGTTTCGTTGCCCGACAGCCCCTTTGTCACGACAACGCCGCCATCGTCCTGATAGCCGATCTGGATATCAGTCTGCGCAACCGTCTGGTCGGGCTTTACCGTGTAGACAAACAGCCCATCCGGCCCATGCTGCACGGCCAGCGCGGGGATGGTGACGGCGTGCTGCAGTATCTCAACCTGAAGGCGTGTGTTGACGAACTGGCCCGGCCATAGCCGGTCGTTATCGTTGGCGAAGGTGGCTTTCAGGGAGATGGTGCCGGACGTCGTGTCGATGGTGTTGTTCGGGGTGAGCAACGTGCCGCTGGCGAGCGCCTTCGTGCCATCGCCGTTGACGACCTGGACGGGAACGGGGCCTTTTGTCTGCGCATCCAGGATTCGCTCGAGATCGGCCTCCGGCAGCGTGAAGACCACCGCGATCGGTTTGTCCTGCGTGATGGTGAGGATGCCGGTCTGGCTGGCGACTTCGATTAGGTTTCCGGCATTGACCTGGTATAGCCCGACGCGCCCGTCGATCGGACTGCGGATGACGCAGTATCCCAGGTTGATCTGCGCGGTTTCGACCATCGCATCGTCGGCGGCGATGCTGGCGACGCCCTTGTTGACGGTGGCCTGCTGATCGTCGACCTGCTGGATCGGGGCGAAGCTGCGCTTGGCGAGGGTCTGGTAGCGCTGCAGATCAAGCTGCGCGCTCTGCAGCTGGGCCTGGTCCTCCTGGCGCTGGGCGATGGCCTGATCGAGTGCGGCCTTGTAGGGGCGCGGGTCGATTTCGGCGACGATATCGCCCTTGTGCACTTCCTGCCCTTCCAGGACGGGCAGGGCGATGAGCGTGCCGTTCACCTGCGCCTTGATCTGGACGACGTTGAAGGCCTGCACCGTGCCAAGGCCTTCGAGGAAAACCGGCACGTCCTTTATCTGGGCCTGGGTCGTCTTCACGGGGACGGCCGGCGGCGGCGGTGCGGGATTGGCGGCGCGCGCGTCGGGCGCGGTGCCGATCATCTTCCAGGCAACAACCGCCGCGATGACCGCGCTGGCCGCCACAATGATCACGCCGCGCCGCGTCATCCCTAGTTTTCTCTCCAGCCACACGCCACCCCACGGAGCAACGCTCCGGGCCGACACGTGAGTAAGGCCGGAAGGGTGGAGTAGGTTCGCCTGCTCCCGCATTGTTGAAGCGTGGGGCGGGAGACTTACAGCAGCTCCGGCCTGAACTTCGAGCGGCGGCTGATGATGCGACCGGAGGTCATGAAAATCCCGTCACCCGTATAGTGCAGCGTTTCCGGATGCTTGGGTGAAGGCGCGACATGGGCTTTCACAACCTCGAAGATGAAGAAGTTGTACTTATCGACCAGGGCGTCGTCGGCGAGTTTGCATTCGAGGCTGGCGTAGCACTCGCGGATCAGTGGTGCGTGCACCTTGTGGGCGCGGTCCGGGGTCAGGCGGAAGGCGGCGAATTTGTCGATCGCCGCGCCAGAGGTGTTGCCGATGCCGACCACCTCGTCCGTCAAGGCGGTGGTGGGGATGTTGATGACGCACTCACCGCTTTCCCGGATCAGGCCGAAGCTGTGATTGCTGCCGGCAATGATGCAGCCGACCAGGGACGGGGTGAATTCCATGACGGTGTGCCAGCCCATCGTCATGATGTCGCGCTCATGCCCGTGGGACGAGGTCACCAGCACAATGGGTCCGGGCTCGAGGTAGCGCCGGATTTCTGCGACCGGCAGGTCGATCTTTTCGGCGTATTTCTGCATCGGGATTCCCTTCTCCGGGCCAGCGTACTCTATCTGGGATTTATCTGGGCCGGATGGTTTGCGCGCAGGCGCGAAGCGGTGCGCTACCTAGGAACTCTGCTGAGACCGAGTGGTTCTCCGCGCACGATCGTAGCGTAACAGGAGATTGGCGATGAGCGATGCACGGACCATTTCCCAGGAGCGAATCCGCGAGAAGGCATACGAACTTTGGGAAGCCGCCGGGGGGCCGGACAGCTCGCCGGAGGCGTTCTGGCACGACGCGGAGCGGCTGCTCCACGCCGACGAGCGGGAGTACGACAAGGCGCTGGCCGACAGCTTCCCTGCCAGCGATCCGCCGGCGAATTCTGGCATCACCTCCAGCTGATCGGCCCGCTTCGCCGGCAGGCGGTCAGCCCGCGAGCTGCCACTCCTTGAACTTCTGGCTTGCGGACTGAAGGTTTGCCGCCCACCACGCATCGTCCTTGATGAAGACCTTGTCTTTCAGTGCGGGGCTGGTGGGCAACACCGCCCGAACGTCGGGCGGCACCAGCGGCAGGGCGGCGGTGTTGGGGATCGCGTAGTTCGTCAGTTCCATATACTGCGCGTCCGCCTTGGTTTCGGTGAGCATGAAGTTCAGGAACTGAAAGCATTCCCGCGGGTGCGCCGTGGTGCGGACGACGCAGTACGGGTTGCCGCTGACGGCGCTGTATTCCGGGGCGAACCCCAATTGCGCGCCGGCACGGTTGGCGAGGATTACGCGCCCATCGAATGCGGTGGCGAGCGATACCGCGCCGGAGGTGAGCTGCTGGATCGGTTCCTGGTTGGTGCTGTGCCAGATGATGTTGGCGCGGCCCAGCCGCTCCAGGCTGCGCAGCGCGCGGTCCACATCGAGCGGATAGAGTTTATCCAGCGGAACGCCGTCGGCCAGCAACGCGCCTTCGAGCACGCTGCCGTCGGAGACGTTGGAATACAGCGAGCGCTTGCCCTTGAAGCGTTCGGTGTCCCAGAACTCCGCCCAGGTACGTGGTGCCTTGTCGTCGGGGATCTGGCGGCGGTCCCAGGACATCGCAAAGAGGTAGAGCGAGAGCTTGATTCCATGCGTGCCTTTGTACTCCGGCGGCACGTGCGAGGTGTCGATGATGCTGTAGTCGTAAGGCAGAATCAGATCCTGCTGGATCGCCGCGAGATATTCCGCGCCGGTCAGCGAAATCATGTCCCACTGCGCCGGGCTGCCGGAGGCGACTTGCAGCTTGGCCAGAGCCAGCGAGGCGTTGGCGCCGAAATTCACCGCGATGCCGGTCTTTTCCGTAAACGGCTGGGCGAACACCTTCGTCAGATACTCGTTCAGGACACCGCCATAGGCCGCGATATTCACGCTGACCTGGTCCGCCAGGGCGCGCGTGGTGACGCCGGCGGACAGCGCGAGCGCACCAAGGCCGGACCGCGCGAGAAAGCGGCGCCGTCCGATGCCGCTGCTCGTCTCGGCGTTCGCAGTGTCTGTCTTGCCCATCATCACACCCTCTTGTCTGGCCTGAACTCCGGCAGCCGGATTGCCCGGCATCCGCCTTGCATGCAGTATGCGCGCCACAGCGCTGCGAGCGCCCACGCCCGCCTGTGTCGGGCAGCAGGGATGCGGCGTGCATCGATCGGTTGTGGCTGGATCGGCGGCGGTTGTGCTCGTCCGCTGGGCGAAGGGAAGAGAAAAGTGATGACGAAATTATCAGGGATCGCGCTGCAGGTGGCCGCGGCGGGGCTGGTTGCGGCCATCGCGCTGGCGCCGAGGCCGGCGGCGGCGCAGGACGCGCTGGCGGAGATCAAGAAGCGCGGGACCATCACGGTCGGCACCGAATTCCAGTTTGCCCCGTTCGAGTTTCTGCAGGGCGACAAGCCCGTGGGCTTCGATGTGGACCTGTTCGACCTGATCGCCAAGGATCTGGGCGTGGAGGTGAAGTGGGTGGATCTGCCCTGGGTGAGCGTGCTGCCAGGGCTGGAGGCGAAGAAATACGACATGGTCGTCGCCGGCACCACGATGTCCAAGGCGCGGCTGGATCGCTACGACATGACGCTGCCGATTGGCGACGCGACGGTCGCACTGGTGACGCGGGCGGACAACGCGGCGATCACCAAGCCGGCGGATATCGAGGGGAAGCCGGTCGGTGGCACCAAGGGATCGATGCAGCTGCAGACGCTGCAGGATTACGTGAAGACGCTGCCAGGCGGCGTGCCGGATCTGAAGGTTTATATCGGCAGCACCAATCTCTACGCGGATGTCGCGGCCGGGCGGATCGATGCCGCTTCGGGCTCGCTGCCGAACCTGTTCTACCTGCAGAAGACGCAGCCCAGCTTCAAGGTGATCCTGCCGCCGTTCGGGCCGCCGGCGTATCTCGCCTGGGTGCTGCGCAAGGGCGACGACAGCAAAACGCTGCTCGATGCGGTGAATGCCGAGATCCGCAAGTTCGACGAGAACGGCAAGATCAGCGAGCTGCAGATCAAGTGGTTCGGCAACGAGATGAAGCTGCCGACGGAGAACGTGCCGCCGCCGGCGAGCTGAGCGCGATATGAGCGACTTCCTCGGTTCCACATCGGCCGCAGCCAGTGTGGCGCTGCTGCTGATCGGTGCGGGGATGACGATCGCGGTGTCCGCCGCATCGATTCTGCTGGGCTTCGTGATTGCGGTGCCGGTGTGCATCGCGCGGCTGTCCCGGTTTCGGGTGGCGCGCTGGGCGGGTGGTGTGTACGTCAGCTTCTTCCGTGGCGTGCCGCTGCTCGTGCAGCTGCTGGTGATTTATTATGCGCTGCCATCGGTTGGACTGGAGTTGCCATCTTTCTTTGCGGCCGCCCTGGGACTGGCGGTGTGCACGGCGGCGTATCAGGCGGAGAATCTGCGCGGCGGATTTTTGGTGATTCCCGTCGGGCAGGTGGCGGCGGCACGGGCATTCGGATATCGCGGGGCGCAGATCTGGCGCCACATCCTGTTGCCGCAGGCGCTGCGCGCGTCGGCACCGGCGATCGTCAATGAGATGATCGCGATCCTGAAGGCGTCTTCCCTGGTCTCCGTGGTTGGCGTGGCGGATCTTACGCGCGTCAGTCAGAACATCGTCGCGCGCGATCTCAAGCCGATCCAGTGGTATGGCCTCGCTGCGCTGATTTATCTCGTGATCAGCCTGGGCGTGGCAGCGCTTGGACGCGGCTCCGAGCGGCGGCTCGGGCGCGGCGGGCTGGCGGCAGCATTGTGAGCCTTGATTGGTCGCTGCTTGCGGAGTACGCGCCCGCGCTGGCGCACGGCACCCTACTGACCATTGTGCTGTGGCTGGGCGGGTCGGTGCTGGCATTGGGCATCGGATTTGCGATGGCGCTGCTGCTGGCGGCGGGACCGGATTTTCTGCGCGCGCCCATTCGCTGTTACGTGGAATTCTTTCGCGGCACGCCGCTGCTGGTGCAGCTTTTCCTGGCTTACGCCGGCGGCCCGCAGATCGGCATTACTCTGAGTGCGTTTACCGTGGGGCTGTGGGGGCTGGGCTTGTACGGCGGGGCCTATTTCACCGAGATTTTTCGCGCGGGCTTTGCCGCGATCCCGCCGGGGCAGCTGGATGCGGCGCGCAGCTTCGGCTTCAGCCGCGCGCAGTCAGTGCGCCATGTGGTGGTGCCGCAGATAATGGTGCTTGTACTGCCGCCGGCAGTGAACATGCTGATCGTGATCCTGAAGGACACCGCGGTGCTGTCCATCCTGACCATCCCGGAGCTGACGTTCCAGGTGACGGGGATGACGCTGGAGACGTTTGCCTTCGTCGAGCCCTATCTTGCGCTCGCGGTGCTGTACTGGGCCCTGGTTGAGTTGACCGCGCTGGGCGGGCGCGTGACCGAGGCGCGGCTGACCCATCGGCTGGCCTGGGGCTGAGTGATGGAGCAGGCCAACGCCGACATTCTGATCACTGCGCGAGCCCTGACCAAGAGCTACGGTGCGACGGACGTATTGCACGGCGTGGATCTGGATGTGCGGCGGTCCGAGGTGCTGTGCATCATCGGCCCGTCCGGTTCCGGCAAGAGCACGTTGCTGCGCTGCCTGAACTTTCTCGAGACGTATCAGGGCGGTGAGGTGCGCATCGGCGGCGCGCTGCTGGGATACCGCCTTGATTCGGCCGGGAACAGGCGGCCCGACAGTGCGGCGAACATCGCCCGGCTGCGCAGCGGCATTGCGATGGTCTTTCAGCAGTTCAATCTGTGGCCGCATATGAGCGTGCTGCAGAACGTGATGCAGCCGCTGGTGCTGGTGCAACGGAAACCACCTGGCGAGGCCGAGGCGATCGCCACGAGCGCGCTCGCCAAGGTGGGACTTGGGGGGAAGCTTTCGTCCTATCCCGCGCAGCTGTCCGGCGGGCAGCAGCAGCGGGTGGGGATTGCGCGCGCGCTCGCGACCGATCCGGCCGTGATCCTGTTCGATGAACCGACCTCCTCGCTGGACCCCGAACTGGTCGGCGAGGTGCTGACCGTGATTCGCCAGCTGGCCGCGGAGGGCATGACGATGGTCGTCGTCACGCACGAGATGGGCTTCGCCGCGCAGGTGGCGGACCGCGTCGCGTTCATGGATCACGGCCGCATCGTTGAGGAAGGGCCGCCCGCGGTGCTGTTCCGCGATCCCCATAGCGACCGGCTGCGGCAGTTCCTGCAGACCTGGAACGAACGCAGCCGCCTGTTCCGCGACGAGCCGGCCGCACTTGGAGCACTATCATGACTCTGCCGCTCGATCGCCTGATGAAGCCCGCATCCGTCGCCATCGTCGGCGCGTCGGAGCGGCCGGAGGCGATCGGCACGCGGCTGATCCGCAACCTGCGCCTGATGGATTATCCGGGCAGGATTTATCCGGTCAATCCGCGCTACCAGGAACTTTCGGGGCTGCGGTGTTATCCCAGCCTGACCGAGTTGCCGGAAACGCCTGATGCCGCCTTCCTCGCCGTTCCCGCCGCCGCCGGGCCCGAGCTGCTGGAGGAAGCGGCGCGCTGCGGAATCAAGGCGGTGTTCATTAACGCGAACGGTTATGCCGATGGCGACGCGGCTGGCGTCGCCCTGCAGCGCCGCATCGAGGCGATCGCCGCGGCGAACGGTATTGCGCTGGCTGGGCCGAACAACCTGGGCCTGGTGAACGTGCATGACCACTGC
>Ga0182012_10005309_pt1 | contig 13348 bp, 6 predicted proteins | sample 612S2SmetaG_FD_120486 | JGI IMG/M metagenome (GOLD analysis project Ga0182012, IMG submission 120486) | Permafrost microbial communities from Stordalen Mire, Sweden - 612S2S metaG | ecosystem: Environmental > Terrestrial > Soil > Wetlands > Permafrost | place: Sweden: Stordalen | collected...
ATCGGCATCCGCTGTGTCACGATCGCCCCCGGGATCTTCCTGACGCCGATGCTTGCGAGCCTGTCCAAGGAAGTTCAGGATTCGCTCGGCGCCCAGGTGCCCTTTCCTTCGCGCCTCGGCAAGCCCGAGGAATTCGCCCAGCTGGTGCAGTCCATCATCGAGATTCCGACATTGAACGGCGAGGTCATCCGCCTGGACGGCGCCATTCGGATGCAGCCGCGCTAGTGGCCGCCGTCATCACCGCGGACGAGGCGGCCCCGGGGCAGACAGAGCTCCACCGCGGCATCGGTTCGCGGCAGCTCGGCATGATCGCCATCGGCGGCGCCATTGGCACAGGCCTGTTCTTCGCCAGCGGCAGCGCGATCTCGCAGGCCGGCCCCGGCGGCGCCATGCTGGCCTACGCCATCATGGGCGTCGCGGTCTATTGCATGATGCAATCCCTGGGCGAAATGGCGACCCAGCTGCCGATCCGCGGCTCCTTCGAAACCTACGCCGAGCGCTTCGTCGATCCCTCGTTGGGTTTCGCGGTCGGCTGGAACTACTGGTTCAGCTGGGCCATCACCCTGGCGGCGGAGCTCGTGGCCGGATCGCTGATCGTCAAATTCTGGTTCCCGCATTCCAACTCCACGTTCTGGGCGCTGGGATTCTTCGCCCTGCTGCTCGCGCTCAATCTGCTTTCCGTGAAAGCCTATGCGGAGGCCGAGTACTGGTTCGCGAGCATCAAAGTCGCCACGGTGCTGATCTTTCTGCTGGTCGGCGGGCTGATGATCGCCGGGATGCTCGGCGGCCACAACGGCGGCTTCGCGAATTGGACCCTGGCGGACGCCAGGACCGGCACCCACGCGCCCTTCGTCGGCGGTCTCTCCTCCATGCTGCTGGTGTTTCTGGTGGCGGGTTTCGCGTTCCAGGGCACGGAGAGCGTGGGGCTCGCCGCGGCCGAAACCAGCGACCCGGGGAGAAACGTGCCGAAGGCCATCAGGAGCGTGTTCTGGCGCATTCTGCTTTTTTACATCGGCTCGATCCTGGTGGTCGGCACGCTGATCAGCTACACCAATCCCGACCTCTTGCACGGCGATGAGGGCCACGTGGCGCTGTCTCCCTTCACCATGGTGTTCCAGCAGCTGCCGCGGTTCGGCTTCTACGCCGCGAGCCTCATGAACGCCGTGATCCTGTCGGCCGTCTTATCGTGCGGAAATTCCTCGATGTATGTGGCTTCGCGCATGCTGTACGCCATGGCGCACAGCGGCAAGGCGCCACGGGTATTCGGCCGGGTCAACGCCCGCGGCGTGCCCACCGCCGCTTTGCTGGTCACCGGCGCCGTCAGCGCCATGGCGTTCTTTTCCACGTTCGTCGGCGATCAAAAGATCTATCAGATTTTTTACAATGCGTCGGGCCTCAGCGGCTTTTTGATCTGGCTGGGGATAGCGATCTGTCATCTACGCTTCCGCAAGGCGTGGGTGGCGCAGGGCAGGAGTCTGAACGACCTGAAATTCAAGGCGCGGTTCTTTCCCTATGGACCCTGGCTCGCGTTGATCCTGTTCCTCGTCGTGCTGTTCGGCGCCAACATCGGCGTGTTCCAGGCACCGGTGTTTTCCTGGTTCGATTTCATCACCGGCTACCTGATGATCCCCGTGTTCGTGGCGCTTTATCTCGGCCACAAGTTGTGGTGCAAGACGCGACTGGTGCGGCTCGAGGACTGTAATTTCGAGATGGAGTGACGAGGGCGTCCGGCTCTTACAGAAGATCCCGTTTGATGATGCTCGGGGTTTCCCGGCGGAATATCTCCACGTCGCCCTTCCTGGCCACCACCCATTCCTTCAGATGGAACTCTTCGGCGGTTGCGGTCAAGTCACCGCCGACCTGGATGGTGCAGTCCCAATCACCGCGCTGCCATCGGTGCATGTGCTCCAACTCCATGCGGCAGCTGATCGGGTCGCCTTCGGTGATCTCGATGATGCGCTTCGATGAGCTCGTGATGGTCGTGCCGACGGCCGAAACGAACGTGGTGGAGGGTTGGCTCTCGCTGTCGTAGCGGATCCGGCCGTCGGCATCGCGGATCGGCATCTGCGCACGGTTGGACGCTGTCAGCGGCGCCTTGACCCACTGCAGGCCGTTGGCGTACCCGCCCCCGCCCTTTTTGTTGGCCTGCTCGGCATGGATCACGGGAATGGTGAAAGGCGCTTCCCTCGCAGGCACAGGACGCACGGGCAGCACGAGGTGCGAGGCCCCGAGCGCGATGTCGAGCGTCGCGATTTGCGGCGACGGCCAGATCAGCGGCCACAAGCTCTCCGAGATCGCAGCCCGGATGCGGCTTCCCTTCTTGAATCGATGCGCGATCATGTACAGCGGCAGCTCGATGTCGTAGAACTCACCCGGCTTCAGGGCGGTGGGCTTCTCCATCGACTCGCGGTGGGTGAGATTCAACACGTTGTAGCTGACGAGCCAGGACTTTCCCTCCGGCGTCACCTCGGTCAGCCGCACCGCAATCTGGGCGACCGGCACATCGGCGCTCACCCGGATTTTCGCCAGAGGATATCCAAGTATTTCCAGATCGCGATCGAGCGGCGCAGAGTCGAACACGAGCGAGTTGCGGTCGTCGGGGCTCTGCTCGAACTCGGTCGGGCGCCCGTAGACCCATTGCGGCTTGGTCAAGCCGACGACCTTGTTGCCGACATACCTGACGCGATCGCGGGATTTCGCCGTGTGCGACAGCCGTCCGCCGGCATCGAAATACAGGTTCGAGGACGCGCTGCGGGGAGACGGCCAGACATCCTCCGCCACCCAACGGCCGGGCACCTCTTGCGGGAACGCTTCCGAATCCGCCTTGTACATCATGTAGACCCGCAGCATGGGCTCCTGCATGATTCCCGTGTCGACCCCCTGGAGCCATTGCTGCCACCAGCGCACTTCCTCATACGGCCAGTCGAGTCCCAGCGGGGTCGCGAGATTCGGGAATATATGGCCCCAGGGGCCGATCAGGCCCTTGCGCGGCACCTTGAGGCCGGCGAGCAGCTCGCCGATGATGTTCTCGTACGGATCGCCCCAGCCGTCGACCACGTAAACCGGACACGTGATGGCCGAATAGTCGGTGGCGACGGAGCCGCGCTTCCAGTACGCATCGTAGGTCTGATGCGTCGACCAGGTCCTGAGAATCGCGGGTGTCGCCTCGAGGCGTTGACGCCACATGGATTCCCACTGCGCGCCCACCAATTGCGGATCCGGCGGCGCCGACATCTCGCCCTTGAAAGCGGTGCCCCACCCCATGTTCTGCTCGCCGTAGGCGCCCCCCATGTAATGGGCATCGTCGGTGTAGCGGTCGACGACGCATCCCATGGGCATGATGGCCTTGAGCTCGGGAGGCCGCAGGGCGGCGATCTGCAGCGCATTGATCCCGCCCCAGGAAATGCCCCGCATGCCCACCGATCCATTCGACCAGGACTGCTTGGCCAGCCAGGCAATGACCTGCACCCCATCGGTCAATTCGGGAACGTCGTACTCATCGACGATGACCCCCTCGGAGTTTCCGCTGCCGCGGATGTCCACCCGCACGAAGGCAACCCCATAGGGCGCAAGATTTTCGCCTGTCTTATCGTCGCGCCACCGCAGATCGTCCCACAGGCGGTAAGGCAGATACTCGAAGACCACCGGCACGGGGTGGGTGTCAGCCCCTTCAGGAATCCACAATCGCGCCGCCAGGCGGACGCCGTCGGACATCGGGATCCATTGGTTCTCGATGATCTTGAACGCTCGCTTGGCCGGCAGGCTCCACGCGGGAGCGGCGGTCGAGCGCTCGCTGCACAGCGCGAGCGGACCGCCGATGGCGGCGACCGACGCCGTCGCAGCGGTACCCAAAAGCATTCTGCGCCGGGAAATCGTCATCGAAGCCCTCCCCCTATCCAACCTTCATCGAGCCCCTCGAGGGCTCGCTACCGATTCGCCCGGTCGCCAAACTTATACGAGAATCGCACGCCCAGCACCCGCGGCCGATTGGTCGTGGTGAGCGTCTGGAAGCTTGCCGAGCTGATGTACACCTGTGCGCGGGTGTCGGTGAGGTTGTCCCCGAAAAATTCGAATGTCCAGGCGTCCTTGGCTACGCCCGCCGCCGCATCGTAGGTGGTGTACGAAGCGAGCAGATAATCGGGGGGCGCGATGGTGCCGATATTGATCACATCGGCGAAAGAATGATCGGTGTACTGCGCTCCTGCTTGCACGTGCCACATATAGTCGAACATCGGCGCTTCGTAGCGCAGGCGCAGATTGGCCTGGACCGGAGGCGCATTGGCCAGCGGGCTCCCGGCCCCGCGGGTCGGGAAAAGCGAGATGACGGTACCGTTGTCGACCAGGGAGGGCTCGTTGACCTGCTCACTGTGATTGAATGCGAACGACGAGTTGAGCGTGAGCTCGTTCGTGACCCGGTACACCACGTTCCCCTCCGCACCGCGCACCCGGTAATTCGGACCATTGACGGTGAAGCCCGAATTGCCGTAGAGCTCCGCGTCGTAAATCTGAAGCTGCACGTTCGACCATTCCTCGTCGTACACGGCGCCGTTGAACTGAAGCCGGTGATCGAACCACTGGGTCTTCCAACCGATCTCGTAATTCTTCAGGGTATCGCTGTCATAGAAACGCGGCACGGAAAACTTGCCGTAAAGCGGCGAGGTCGGTGGAATCAAGCCGACGCCCTGGTTGAAGCCGCCGGGCCTGAAGCCCTCCGAATACGTGGCATACAGCATCACGTCATCCGCAGGCTTCCAGCTGAGATTCGCCTTGCTCTTGTGGCCCGAATTCCCCTGCGAAAAGTTGAACAGGTCGAAGATGCCGTGGGGAGGTGCGCAAGGAACTATGTTCCGGCAGCCGTAGACCGAATCCGACTGTCCGCTGTCGAAATTGTCGAAGCGGAAAAAGCGGGTCCCGGCGCTCAATGTCAACGAGTGCGGAATGAGGTCGAATGCCACCTCGCCAAAGACGGCTTTTTGCTCGTACCCGCGCGTAATGTCGCTCAAGAAAGCGGTCCCCGCGACCCGCGGGTTGGGGTCGAACACGTCGACGCCGGCGCCGGAAATGGGCTTGAGCGCCGGGAAGCCCGCCTGAGGGTCGGCATACAGGAAGTTCTGCGAGGTCTGGATTTGGTAGTCCTCCCAGAAAATCCCCCCGATCGCCCGCAAGCGCTGATCGTCGGGCGAGCTCACCCGAAATTCATGGCTCTGGTGGGTGTTTCTCTCGACGTTGTGCCAGGTCGCGCTAGGCGAGTAGCAAATGGCCGTGCTCCCCGGCGTGAACTGGGGTCCATTGCACTGATAGTAGGCCGCGAAGGGACCGCGGGCATAGTTCGTGTAATCGGCGGTCTGATCCACGTTTCTGACGAGGTATCCCCCGGTGTACACCAGCTTGAGCGGACCGATGCGCCCGTTCAAGGTCCAGGCGGTGTCCTCGAACTTGTCCAGATCCTTCGACGGGTTGTACTGCTGCACGTCCAGATCGCCGAGCTGCGGATCGTACGCAAACACTCCGTCCGCCTCCATGCTCTGGTAGCTCTGCTGCACCAGAAGATTCCAGTCCTCGTTGAACTGATAAAGTCCCGATGCCCTCATGCCCTTGTAAGTCAGCGGATTGAACGCATTGCTGACCACGCTCGCGTTCGACAGCGTTGCGCTGCCGGGAGGCACGACGCCGCCGAAGTAATAGGCGATCCCGGCATCGGTCGGCGCACGGGCAAACGTCGACGGCACGTTGTGAATGTATCCGCCGCGCGAGTCATCGTAGATGACCGCGCGCAGCGCCAGCGTACCGGGGATGACCGGGATATTGATCATCGCGACGCCCGAAGCACTCGGATCGCCGTGGGCCGTCGTGGAGTAGCTCGCATCGACCGAGCCCTCCTCGGCATCGAGCTTCGGCTTGTTGGTGATGTAGCGCACCGCGCCCGCTTGCGCGCCGGCGCCGTACAGAGTCCCTTGTGGACCCTCGAGCACCTCGATTCGCGCCAGATCTGCGGCGTAGACGTCGAGGTTGCGTCCGGGAAGCTGGGCCGACTGATCGTCCAGGTAGATCGCGACATTCGGGAACGCACCGGTGCCGCCGACCACCTGGCTGCCCTGGTGGGTGGTCGAGAGGCCGCGCATGTAGACCTCGTCCTGGCCCGGAGCCACGCCGGCGGTCGACACGTTGGGCAGGTACTTTACGAAGTCATCCAGGGTCTGGACGTTGAGCTCGCTCAAGGTGTTGCCGGTCAAGGCGGTGATGGCGATCGGCACGTTCTGGAGGTTCTCGCTGCGGCGCGTCGCGGTCACCACCACTTCCTCGAGCTCGTTGCCCGCGGTGCTTTGCGCGACCGCCGCACCGGCACCACTCAGTCCCAGCGCCACGGCTATTGCCCGCGAGAGCGGACAGCGGCAAAACTGCATTTGTGCTTCTTGCATCCCACACCCCTGGCTTTTTTTCGATTGCGCTTCCACTGTATCCGCTGGCGAGTGGCCTTACAACGCGGGATTGAGATTGGCGTGCGCAGAGCGGGCGCGTCAAATTGGTGCGAAGTACCGTGCGGTCCGCGCCTCAAGCGTGCATCCGGCTCCAGCGCCGGATCACGCCCTGGATCGCATCCAACCCGTCCGTCAATGCGGCCGGCCCCGGCTGCAGAATGAGCGGTGACTTGATCTCGTGCAGTTCGCCGTCGCGAACCGCGGGCACCGCGCCCCAGCCCGGCCGCGCAGCGACGAGATTCGGTCTGAAGCGTTTGCCGCACCATGATCCGAGAATCACGTCCGGCGCCCGGCGCACGACCTCCATGGGATCGGCGAGTATCCTGTCCCGGCCGAGCGCGCAGGCCGCGCGTTCCGGAAATACATCGTCGCCGCCCGCAATGCCGACGAGCTCGCTCACCCAGCGAATGCCCGTGATCTGCGGCTCGTCCCACTCCTCGAAATACACGCGAGGCCTGCGGGGAAGAGTGGCTGCCTGCGCGCGCGCCGCTTCGATGTGCCCCTCGAGCTCGCGCGCGTATCGCTCGGCCCGCTCGGATGCTCCGACCAACGCACCGAGCCGCCTCACATACCCCAGGATTCCCTCGACCGAGCGATGATTGCTGATCCACACCTCGACGCCCGCCTTGATCAGCGCCTGCGCGATCTCGGATTGGATGTCGGAAAAGCCCACGACGAAATCGGGCTCGAGGTCGAGGATGCGGTCGAGCTTCGCACTGGTGAACGCGGAGACCCTGGGCTTTTCGCGGCGCGCCCGCGACGGCCGCACGGTAAATCCGGAGATGCCGACGATGCGCTCCTCTTCACCGAGCGCGTACAGCACTTCGGTCGGCTCCTCCGTGAGGCACACGATCCGATGCGGGTAGCGGCGATCCACCGTCAGAGCACGCCCTCGGCGAGCGCGGCGGCGGCTCCGTGAACGACGCTGTGGGCGAGACCCGGCGCCTGGGACAGCACATGGTGCGCATAGAAAACCGCGGTCTCGATCTTGGCGCGATAGAAGTTCGCGGGCAGCGAAGGCTCTCCCCCCGCCGAAAGGCGCTCGCCCGCGATCGCCGCCGAGCGCAGCAGCTGCCAGCCGCCGGCGACGATCCCGAACAGCTTGAGCAGCGGTACCGCACCGACGGATACCTGCTTGAACTCGATGCCGTACTGGGAGACCACGTAGTCCACCGCCCGCTCGAGCGCGTCCACGGAATCGGCGAACACCGCCGCCGCCGCGCTGAGACCCGGTGTGCTGCGCAGGCCGCCCGAGAGCGCGCGCATGTCGGCGATCAACGCCTTCGCGGCGACGCCGGAATCGCGCGCCAATTTCCGGCCGACCAGATCGTTGGCCTGGATCGCCGTCGTACCCTCGTAGATCGGGGTGATGCGCGAGTCGCGGAATTGCTGCGCCACGCCCGTTTCCTCGATGAACCCCATCCCGCCGTGAACTTGCACGCCGAGCGATGCGATCTCGACGCTGGTTTCCGTGCACCACCCCTTGACCACGGGAATCAAGAGATCCGCGAGCGCCTGGTGTCTTCTGCGCTCATCGGGCCTTGGATGCAGGCGCGCGGCATCGAGCGAGACGGCGGCCACGGCGGCGAGCGCGCGCATCGCCTCGGTCTGCGATTTCATGAGCATCAGCATGCGCCGCACGTCCGGGTGGCGCACGATCGCGACGCGGCCCTTCTCGCCCGGCTCCGTTCCCTGGACGCGCTCGTTGGCGAAGGCGAGCGCGCTCTGGAAGGCGCGTTCCGACAGGCCGACGCCCTCGAGCCCCACCGCGAATCGCGCCGCATTCATCATGATGAACATGTATTCGAGCCCGCGGTTCTCCTCGCCGATCAGCTCACCGATGGCGCCGCCCTTCTGGCCGTACGCCAGAACGCAGGTGGGGCTCGCATGAATACCGAGCTTGTGCTCGACCGACAGGCATCGGACGTCGTTGCGCTCGCCAATCGAGCCGTCCGGCTGAACCAGAAACTTCGGCACCAGGAACAGCGAAATCCCCTTGACGCCTTCCGGCGCTCCCGGCGTGCGGGCCAGCACCATATGGATGATGTTGTCGGTGAGATCGTGTTCACCGTAGGTGATGAAGATCTTCTGGCCGGAAATCTTGTAGAGACCGTCGCCCACCGGCTCGGCGCGCGTGCGCACCGCCGCGAGATCCGATCCGGCCTGCGGCTCGGTGAGGTTCATGGTGCCGGTCCAAACGCCTGCAACCATTTTCGGCAGGTAGGTCTTTTTCTGCAGCTCCGATCCACGAAGATCGATGGCTTCGATGGCGCCGCGCGTCAGCATGGGGCAGAGCGTGAACGACATGTTGGCGCCGTTCCACATCTCCTCCACCAACGCCGACAGCACACGGGGCAGCCCCTGCCCCCCGAACTCCCGCGGGCATGCGAGTGCGCTCCATCCGCCCTCGACGAACGCGCCATAGGCCTGTTTCCAGCCGGCTGCGGTCGAGACCTGGGTGTCGTGCCAGCGAACGCCCTCGACATCGCCGGAGCGGTTCAGCGGTGAGAGCACCCCGCCCGCGAACTTGGCCGCCTCCTCCAGGATGGCTTCCGCCACGTCCGCAGTTGCGTCCTCCGAGCCGGGCAGCTCGGCAACGAGCTTGCGATCCAACAGCTCGCGCAGCACGAACCGCATGTCATCGAGCGGTGCCTGATAGTTCTGCATGGTCGTATCCTCGATCAGCCGTAGGTGTAGAAGCCGCGGCCGCTCTTGCGGCCCAGGAGGCCCGCCGCCACCATCTCGCGCAGGAGCGGCGCCGGCCGGTACTTCGGATCCCCGTAGTCCCGTTGAAACACTTCCATCACGGATAGCAGGGTGTCGAGCCCCACGAGGTCCGCGAGCGCCAGCGGCCCGATCGGATGATTGCAGCCGAGTTTCATGCCCTCGTCAATGTCCGCCGCGCTCGCAACGCCGTCCTGCAGCGCGAAAATCGCCTCGTTGATCATCGGGCAGAGCACGCGGTTGACGGCGAAGCCCGGGGAATTCTTGACGCTCACGGCGGTCTTGCCGATGTGCCGGATGAATTCCGCCGCCCGCGCGTGGGTGTCCTCGCTGGTCAGCAGGCCGCGGATGAGCTCGACCAGCGCCATGAGCGGCACGGGGTTGAAAAAATGCATGCCGATGAAGCGCTCGGCGCGGGATGTGGCCGCCGCGAGCGCGGTGATCGAGATGGACGAGGTATTGGTGGCAAGTATCGCCTCCGGCCGCATGATCTCGTCGGCCTGCCTCATGATGCGCTGTTTGACCTCGAGATTCTCGGTCGCGGCCTCGATCACCAGATCCATTGCGCCGAGGTCCGAATAACGAGTGCTGCCGCGGATGCGGCCAAGCGTCGCGGCGCGATCCGCCGCGCTCAGCTTTTCCTTCTTCACCAGACGGTCGAGGCTTGCCCCCACGGCGGCGATTCCCCGCTCGACCGCCGCATCGGACACATCGATCATCACGACTTCGATTCCGGCGGCGGCGCTCACCTGGGCAATGCCGTTGCCCATCGTGCCGGCTCCGATCACGCCTATTTTCTTCAAAGCTCTTGTCATTGTCGCAGACACTCCATTACATGTTGCGGCGGTACTTCCCGCCGACCTCGTACAGCGTTCCGGTGATCTGACCGAGCGAGCAAGCCCGCACGGCCTCCATGAGCACTTCGAACGTGTTGCCGTTGGCGATCACCGCGCTGCGCAGCCGCTCGAGGACCGGCGGCGCGCCGGCGGCGTTGCACGCCTGAAATTTTCGCAGTCTCTCGAGCTGCGACTGCTTCTCCGCCTCGCTCGAGCGCGCGAGCTCGATGCTCTGCGGGGCCGCCTCAGCGGCCGGATTGCGGAAGGTATTGACGCCGATGATGGGCAGCGAGCCGTCATGCTTCTTGTGCTCGTAGAACATCGACTCGTCCTGGATCTTGCCGCGCTGGTAGCCGGTCTCCATCGCTCCAAGCACGCCGCCGCGCGAGGCGATCGCGTCGAACTCCTTGAGCACCGCCTCCTCGACCAGGTCGGTCAGCTCGTCGATGATGAAGCTTCCCTGGTTCGGATTCTCGTTCTTGGCGAGGCCCCACTCCCGGTTGATGATGAGCTGGATGGCCATCGCGCGGCGCACGCTTTCCTCGGTGGGGGTGGTCACCGCCTCATCGTACGCATTGGTGTGGAGGCTGTTGCAGTTGTCGTAGATCGCGCAAAGCGCCTGCAACGAGGTGCGGATGTCGTTGAACGCCATCTCCTGCGCGTGCAGCGATCGCCCGGACGTCTGCACGTGGTACTTGAGCTTCTGGCTGCGCTCGCTCGCGCCATACTTGTTCTTCATGGCGACCGCCCAGATGCGGCGCGCGACGCGGCCGATCACCGAATATTCCGGATCCATGCCGTTCGAGAAGAAGAACGAGAGGTTCGAGGCGAAATCGTCGATGTGCATGCCGCGCGCCAGATACGACTCGACATACGTGAACCCGTTCGCCAGCGTGAACGCGAGCTGTGAAATCGGATTCGCGCCGGCCTCCGCGATGTGATAGCCGGAGATCGAGACGGAATAGAAATTCTGCACGTGGTTGTGCACGAAGTATTCCTGGATGTCCCCCATCATCTTGAGCGCGAATTCGGTGGAGAAGATGCAGGTGTTCTGACCCTGATCCTCCTTCAGGATGTCGGCCTGAACCGTGCCCCGCACGGTCGACAGCGTCCACGCCTTGATCTTCTGCAGCTCGTCTTCCGTGGCTTCGCGTCCGTTCTGGTCCCGGAACTTGTCGACCTGCTGATCGATGGCGGTGTTCATGAACATGGCCAGCAGGATCGGGGCGGGCCCGTTGATGGTCATGGAGACGGAGGTCGACGGCGCACACAGGTCGAAGCCCGAATACAGCACCTTCATGTCCTCGAGCGTCGCAATCGAAACGCCCGAGTTCCCCACCTTGCCGTAAATGTCCGGCCGGGGGTCCGGATCCGACCCGTACAGCGTCACGGAGTCGAACGCCGTGGACAGCCGGTGCGCCGGCATGCCTTCCGACACCCGCTTGAACCGCTGGTTGGTCCGGAACGCGTCGCCCTCCCCGGCGAACATGCGCGTGGGATCCTCGCCCTCGCGCTTGAACGCGAACACGCCCGCGGTGTACGGGAATGAGCCGGGGACGTTTTCCTTCATAAGGAAGCGCAGGATCTCCCCGTCGTCCTCGAAACGCGGCAGCGACACCTTGCGCACCTTGGTGCCGGAAAGCGACTCGTAAGTAAGCGTAGTCCTGAGCTCCTTGTCGCGGATCCTCACCACGTATTCGTCCGCCGCGTAGAGCTCGCGGGTCTTCGGCCATTGTTCCAGGAGCTTGACCGACGCAGGACTGAGCTCGCCCGCCTTCGCCGAGATCAGCTCGCCGAATTCCGCGACCGGCTTGCCGGCGCGCTCGAACAGGGTGCGCGCGGTTTCGAGCGACTGGCGCTCCCGCGCGGCGCGCGCCTGCGCGTCGATGTGCCGGTGGTAGTCGCGGACCGCTCCGGAAATCTCGGCGAGGTAGCGTACGCGCTCGGGCGGCACCACCGCGCGGCCGCGGGAGGAGGCTTTCACCGCGGTACGCGGGAGCTTTCCGGGCTTGACCTTCAGGCCTTGCTCCTGCAGGCGCGGCAGCATCGCCTGGTAGAGCGCCGTGACCCCATCATCGTTGAAGCGCGAGGCCATGGTGCCGAATACCGGCATGGTGTCCGGCGCCTGTTGAAAATGACCCCGGTTGCGCTGGTACTGCTTGCGCACGTCGCGCAGCGCATCTTCGGCGCCCTTGCGATCGAATTTATTGATGGCGACGAAGTCGGCGAAATCGAGCATGTCGATCTTCTCGAGCTGGGAGGCCGCGCCGAACTCAGGCGTCATGACATACAGCGAAGTGCCCACCAGCGGCACGATGCCCGACTCTCCCTGGCCGATTCCGGAGGTCTCCACTACGATCAGGTCGAAGCCGCTCAACTTGCAGCAGGCGAGGACTTCCGGAAGTGCCGCAGACAGCTCGTTGCCGGTGTCCCGCGTCGCGAGCGAGCGCATGAAGATCTTGTCCGAGTCGATCGCGTTCATCCGGATGCGGTCGCCGAGCAGGGCGCCGCCCGTCCGCTTGCGGGAGGGGTCGATCGAGATCACCGCAATACGCAGCCGGTCCTCCTGATCGAGCCGGAGCCGTAGAATGAGCTCGTCCGTCAGCGAGGACTTACCGGCCCCGCCGGTTCCCGTGATGCCAAGCACCGGTAGCTTGAGCGGCGCCGCCGCCTGCAGGATCGCCTGGCGGCTGCGCGACGAATACGCGCGGTTCTCCACCGCGGTGATGATGCGGGCGAGCTTGCGCCGGTCGCCGGATTTCAGGGCCTCCGGCGCATCGGATTCCGCAGGTGCCAGCGCGGCAAGATCGTAATCGCTGGAGCGGATGACATCATCGATCATGCCCTGCAGGCCGAGCGTTGCCCCGTCCTGCGGCGAATAAATCCGCGTGACGCCGTAGGCGATGAGTTCGCGGATCTCCGCCGGCACGATCACCCCGCCGCCCCCGCCGAACACCTTGATGTTCTCGCCGCCGTTCTGGCGCAGCAGATCGATCATGTACTTGAAGAACTCGATGTGGCCGCCCTGATAGGAGGTGACGGCGATTCCCTGGGCATCCTCCTGCAGCGCTGCGTTCACGATCTCCTGCACCGAGCGGTTGTGCCCCAGATGGATCACTTCGGCCCCCGAAGCCTGCAGGATGCGCCGCATGATGTTGACCGAGGCGTCGTGCCCGTCGAACAGCGACGTGGCGGTAACGAACCGAACCTTGTTCTTCGGCTGATATGGCGCCGGTTTGGCGGCGAGCGAGACGGCGTTCACGTGATCGGCTCCTTGCGCGCAGGCGCGCGTCCGGACGGCTTCGCCGC
>Ga0182012_10005310_pt1 | contig 13344 bp, 14 predicted proteins | sample 612S2SmetaG_FD_120486 | JGI IMG/M metagenome (GOLD analysis project Ga0182012, IMG submission 120486) | Permafrost microbial communities from Stordalen Mire, Sweden - 612S2S metaG | ecosystem: Environmental > Terrestrial > Soil > Wetlands > Permafrost | place: Sweden: Stordalen | collected...
CATCCTAGGTTTGCGGTGATTTCGGTGGGGATTCGGAATCTTTATGGACATCCGCGGATAGAGGTGCTTCAACGACTGCAAGCGGCCGGGGTGACGACGTACAGAACCGATCTGGATGGGGCTACAAGTTTTTATCTGGATGGCAACAACGTGATCAAAGCTGCACAGCCCTAGCAATCCAAAGGCGCACGAGGGAGGACGCTCGCCCCTACGTGATCTATTCGGCGGTGTCTGAGACGTCGGCGTCTCCGGGGACGTGGCGGTATTCTTCGATGAGGGCGCGGGCGCGAGCGGCGTCTTCCTGGCGGACCAGAATAACATTGCCGCCGACGCCGGGGAGAATGTCTTGCGGGGCGTCGATGCCGGTTTGATCGCAATCGATGCCGGCGGACTCGAGCAATCCGCGTACGACCATGACCTCCGATTCCTGCTCAGCGTCGAAGACACAGACGAGCTGTTCGTTGGGGGTGGGCGTCTGGGCGGGCGAATCGGCGGGGTTCGACATGGGTAATCTCCGTTGTTGAGTAATCCAAGAAAGCAACTCTTCGATTGTAACTCTTCGGGAACTTCTGTCACTTTGGTGCGATTGCAATTGAGCGCGCTTCTCGACACAATGGACTCAAGGCCATCATCTAAGCGAAGAGCGAGGGAGCATGGAGCAACTTCAGGCTTCGGTCGAGAGCAAAGTGGTGTTCGAGAGCGACGAAGAGGCTCGCAAGATCCGGCGACTGCAAACGATGATTGGCATGGTCATGCAGGTAATTGGACAGGACCCGAATCTGACGATTGAAGAAGCGGCGGAACTGGCGGCGGGAGCAAAAAAGGCTGCGCTGGCAATGTTTCCGGATAAAGAACTGGCTTACGATTTGTTATATAAGCCACGATTGCAGCGTTTGATGAACGAACGCTTTCGCTTGCAGTAAATTTAACGGTGCGTCCACAAGAGCTTCCCGACTAGGACAGCCATGATCGCCAGCGCTCCCAGCGCGGCGTTGTATTCGCGATGTTTCCGGTAGAGATCCCAGGAGAATGCTGCGTTCTGTTTGCTGAATGGCGTGAGGCACGGGATCAGACGCGGGACGCCTCGCATGTACTCGACGAACTCGGGAAAGCGTTCGGTCAGGAACCGTTCTTCGTCACGAATGACGGGGAGATAGATCGCGAGAAAGAAAACGACGATGACGATTCCAATCCACCAGTTCCTGGCGGCGACTGCGAAGCCTATCGCAATCAGAATCGATCCCAGATAAAGAGGGTTGCGAGTGTGGGCGTAGGGGCCGCTGGTGGCGAGAGTCTCGTTCTTGCGCACATGGCCCGAGGACGCGGCGCGCAAAGCGAGACCGGGAAGAATGATGCATACACCTAGCAGCATCGAGAGTGGAGTTGGCCGCGCTAAATATACGTAGAGCGCAGCGAAGACGAATCCCAGGGGGACGCGGATGCGGCGCGCGATTCGCGACCATGAGACTCGCGGCGATGGCCGATTAGTCATTGAGTGGCTCCAGAAGTTTCTGGGCGGCGGAGACGACTTGATCGACCGTGATGCGCGCGATGCCGGGATCAAGAGCATGACGGCTGTGGTCGGCTCGGCTGAACGGATCGCGAAGAACGGTGCTGCGGGTGCCGAATGGGCCGTTGCGCGCGGGATCGGTGGGGCCGAAGATGGCGACGACGGGGATGCCTAAGGCGGCGGCGAGGTGCATGGGGCCAGTGTCTCCGCCAATGAATAGTGCAGCGTGACGAGTGAGCGCGATCAGTTCGGACAGCGTGCAGGGGAACGAATGAGCTGTGCCGGCGCTGGACGAGATTGCGATGTCAGCGAGCGATTGTTCGGCGGGGCCGAAGTTGACGAGTGATGTGTATCCCATGTCGGACAGGGCCTTCGCCACTCGCCCATAACGTTCCGCGGGCCATTGCTTCGCGCTCCATCCGGCGCCGGGATTGAGGATGGCGAAGCGTGAGATTGCCAGGGCGTCGAGTCGAAGCGCGACTCTTGCTTCAGCGTCAGGATGAATCGGCAGTTCGGATGGACTGCGGGAGAGCGGGTGCGCTGCAAACGCTGAGGCCAATGAGATGTTTTGCTCGATGACGTGGGTTCCGGTTGCCGGGACTGAGTCAGTATAGAAAAAGCGCGCAGCGTGTTCGCGTGGTTGGGCAAATCCGTAGCGGAGCGGCGCGCGGGAAAATCTCGAGAACATTGCGGAGCGCAGGAGGCCTTGAAAATCTATAGCGGCATCGTAGCGTTGATGGCGGAGTTCGCGGATCGCCGCGAAGAATGCCTGGTTCGTGGCCCGCGAAAACATTTCCTTCCGCCACTTTTTTGTATCGACGGCGTGAATTGAATCGGCCAGTGGCTGCTGTGGACCGCGCGGACCATCTTGATTGGAAGACGATAGCAAATCCCACCATCGTCGCTCGATCAGCCAGCCGATGTGGATATTGGGAAACGCGCAACGCAGAGCGGAGACCGCGGGGAGGGCATGAATCACGTCGCCCATCGCGCTCATGCGCACGATTAAGAGGCGTCGAATGGGCTGCGACGCGGCGGCAGCGGCCGGACTTAACAACTCTTTGGTCCTTGCAATGTGCGGATGATCTCGGTGGAGGAGTGATCTTTGGGATCACCGACGATGGCGACGCGTCCGCCGTAGGCCTCGACGGTGGCGCGTTCTGGGACCGATTCGACGGTATACTCCGTGCCTTTGGCCTGGATGTCGGGGCGTAGTTCCTCGATGAGTTTTCGCGGATTGAGTTCTGAAAAGATGACAACCGCGTCGACATCGGTCAGCGCGGATAAAATTTCAGCACGTTCTTGTTCTGTGGTGACGGGCCGTCTTTCGCCTTTGAGAGTGCGCACAGACGAGTCAGAGTTGATGGCCACAATCAGGCGGCCGCCGAGTTCTTTTGCGGCTTTGAGATAGCGTATGTGGCCGACGTGAAGAATGTCGAAGCAGCCGTTGGCGAGGATGATGCGATCGCCTGCATCGCGCCATTGGGCGGCTTGTTCGCGGATTTCATCGCGGCTGAATATTTTCTGGGCCATAGTCATACTTTCGGATGCGGCCGTGTTTTCGGCGGAGATTTTTCTATAGCGGCGAGCAATTCAGCGCGAGTGACGGTGGCGGTGCCGCGCTTCATGACGACGATGCCTCCGGCGTAGTTGGCGAGGTGGGCCGCCTCTCGCGGGGTTGCGCCCGCGGCGAGGGCGGCGGTGAAGGTGGCGATGACGGTGTCGCCAGCGCCGGTCACGTCGGCGATTTCATCGCTACCGAAGATCGGAATGTCTACGGGATCGGAATTGCACGAGAAAACGGCCATGCCATCGCGTCCTCGGGTGATCACAAGCGAGGGGAGTTTCATGCGCGCCATGACTTCGTTGGCGGCGGCGCACAGGTCGGACCAACTTGGTCCGACACGGCGATTGAGGGCTTCTTCGACTTCGGCTTCGTTGGGCGTGGCGGCGGTGATGCCGGAGTATTGCAACATGCGATGCCGGGAATCGAGCACGAGCGGAGCCCTTTGCAGACTTGCGCCCTTGCGAATCTTGTTCACAAGTTTCGGGCTCGCCGCGCCGTAGCCATAATCGGAGATCAGTAGCGCGTTTGAGTTTTTGCTGTAGTCGGTCGCATACCGAATGAGGCTGGCCTGTGCGGCAGGCATGGGTTCTCGGTCGGGTTCCCGATCGATCCGCACGACTTGCTGCCGCCAGGTGTGAGGCATGGCAGCCATGATGCGAGTCTTGGTGATGGTCGAATAACTTTTGCTCCGAACGATTCCGGCAGTCTGAATCTTTTTCTTGCGAAATAGCTGCAGGAGCGCTCGTCCTGCTGGATCATCGCCGACGATTCCTACCGGTACAACGGCGACGCCGAGGTCGGCAAGATTGTTGACCGCGTTGGCGCCGCCGCCCGGAACGACGGTGGTTTCGCGGTGCTGCAGGATTAGTACGGGCGCTTCGCGGGAGATGCGCGAGATTTCTCCGGTGACGAATTCGTCGGCGACCAGATCGCCGAGCACCGTGATGGTGAGCGCAGGAAATTTGTCGACGATTTCTTTAAGCCGCGCGGATTGCGGGTTGCTCATGTTTGTATGCAGCGATTTTCTCATGTCTTCATGCAGGTGCGGGCCCGCGGGCGGCGCTGTGGGCTGCCGGAATTGGTTTGCGGATTTCGATCGACGCGAGCATCGCCGTCATGAATTCGCTGGGATTTTCCAGCGACATGGCAACGGTCACAACGCAGAGCGGTTCCAGCAGGAAGCGGTGGCGGCCTAACTTAATGGCATCTTTTTCGGTGGTGATGAAACCGGTCGCTCCCGAGCTTTGTTTGAGGGTGAGTAAGTGGTCGACATCGGTGGCGCTATAGCTATGATGGTCGCGGAAGAAATGTTGCGCGACCGGGACCACGCCGGACTGCTTCAAATCCGTTACGAAGCGCTCGGGGCGGGCGATTCCACAGAACACAGCCGGATATTGTGGAGGGTTCGCGAGGCTGATACCGCGGTGGAGTTTCCAGAGGGATTGCGATTTCACGTTCGGAATTTCGTTTACCTGGTCACCGACTACGATAGCATCGGCCCGGCGCAGCGAGGACAGAGGTTCGCGAAGACGGCCGGAGGGTAGAAGGTGGTCGCGCAGGTCGCTCGGCGATAGAAGCACGATATCGAAATCGCGGGCGAGGGCGCGGTGTTGGAAGCCGTCGTCCAGAAGATGCAGATGGGGGCCATATTTTTTTTCCGCGAAGACTCCTGCCTGATATCGGCTCTCGCCAATAATCACTGGCACATTGAGTCGGCGAGCGATCAGGAGGGGCTCGTCGCCAAAATCATTGGGGGAGCCATCGGGATCGACAAGCGCTACGCCGCGAGTTTTGCGGCCGTAGCCGCGCGACAGGATGGAGAACTGAATTCGCCGTTCCTTCAGAAGTTCGCCCAGCAACATTGTGAAAGGGGTCTTGCCCGTACCTCCGACCGATAGATTCCCTATACTAATGATCGGCCCTTGCAAGCGTTTCTGGACGAGCCATCCTTTGTCGTAGGCGGCGTTGCGCGCGCCGACCACCGAACCGTAGAGGGCGGAGAGAATCGACATCACGAGAGGCGCTCCGCAGCCGGTGTCACGGTCGAACGCAACCGTGGTCGCAGCGCCTGCAGGGTGCGCTCGGTGGCGCCCTTTTGCAGTTGCATGGCTTCTTGCGCACGTTGCCCCATGGCCGCGCGTTCATGGGGATCCGCCAGCAGTTCGAGCCACACCAGTGGAAGCTCAGCGGGGCCGACGATGCGAACTGCGTTGCGCTTTTGGAAGAAGGATGCGATATCGCGAAAGTTCTCGGTGTGATGGCCGACGACGATGGGGACGCCGTGCTGGGCGGGCTCGATAATGTTGTGTCCGCCGCGGGGGACGAGGCTTCCGCCTACAAAGGCAATGTCCGCTAGCGCGTACACGGCGGCGAGTTCGCCGATGCCGTCGAGCAGAAAGACTCCGGGTAAGATTGGCTCGTCGTTCCAAAGGGATCGCCTCACGAAGGGAATCTGGGTTGCGTTGAGCACGTCTGCAACTTCGTTGAAGCGTTCGGGGTGGCGGGGCGCGAGAATCATGACAGCATTGGGATGGGTGGCGGCGACGCTCTGAAAAGCGTTGAGCAGCAGGAGTTCTTCATCTTCCACGGTGCTGCCGCAGACGATGATGGGTCCGGCATTTCCTTTTTGTAGCGAGGTGCGCAGGCCCGTGACGATGCTGCTTTGATCGGCTGGCTGAATTTCAATATCGTACTTCAGGTTGCCGGAAACCTGAATTCGATCTTGGGGTGCGCCGATCCGGGCGAGTCTGCTTGCGTCTTCCTCTGTTTGAGCGAGGAAGATATCGATGGGCCGAAGGATGACGGATAACAAGCGCCGCCATCGCCGGTAGCCGGGCAGCGACCGGTCGGAGATGCGGGCGTTCACGACGGCGATGCTCGCGCCGCCGGCTTTGGCGAGGCGCAGAAAGTTGGGCCAGAATTCGGTTTCGGCGATGACGATCAGGCGTGGATGGAGGGCCTGGATGTAAGGTCGGACCGCGAAGCCCAGATCGAGCGGGAAGTAAAAGACGTTGTCGTTGTCGAAGCGTTGCCGCGCCAACTTTTGTCCGGTGGGCGTGGTGGTTGAGATCACGACGCGATAGTCGGGGAACTCAGATTGCAATTCTTTTGCGAGGCGACTTACGGCGAGGACTTCTCCGACGGAGACGGCGTGAATCCAGATTGCGGGTTTGGAGTAGTCCGCTAAGGGTGGCGGAACGCGGCCTAATTTCTGCCACAGACCATCGCGATATTTAGAGTGACGGGTCATTTGCCAGAGCCAGTAGGGCAGACTCAGCAGCAGGGCCGAGGCCAAGAGCGCGCTGTAAATCAAGTACATGAAGAAAAGCCATTCTAATCTCGGTGGGCCGCGTCTGCGTGAGGGCGAGGGCGCATCCTATAAACTGATCACTACCAGGAGCAGGGAGATTATGCGGATTCGGGCGGCGGGGCTTGTGTTGGGGGCGGTCGCTTTCGTGTGTGGCGTGTGTCTGGCGAGCAAGCAATTTGTGATGCCGGAGGCGCACGCGGCGAAGAGCTATCCGGCGCATGATGAACATCCGTCGGAGGCAGTTACGGTAGGGCTTGATCCCTATGACTCGCCCAACAAGGCAGCGATCTTTAGCGTCAATTATCCGCAGAATGGATTGCTGCCGATTTTTGTTGTGGTCGCCAACGACGGCGACCAGCCGGTGTCGCTGGCCAACATGAACGCGCAGTTGGTGACAGCGGATCGCAGCAAGATTTCTCCTTCCGATCAAGAAGATGTGTATCGGCGTTTAGCGCGACCCTCGACCTCCGGCAAGGTTTCTCCTCTGCCATGGCCGACTAAGGTGAAGGGCGCGGTCAGCCAGAAGACTAAAGATGAAATCGAGCGGGCGCGATTTGCGGCGAAGGCGGTTGAGCCGCACAGCACGCAGTCGGGGTTTATGTTTTTCGATGTGTCCGACATCGCGGCGCCGTTGGCGGGAGCGCATTTTTACTTGACCGGGGTCAAGGACGCGAAGGGAAATGAGCTGATGTATTTTGAAGTGTCGCTGGATAAGTATGTGAGTTCTTCCGGCAGCCGTTGATGTCCTTCTTGGCTGCCTATCCAAAGCTATAATCTTCGGATGACTTCTTCGCCGAGCACGCCCACGGGCGCTCGCGCCCGCTATGAGCCAGTCATTGGCCTGGAGGTGCATGTTCAGCTGCTTACCGCGTCGAAGATATTTTGTTCCTGTTCGACTCGCTTTGGATCGCCTCCGAATACGAATGTTTGCCCGGTTTGCCTGGGATTGCCGGGGGCTTTGCCGGTGTTGAATCGGAAGGCGGTCGAGTTCGCGACTTTGGCGGCGATGGCGTTGCGGTGCCGCATTCATGAGAAGTCGGTGTTTGCGCGTAAGAATTACTTTTATCCGGACTTGCCGAAGGGATATCAGATTTCGCAATACGATAAACCGCTGGCTGAGGGAGGTGTCATCGAAATCCCCTCTGGTGTTGATAAAAAACGCATCGGGATCACGCGCATTCATCTTGAGGAAGACGCGGGCAAGAGTCTTCACGAGGGATTTGCCGGGTCGGATGAGTCCACGGCGATCGATCTGAATCGCAGTGGGGTTCCGTTGATTGAGATTGTGAGCGAGCCCGAGATTGCTTCGGCGCAGGAGGCGTTCGATTACCTCACCAGTCTGAAGGAAATCATTCTTTACACCGGAGTCAGCGATTGCAATATGGAGGAGGGTTCGCTGCGCTGCGATGCGAACGTGAGCGTGCGTCCTCGTGGGCAGCGCGAATTCGGGGTTAAGGCTGAGATTAAGAATGTGAATTCGTTTCGATTTATCCGCGAAGCGATTGAGTATGAGATTGAGCGGCAGATTGAGGTTGTTGAGTCTGGCGAGAAAGTGGTGCAGGAGACGCGTCTTTATAACTCGACGGAGCGCCGGACTTACAGCATGAGATCGAAAGAGCAGGCGCACGATTACCGCTACTTTCCCGATCCCGATTTGCCGACGCTTGTGGTCGATGCGAAATGGCAGGAGGCGATTCGTCAGCGGTTGCCTGAATTGCCCGAAGCGCGGCGGGAGCGCATGGTGCGCGAATATGGTATTACGGCGAAAGATGCCGGGGTGCTGACTTCGTCGCGACTTTTTGCCGATCAGTTTGAGGCGGCGGCGAAGGTGGCAAAGAATCCCAAGCGGGTGGCGAATTTGGTGCAGAGCGAGATCACCGGGCGATTGAAAGAGCGCGGGATTGAGTTGGAGCGGTCTCCGATATCGATGAAGGGGGTGGCGTTCTCCGCCGATCTGGTTGAGCAGGGCGTGATTTCGGGGAAGATGCTGAAAGACTTATACGACCTGAGCTTTGAGCGCGGCAAAGATTTTCCAGAGGTGTATGAAGAAGAGGGACGGCCGCAGCAATCGAACGATACTTCTGGGTTGGAAAAGATTGTCGATGAGCTTATGGCTGCGAATCCGAAGCAGGTGGAGCAGTATAGAGCGGGGAAGAAAACTGTGATCGGATTTTTTGTGGGCCAGGTGATGAAGGCGTCAAAGGGACAGGCTAATCCTCAGATGGTGAATGAGGTGCTGGCGAGGAAGCTGGACTGAGTTGATTTCGCTTCCGCCGTGGTTTCGCGAGCTTCTCGACTATAATTGCGCGGACACATGGCGCTCACTTCCGGCACGAAACTTGGGCCTTACGAAATCATTGCGCCGCTCGGGGCGGGCGGCATGGGCGAGGTTTATCGGGCTCGCGATACTCGTCTGGGGCGCGATGTCGCGATAAAGGTTTTACCTGCACATCTCTCCGCCGATCCCGATCTTAAACAGCGTATGGAGCGCGAGGCGCGGGCCATCTCGTCTCTGAATCATCCGCACATTTGTACGTTGCACGATATTGGGTCGCAGGACGGCGTGGATTTTCTCGTCATGGAGCATCTGGACGGCGAGACTCTTGCCGACCGTCTGCATCGTGGAGCGATTCCGTTAGACGAAGCGTTGAAGATTGGAATTCAAATCGCCGAGGCGCTGGACAAAGCGCATACACGGGGAATTGTTCACCGCGATCTGAAACCTGCCAACATTATGCTGACCAAGAACGGGCCGAAGCTGATGGATTTCGGCTTGGCCAAGCCGGCGCCGGGGATGAGCGCGGCATCGGGGTCTAATGCTGGAACACCGAACACGCCGACCATGACTGTGGCTGCTTTGAGCGCACCTGCGCAGCCGCTGACGCAAAAAGGAACGATCGTTGGAACATTCCAATATATGGCGCCTGAAGTATTGCAGGGCGCGGAAGCCGATGCGGGATCGGACGTTTTCAGCTTCGGTTGCGTGATGTATGAGATGGTCACGGGGCGGCGCGCATTTGAAGGCAAGTCGCAGTTCAGTGTGCTGGGTGCGATCCTCGATAAGGAACCGGAGCGAGTGAGTGCGATACGGCCAAGTTGTCCGCCTCGGCTCGACGAGACTGTGGGTCGCTGTCTGGCGAAGACGCCGGAGCAGCGCTATGGCTGTATGCACGACGTCAGGATTCAGTTGGAAGCGTTGGCGGATGCGAAGCCCACGACAGGGACGCAACCGAACGCCTCCGGTTCGCGGCTTCCCTGGTTGGTCGCGGGATTGGCAGTGCTGATTGCTTCAGGCATTGTGGCGGCTTATGTTGGGCATAAGCCTAAGGACGTGGCGGTCGTCTATTCTGCCGCCAACGGGCACTTCGTTCATCACCATACTGCCGGGATCGGGTCCGCCGGTGCTTTCGCCTGATGGAACGCGGTTAGCGTTCACCGCTCGCGACGATAAGGGAAAAATCCTGTTGTATGTGCGATCGCTGACATCGCTGAACGCGCAAGTTTTGAATGGAACGGACGACGCCATTTTTCCTTTCTGGTCGCCGGATAGTCGTGATCTGGGATATTTCGCGCAGGGCAAACTAAAGAAGATCGGCGTCGACGGAGGCCCGCCGCAGGTTATATGCGACAGCGTTAGCGGGCGCGGAGGCGCGTGGAGCAAAGAGGGCGTGATCGTGTTTACACCATCCTCTACTGACGGATTGTGGCGCGTGTCCGCAGACGGGGGAACGCCTGAACCTGCATCCAAACTGGATGCCTCACAAGCGGAGAATAGTCATCGCTGGCCGTTTTTTCTGCCTGATGGAAAACACTTTCTGTATTGGTCGCGGACGTCGCGTCCGGCGCAGTCGCCTGTGGTTTACGTCGGTGAACTGGGAACGCTACAGGCGAAAGTGCTGATGAAGAGCGAGACCGCGGCGGCGTACGCCTCGGGCCACATTCTCTTCATGCGTGGCCAGACCCTGATGGCGCAGGTCTTCGATCCGCGTCGCGCGGAAGTGAGCGGCGAGCCGGAGGCTATCGCGGAACAGGTAGCCATTAGCGGGTCGACGGTGCGGTCGATATTTTCGGCTTCGGATACGGGGACGTTGGTCTACCAATCCGGAGAGATATCGGGTGGATGGAATCTGGTGTGGCGCGACCGGGACGGGAAAGAACTCGGATCCATTGCGCGGTCGGATCGTTATATCGATCCCAGACTCTCGCCCGACGGCAAGCGGCTGGCGGTGACGATTTTCGCGGGGGCGCAGGGAATTTCGGATTTATGGCTCTTCGATCTGACGCGGGGAACCAGCACTCGTCTGACCTTCGGCCCGTTTAGTCAGAGTTATCCGGTGTGGACGCCCGACGGAAAGACGGTTTATTACTCCTCGGGCGCGGGGACGAGTCACATTTCCGCCAAAACCGCGGACGGCAGCGGGGCCGAGCGGGTGGTGTTGGATGACGGGGATGCGTTTGAATTCCCGACGGGCTTTTCTCCCGACGGGCGTTATCTGGTCTATGACAAGAAAGTTTCCAAGAGCGAGAGCAGCTTCCACATTTGGGCGCTGCCCTTGTTGGCAGAGGGAAAGTTGGCAGAGGGAAAGCCGGGTGACGGCAAGCCTTTTCCAATCGTGCAGGATGCATTCGAGGAGCGTTGGGCGAGCGTCTCGCCCGACGGAAAATGGATGGCTTACCAGAGCAATGAGTCGGGGCGCAAAGAGGTCTACATCACGGCGTTTCCGGGCGGAGGCGCGAAGTGGCAGGTTTCCAACGATGGAGGAACGTCGGCAAAATGGCGCGGCGACGGCAAGGAAGTGTTCTTTCTTGATTCTGCGGATAATTTGGTAGCGGTGGACGTGGACGCGTCCGGTGGCGCGGTTCGGCTGGGCGTTCCTCATGCGCTGTTTCAGGCGGTGGGCATTCAGCGCGAGTTTGGCCCCTACGATGTGACTGCGGATGGGAAGAAGTTTCTCATCAACAGCGGAAACTTGAAGGAAGGAAGCGATCCGTTGACTCTGGTGCAGAACTGGCCGGCGGAGTTGAAAAAGTAGACGGCTGACAGGAGGGCGGTTTCGTGCCGTTGGCCAAATCCTTCCGTAATCTAATGGGTCGATCCAGGCGTAGCTAGACTTTATATAGGCTGTTGTCGCTTGGCCGAAGGAGTGCGCCTATGAAGTGGAAACTGGATCGCATCGTGAGTGTCGCGACGTTGGTCGCTTCGCTGGTGGCTATTGTGCTGGTGCTGAAGAGACCGCAGCCGGTGGCGGCCCCGGTGAGTCCGGCGGCGCAGGCGGCGAATGCGCAGTCGTTTGAGACGAAGATTGAGCAGTTGGAGAAGCCTACGCAGCCGGGGCAGCCTCCGGTGGAAGTGCATTTGAGCGCGGATGAATTGCGGGCTGCGCTGGCGGAAGCGGCGAAGACGATTCCTATGGCGGCGGGGATTCCGCAGGCGGTACAGAAGTCTAGTGCATCGGCTCCGGCCGCGCAGTCGGGCGGGGTTGTTGTTTCTCCGCGAGTAGCCGAGCAAGAGCCTTCTGCTTCAGGGCCGGATGCGGCTTTCGCTCCCGGCGAGGCCGACGTTAAGGATTATCGGTTGAGCTTCGAGGGCGATTTAGCCAAGGGGCAATTCCTGACGGAGATTGCGGGCAAGCCGGTGTGGGTCACGCTGGAAGGACATCTTGCGTCGAAGGATGGCTATGCGACGTTCGATCCTACGGAGTTTAAAGTTGGCGATCTGGAAGTTCCCGTGTCGCTGGTGAATGACGCGCTCCAGAAAAAACTGGGAGAGCAGCGCGACAAGCTGAAGCTGCCGGATAATGTTGGTGGGTTCAAAGTGGAGAATGGTGAGATTGTGCTGACGCAGCGGTAAGGCGCATCTGCGAGAGCTGTCTCGATGCCCGCTCCAGGGCGTCGCGTTGGGCTCTAGTCTGATAGGCGAAAGAACGCTAAATACGCCAGGGATGCAAACAGGACCGCCATCGCCAGGCCCAACAACATCCATCCATTCCAAGTGTCATAGCAAACGCGATTCACGAACGTGACGATTGGTTCAAGGAAGATAAGGAACAAGAGGAGGGTCGAGAGGCTAAGACAGAAGCGGCCAAACCTCTGGTTGTCCGATAGCGAGCCGGGATACCCTGAACCGCCTGCTTCACTGCGCCGCCAAAAGAGATAGATCGAAGTTAGCCAATACGGAAAAAGGAAACCAGTCAAGTAGAAGGCCGAATATGAGAATACGACGATTACTTGATCCACGAACGAGCGCACAGTCTGCTTGTTCCTAAGGGCCTCCCACAACCAAGGGCTGGCCTCGATGCGTACGATCTCTCCCGAGATGTAGGCCCATAGGACAAGCCATAAGAAAAATCCTGCAACCAGGAGCTCAGCCTTTCCGTCTTCGTCCAAGAAATTGCCTCTCTTATTAAAGAGCCATTCGCCGCTGACTGACTCGGGTCATTGGTTCAGAAACTATTGGTTTCACACCACTCGATGTGGCGAGCAAGCCCGTCAAGATCCGGATACAAGGTGCTCTCGTGAATCCCGTGCCGAAATAGCGATTGCTTCAATCCTCTTCGTGATGCATTCGGTATGCGAAGCCGGAAGACCTCGCCTTCGGGGCTGAACTCTTTCGTGGGATTCGGATGGGCTGTGAATACGCTGCTTTGGGCCCGGAAGCGGGGAGTCATGATTCGTGGGATGTATCTGACGGGTGCCTTGATCCTGAGCGGACCGCATTCTGGACTTGGTTTGGTCAGGTCGTTCTTGTGGCATCGCCACGCAACGATCTCAGCATCCTCGCAGCGCGGCCTCCCGCCAGAATCTAGTGTTTCGTGCTCCTTGCGAACACAGAAATAAAGCGCCACGAGCGGGCTACGAGTCCAGTCAAGCAGTCGCGTGGGAAGGCCGTGGTGTTGGGCGATCGCCAAGAGTTCCCAGTCGTCCAGCGGAGCAACCTCAGTCCGGTCCGTAGACTGG
>Ga0182012_10005311_pt1 | contig 13342 bp, 8 predicted proteins | sample 612S2SmetaG_FD_120486 | JGI IMG/M metagenome (GOLD analysis project Ga0182012, IMG submission 120486) | Permafrost microbial communities from Stordalen Mire, Sweden - 612S2S metaG | ecosystem: Environmental > Terrestrial > Soil > Wetlands > Permafrost | place: Sweden: Stordalen | collected...
AGGGTTCGGCCGGCCAGAGCTTCGGCGCATTCGTTCCCAATGGCGTCACCCTCGAGCTCGAAGGCGATTCCAACGATTACCTCGGCAAAGGCCTTTCCGGCGGCCGCATCATCGCCTACCCGCCCAAGACCTCCAGCTTCCTGCCCGAAGAGAGCATCCTTGTAGGCAACGTTGTCCTTTACGGTGCCACTTCCGGCGAAGCATTCCTGAACGGCATCGCCGGCGAGCGATTTGCCGTGCGAAACTCCGGTGCTACGGCGGTTGTTGAAGGCGTGGGCGATCACGGCTGCGAATACATGACCAACGGCACCGTCATCGTTCTCGGCAGCACAGGGCGCAACTTCGCTGCCGGCATGAGCGGCGGCATCGCTTATGTCTACGACGATCAAGGCGACTTTGAAGCGAGGCGTTGCAACAAGGCCAGCGTCGATCTCGAGCCACTCGTCTTGGCCGCGAATGTAGATCGCGTCCGTGGTCTGCTCGAACGTCATCGCGATCTCACCGGCAGCCCGCGCGCAGCTTGGATTCTCGAGCACTGGGCCGACGCACAGCCGCGATTCATCAAAATATTCCCGCACGAATACAAGCGCGTTCTCGGATTCACTCACACCGAAGCGGTCTCTGGCGCGTCCCAAATTTCTCCCGTTATTTCGTCGCCCAGCGTGGCGGCCGCAGAGGTGCAGCATGGGTAAAGATACCGGCTTTCTAGAAATTCCACGCGAACAACCCCAACGCCGCAAGGTCGAAGACCGCGTCCGTGACTGGTTTGAAATCTATCAACCGTTCCCGGAGGAAAAGCAGCGCGACCAGGGCGCACGCTGCATGGATTGCGGAGTTCCTTTCTGCCATACCGGCTGTCCGGTCAACAACCTCATTCCCGATTGGAACGACCTTGTCTATCACGGCCGCTGGGAGGCAGCCATTCGCCGTCTCCACGCCACCAATAACTTCCCTGAGTTCACCGGCCGCATCTGCCCCGCTCCGTGCGAAGCCTCCTGTGTCCTGGGAATCGATCAGCCGCCCGTCTCCATCAAGCTCATCGAACGCTCAATCGTCGAGCGCGGCTGGGAGGAAGGCTGGATTCATCCCGAGCCTCCCGAGCACAACACCGGCAAGCGTGTTGCTGTAGTCGGCAGCGGTCCCGCCGGCTTGGCCGCCGCGCAGCAATTGCGCCGCGCCGGCCACTCTGTCACTGTGTACGAAAAGAACGACCGCATCGGCGGGCTCTTGCGCTACGGCATTCCCAATTTCAAGCTCGAAAAGTGGGTCCTCGATCGCCGCATCGAGCAGATGCGCGCTGAAGGCGTCACCTTCATCACTAACGCGCACGTAGGCGTCAATGTTCCTGCTGAAACCCTCACCGACCACTACGACGCCATCCTGTTAGCCGGCGGCGCTGAGCAGCCGCGCAACCTCAACATCCCCGGCCGCGAACTCAAAGGCATCCACTTTGCCATGGAGTTCCTGCCCCAGCAGAATCGCCGCTGCGAAGGCGACTCGGAAGATCAGTTCCTCTCCGATCCATCGCAGGCCATCACCGCTGCCGGCAAGCGCGTCGTCATCATTGGCGGCGGCGATACCGGCGCGGACTGCCTCGGCACCAGCCATCGTCAGGGCCCCATCAGCGTTCATCAGTTCGAAATCATGCCCAAGCCCCCGGAGTCGCGCGCCGCTTCCACTCCCTGGCCCCTCTGGCCGTTGCAACTGCGCACCGAGGGTGCGCATGAAGAAGGCGGCATCCGCGACTGGAGCATCAACAGCATCAAGTTCACGGGCGACGAAAACGGCAACGTCAAGCAGTTGCATCTTGTCCGCGTCGGGCCGCCGCCGAAATTCGAGCCCATCCCCGGCTCCGAGCATGTCATGGAAGTCGATCTGGTCCTCTTGGCTATGGGCTTCCTCGGCCCCGTGCGCGGCGGAATGATTGAGCAGCTAGGACTCGCTTTGGACAATCGTGGCAACGTAGCCGCCAATGCCGATTACATGACATCCGTCGACGGAATCTTCGCCGCCGGAGACATGCGCCGCGGTCAGTCCCTCGTGGTCTGGGCCATCTCCGAAGGCCGCAAAGCCGCTGCTGCCGTCGACAGATACCTCACCGCGCAGGAAGATGCCATTTCCATTCGCCAACGCGCGCTCGTATAAGTCCCCCACCGGCTTCGCCGAACCGCGATCGATGCAACTGCTCCGTGCACCGTTCTTGCGCTTTTTGCGCAAGGGCGGGAAAGCACAACCCTCAACACGATTCATCATCGAGGGGACGAATACAGTCCATCTCAACCCAGTCGCAGAGCATGTGGCCGGCCAGAATATGCACTTCCTGAATGCGAGCCGTATCCGTGGACTCGACGGACAAAACATGATCTGCAAGCTGAGCCATCTTACCGCCCCCCTTGCCGGTCAGGGCTACAGTGGTCAGGCCTTTCGAGCGGGCTGCTTCCAGCGCTGCAACTACGTTCCGGCTATTGCCGGATGTGGAAAGAGCCACCAGCAAATCGCCCGGTCTGCCGATCGCCTCAACCTGGCGCGAAAACACCGAATCGTATCCGAAGTCGTTCGCCACGCAAGTCAGAATCGAAGTGTCGGTGGTCAGGGAGATCGATGCCAGGCCGCGACGTTCACGGCGAAAGCGGCCGACAAGCTCGGCGGCAAGGTGTTGTGAGTCCGCTGCGCTGCCACCGTTGCCGCACCAGAGTATCTTGCCCCCGCCTCGCAATGCCGCTGTCAAAGCCAGCCCGATTTCCTGCAAAACCGATAGCTGGCTTTCCAACTGAGCGGCAACTTCCAGATGATCCCGAATGGCTTTTCCGAAAACGCTTTGGACATCGAAACTTTTGGGCATGTCTCCACCACTTTACCAGTCTCAGGCCGGACCTCCCGCCTAATCGCAGGCCCCTTTAAATCAATGCATCGTCGCTGAATAAAACAGCACCGCAGTGCATAATCGCTAGCGAATCAAACCGCGCAAAAAAAACGTGCCGCGCGCGGCCCCAGCATACACATGCAACCCGAGGGATACAAACCCATCGTTTGAAATTCAAGGCACACTCTGGAGAGAATCAGCCGATTTCCCTCGCTTGTCCAGCGCAAGACACAAGTTTCAGAAGTCCGAGTCGGATTTGCGAGATTTCCGTCGATAGTCGATATAAGTTATCTAGAATCAAGCAGATTGGTTGCCCCTCAGGGATTCGAACCCCGATATGCTGCTCCAGAGGCAGCTGTCCTACCATTGAACGAAGGGGCAACAAGCGCGGAAGCGAACCCGGAATGAGCCCGCATTGGCTTAACTTGCAGCCGGATTTGTTCGGGTCCGGACAGGACGCCTGGACCACAAACTACCTTGACCATCATAAGGGGATTCGGCCCCTCGGTCAAACCCAGCTACTCCAATCCAGGGGCATTCTCTACCTCCGTCATCCGCCCAAAGGTGCACTTATATCTTCCGGCACAATTCCCCCCCAAGTGAAGATTTATCAAAACTTTAGGAATCCTCATGCAACATTCATCGGCAATTGTGGAAAATGGAACCCAGAGTCCCAGTCTCGCTGTGATATCTAGCTGTTGTAAAATCAGCTTTGACAATGGAGTTGGCCTTAAATCTCGCCTGGGCGTTGCTGGCTGCCGTCATGGTTTGCCTATGGTTGCGTTTTGTCCCACGCACTGGTGCCAACCGGCGATTGCAGTTCGTAGCCCTGGCCGTGCTTCTGCTGATCCTGTTCCCTGTAGTCTCGGTTTCTGACGACCTGCAGGCCGCACAGAACCCAGCTGAAGCCGATTGCCTTGTGCGCCGCGACCATGCGTGTTCAACTCCGCACTGCGTGCTTCCGCACGTTGCCGCAATGCCGCTCCCGATCTTCGCCGGCCTTTCCTTTGGCTTTCTGCACAGGTCGACTTCCGGCACGCCGCTTGTCCGGGTCGCCGACCACCCCGCACTGGCGCCTATCCAGAATCGCCCGCCGCCTGCCGCCTGACTCTTCGCCGTTTTCTATTACATCTTTCTCGTCTTCAACTCGAGTGTCCGCCGTGCAGACCACGGCGCGAAGGCTTTGTATGAAACACATCTTCCCTTTGTTCCCTGCCTGCGCAGTGGCATGTCTGCTCGCTCTGGCGCCGGTCAAAGTTTTCCCTCAGCAGGCCCTTACATGGGACCAGGTCAAGGCGAGATTTGAAGTCTCCAATCCCACGCTCCATGCGGATTCCCTGAGTGTGGACGAGATGAAGGCGCAGGAAATCACTGCTTATCTCCGCCCCAATCCGCAGTTCACCTTATCGGAAGACGGCACCCAGATCGTTCCTCACGACAGTGTCTGGACCCCACTGCGAGGCACGGACGTGCAGCCCAACTTCAGCTATCTGCACGAACGCGATCACAAGCGCGAACTCCGGTTGAAGAGCGCTCAAGAGGGCACCCAAATCGCCCAGTCGCAGCACGCCGACCTCGACCGGACCCTGCTGTTCACGCTGCGTTCCGCCTTCATCCAAACCCTCCAGGCCAAGACCGTGGTCAAGGTGGCGCAGGAAGATCTGGAATACTACGACCACATCATCCAGATCAGTCGCGATCGCTTCAACGCCGGCGACATTGCCCAGATCGACTTGGATCGCATCGAATTGTTGCGGGTTCAATATGAGTCAGAGATTCAGACCGCGCTGGTCAATCTCCGCACCTCCAAGATTCAGCTTCTGCAGTTGCTGAATGACCGAACCCCGGTTGAGCAATTTGACGTAAATGGGCAATTCGATTTTTCCGATAACCTGGTGCCGCTTGAGGATTTCCGCAAGATTGCACTCGACGAGCGGCCCGATCTCCGCGCCGCTATCCAGTCCCTCGAACAGGCGAGTACCAATCACAAGCTGGCCGAAGCCAACGGGTCCACTGACCCGACGTTTGGCGCCTGGTACACCTATAACTCGTCCAATAACAACCCCAACGGCATCGACACCCTTGGCCTCAGCGTCAGCATTCCTCTGCGCATCTTCGACAAAAACCAGGGCGAGAAGCAGCGCACGCAAATTGACATAGCCCGAAATCAGCAGTTGACTGACGCGGCACGCGCTCAGGTCTTCAGCGATGTTGATTCCGCCTATGCCCAGGTGGAGAGCAACATCGCGCTTCTGAAACCCTACAAGGCCAAGTACAACGATCAGGCCACGCGCGTTCGGGACACCGTGACCTACGCTTACCAGCACGGTGGCGCATCCCTCATGGACATGCTCAATGCGCAGAGTGACTACCGCACCGTGCAACTAGCCTATCTGCAACTGATCGGCACTTATCTAACCGCCGCCGGACAGCTGAATCTGTCTGTAGGACGCGAGGTAATCCAATGAATTCCTATCATCTCCTGAGACCCTTTTCCAGAGATTCACATGCCGGAACTCCACTTGCGTTGGGACTTATCGTGACCGTCAGTTTCTTTTCCGGTTGCAAAGCAAAAGACAACGGTGACGGCGCTCCCCCCCCGGCAAAAGTAGTTCAGGTTGCCGACATGAACCTCATCACGATCGACCAAAACGATGTGGCCAAATTTCCGCTCACATCAGCCGGTCAAATCGACTCCGCCTCCGAATTGACCGCCACTGGCACCGTTTTTCCCGACATCTCTCGCGAAGTCCCAGTGATCTCCCTGGCCAATGGCCGCGTGGTCGACATCAAGACGCGCCTGGACGATAACGTCAAGAAAGGTCAATTGCTTTTCAGGGTGCAAAGCGGCGATGTCTCCGCGGCCTACAACGCATATTTAAAAGCTGTAAACGACGAACAACTCGCGAATAAGGCAGACCTTCGCGCCGAAGATCTTTTGAAACATGGAGCCATCTCACAAGCCATGGTCGAGCAGGCCGACGATGCGGAGAAGAACGCCAAAGCCGATCTTACTGCCGCTGAAGAGCAGTTAAAAGTCCTGGGCGTGGACAAGAATCATCCCAGCCCCATCGTCGATGTCTTCGCTCCCATTTCAGGTGTAATCATCGGCCAGAACGTGACCAATGCAGCAGCCGCAGGTGTGACCCTGTCAGGGTCGGCCACAGCGTTCACCATCGCCGACCTCTCCACGGTCTGGATTCTCTGCGACGTCTATGAAAACGACATACCCAAGTTGAAACTTGGCCAGGAAGCACACTTCAAGCTGAACGCCTATCCGGATCGCCCACTTACTGGACACGTCAGCGACATCGGCCCGGTGCTTGATCCTCAACTCCGCACTGCCAAAGTGCGCATCGAAGTCGCCAACCCCGGCTTCCTCAAGCTTGGCATGTTCGGCACCGCTACCTTTACTGGCCGCACCAAGGAAACCCACGCCGTTGTCCCGGCCGATGCGGTTCTCCACCTCCACGATCGCGATTGGGTTTATCTGCCCGCAGGCGGCAACCAGTTCAAGCGCACCGAGGTCCACGCAGGAAAAATGCTCGATGGAAATCGGCAGGAAATTCTCTCCGGCCTCCAGCCCGGCCAACAAGTCGTTACCAATGCACTCCTGCTGGATTCCGCGGGGAATCAATAGATGATTCGCGCACTTGTCGATTTAGCGCTCAAGAATCGCTGGCTGGTGCTCGGCGGAGTAGTCGTCATCGCTGCCTGGGGTGTTCTGTCTTTCAAGGCATTGCCGATTGAGGCCTACCCTGACGTCGCCAACAACTACGTGCAGATCATCACTCAATGGCCGGGCCGCAGCGCTGAAGAGATCGAGCGGCAAGTCACTGTCCCCGTCGAAATTCAGATGGCCGGCATCCCTCACCTCACTCATCTGCGCTCCACCACGCTCGCCGGCCTGTCCAGCCTGATGCTGATCTTCGACGACGAATCCGTCAGCGACACCAATCGCGAACACGTCCTTGAACGTCTCAGCATGGTCAGCCTGCCCGCCAATCTGATTCCGCAAATGGGCACTGACTGGAGCCCCGTAGGCCAGATCTACTGGTTCACTCTTGAGAGCACCAACCCCTCCTATGACGTCATGGAGAAGAAGTCCCTCGAAGACTGGTTCATTGAAAAATCCTTCAAGGGAGTCAAAGGAGTAGTGGACGTATCCAGCTTCGGCGGCCCGACCAAGGAATACCAGATCAAGCTCGACCCCGAGAAGCTTGTCTCTTACGGCCTCTCCATAAGCCAGGTTGAAAGCCAGATCGCGAACAATAACACCAATGGCGGCGGCAGTTTCATCGAGCAGGGCGCGCAGCAAATCAACGTTCAGTCGGTTGGCTTGTTCACCACAGTTCAGGACATTGAAAAGACTGTCGTCAAGAATTCCAACGGCGCGGCCATCAAGATCAAAGACATCGCCACTGTCACGCAAGGCCCCAAGATTCGTCTCGGTCAAATCGGCAAGGCGACCCACCGGCCCGACGGCGCCATCGTCGACAATCCCGATACGGTTGAGGGAATTCTTCTGCTGCAGAAAGGCGCAGACTCCGACCCAGTTCTCCAGGGTATCCACGAAGAAGTCGACAACCTGAACAACCACATCCTGCCCAAAGGGGTTCAGGTCGTTCCCTTCCTCGATCGCTCCAAACTGGTGGCCTACACCGTCGAGACTGTTGAACACAACCTGACCGAAGGCGTAATCCTCGTCTCCATTATTTTATTTCTCTTCCTCGGCAACGTTCGCGGCGCAATCATCGTCGCGCTCACCATCCCCTTCGCATTACTGTTCGCCTCCATCTGCCTCGACCTCGCTCACATCCCCGCAAACTTGCTATCTCTGGGTGCTCTTGATTTCGGCATGGTCGTCGACGGCGCTGTCGTGATGATCGAGAACATCGTCCGCCATCTCTCCCACAAAGACGACACGCACACGCCGATGCAGAACATCCGTCAGGCGTCGCATGAAGTGCAGCGCCCCGTTTTCTTCGCCATTGCCATCATCATCACCGCTTACCTGCCCATCTTCACCTTGCAGGCAGTTGAAGGCCGGCTCTTCAAACCCATGGCATGGACTGTGGCTTTCGCGCTTCTCGGAGCGCTCACCTTCTCGATCATCATCGCTCCGGTCCTCGCCAGCGTTCTCTTCCGCAAAGGCGCCAAGGAATGGGAAAACCCAGTCTTGCATTGGCTCATTCGCCGCTATCGTGTAGCTGTCCGCGCCGCCATTGAGAATCGCGTCATCACCGTCGGCATCGCCGCAATCCTCTTCGCCATCGCCGTCTACCTCACCGTCGGCGGAGCCATCGGCTCGGAGTTCCTCCCCCATCTCGACGAGGGCGCAATCTGGGTCCGCGGAACGCTGCCTCCCAGCGAAGGACCCACCGCCAGCATCGACTTCACCAACAAAGCCCGCCTCGTAATGGCGTCCTTCCCGGAAGTCACCCAGGTTGTCAGCCAGACCGGCCGCCCCGACGACGGCACCGACACAACCGGCTTCTTCAACACCGAATACTTCGTCGACCTCAAACGCAAGGAGCAATGGCGTCCCGTCTTCCACGAAAACAAGGAAGCTGTCATCGCCGCCATGAACACCGAGCTCTCGAAGTTTCCCGGCGTCATCTGGAACTTCTCTCAGCCCATCTCCGACAACATGGAAGAAGCAGTCTCCGGCGTAAAAGGCGAGCTAGCTGTCAAGCTCTACGGCGACAATCTCCGCACCCTTGAGCAGAAAGCCGAAGAGATTCAAACCCAGATGCAAAGCGTCAAGGGAATTGAAGACCTGGGCATCTTCCGCATCATCGGCCAACCCAACCTCAACTACGTCGTCGATCGCGACGCCGCCGCTCGCTGGGGCATCAACGTTGCCGACATCCAGGACGCTGTGCAAACCGCCGTAGGCGCCAACGCGCTAACTCAGGTTCAGCAAGGCGAAGCCCGCTTCGACGTAACCTTGCGCTATCAGCAGCAGTACCGCGACACCCGCGAAGCCATCCGCAACATCCGCCTGCTTGCGCCTACCGGAGAGCGTGTCTCGCTCGAACAACTCACCACAAGCACCACCGACGACGGCGCGGAAGAGATTTATCGCGAAGCCGGCCAGCGCTACATCGCCATCAAGTACTCCGTGCGCGGCCGCGACCTCGGATCGACCGTAGAAGAAGCTATTAGCAAGGTCAACAAGAATGTGACGCTTCCCGCCGGCTACCACACCGAGTGGGCCGGCGAATATGAAAGCCAGAAGCGCGCCAACAAGCGCATGGCCATTGTCATTCCCATCACGGTAATGGCCATCTTTCTGATTCTCTACACCATGTTTCGCTCGTTCAAATGGGCCACGCTCATTTTGTGCTCCGTCATCATGGCGTCGATTGGCGGCCCGCTCGCGCTCTTCATAACCCACACCAACTTCTCCGTCTCTTCCGCGGTGGGCTTCCTCGCCCTGTTCGGAGTCTCCGTTCAAACCGGCGTCATCATGCTCGAATACATCAACCAGCTCCGCGCCCACCGCCGCGGCATGGAAGAGACAAACGCGCAACACATCGTCGAAGCCGCCATTGAGGGCGCAGTCCTCCGCCTTCGCCCCATCATGATGACCATGCTGGTAGCCACGCTAGGCCTGCTCCCAGCATCGCTCTCGCACGCCATCGGATCGGATTCGCAACGCCCCTTTGCCATCGTCATCGTTGGCGGTCTTCTCGCGAATCTAGTCATCGGTATCTTCCTGTTGCCCACCCTCTACGTATGGGTAGCCCGCGAAGACGACATACTCCCCTCCGTAGAAGCCAACGAAGACTTCTAACACTTCAACTTCAGCTGGAATCCACAAATCTGAGTCTAAAGCTCCTATCCACAAAGGACCTGTCATCCTGAGCGAAGCGTACTTCAGCGGAGTCGAAGGACCTGCTTTTTGCTTTACTCTTCTCTCAGCACTTCCAACGGCCTCAATCCCAATATCCGATAACTAGCAATCCATCCCGTAGCCGTAGCCAGCACCGCCGTCCCCACCAACGCAATCGCTGTTGCATACCACTCGATATGGAACCCCACTTCCAGCCTGCTCAGCAGCACCCGCGTCAGGATATTTGCAAACACCACGCCGACTGACCCGGCAAGCAGTCCCAGCACACTGAACTCCACGCTGAACGTTCGTACAATTCGCATCCGCGTAGCCCCCAGCGTCTTCAGCACAACAGCCTCTCGCATCCGCCTGAACCGTGTGCTGGCAATGCTCGAAGCCAGAATCATCAGGCCCGCAAAAATCGAGAACCCAGCCAGAAACCGCACCACAAACGTGATCTGATTTACCACGCTCTCAATCCGCTCCAGCACATCGGCCAGGTTGATCACCGTAACCGTCGGATAAGCCTGAAAGAACGACCGCTCCATCGCACCCACCTGTTTCGGATCGATGTGCGCTCCACCGTACCATGTAGACGTCTCGTCCTTCGCCTGTCCTGACGGCAACACAAACGACGCCTGCGTCCCCAGGTGCTGCCCATCGGCTCGATAAATCGCTGCCACCTTCAGCGTTCGCACCGTTCCGCCAAGCTCCAGTTCCACTGCGGAGCCAATCCCCAAATGCAGTCGTTCCGCAACCCCAGTGCCCACGGCGATCGCCGCCGCCCCACCATCCGTCCACCATTTTCCCTGCAACACCTTATCGCCATCCGGCGGCGCATCGCCCCAGCTTAGCCGTGCGCTCTCCAGCATGCGCCTCGGAAAATGCTGTTCCTTCAACTGATCCAGCGTCTTCCCATTCAGCGAAACAAACCGCCCCGTCACCATCGGCATCAGGTCCAGCCCACCAATCATCCCGCTCTGGTGCGCAAAGAAATCCTTCACGCCGGCAATCTCCTCCGTAGTTACATCGATCAGGAAAATATTCGGCAGCTTTGGCGATGCAGTCTCGCGCAAGTCTCTGAGCAACGCTGCTTGCATCAGGTACACCGCCAGAATCAGCATCACACCCAGGCCCAGCGACGCCAGCACCGCAGCCGACTGATTGCCCGGCCGATAAAGATTCGCCAACCCATGCCGCAAAAAGGAAGGTAGCCGCAACCGCACGCTTCCAAGCAATAATCGAAGCACCCAGAGCGCCACCGCCGCCATCACCAGCAGCACAATCAGAGCGATGGTAAACAGCACCGCGAACCACGTGCCCACTTTTGCAGAATCAGAAAGCGCCCAGGCAATTCCGCCCAGCGCCCCCACAACCAGCACTGAAATCCCGATCTGCAACCGCCGCGCCCACCAGCGCGCGAACCATCCGCCGATTCCATCCGGCCCCGGTTCTACCAGCCTGCGCAACACCAGCACCGGCCTCACCCCGCGCACATCCAGTAGCGGCGGCAGGCAAAACAGCAGTGTTGTTAGGAGCCCCGTTCCCAACCCCGCCGCTGCGGACTTCCATGGAAAATCCAGCGCCGCATGAACCGGCAGCAGATTCCCAAACACCGCCGGCAACGCCGCCATCACGCCCACGCCCGCAGCCACGCCAAGCACACCTCCAGCCAGTCCGAGCCCCAGCGTTTGCAGCAAAAATATCCGCAGCAAATCCCCCGACCCCGCGCCCACAGCCTTCAGAATCGCCAGCATATCCATGCGCTGTTCAAGATGCGCATGCATGGCCATTGCCACGCCAATCGCCCCCAGCACCATCGCTACCAGGCAAATCAAGCTCAAAATCGCGGTTGAGTTATCCAGCCCCTGGCTCAACCCTGGGTTCCCCTCGCGGAAATCCATCACCTGCGCATCCGGCAACGCATCCTCAAGCTGCTTTCGCATGTTCACTGGATCAACCGCGCCGGCGCTTGTCTTCAGGCCTGTGTTCTTCGCTTCAGGCAGCTTCAGCAGTAGCCGCTGGCTCGCGCGGCTGCCCATCGCAATCAGCCCGGTCCGGGCCAATGCGGCTTGGGAAATCATCACCCGCGGTCCCATGCCCGCCCCAGCCGTCATCCGATCCGGCTCCTGCTTCAGCACGGCCGAAATCCTGAAATTCCTGCCCCCCAGCCGAAGCGTCTGCCCCACCTGCGCCTTCAGCCGGATCAGAAACTCGTCCGCCACCACCGCCGAATCGCCATCGAGAGCCTGTTGCAAGCTCATCGCCGGCTCCAACTGCGCTGTCCCGTAATACGGATACTCCGAGGGATCAACCGCCTTCAATGAAACCAGCAATGGGACCGGGTCCGGCGGCACCGAAGCCATCGAAATCGTCTCCGTCACCCATGTTGTCCGAATCCCGGCGCCGTCTTTTTCGAGAATGGCCGCAATCTTCCCCTTGTCCTCCGCCGTAGGTTCGTGAAAAAGCCGCGCACTCAAGTCCCCGGCCATTAACGACCTGGCTTCGGTACTTAAAGTTCGCCTGAAGCTTTCGCTGAACCCGCGCACGCCCACCAGCGCCGCAACCCCCACAGCGACCGAGAGCACCACAAACCCAAACTTACCCGGCGCAGACTTCAAATCCCGCCAGCCAATAGCCCCCGCCCGCCTCCAACTCAACGCCCGCCTAGCCATGTTGAGCCTGCTCCGCGACTTCAACCGGCGCAACGAACGGCAGCGTATCCTCAACCACCATCCCATCCTTCAGCACAATTTTCCGATCCGCCCTGCTCGCCACTTCGGGATCATGCGTCACAAGCACCAGCGTTGTCCCCGCCGACTTATTGCGATCCAACAGCAAATCCAGCACCAGCTTTCCATTCGCGGAATCGAGGTTCCCCGTTGGCTCATCCGCCATCACAATCGGGGGTTCCACCACAAACGCCCGCGCCAGCGCCACCCGCTGCTGTTCGCCCCCCGAAAGCTGAACCGGGTAATGATCTACACGTTCCGCCAGTCCCACCTCGCCCAGCAAGCGTCGCGCCTGGCTGATCCCGTTCCCTTCCAGGTTCAATTCAAATGGAAGCATCACATTCTCAAGCGCCGTCAGCGTTTGAATAAGCTGATACGACTGGAACACAAACCCGATCTTCCTGCCTCGCACCGCAGCCAGTTCAGCCTCCACCAGGTTATGAATCGGCACCCCATCCAGCCAGATCTCGCCCGAACTCGGCGTATCCAACCCCGCCAGCAGCCCCAGCAGCGTACTCTTGCCGCTCCCGCTGGCGCCCACAATCGCCACAAACTGCCCAGCCGGAATCGTGAGAGTAATTCCCTTCAGAATCTCAACTCGCCGAGCCCCATTCTGTATCCACTTCCGAGCATCCCGAACCTCAATCACCAAGCCTCCATTTATTCCCTAGTCCCTAGTCCCTGCACTTACACTATCCATGTGTACGTATCCCGCCGCCTCGTTGTTTCAATCGGTCTCCTTCTCGCCGCCGCGTTTCTCACTGGCATGGCCCAAGCTGCCGATCACCCCCTCCTGGTCTGCTTCGGCGACAGCATCACCGCCGGCTATGGCCTTCAGACCGGCCAGGCCTATCCCGATTACTTGCAGCAAAAACTCGATTCTCTCGGTTACCACTACAGAGTCAACAA
>Ga0182012_10005315_pt1 | contig 13340 bp, 10 predicted proteins | sample 612S2SmetaG_FD_120486 | JGI IMG/M metagenome (GOLD analysis project Ga0182012, IMG submission 120486) | Permafrost microbial communities from Stordalen Mire, Sweden - 612S2S metaG | ecosystem: Environmental > Terrestrial > Soil > Wetlands > Permafrost | place: Sweden: Stordalen | collected...
CTCATGCTGTGCCACCAAAACGCGCAGGCTGTCCCAAGACTCCGGAGGAGGCGGCAGCATGGGCCCGCGAATCGCATCGCGATACTCAACGTAGGCCGCGGCGGCGGCGCGAAATTCGTCCACGCGGCGGCGGCACTCGGCGCAGGACAGGAGATGCGGCGAGTTCCCGCCATCGGCCAGTTGTTCGTCGGACAGGTGCGCCGAATTGCGGTCAAACATCGCGCACTCCTTGCAATCGCGCCACTGCGCGCCGTAGAAACTCGCCCACCGCCGACGTGCTGATGCCGATTGCCTCTGCGATTTCGCGGTACCGCAGGCCCTGTACACGCAGATGCAGACAGTGACGTTGCTGCGGCGAGAGAGCATGGATCGCTTCCACCAGCGCCGACTTCCGCTGACGGTCCATTAGGGCGCGCTCCGGGTCGGGCGCGGTGTCCACGGGCGTCTGGGCGTCCGACTGCCCCGCCGGCAGCTCATCGAATACCGGCTCGCGCTGATGGACCCGCACCGCGGAGTGGTACGCCACGCGATACAACCATGCGTGCGGATTCTCGATTGGCTCGTGTTTCGACATCTTCAGGTACAGCTTCAAAAACGAATCCTGCGCCAGTTCCTGGGCTCTTTGCGGAGGCACGCCGAGGTAGAGCAGGTACGAATAAATATTGTTGCGCTCGGCGGCATAGATCTCCTCCACACGTTCATGGACAGTCATGCTGGCTGGACCCTGGCCGGCATTCGCCGCATATCGCCATATCGATGAGATCCGCGGGAAGGCGCTTTTGCCTACAGCACAGCGATATATTTTTTCGCTGTAGATAAAGCCGTGGCGGCTGGGCTCTCACCACCGAATGCGGCACTTTCTTCCTTTCTTCCTCATCGCGATGGCGGCCCCGGCCCAAGTGGTTTCCTTCGGCATCACGGGCGGTGTACCCCTGACTCCGGCCCGTTCCGGCTACTCGTACGATAACCCCTATCTCGACACCGGGCGCTGGACCATTGGTCCTACTATCGACTTTCACATCGTCTCAGGCTTGTCCTTGGAGGTCGGCATGCTCCTGCGGGGATACCGGATCGTCGGAAGCATCGACTTGCCTGCCAGTTCCGGCACCGTGCTCTACAGCTACCGGAACAATTCCAGAGATTTCGATTTTCCCCAGCTCTTGAAATACCGTTTCCTTTCCGGCTCCAGACGGCCGTTTGTAGACGCCGGATACGTGTGGACGCATGAGTCGTACGACGATCTCGGCACGGCGGCGTGCCTCTCTGACACGGGCTCTTGCGCCCTGCCGGCGCCAGGTCTGCCTGGCACGCTGAAGCTCTCGCGATCCCTCCAGGGTGGGGCGGCCGGTATCGGCGAGGAATTCAAGTTCCGCAGATTTCGGATCGCCCCCGAAGTTCGCTTCACCTACCTCTCATACGGCTCCGGCTCGCCACAAAAACAGTTGAGCGTGCTGGCAAGTTTCTTTTTCTAGCCACGACCCTAAACCATCGCTATGAACTCCGCAAGCAAGACATGGATTCCCGCGGTGTGCTTTCTAGCACTGGCGTTGCCGCTTGCCGCCGTGCGCCCGCTGTGGCTCGACGAGATCCTGCAATTGATGGACACGCGGCAACCGTCCGCGACTGAATTGGTGGCGCGGCTCCCACTCCACGACCCCGGCAGCGCGCCGCTCGGATACCTGGCGCAACAGGCAGCACTGAAACTCACGGGATATTCGGATTGGCGGGCGCGGCTGCCGGCGGTGCTGTTCGGCGCCGCCGCAATTTTTCTGACGGCCCTCCTGGGGGCGGAATTTGGACAGCGCAGCGGCTGGAGAAGTGCGGCTCTGCTCGCCGTATTTCCGTTGACGCTGCGCTACGGCACGGAAGCCCGCATGTATTCCCAGGCGCTTTTCTTCTCCGCGCTGGCTAGCTGGATCTACATGCGCCTGGCGCGAAATCCCGGCTGGGCGCTGGCAGGCGGGTACTGCCTGGCGCTATTGGCCTGCGTCTACACGCAGCCGTATTCGATTTCCGTTGGGCTAGCCCACGGCTTGTGGTCCGTGGTGCAGCGGCAGCGGAAGGCCGCGATATTCGGTGGGGCGGCGCTGGCGCTAGCCGTCGCGGCATTTCTGCCGTGGTACTGGCACGCGAAAGCGATATGGACCGCCGACCTGGCGGACACGCCGGGATTCTCCGCGTCGCTCAAAACACCGCTGATGATTTTCCGCGAATTCAGCGGCGCGGGTTATTGGGGGTCGGCGCTGCTGGCGGTGCTGTGCGCTTTGACCGTCACGCGGCGCTCTCTTCCGCCTCGCGCGCTGACTCTGCTGGTGCTGCTGATTGTGGTTCCAATAGCAGCCGCAGTTGCCGGCGATGCCGTTTTCGGATACTTCCTGGCCGTGCGCCAGTTCCTCTGGGCACTGCCGGCGGCGGCCATCCTGGCGGCCGCGGCAACCGAGCACCGCTCGCGCGCGGCGCACGTGGCCGTTGCGATGCTCACCGTCGTCTGCATGTGGCAAAGCGTGCGGTTCTTTAGCGCCCCACACGAAAACTGGCGGGCCGCCGCCGACGCAATCGAAGATCGCGTGAAGCACGGGGACTGCCCGAAGGTCGCGCCGCCTGCACAAGCGTCGATCTACGAGTTCTTCCACCCCGAGTTGGAGCCCGCAGGCTGTCACGGGGGCCAGATGGTGTTGGCCGTGACACCTTATGCCACCACTGCCGAGCGAGAGACCGCCGTCACCGCACTCACTTCCCAGGGCTGCCAACGAGGACGCACAAACATCGTGGGTGGCTCACAGATCGTCGAGTTCTTGCACTGTCGCTAGTGCGGTGTCCAAGAGTTAACTGGACAGACCGCTGCCTGGAGTGCACCCAAAGATCTGCGTTCATCTGCGGCCTATAGTCTTGCGGGGGGCTGCCGAATAACAATATAGGCCGCAGATCAACGCTGATGAACGCAGATACACAAACGTAAATTCCTTAACCGAGAACGTGCTTGGGGCGGTGTTCGAAGTCTCCAACACTCTTGGCGCCGGATTCCTTGAAAAGGTCTACCAGCGTGCTTTGCTCAGAGAACTCACCCTGCGCCATCTATACTCCGAAACCGTTGACCCCACTTCGGCGCAGTTCGCTTCGGAACCCCGATTCCACGGCGGTCGACGATCGTGTGACACTTGCCGCCGGCATCGATAAACTCGCACGCTACTGCCGGAGGCTGGCCATCGTGAGCGAATCGAACTATTTGGACGTGAAGAATCGCCTTTTGCGGGTCCACGTTTTCAATTGTAGCCAGCTCCCCCGCCGTCAATAATTCCGAGACAAATCGCGCCAGGCCCGCTACTAGCTCGTTCTGCGCAAATATCCACTGATCTGCCCGGTAGCTGCTATCGCTCTGGGCATCCTGACATATCGCTTTGTGCCGGTGCCGCAGTCCCAATTACTATTGGCCATCGGGGCATTTCTAGCGCTGGGATTGCTCTCGCTCTACCGCCGCGCGCGAATCCTCGCCGGTACCTGCTGCCTGCTCGGATTCTTCTTCTCCGGCGAATTGATTGCGCTGGTCCATCGCCCCGGACCCCCGCCACAACTCGACGCCGAAGGGCGAGAGATCGTCATCCTCGCCGGATGCGTCGTCGAGCCGCCGGCCATCTCCGGCGAGCGCGAACGATTCCTCCTCGAATTAGCCCCGCAGGCGCGCGCCCAGGTTACGCTGTACACCAAAGACGGCGAATCGCTGCCGCCGTTGCGCTACGGGCAGAATATCGAAGTCGACGCGCGCGTCCGCAAACCGCGCAATTACGGCAACCCCGGCGACTTCGACTTCGAGCATTTCCTGGCACGGCAAAACATCTATTGGACCGCGAGCGGCGCCGCCGGGACGGTCCGCATTCTAGGAGGCCACTGCGGGTCGCCGGTGGTGAAGGCCGCCATGGATCTCCGCGCGGCCGTCATGCGCCGCACCGAACAGCTCTACCATGGCGACGACTATCTCTCCGGCATGATGCAAGCCATGCTGATGGGTCAGAATTTTCAACTGCAGCGCATCTGGACCGAAGAGTATCGCAACACCGGGACCTTTCACGTGATCGTGATTTCGGGGACGCATGTGGCTATCCTCGCGGCCTTCTTCCTGTTCTTCCTGCGAATCTGCTTCGTGCCGCAGAACGCCGCGATGCTGCTCACCTCGGCAGCCGCGTGGCTTTACGCCGCGACCAGCGGGTGGGGCGCGCCCTGCGTGCGCTGCGCCGCCGGCCTCACGCTCTATATGGTCTGCCGCCACTTCTATCGTGAGCGGCGAGCCCTCAATCTGCTGGCCGTCGTCGCGCTGTTCTTCCTGGTCTGCGACCCCGACGAGCTCTTCGAATCCAGTTTCCAACTGAGCTTCCTCGCCGTGGCGTTCCTCGGTGCATTCGCCGCGCCACTGGTGGAAGCCACCTCCGGCCCTCTTTTGCGGGGCCTCGCGGACCTCCGCGATACCGGCCGCGACCTCCATCTGGCGCCCCGCGTAGCGCAGTTCCGCATCGAATTGCGGCTGCTGGTGGAGACTCTCAAAGTGCCCGCGCTCGCCATCGCGCTGCCGGTGCGCGTGCTGCTGTTCTTCTACGAAGTCGCCGTAGTCTCCGCCGTGATTCAACTCGGCCTGGCGCTTCCCATGGTGGTCTACTTCCACCGCCTGGGACTCTCGGGGCTCTCCGCCAACGCGTTCGCCATTCCGCTGATGGGGCTCGCGGTGCCCGCCGGCTTCCTCGCGGTCTTCACGGGATGGCATTGGATGGCCGCCATCGCCGGGTGGATGATGCACCTCTCCCACGCGATCGTTGGATGGCACGCGGCGCATGAGCCAAACCTGCGCATCCCGACACCGCCCGTATGGCTCGGCATCGCGCTCTCGATAGCGCTGGTGGTGTTCGCGGTAGTGCGCGGGCGGTGGTGGCGCGCCGCCGCTGGCGTGGCCGTCGCGGCATTTCTGACGCTCCTGGTCTGGCATCCCTTCCCGCCGGAATTCCATCGCGGCCAACTCGAGATGAGCGCGATCGACGTCGGCCAGGGCGACAGCATCCTGCTGGTCTTCCCAGACGGCAAGCGCATGTTGATGGATGGCGGCGGCATTCCCTCCTTCGGCCACCAGACCCATTCGCAGCTCGACACGGGCGAGGATGTGGTGGCGCCTTATTTGTGGGCGCGCGGCATGCGCAGCGTCGACATCGTGGCGCTCTCGCACGCGCACGACGACCACATCGGCGGCCTGCCGGCCTTGGTGGCCGATTTCCATCCCCGCGAGTTGTGGACCGGCGCCACTCCCGATAGCGCCGGCTGGCGCAAGCTGCGCGACGAGGCGGCACGCGATGGGGTGAAGGTGGTACCGCTCGAAGCGCCCCGCCATTTCGACTTCGGCGGCGCCGCCATCGACGTGCTCGCACCGCTCGCCGACTACGTCCCCAACGACATTCCGAAGAACAACGATTCGCTGGTCCTGCGCATCCGCTACGGCAGCCGCTCGTTCCTGCTCACCGGCGATGTGGAACGGCCCATCGAATATCGCATGCTCGACGAGAGCGAGATTTCGCCCATCGACGTCCTCAAGGTGGCGCACCATGGCAGCCGTACATCCAGCACCGGGAGTTTCCTGGACGCCGCCAATCCGGCATTCGCCATCATCTCAGTGGGGACGGATAACAGCTATGGCCACCCCAACCGCGATGTGCTCGCGAGACTCGGCGAACATCACGCCGAAGTCCTGCGCACCGACCAGCACGGGCTGATCACGGTCCGCACGGACGGACGGCGCTTGACGGTGGAAACGAGATGGTGAAGAAGCTGTCAGCTATCAGCTATCAGCTATCAGCTATCAGCTGGTGAGCGCACGATTCGGAATTCTTTCGGCTGCGCCCCGTAGCGGGTCGAGCTCGGAGTTTAGAGAGGCCAGCTGAAAGCTGATAGCTGACGGCTGAAAGCTCTCCCCTCACTTCCCCTTAGGCAACACCTTGACATCGCCCGGCAGGCCGAAGAGATTATCCTTCAGTTCCTTATTGATCTCCACCTGGTCGGCGTACATCTCGTAAATCCTCTCGCCGTTGCGCTCGCGGCGAATGTTGCAGGGCCACATCACGCCGCCGCCAACATCGCGGTACAGGCCGAAAACGGTCACTTCGGTATCGAAGTCGTGGAATTGCTCATTGCGGCGGCGGAAGGTCTGGCGCACGGGAAACTTGCTGCGCCGGTCGAAATACACGGTCACCGTATTCGTGGCGGCGTCGGTGATATCGACAATCTCAACCGGGCGGTTTTCGAACATGTCGGAACCCTGCGAATAAAAGGCCATTTCCGGTTCATTCAAGCGCTGCCGCAGGATATAGAAAATGTTCCGCAGCGTGCTCATTTTGTAGTTGGCGAAGCGCGCATCGTCCAGCGGGCGCGCGCCGTGGTAATTGACCTCCCACGCTTCGTTTTCCAAAAGGAGGACGCCGCTGTCCTCCTTGAGGCCGAAATTCTGCCGCTCGCGTACTTCCAGCTGCCCCGGTACCGGGGAAAGGTAGCGTGTATAGATCTTGGCTCGATCGAGTCCGGAGATCCGCTCCCGGTAGAAGGAATAGGCGCGTCCCGATTCCACCCGGTCGTTCATGTGCAGAAAGGCATCGCCGCCCAGCGCTTTCAGGGATTCATAGACGATGCGCTTGCCGCGTTCCTCTCGCGACTCCGCCGGCTGCGCAGGCGCCATAAGCGCACAGCATGCCAGCACGAAAAGGAGCGATCGTGAGTTCATGGCCGTTTTTCCAAGTCTTGCATTTTCAGCCCGCTGTCGATCTGCATGCTCTTAACGGTTATCTCCTGAAATTTCTTCCCCGCCAGGACGATGGTGACCTTGTAAGGGAACTTCAGCCCGCTCACGCCGCGATAGTCCGCATAAGTCTCGATCACCGGAGCGGTACCGTTGACGGTAGTCGCCTCGTAGAGCAGGTTCTTGGGCAGGCCGGTCGCGGAATCGAATACCAGTTTCGCAATTTGCCCGGCGCCATCGCTGATTTCCACGGTTTGGTCGTCGAGCGAGGTAATCCTGCGAGCGGGCGTGCGGTCGCTTAACAATAGAGGGACGAGATTATAGAAGAGATCGCCCTGCACCTGTTTCAACTGCATCCCTGTCAGCGCGGCAGAGCGCGTTCCGGAGGCAATCCAGCCGGCCTTGCCGTCGCAGTAAACCGAAACGTTGCCGGTGGCCACGGTAGTATCCTGGCGCAGGTAGCCGGGGGCGATCCAGCGCTCGGTCATGGTGGCCTGCGTGCCGCCGGCGCTGACGTCGAACTGGTAGCCGAGTTCCCGGGTGTAGTCAGTCAACGCCGCCAGCTTTTCTACCCCGCCCATGGCCTGCTGGGCTAGCCCTAAGAGCTGCTTGGCACGGCGCTGACTTGCCGCATCCCCTAAAGTCGCCTCCACTTTGGAGGGAGGAATTGCCAGGTCGATGACCCTCACGCGCGAGCCACCCAAGGACTCGAGCGGCGACTCGAATGCCGTCGGATTGGCGACCACCATGGTGGTCATCTTAGCGGGATCTAACCGCTCCCGTGCCACCCGCAGCACGTCCGCGCGGGTCACGCCCTCCAGGGCCTTCTGATATTGCTGGGTATAGTCGGCCGGGAAGTTGAAATACTGGTACTCAGCGAGCCGCGGCAGGATGGAGAACTGGTTATCGAAACTAAAGACCAGGCTATTGAGCGCCGATGCTTTGGCGGTCTTGAGTTCCTGTTCGGACACTTCTTCGACGCGTATCTTGTTGAGCTCGCCGTAGACCGCCTGCAGCACTTTTGTAGTGAGAAACGGATTGGCGATGGTTCCGGCCACTTGAAACAGCCCGGGGCGGCCAAATCCGGGCGACCAGTCGACCGTCAATCCATCGACCTGTCCACGGAGCAGTTGGCTGAGCCGCCCGCGCGGCCCAGCGCCCAGAATGCCAGACATCACTTCCAGCGCCGGGTAGTCCTTGTCCAAGGAGTCGCCACCCACCTGGCCGACCTCAAAATAGGAGTTCTGCGCATCCCTTTTCACCGCCAGCAGTTTTTCGGGTGCGACTGCATTCTCAACAGCGGGCAACTCCGGCACTGCCGGCTGTTGCGAGGTCCAATCCTCAAAAAGACCTTCGATCTGGCCCTTGATCCTGGCCGAATCGAAATCGCCTTCGAGGGCGAGCGTGAGGTTCCTGGGAAAGAAATAGCGCTTATGAAAGGCCACCAGATCGCCACGGTTGATACGGTCCAGATTGGCGTATTCCAGCTGTGCGCCGTAAGGTGAATTTCTTCCAAAGATGGCGGCCGCGAACTCGCGGCGAAGGATCGCGGCTCCATCGTCGTTGCGGCGCGCAATGCTGTTGCGCAATCGCACTTTCACAAGATCGATCCGCTCCTGAGGAAATTCCGGACTCGTGAGGCCCTCCTTCAACGCGTCGAGCACATCAGCGATATTCGCCTTCAGCCCTTGAAAGGAGATCGCCAACATGTTGTCCCTGGCGATGCCATCGAGTTCCGCTCCCAGATTCTGAAATCGTCGAACCAGCTCGACTCCCGGTCTGGCGGTGGTGCCGCCTTCCAGCATCACCTGCGTGGTTATTGCCGCCAGCCCGAACTTGTCTTGGGGATCGAACGCGCTGCCCGCGCGCACCAGCACGGTACCGTTGACCAGCGGCAACTCGTGATTCTCCAGAAGGAGCAGCCGCATTCCATTGGGCAGGGTGACGCTCTGCACGGCGGGAGCTGCGATCGGCCGCAGCTCCGGGTACTTGAGCTCGTTGTAGTTGGGGAGGGCAGTCGAAACCGCTGGCTTGCGAGGAGGCAGCGCCGGCTTGGAGGGGGTGGTCTGTGCCAGCGCAGTCGCCGCTACGGCGAGAAGTACCCCCGCACGAACCGTTGCAACACTCATTGCTGTCCCCGAGAATGCTCCGCTCACGTTCCAGCGCTTCCCGAACCCCGCACGAACCGTTGCAAGACTCATTCCTGTCCCCCCGGGTTGGAGGTCGGGCTACCGGGTTCCGGCGGATTGCTCACGTAGGCAACTGTGCGCTGGGCGGGAATCAGGTACTGCACGGCAACGCGCTGCAAGTCTTCCGCCGTCAACCGATCGTACTCGGGAGTAACTGTAAACAACCTTCGCCAATCGCCATACCTGGCGGAGAAAGCGGGCAGAACGGCTGCCAGATTTTGGTTACTGGAGAGGATTCTCGCAAATCGTGCACGAAGCACGTTCTGAACGCGCGATAGTGTTTCGGCGTCAATCGGCTTGGATTGCAACCGGGCCACCAGATCGTCGACCGCCTTTCTGTTTTCCTCCACGGTATGGTCCTTCGCGGGAGTCACAGACACTAAAAAGAGGTGCTGGTTGCGCCCGGACGGGAAGGATGAGAGAGCCTCCACGGCCTGGGCGATCTGTTTCTGCTCCACCAGTTCCTGCCGCAGCCAGCCAGTCCGGCTGTCACCCAGAATCTGGGCAAGAACGTCAAATGCCGCGTCATCGCGGTGTGTTTCCGCGGGCCGTTTGTATCCGATCATGAGGAGCGGCTGTCCGTCGGCCCATATGGCGACGGTTTTCGGACCGGACTGCGCCGGTTCCAGCGTGCGCATCGACGGCGGGCGCGGCTTCGCCGGAATCGGTCCGAAATACCGCTCCGCCATTTGCCGGGCGCTGGCTGGATCCACGTCGCCGACAATCGAGATCAAGGTGTTGCCCGGGCCGCAGTAGTTGTCGAGAAAGGCTTTGGCGTCGGCAGGCCGCAGCGCCCCAACGTCCCCCGGCCATCCAAGAGCGGGATTGCGATACGGTAGATCCTCGAACGCGGCGGCCAGGAAGGATTGCCGCAGTTTGGCGGGCGCTTTGGTTCCCACCAGGTTGGCCTCGGTCATCAACTTTTGGCGTTCCGGATAAAAGTCGCGAAATACCGGGTGGGCCAGACGCTGCGATTCCAAAACGAACCACAGTTCAATCCGGTTGGACGGCAGGCTGTATTTGGTTTCGATCGAATCGGGGGTGGCATGGCTACCCAACCCTACACCGCCGTTCTCGCGGATCGCACGCAGGAATTCGTCGGGCTCCTGCTCCCCGTGGGCAAGGCTCAAAGCGGATGTTAAGCCGGCATGCAGGCCGGCAAGAGTACCGGCGTTGGCCCTCGGGCCTTTGCTCCGCTCCTCGTCTTCCCGATCGTAGGCCGTCTCCACCTCTTCCAGGGCCTTTTTTTCCGCCGGCCAGTTCTTGGTGCCGATGGCCTCCGTACCATTGAAGGCCAAGCGCGCCAGCAAGGTGGCCAGGCCGGTCCGTCCGGCAGGATCCTGCGCAGTCCCGGCATCCACGTAAGTGTTGAAAGAAACGACAGGGACCTCATGCCGTTCCAGGAGGATGAAATGCAGGCCGTTGGCGAGAGTAAACTCGGTGATCTTCCTGTCATAGTCCCGAAACTCCTGCGCGGGAAGAAGTAGCGCCCCCAGACAGAGAAGAGTGCCGAAGCGAAGTCCATTCACGTTTTTGGAAGACTCCTGTACCTCTATAGAGAATAGCAGGGGCGGTCCATTTCAGCGTTCCGCCTTAGTACCACAACATATGACGCCCACCTGGAAGGCCGCTATACTAGCGAATTCAGGATGATGCCGCCAGGGCTAACGTTATCGAAAGTTGATTTAGGACCGCGAGTACTCTCCAAGTACCGCCATGACTGTTGCTGGAAAGCGTTCCTTCGCATAATGGACTCGTTCGGGTACACCAGCAGACGAGGAAACGGATTCAGAATATGGAATGGTCGGAAGAAACAGAGAAAGTCGAAAGCATCAATGGCGACCGTCGGCAGGACCGCCGCTACAGTATCCACCTCGATTTGCGGTGGAAGCTCATTCGGCGGCGGCGCGTCTTGGACACCGGCGTCGGTCAGACGGTCGACCTCTCCAGCGGCGGCATCCTGTTTGACCCGGGCCGCCCCTTGCCTGTGGGGTTGAATGTGGAGCTGGCTGTCTCCTGGCCCGTGCTGCTGCGCAACGAAGCGCCCATGCAACTGATCGTCTCGGGCCGTATTGTGCGGGCCGGCCAGAACCGCACGGCGGTGGCGATGGCGCAGCACGAGTTCCGAACCTCCGGCGTCCTGGCTGACCTGCGTGCCACCAAAGGCTCCGCGGTGCACGCACCTTCGGTATTGTTCGCCAACGGCACCAGCGGGATGTTTGGCAAGTATCGGTAGGTTGGCTGTCAGCTATCGGCTGTCAGCTATCGACTGGCGCGGCGCGGGGCGCGGGGCGCGGACCGAGGATGCCAGAAATTCAGTGGCAAGATATTTCACCACGGAGCATCGAACCGGGCGGGCCCGGTTTGGCGGGGGAAGAAACTCGGCTGCGCCGGGCGATTTTTTGCTTCGGTGTTGGGGTAGGCCAAGTCCTTTGTTTCCAACAACCATAGATTTTGTTTCTTAGGAGCCACAGAGACACAGAGAAAACCTTAAGCTTAAGAACTGGCGACCCGGGCAGGAGCGGGTGCCGTCTCTCCCCGTAGTTTTGAGATCACAGAGGTGACGGAGAACACGGAGAAACCTGAACTCCTGGAGTTCCTGGAGAGCTATCGGCCGTCAGCTATCGGCTATCAGATCAGCTAAGAACCTCCATCGACGTCCTGCGGGACGCTGAAGCTCCGAAGTTCTGACGCCTTTCAAGCCACCCGGTTTGGCTGCGCCCAGGCGCGGAAACACGGAACGCAGCCTCTCGGCCGATCCACTGCGGCTTTGACCCTTAGCCCGCCGATCTCCTCGCGACAAGCGCTCTGCCGCGCCATTCATCGCGGGTGGCCGAAGGGGGTTTAAGCTGAGAGCTGAGAGCTGATAGCTGACAGCTAATAGCCTCTTACCCGTGCCGGCCGCGGCGTGCCATGGCCGTCTCGGGGGTGCTCCAACTGCTAGCCGGGACTGCGGGTGGGGGCGGGGCGACCTCTTCCGGTTCAGGCGGCTTCTTCGGCTTGCGGTCCAGACGGATGGCGATGAAGGCATCGCGGGCCTTGTTGTATTTGGGAGTGCCAGGCTTGCCCTCGATGGTGGCCCACTCTTCCGGCGCGATCTCCTGCAAAAGCGGAAGGTACTTCTGATAGTAGTTGCGCATCCGTTCCTGTACCGGTTTGAACGCGGAATGGTAGAGCTGAAACAGGATCTCGTCGGGTGCCGCCGCAGTCATGATCCGATACACGTGCGAGGCTTTTCTGACGCGCGCCGCACGCAGCGCGGTCTCCAGTTTCTTAGCCCGCGTCTCCAGCTTTTGCCAGGATTCCAGTTCCGCCTTGGTCATCTCCGTGGCTTTCACCAGGGCCTGCTTTTCCTTGGCCGGCAATTTCTCGGTCAGCGCATAAAGGAAGGGACCGAACCGCGCCGTGCGCGTTACCGCATCGTCGGGTAACAGCTTGCTGTTTTTTTCGAATCGCTGAATTCCAGGCAGGTTGAGTTTGGGACCGGCCAGCGCCGGCGAGAAGAGCGGCAACAGCCCCGCTTCTTCCAGCGCTGTCAGGATTGCCGACGGGGTGTCTTCCATGCTAATGCGTTTCAATTCCTCGCCCAGGACGCGCGGTGGAATCAGTTTTTCCACTTCGGCCTCGCGCGCATTTGCAACCTGCATCTGGGTTCGTTCTTCGACGGTGAATTCCAGACGCACGCGGAAGCGGATCAGCCGCAGCAAACGCGACGGGTCGTCGTAAAAACCATAGGTGCCGATGGCGCGGAGCTCATGGCGTTCAATATCCGCCAACCCGTTCATGGGATCGAGCAGCAGCCCGCGGGAAGCTTTGTTCAGGCTCAGGGCAATGGCATTGCAAGTAAAATCGCGGCCCCGCAGGTCCTCCTGAATGGTGGCTTGCGACACCTGGGGCTTAGCGCCCGTACGGGCATATTTCTCCTGACGGGACATGGCGATTTGCGCCGTCACGCCGCTGGGAAATACCAGTTCCGCGCTCTTACGGTTCTCGTCGGTGGAAACGGTCGCCGCTGCAGTGCGATCACAAATGCTCTTGGCCACCTTCAAAGCGGAGCCCTCGACCACGAAATCGAGATCGCGAATCCGCAAGCCGGCCAGCATATCGCGCATCGCGCCCCCGGTCAGGAAGAGGTTCACGTTGGACTGCGACGCAGCCAACTGAACATCTTCAACCACCCGGTTCTGGTCCGGACTCAGGTGGCTTTCCAACATGTAGACGTAATCGCTCATCGCATGCGCTCTTTCACCTCTTGCCGGCGATCCGCCGGTAAGGACTCCCCGAAGCGATCCCGGTCAGGACCGTATCAAGCCCTGGGGTGGTGTTCTTCAACCGTTTGCCGAAGTCTCGATCGCATGACATGAGTATAGATCTGCGTTGTCGAGATA
>Ga0182012_10005316_pt1 | contig 13340 bp, 12 predicted proteins | sample 612S2SmetaG_FD_120486 | JGI IMG/M metagenome (GOLD analysis project Ga0182012, IMG submission 120486) | Permafrost microbial communities from Stordalen Mire, Sweden - 612S2S metaG | ecosystem: Environmental > Terrestrial > Soil > Wetlands > Permafrost | place: Sweden: Stordalen | collected...
AAACAGCTTGGTCGGTTCATCGTTGGCAAACTCATACGGAATAACCGCTCCCTTCCCAACCTTCAGCAGCTTGTGGGGTTCTCGTGGAACTGTCGCCCAAGCTCTCCGTCCGTATCCCCAATACACATATATCGATACCTATGCTGGCCAAGGCGACCATAGCGGACATTCCACCTATCACGCCCTTTATCTCAAGTTCGAGAAGCGCTACTCAGCGGGACTCACTTTCCAGGCATCCTACTCATTCTCAAAGCTGCTTACTGATGCCGATACTGCCTGGGGTGAGGGATACGCAGCCAATCAGGGCGACCGCGCTCTGGAAAAATCGATCGGAGCTTATGACGTGACTCATGACTTCAAATTCGGTGGCGTTTACGATTTGCCTTTTGGCAAAGGAAAGACCTATTTAACTTCTGGCCCCGCCGCCTGGATCCTCGGAAACTGGCGCATCTCTAGCGTCAATCTCTATGATGGAGGCACTCCGATCGGCATCAGTAGCTCAGAGTCGCTGCCAATTTACGCGAGCGGCGCGGGCGGGCGAGTCGCACCTTACGTCACCTCATACAACGGTTGGCAACCCAGCTACGGCGGCGGCTTCAACCCCGCTGTCGACAAATTCCTCGTGCCCATGTGCACGCTCGCTCAAATGAATGCCAATACTTGTACTGGCCCGTTCCCATATCAAGGAGACATCAAGAACCCGAACAACAGCTTGCTCGACCAAGGCATCGGCATAGGCAATGCAACTCGCTACAATCCAAAACTCCGCTACCCGTACAACTTGAACGAGAACATATCGGTCACCAGGGTGTTCCCAATTCGCGAAAAAATGCGCTTGGAATTCCGAGCGGAGGCTTTCAACGTTTTCAATCGCGTGCGATTTGGACCAATCAACACAACTTTGCAGAGTCAGACCTTTGGTGCGGTAGCCGGAGCCGGAGGACAAATTAACACTCCGCGCCAAATGCAGTTGGCGATGAAACTCTACTTTTGATTGTTTTCAACCTCGTGCTCAAGGCTCCGGATCGCAGTCTGGAGCCTCGTCAGGCGCGAGCAAGTCTCCGTTCACCCATCAGGAACGCAACCGCCGCAGCCCCCGACAGGAAAGCGACCACCGCCAGTACCATGAGAGCCCCGCTCCAGCCAAAATCAATGGAAATTCTAGCCATGCTATCTCCGGAGACCACTCCCCCCAGGTAACCGACGCAATCAATCAAGCCGGAGGTCGTGCCACTCGCTTGTTTGCCGCCAAAATCCATCGACATAGCTCCCGCGAGATATGAATACGGGCCGAAAACCATGAAAGCCACCAGACTGACTAATACAACGGTCCAAACCCGCGAACCGTGGGTAGAACCCACCGCAAGAGAGGTTAGCGCAACGCCCGCGCACATTAAACCAATAACCATCACGGTTGCTCGACCTCCCCGCCCCAGGCGGTCACTGAGCCATCCGCACAGTAAAACTGATACACCTCCCAACAGTGGAAACAGCGCACTGTTGCTAGCGGCTGCCGAGGCACTCATTCCCGTCGCTTGCACAAAATAAGTTGGGGTCCACAAACTGAAGGTCTCCTTCACAATGGTGGTACCGAGAGAAAGCACGCAAGCCCAGCGGAACATTGGACTCGCAAAAAGGGGCAAAAGCAAAGCACCTAGACTCCGAGGAGCGCTCTCCTCCTTAGCGAAGAGATTTGTGGGATTCGCTGAAGGCTCCGGTTGGCCGATCGCAAGGGGCGATTCTCGCAGAAGAAATAGGCAGGAAACCAAGATGGCGGTCAGCACACCTGCGCCTACGAAGAAAATGCCGCGCCAGCCCATTCCGCCAGCAATTAACCAAGCCATGAACTCTCGAGAGATGGCATCACCGAACAAAAAACTCAAAGAGATAATCGCCATCACGGCTCCATAACTTCGAAACGAAACCCATTTCGAAGCAATCTTTACAGCCCCGGCCCACCCAAGCGATTGGGTCAACCGGTTACCTATCCAAGCGAGGGTGAAAAGTGGAATCGCTCCAGATGCCGCGAACAGCAGTGTAAATACTATTGCTCCGGCCATTCCAAAAAGGAAGTTACGGCGGCCACCTAGGACGTCGGCCATAGCGCCGCTCGGTAGTTTGCCGAGCGCGTAAGCCAAAGTACCGAGCGACGCTATGGACCCCAAGGCAATACGCGCCGCGCTGGCCGCCATGCCATGTTGAGTCAGCTCAGCCACGATCAGCGGCATTGCCACCGATAAGTTGGAACGGCACAAGTAATATCCCGAATAACCAGTCACCAAAAGAGCAACTGTCAGGATCTGCCAATTCAGTAGGGTCCGTTTTTCGCGAACAATATCCTGCCTTGCCGAAGCCGCAATCATGGCTTTTCCCCCGCCGCGATGCGAACGTTGATCTTCTCTAACACGGGCTCGATATTCGCCACACGATCAATGACGTAATGCGCGCCCGCAGCTTCCAGACGAGCTTGCGCTTCCTTCGAGCGCTTTTCGCGCTCTAATTCGGATAAGGCAGCTAGCTCATCCTGGGTGAGGCCCAATTCATTCCCAGTATCACTTACTCCGACAGACCACATACCGGCGTTGCGTGCTTCTGCTAAGTCGCTCACCGTATCGCCAATTTTCACCGCACACGCTACCGAACTGAGTTTAAATTCCAAAGCAATTCGCAAGCACATCCATGGATTTGGCCTGCCGCCTCCGACGTCATCTGGACACAAAGCAATATCAGGACGGTAGCCATTCTTCGCCGCAGCAGAGACTAAAATGTCGAGCATTGGCCGTGTGTAGCCCGTTGTACTTCCAATCTTTATACCGGAGCTACGCAGGCGTTCCACTGTTTCCGGGACGCCGCGAATAACCCCGGAACAAGCCTCGAGCACTTCAAATTGGAGAGGAATGAATTGCTCAAAAAGCATTTCAACGTCGGCCTCGTTCGGAGGCGCACCCTTCTTGATGCGCCACTCCGACACAATCTTTGGAATTGCCAGAATGTTGCGAATGTGATCTTTCTTGTAAATGCCCATGTCACGTCTGGCGTCGGCCGGGGCGAGAACAACACCGCTGCGGGCGAACACTTCAGTGACAGCTTTGATAGGAGCAAGTGAGCCGTAGTCAACCGTAGTTCCGGCCCAATCCAAAATCACCGCCTCCACGCGCTTCACCATTCCATATGCTCCAAGGTTTTTTCTCCGATGCCAAATGAAAGCGTCATTCCAGAACCACCAGGCGAGGTAACAATACTCACTCCTGGCGCTGGATTTAAGGATAGATACGGCTCGTTCGGGTGCTTCGCGTAAACCCCATACCAGCGCTGCGCGATTGTCATGTCAGGCGCGCACAGAAACGTCGCAAGGTAGCGGAGTATCAGGTTATCGACTTCTTCCTTATTGAAGATGTCTACCGTTAAGCCATACTCGTGCGAGTCTCCCAGAGTCAGTTCACCTCGGGCCGTCTGTGACACCAAACCGTGAATAGCCCACTGATCGTATTCCGGCGTTTCACGATTAAACCTCTCCTTGAGCGCAGCGAGCGATTTACAAACCTGAAAGGCTGGATAAAAGCGCAACGTTAGACCAGCCGCGAGGGCGGGACCGAGTTGCCAAGTGTTCGGCTGAGCAACAGTTCGCAGCATCTGCAATTTCACGCGCGTCAATCCAGATGTTTTAAAAACCTCGGGATAGAGAGTTTCGAAATCTTCGCCGCCGCACACAATCGCGCGGTCTACCTGCCACTTTTCGATGCCCGTCTCAATCACAGGGAGATCAACGGAACGAACTGGACAGCCAAAACGAAAGATGACTCCAAATTTTTCTTCGAGAAACTCTGGCAGCGCCGCCAGTGTCTTCGGAGGATCGACAGTGAGCTCAGTGGAACTCCAAATACCTCCCTGCAACCCCTGACTCTTGACCGCTCCCGACTTCTGTAGAATCTGATGGGCATCTAACCACTGGCAATCGTAACCGAGGCCCGGGGCTAATTCGGCAAACTCTCGAGCCACGTTGGCTTCATCTTCGTGATAAACGACGTGCAGCGAACCATCGGGCCGATAGGGCAAGCGCGCCTGATCGAGAACCTCAATCCATTGAGCCCGGCTGCTTAAGGCGAGTTGGTGCAGTTCTCCATGGGGTTGACCAATCGGCCAAACCATGCCAAAGTTCCTGATCGATGCACCGCTGGCCCGAATAGATCGTTCGAAGACAACAACGCTCTTGCCCCGTTTGGCGGCAGCATAAGCGTGCGCCAGCCCCATGATCCCGGCACCTACCACAGCGAGATGCGCCTTTAGCAGTTGCATTTCGTAATGGTACAAGCTACGGGTTACAGGAACATTAGGCTGGCGCGAATTGCGGCAACTTGAATTTACTTGGTGGTCAGCGACTTGCCATCCACGCCGCTGACAATCGCTACGTAGCCCAGCTTTTCATTCCCCCATTTCACGATCCAGGTGGGAAGTTGATATTTGGTCATTTCCTCCAAATCGATCTTAGGGTCTTTTTCCGGGTGCTTCTTTAGCCAATCACCCGCTTCGGCAGCAGCAGATTTCAGTGCGGCGTCGGAGTCAACCTGCACTTGTCCCATTGAAAAGGGCATCACTTTCGAAGAGGTGCCATTCCAAGGAAGCGGTTTGCCCACGGTAACGCCTTTGTAAATGTCGGGTGGATGCGCCGCTATTGCGTAGGTATAGACCCGCGCTTCTTTCTTAGTATTCGAAACGAAGGTAGCGTTCCACATTGCCGCCTTCCCGTCGGTATTCTCGATCCCTGGAATTTCTTTCGCTTCCAGGGTAAGCGGCATCAAGTCTGTTGCGAACTCACTCCGCGCCTTAGTGTACATTTCCCAATACGCTGTCTTGCCAGACACGGGCTCAATCGCGGCAGTCTTCGCTTCTGCCGGCGCTTTATCGTCAGTTGACGCGGTCTTGGTATCGCTCGAACAACCTGTGAAGAACAGGATGCCACAAAGGGTCAGTCCTGGTAAAACAAATTTGCTCATTGTCAGATTACCTTTCTTGGTAAAGCTCGCTTTACAATCTCTCAAGATTCTATGTCAAGTGCGTGCCGCGAAGTGAAATGCCTTTGAAATAAAGTTCGATACCCTACAGTTTATGCGGCTTGTTTGCGTTTTGGCAATGGTTTGCGGTACGCTCTTGGCGGCGCCCGATCCCTTTGCAAAACCAGCCCGAGCGCGTGTTTTGCTATTTGTTCGCACAGATTGCCCTATTACGAATCGCTACGCGCCTGAGCTAGCGCGAATCGCCCAGGAGTTCGCAAAGCAAGGCGTGGACTTTTGGTTGATTTATCCGGACCGAGCCGAAACAGAAGCTGGAATTGAGCATCACAAGGCGGAGTACAAGTTGCCTGGGACGGCTTTGCGCGACCCTCAACACCTCTTAGTAAAGCGTGGAGAGGCTACGATCTCGCCGCAAGCCGCCGTGTTTAACCAAGCCGGGAGACTCGTATATAGCGGGCGGATTGACGACCGCTACGTGTCGTTCGGCAAGGCGCGTCCAGCTCCGACACGGCACGACTTGGAAGACGCAATTGAGGCGACGCTTGCGGGAAAACCAGTGCCTGAACCACGGACGCGCTCAGTCGGCTGCTATCTAGCTGATGTGAAGTGAAAACTTAGTTTTTCATAATAGTTAAGGAATGTTGCAACTCAGTGGCGCTGGTAAGCGCTTTGGCCACAAACTCCTGTTTGAAGGACTCGACTGGCTTATTACGCCCAAAGAGCGCACGGGACTTGTTGGCGGCAATGGCACGGGCAAATCAACGCTGCTAAAAGTGATTGCAGGAATGGAGCAACTGGACTACGGCAGCCAGACTTCCATGAAAGGGATCAAGCTGGGCTATCTGCCGCAAGACGGTTTGCAGGTGAGCGGGCGCAGCGTGTTTGCCGAATGCATGAGCGTGTTCGCGAGTTTGAAGGACTTGGAGATTGAACTCGAAACCCTGACCGGCAAGATGAGCGAATTAGACCCGGCCAGCGAAGAATATCGGCAAGTGGCGGACCGTTTTGAACGAGCCGATAGCGAGTTTCGAGCGAGAGACGGGTATTCCATCGAATCGCAAGTTGGGGCAGTGCTGGCGGGTTTGGGTTTCCGCAAAGAAGACTGGTCGCGGCAGACAGAAGAGTTCTCAGGCGGCTGGCAGATGCGGTTGGCACTGGCGAAACTGCTGCTCGAAAAGCCGAACGTTCTGCTGCTCGACGAGCCGACGAACCATCTGGATTTAGAAGCGCGCAACTGGCTTGAGCAGTACCTGACGAACTACGAATTCGCGTATATTCTGATCTCGCACGACCGCTATTTTCTGGACGTGACGGTGAAGAAGATCGCCGAGATCTGGAACAAGCACGTGACGTTCTACACGGGTGGCTATGAGAAATACCGCTCGCAAAAGGCAGAGCGGTTGGCGCAGCTGCAATCGGCATACAAGAACCAGCGCGACAAAATTGAACAGCTTGAAGCGTTCATCAATCGATTCCGCGCACAGGCCACGAAGGCGAAGCAAGTACAAAGCCGGATCAAGGAACTGGAGAAAATTGAGCGGATTGAGTTGCCACCCGAAGAAGAGACGATCCACTTCACCTTTCCGCAGCCAAAACCGAGCGGCCGGATTGTAGCTGAGTTTAAGGGCGTTTCAAAGCATTACGGCGCGAAGCGCGTGTTGGATAACGTCGATTTCATTATCGAGCGCGGCGACAGAGTGGCGTTGGTTGGGGTGAACGGCGCGGGGAAATCGACGCTGATCAAACTGCTGGCTGGCACGGAGGCGTTGACCTCGGGCGATTACACGCTCGGCCACAACGTGGCGGCTGACTACTTCGCACAAGACCAATATAAAGAGCTTGATGTGAACGCGCGGGTTCTGGACGACTTGGCATCGGCTGCACCGCGCAGCACACAGACAGAGCTGCGTAATCTGTTGGGCTGTTTCTTGTTTAGCGAAGACGACGTGTTCAAACGGATTGGCGTGTTGTCGGGCGGTGAGCGAAACCGCTATGCGCTGGCGCGCATGCTGCTGCATCCGGCTAACTTTCTGCTCTTAGACGAACCCACAAACCACTTGGACATTCGAGCGAAGGACGTGCTCCTTGAAGCGCTAGAGAAGTTTACCGGCACGGTAGTCTTTGTCTCGCACGACCGGTATTTCATTGAGCATTTGGCAACGCGAGTCTTCGAAATCGTTGATGGTGAAGTCCGGGTATTCCCGGGCAATTATGCCGATTACCTGTGGCGCAAAGAGGGCGGCCACGAAAAGACGCCTACGTTGGACGATGTGCTGATTGGAGTTCCGCCTGCGATTCCCATTCCAATGCCAGTGCGCGCCGATGCGCCTGCGAAACGAATCAATCCAATCAAGCTCAAGCAAATGCAAGAGCAGGCACGCGAATTGGAAGAGCGAATTTCTGAGCTAGAATTGGACATTCAACAAGCTGAGGCGAAGCTATCGGAATATGTTAGCGCCGACGAAGCGGTCCGGCTATCAAAACAACTGGAGGCAAACCGAAGTGAATTGGAAAGAACAATGGCACAGTGGGAGCAGGTTACTCAGGAAATTGAAGCCACTGCGTGACGTACTGATTTTGACTACCTTGTTAAACGCTGAAACCAACCTCCAACCACCTGTTGCGCCCAAGGTGGAACACACCGAGATCCGGCATGGGGCGACCATCACGGACAATTACTTCTGGTTGCGGGAGAAGTCGAACCCGGAAGTGACCAAGTATCTTGAGGCGGAGAACGCCTACACAGCGGCCATGACGAAGGACATCCAGCCCTTCGCCGATGAACTCTACAAAGAGATGCTCAGCCACATCAAGCAGACTGACTTGGATGTGCCAGTGCGCCGCGGCGACTATCTCTACTACGCGCGAACCGAAGAGGGCAAGCAGTATCCGATTCGCTGCCGTCGCAAAGGCAACATGGATGCGCCCGAAGAAGTGCTACTAGATTTGAACCAGATTGCGGTGAGCAAGAAGTTTGTCGGCCTAGGCGCGTACGTGGTGAGCGACGACCAAAACTTGATGGCGTACACGCTCGATTTCACTGGCTTCCGGCAGTATACGCTGCAAGTGAAGGATCTGCGCACTGGGCAAACGTTTGCCGATAGCGCACCGCGCGTAACGGCGGTGGAATGGGCGGCTGACAACAAGACTCTGTTCTACACAACGGAAGACGACGTGACGAAGCGGCCTGACACACTGTTCCGGCATGTGCTCGGCTCGACATCTTACGAGAAGATCTTTCATGAGCCCGATGAGCTTTATTACATCGGGATTGACAGGACGCGTGACCGGAAGTACTTGTTGGTTGACATCGAGAGCAAGGACACCAGCGAGGTGCGGTATCTGCGATCTTCGGAGCCGACCAAAGACTTTGAAGTCTTCTTGCCCCGCGAGAAGAAGCACCGTTACTATGTTGACCATCGCGAGAACGAGTTCTACATTCGGGCCAACTTCAGTACAGACGGCAAGGAACTGAAAGACTTCCAAATCGTAACGACGCCCGAGAAGCATTTGGGGAAGGAACACTGGAAGACGTTTGTGGCATCGACTCCGGGCGTGCTGATAGAGGACATCGAACCTTTTAAAGATTTCGTGGTGGTGATGGTCAAGACGCAGGCCTTAAATCATCTGCGGGTTTATAATTTCGGCAAAGCGAGTTGGAGCGAGATCCCGTTCCCTGAGCCGGTTTACTCAGCGGCGGCGGGCGCCAATCCGGAATACAACACCGACACCTTCCGCTATGGGTACCAGAGCATGATCACGCCATCGAGTATCTACGATTACTCGGTGAAGACGGGCAAGAGTGACCTATTGAAACGGCAAGAGGTTCCCGGCGGTTTTGATCCGAGCCAATATGCTTCAGAACGATTGTGGGCGACAGCACGCGACGGCACAAAGGTGCCGATCTCAATTGTCTATAAGAAGGGCTTTCCGCGAGATGGTTCGGGACCGTTGTTCTTGTACGGCTATGGATCATATGGAATCGGGATGCCGGCCACTTTCTCGAGTTCGCGTCTAGCGTTGCTGGATCGCGGCATGGCATATGCCATTGCGCACATTCGCGGCGGCGACGAGATGGGCGAGCAGTGGCGCGAAGACGGCATGTTGATGAAGAAGAAGAACACGTTCTACGACTTTGTCGATTGCGCCGAGTTCTTGATTAAGGACAAGTGGACGACGAGCCAACGACTGGTGATTGAAGGCGGCAGCGCGGGTGGACTGCTGATGGGTGCGGTGGTGAATCTACGGCCCGATCTCTTTCGAGCCGCACACTTGGCGGTGCCATTCGTGGACGTCATGAACACGATGATGGACGCGAGTTTGCCATTGACGGTGGGCGAGTATTTGGAGTGGGGCAATCCGAACGAGCAGGCGGCCTACGATTACATGAAGACGTACAGCCCTTACGACAATCTGGAGAAACGCGCTTACCCGGCCATGCTGGTGACGAGCAGCTTCAACGACAGCCAAGTAATGTATTGGGAGCCGACAAAGTACGTGGCGCGCTTGCGAACGCTGAAGACGGATAGCAATCCGCTCCTGCTGAAGATGAAGATGGACCCGGCAGGGCACGGCGGTGCATCAGGCCGGTATGACCGGTTGAAGGATACCGCGTTTGAGTACGCGTGGTTATTGAAGCAGGTGGGGATAGAGAAGTAGGATAAAGAGCAAAGGCGACCGACTACCACAGGCGCTAAGATAAGGATTCAGCTTTTGGCGCTCCGCGAGTTAACCTCAAACCATGGCTACCCGGGGCGAGGAATAGCAAGTCCTGCCAGGGCTGTTTCCGGTGTGGGGTGAGAGGAACCGGAGAAGAGCAGGGGATCCTTCTCACGCTTGCGAGTATTCAACTCGCTGAATAACTTCTACGAACATTGCTGCTCCACACCGGGGTTCGGCCAAGCTGATGCGGGTCGAAAGCGCCATTTGCCCCTAGGCCTACTTATCCAAAGACGCGGGCTCTCGTCCGCCAGTTGATGTCGTGAGTTTCAATTTCCCCTTAGCCGAGTCATCGAAGCAAGGGCAATACTGGTTTTGGCTCGCTGGAACGAGATCGCAACTGCATTCGGAGAATGGAACGGCAAATGGAAGCCGCAGTTCTCGAGGTTGAGACGCCAGCCATGAAAACAATTGCCGTGGATTCAAGTACCCTCCGCACCGTGGGTTATGACGCCGAACACCAACTTCTTCAGATCAAGTTCCACAATCGCTCCATTTACCAATACTTTGAGGTGCCCGCTACAGTCTATGAAGAACTAATGCAGGCACCCTCGAAAGGAGCTTACTTCAACCGATCCATTCGTTCAAGATTCGACTTCACCTTAATTAATTAAAGCTGCTTCCGTATCTTAGCGCTAGGATGACGTGCAACCGCTGTACCCTCCCTTTTAAGTCGGGTTCGGTTTCGGCGTGTATCGTAGGGCGGACTCGAGCTTCTTCCCCCTCGCTTTTGCACAGTGCGGAATCCTGGACGCTATACACGCTATGAGAAGACCGAGCGCGCCGCCTAAGATGATTGATGAGATCTCTCGTACTTAGCGTAATCGTGGCCGCCACCACCATGAGCGCCAGGAGCAAGGACATTCATCGTGAGCCCTCGCTCGGATAGTTAAAGAGGAGCTGATTGCCATCGAGATCATCGATCACCAGAAGTCGATAGCCCCATGAACCTTCCTGGACCGGAACGCCCTTGGCCTCCAGTTCTGCGCGCAGCGCATCCAAGGCGGCGACCGCGGCATCGGGCGACGACGGCTCGACATTTAGGGAAATGAACGTCACTGCCTTGCCAATCTTCTCCGGGGCCAAATTGTTGGCCAGGATGAGAGCACAGCCCTGCCGATCAGCCTGTGCGACGCGGATTCTGCCTTCCTCTTCGTAGCGCCATGGGCTCGTGAAGCCAAGCAGGTTCACGTAAAAGGTGAGCGAGGCGCCAACGTCCTTTACGTGCAGGACGGGGCGAGCAAACCAGTGAATCATAGATCAGAGATCCTTCAAATTTAGCGTCTCACCTAGGAACCTCGGTGGGACGAAGCCGAACTTGCGTTTGCGGTCTGGTTTTGACGGACGCTTTGAGTAAAACTCTAGGCCAAATCGCAACTGTCTCTAGCCCGCGCGCCGCCGGCACGGGATTGCTGGCGAGGCCGCCTCCAATGAGCACGCCATCGCAAGGCTGCGTCCTCAATTGATATTTGAAATCTTCGAGGCCGATTTCGGGAGAGGCGTGGAAGATTTCGTAGTTGTACCCAGCGGCTCTCATCCTTGCTTGTAGGTCACTTAGCGATTTCGCGATCCTCGGGCGCTCCTCTGCTGGGATCGAACGATGATCCAGGGGCAGTCCAATGTGGAAGATTGATACTTTCACGGTTACCAGAAAAAGCCGACTCAACCCAATCCTAACGCTTCCATATCGTGTTGAGGAGAATTAAACGTGTTCAAAGACACTCAACTGTCATGGCCGCGATTGTCGAAGATTACCCTATTTTGCCCGTTGAAGCGGAATCAAGAATGCGTTTCGAGCAACCGGATTTGCTCACCGTGTTATGCGCAGCAAGCCACGAGGAATACGATGCAGCCGATTTTGGCATTGTGGCGATGGATTTAGACAGCGTGGTTTCGTACTACAACGCTTGGGAATCGCAGTTGTCAGGGCTGCAGCCGGGTAATGTCATTGGCCGCCATTTCTTCACTGAGATAGCGCCTTGCACTAACAACTTTATGGTGGCGTTGAAGTATGAGGCGGAGGAGTTAGATGAGCTGGTGGACTACGTGTTTAGTTATCGGCTGCGACCGGTGGCGGTTCGCCTGCGGTTGCTGAAGTGTACCGCACTCAGCCGGCAATTCCTGGTGGTGGAACGGGCAACCAAAGCATAGGGCACGAGCAGTCACCTAATGCCAACGGTCACAACCTTAAAGGATGCCCAAGAGGAACAGAGCCTCCTGCTCCAATTTGTCTACCAATGTCCGGTAGGCTTAGCGGAAGTTGACAACCAGGGTGACTTTCGTCTTCTGAATGCCCTGGGAGTAGCGCTTTTGATGCCGATTGCGGGCGGGGTGGGTCTTGACAATTTTTTCCAGCTGATGCGCCCGCTGGCGCCGGAACTGGTGAAGCTGATTGAGAACGGGAAGGCGAATGGAGAAATTTGCCGGGACCACAGGGTGGCGATCCCAAGGGGCGATCAGGCCGGGCAATTCTCATTTACTGTTATCAAGTTAGAGGCGAATGCGGTGATGATCGCGTTTCAGGACGTTACGAAAATGGTTGACGCGGAACGGCGGGCCCGCGAGGCGCTGGAAGCGCAGGCTCTGCAAACGGGGCGAGTTGAGATGGCTGCGACCGTTTTGCACGACATTGGCAACGCCGTTACAGGGATAGGAACACGATCAGCGCAATTGCTGGCGGACCCGCCCTGGCCTGAAATTGAAAACTTGGGACGCATGAGCGCGCTATTGCAATCGCAAGCGGCGTTGCTGGCACCAGTTTTAGGAGAGCGCAAGGCGGCTGCGCTGGGAGGGCTTTCGGCAGCGATCGAACGAAGTCTGCGGCAACGGGAAATTACGCTGCGCGAGCACGTCCGCTCGCTGGCGAGTTCGGTCTCTCACGTGCAGGAGATTTTATCTGTCCAACGCCAGTATGTGCACCAGCGGAACGGCGGTCAGCGGAACAAAGTCGTTTTGGGGGAGCTGCTGCATGACGCGATTGCGATTCAATCGGCGGGGCTCGAAAAACGGAAAATCGTGTTGATGAGACGAGTGGCGGAGGATCTGCCGCGGATCATGCTCGACCGCACACGGATGGTACAGGTGTTAAGCAATATCATTCGCAATGCCTGTGAGGCTTTTGACGGGCTTGCGGAGACGCGAGGGAAGCGCCAGTTGGAAATAGTCGCAGAGAACTTAAAGCCGCGATGGGTGCGGATTGCCTTTCGAGATAGCGGGAACGGTTTCCCGCCGGAGAAGGCAGAAACGTTTTTTGAGTCAGGCACCACGACCAAGGCGCAAGGATCGGGTTTAGGATTGGCCAGTTGCCGGAGCACGGTTGAGTCGCACGGCGGGCGGATTTGGATGGAAAGTAAAGGGGTTGGCGAGGGCGCGACGATAATCATCGACTTGCCGACCGATCAAAATGAGGACAACAATGCTTGACGCGACGAACAGCCGAGTTCTGATCATCGACGATGAAGAAGTGGTGCGCGATAGCATTCGGCTGATTTTGGGGTCAAAGCGTCCAAACAATCAGGAAATTGAGTCGTTCGCAGCCGAACTGTTTGAGGAGATGCCACCGAGTCCGCAGCCTACTTATGGGCTATTGGAATTTACGGTAGATGAGGC
>Ga0182012_10005317_pt1 | contig 13339 bp, 10 predicted proteins | sample 612S2SmetaG_FD_120486 | JGI IMG/M metagenome (GOLD analysis project Ga0182012, IMG submission 120486) | Permafrost microbial communities from Stordalen Mire, Sweden - 612S2S metaG | ecosystem: Environmental > Terrestrial > Soil > Wetlands > Permafrost | place: Sweden: Stordalen | collected...
GGCGGATGCGCCGAAGCTGTCGATGGACGTGCTGTCCTGGAGTCGCCATTTCCGGAATTTTCCCGGTCAGGGCCAGCTGCCCGTCGCGGCTTTCGTCCGCGACCTGCTCGGCGCCGGCTATCGCGGCCCGCTGTCGCTGGAGATTTTCAATGATGAATTCCGGTCCGCACCCGCTCGGTTGATGGCGCGCGACGGATTGCGTTCCCTGTTGCTGGTGGAAGCCGAGGCCGGGGCAACCGCCCTGCCCGCTGTGCCGCATTTCGACGGCGTCGAGTTCCTGGAATTTGCCGTCGATGAACAATCCGGCCGCCGGCTGGCGGAAACCTTGCGCGGCCTGGGATTTCAGTACGCGGGCCGGCACCGGTCCAAGGCGGTCGATCTGTTTCGCCAGGGCCGCATCAACCTGATCCTGAACAGCGAGCAGGACAGTGCGGCCGCAGAGCATTTCCAGTTTCACGGGCCGTCGGTCTGTGCGATGGCGTTCCGAGTGGACGATGCCAGGCAGGCGGTGCAGCGCGCCGAGGCGCTGTTGTGCCCACCCTGGCATGAATCAATCGGTCCCGGGGAGCGTCAGATTCCGGCGGTGCGCGCGCCGGACGGCACGCTGCTGTATCTCGTGGAACCCGCGGCGGACGGCTCGACGATCTACGACGCGGACTTCACCCTGTTCGACAACACGGCCGCGGATGCGCTGCTGACGACTGTGGATCATGTCGCCCAGGCGCTGCCGATGGGCCGGATGGACAATTTCGTGCTGTTCTACCGGGCACTGTTCGGCTTCCACCCGGAACAACTTTGGGAAATCCCCGATACGATGGGATTGATCCAGAGCCGGACCATGGCCAGCCCGAACCGCGACATCAGGCTGCCGCTGAACATCTCGGAAAGCCGGGAAACCACCACGGGGCGGTTCCTGACAACGTTCTCGGGTGCCGGCGTGCAGCATATCGCGATGGCCACCACCGACATCGGCAGAGCGATGGAGCAACTCGCGGCGCGCGGGGCGCGTTTCCTGCCGATTCCGGGTAATTATTACGAAGACATCGAAGCCCGCTGGGGCCTGGATGCGGAGCGGCTGAATCTGTTGCGTGCTAATAACATTCTGTATGACCGCGACGACGGCGGCGAGTTCCTGCACGCCTACACCGATCCGTTCGACGACCGCTTCTTCTTCGAGATCGTGCAGCGGATTGGTGCCTACCAAGGGTATGGCGCGGTGAACGCACCGGTGCGCATGGCGGCCCAGGCGAAGCGGCGGGGAACCCCTCGCAAACCCGAATTGCCGGCGTAAAGGAAACCCGGTAAGCGGGCGCAGACTGCTGACGAGAAGAAATACGAGGGGAAACGACAATGACACGCCTGCTGATCCCGCGCCGCAAGGCCTTGCTTGGCGCCGCCGGCCTCGCTGCCGCTCCGCTCGCCGCGCCCTTCGTCGCGCGCGCCGCGGACCCGATCAGGATCGGGGTGCTGCTGGCGAAGACCGGCCAGATCGCCGCACAGACCGAGTATCTGGCGAACGGCACGTTCCTGGCGATGGAACAGCGCAACAACACGGTCATGGGCCAACCGGCGGAACTGGTCTGGCTGGATGAACCGACGCCGCAGGCCGCCACGCAGAACATGCAGAAGCTGGTGCAGGAGAACAAGGCTGTCGCCATCCTTGGTGGATCGCTGTCGTCCAACGCGCTGGCCGAGGAAGCCACCGCCGCCCAGTTGAAAATCCCCTTCGTCTGCGACAACGCCGCGGCCACCGAAATCAGCGGCAAGAACTGCAACCGCTATACGTTCCGGCTCAACACCCCGGTCGCGGTGCAGCAGCGCATGCTGGCGCCGTACGCGCTGAAATACGGCAAGAAGTGGTATCACATCACCGCGTCTTATGCGTTCGGGCAGGACATCCTGCGTTCGTCGCGCGCATTGCTGAAAGCAGCCGGCGGGACCGAGGTTGGCTCCGACGAGGTGCCGCTGAACACCGCGGATTTCAGCTCGTTCATTCTGAAGATCCGCCAGGCGCAGCCGGATGTGGTGGTGGGCGGGCTGTCGGCCGGCGATCTGTCGACGTTCCTGAAGCAGTGGAACGAGCTTGGCATGAAGGGGAAAATTCCGTTCGTCGAAATCGCCATCGGCGACACCGACATCTGGGCGGTCGGTCCTGATGCGGCGACCGGAACGTTCACCAAGCTGTGGGATCACACCAACCCGGACAATCCGCCCGAGGAAAAGGCCTTCGCCGCGGCATATCTGAAGAAATACGCCAAGCCGGCCGCCGACAAGGCCTGGATGGGCTGGATCACCGCGCGTTCCCTGTTCGAATCGATCGACGCGGCGAACTCGACCGACCCGATGGCGATCGTTGAGGGTCTGGAAGCCTGGAAAGTCCAGTCCGGCGCGACGTCGTACAACTACCGCAAGTTCGACCACCAGATGCTGCTGCGCAACCTGGCGGTGACCGTGAAGCCGAAGATCACTGACAAGTGGGACTACTTCGACGTCGCCGCGACGCTGCCCGCGGACCCGGCCGATCTCGACAAGGTGTTCGGCACGCAAGAGGAAATCGGCTGCAAGATGGGCTGACGATTCCGGGCCAGGCACAGACATGCTGGAAATATTACTCTCCCAGGTGGTCAGCGGCCTGGTGCTGGGCGGCCTGTATGTGCTGATCGCGATCGGACTTTCGATCATCTTCGGCCTGCTGGGTATCGTCAATTTCGCCCATGGCACGTTCTTCACGCTGGGTGCCTACTTCGCACTGACACTCTATCAATACTTCGGCTGGCCGGCGGTGGTGCTGGCGCCGGTTCTGGTGGGCGCGGTCGGGATGGTGGCGGAACGGCTGCTGATCCGCCGCCTGTATGACAAGGAGCCGCTGATCAGCCTGATCGTGACATTCGCGCTGGCGCTGCTGATCGAGGCCTCGGTGCGGCTGATCTACGGCGGCATCGGCCAGCCGTTCAGCCCGCCGCCGCTGCTGGCCGGGTTCCTGATCTGGGGGCCGATCCTGATCACCAAATACCGCTTTTCGGTCCTGCTGACGACCGCGGCGCTGCTGCTGCTGCTGTGGCTGTTCCTGGAGAAGACGCCGTTCGGGCGCATTCTGCGGGCGGGATCGCGTGACCCGGAGATGGTAGGGCTGCTGGGGATCAATCTGCCGCGGGTGCTGACCTGGGTGTTCGGGCTGGGCTGCGCGATCTCCGGCATTGCCGGGGTGCTGGCGGCGCCGCTGTGGACGATCACCCCGGCGATGGCGACCAACGCGATCATGCCGGCCTTCGTGGTGGTGGCGATCGGCGGACTGGGATCGTTCGCCGGCGCCGTCATCGCCGGGCTGATGGTGGGGGTGGTGATTGCGCTGACCATCCAGTTCTACCCGTCGGCCTCGGGCGCGGTGATGTATGTGTTCATGGCGTTGATGCTGCTGCTGCGCCCGCGCGGCCTGCTGGGTGAGCGGTGGGAGCGGTTTGAATGACCGCAATGTTGCGCCATCCGGTGCTGCTGGTCTTCGTCGTGCTGGTGGCGCTGACCGGCGTTTGGCACCTGATCGGCGCGCCGATCGGGCTGATCACCCAGATCGCGATCTACACGTTGTATGGCGCCGGCGTTTGCATGCTGGTGAGCTATACCGGGCTGGTGCCGTTCGGCGCCTCGGTGTTCTTTGGTTGCGCGAGTTATGCGGCGGCGTTCGTGATGCTGCGCGGCGCCCCGAATGAGATCGTCGCGCTGGTGTTCTGCGTGGCGTTCTCGCTGGTGCTGGCGGCCGTCATTGCGCTGATCATTCTGCGCCGGCGTGGGCTGTATTTTTCGCTGCTGACGCTGGCGTTCTCGCAGATCGCGTTCGAGATCGCCTACAAATGGACCGACGTGACGGGCGGCGAGAACGGCGTGCAGGGTGTGCCTCGGCCGCTGTTCAGCAGTGCGACGTCGTTCCATGCGTTTGCCGTGGTGACGGTGTGCCTGGGGATCGGGCTGCTGTGGCGGATCGCGCATTCGCCGTTCGGGCGGTCGCTGCAGGCGCTGCGCGACAATGAGCAGCGGGTGCAAAGCCTGGGCTACGACACGTTTCGGTTAAAGTTCGTGTCGTTCGTGATCATGGGCGGCGTCGTCGGTTACGCCGGCGGGCTGCTGGCGTTCATGCTGAACGGCGCCTACGCCGACAATCTGAGCTGGCAGCACGCCGGCGACGCCTTGCTGATGGCGGTGCTGGGCGGGGTGCACCACTTCCTGGGGCCGCTGTGGGGGGCGATCGCGTTCATCCTGTTGGAGGACCGGCTGTCGGCGATCACTGAAAGCTGGTGGCTGATCTTTGCGCCGATCGTGATTCTGTTCGCGCTGGCCTCGCCGGAGGGGATGCAGGGGCTGGTGTTCCGGCTGATGCGGCGCGGGGACTGGACGCTGACGCGGCGCGGGATTCCGCCTCGGCCGGCGGTGATCGCGCCATTCCGCGGCGGCGGGGCGGCGCTGGACCCGGCGGTGCCGATCCTGACGGTGACCGGGCTGAACAAGCGGTTCGGTTCGCTGGTGGTGGCGACCGATCTGAATTTGCAGGTGTTTCCGTGCAGGCTGCACAGTTTCATCGGGCCGAACGGGGCGGGCAAGACGACGTTCTTCAACATGCTGACGGGGATATTGCGGCCGAACGCCGGCAGCATCGTGTTCGACGGGCACGACATCACGGCGTTGCCGATGCACAAGCGTATCCGCCTTGGACTGTCTCGGTCGTTCCAAATTCTGAGCGTGTTTCCCAATCTGACGGCGTTCGAGAATGTCCGGGTCGCCGTGCAGGCGCAGGATCCTCGGCGGTGGGGCCTGTGGCGGGATGCTTACGGGTATGACGACCTGAACGCGCGCACCTGGTCGCTGCTGGCGGCGGTGGGGCTGGAGGATCGGGCGGCGGCATCCTGTGCGGCGCTGGGCCACGGGCAGCGGCGGCTGCTGGAGATCGCCATCTCGCTGGCCACCGATGCCAAACTGCTGCTGCTGGATGAGCCGCTGGCCGGGCTGGCGGAGGCGGACCGGCAGGTGGTCGGCGCATTGATCCGGCGGCTGGCGGATTCGCATGCGGTGCTGCTGATCGAGCATGACATCGATCGGGTGCTGGCGCTGTCCGACCGCATCACCGTGCTGCACCAGGGGCGGCTGATTGCCGACGGGGCCCCGGCTGAGGTGGGGCGCAATCCGGATGTGGTGACGGCGTATCTCGGCGCCGAACGGATCGTTCCGCCGCCCGCCCCGACCGACGCCGATCGTGCCGCGCATGCCACCGCCAGGCCTCTGCTGGTCGTGGACAGGCTGCGGGCGGGGTATGCCGGCAGTGTGGTGCTGGAGGACCTGTCACTGGTCGTGCATGAGGGCGAGGCGGTGGCATTACTGGGCCGCAACGGCGTCGGCAAGACCACGACGCTGCGGGCGATCACCGGCACGGTGCGGTCCGCCTCCGGCCGGATCACGCTGAGTGGCGGTGAGATCACCCATGCGCGGCCGTACGAGATCAATCAGAGGGGCGTGTCGCTGGTGCCGGAGGGGCGGCGGCTGTTCCCCAACCTGACGGTGCTGGACAATCTGCGGCTGGCGATGCGGCCGGGCGGTGCGTCGCTGGATGACGTGTATGCGCTGTTCCCGAAACTTCGGGTGTTGCAGCGGTCGAAAGCTGAGAGTCTGTCCGGCGGGGAGCGGCAGATGCTGGCAATTGCGCGCGCGCTGATGGTCCCGGCCAAGCTGATCCTGCTGGATGAACCGTTCGAGGGGCTGGCGCCGGCCATCGTCAAGGAGGTGATGGACGCACTGGCGCAACTGCGCGGGCGGGTGGCGATGGTGATCGTCGAGCACCACGCCGAAACCGTGCTGCCGCTGGTGGACCGGGCCTATGTGCTGGTGAACGGACGAGTGGCGTTCGAGGGCACGGCGCGGGCACTGGAGGTGGACGCGGACTTGCAGGCTCGGTTGCTTGGGGTGGTGCAGAAGGAGGTGGCGTAGGACATGGTCGGCACCACCGCATGAAGCGACCGCCAAACGTGGCGTCAACTGTTGCGAAATAAAAAAATCACGGTTCGCGCCCGCGTTACGATAAACAAGCGCATATGGTGCGTGACGGAACCATCTCGCGGCGAATGCCTCAGATCGACGGCTTGCGCGCCGTAGCGGTCTTTGGCGTGATGTATCAACATTGGTTCCAGCCGTACCTTCCCATCGGCCTGTCCGGCGTGGTGGTGTTCTTCGTGATCAGCGGCTTCCTGATAACACGCTCGATCGCGGTGCTGCGCAGCCGGGCACTCTCTCTTGGCGAGGCAGCGAGACGATTTTTTGGCCGCCGAGCCATACGGCTCTTTCCGGTCTACTACGTGCTTCTGGCGGTCAGCTCCCTCGTTTGGCCGGAAGCACGTAACGCCTGGGTATGGTATGCGACCTATGCGTCCAATTTCTATCTTGCGCTGCAGGGCCACTGGATCGCGTTGACACCGACCTGGTCACTGTGCGTGGAGGAACAATTCTACATCGCATGGTTCTTTGCCGCGTTCCTGGCGCCGTGGAAAGCGCTTCGGTCCGCGCTGATCGTGATGATTGTCCTGGCCGTCGCATTCAGGTTTCTGGTGCTTGCGCTGGGCTACGGCATGGCGGTCTATCTGTTACCCGGCTGTATGGACGCTCTTGCCATCGGCGCGCTGCTGTACCTCGCGGAGCAGCGTCAGTGGTCGATGCCCGAGGGCAGTTGGATGGTCGCTTTGGCGTGCCTGCTGGCAAGCTTCATCGCGGCCGCGGGATGGAATGCGAATTCGGCGATCTCGGGAGCGCTTCATCCGCTGTTCATTGCCCTGGCAGGCGGTTGGGCGCTTTGGCAGGCGCGTTCGGGTTTTGGCGGATTAGCCGGGCGTGTTCTGTCCTGGCGGCCGGTGACCCACTTTGGTGAGGTCAGTTATGGGATTTACCTGTACCATATCCTGACGGGAGAGATTTTCCGTCATCTGCCGGTGGTTTGGCGCCTCGCCAAAGGCGGATGGCCGATGTTCTGCGTCAATGTCCTGATCACCTGGACCATCGCGGCGGTATCTTATCGGTTTATGGAGCGGCCGTTGCTCGATTGGCGTCCGTCGGGCCGACGTTTGAGCCGTATCTGAAATAGGCGGCATCGCATCGCGCGGTAGGCGAACCGAGTGCGTGCAGTGACGTTACACCGCGCGGCTATCGGCTTTATGTCCGCCATGGCTCTCTACATGGCCTGCAAGGCTCTTGCCTGATAGTGGTTCGGATGCCACGTCTTCCGGCGCAATCATCGCCGCCGGATATTGTCGCGCTTCAGACAGAGCAGCCGAACTTTATCGTCGCTATCGAAACGAGCCCGGGCCCGGTCCGGTCTGCCGTAACAGCAACATTTCGACGGCAGGCCGGAATCGCGACAACACATTTCGATGGCGTTTGTATTGACCTGGTTCGCTCGTCGCTCGCCGGCGGGCGGTCACCGCGGTCATATTGCTGGTTCGGAATTGTCCGGCAGCGTTCCAGCGCCGGCGCGAAGCCATGCCTTGAGCCCGACCGGCCCCGATATATATGCGAACCACAATCGTCCCTGTCACTCACAGCAATCGAAAAATTTCATCGTCTGCGCACTTCATTTGTATTTACATCCGGGGTAAAGCTCCGCCGGTGAGGACGCGACAAGAACCGTTGGTGCCGCAGGGGTGTCCCGATGGTGCCTCGGTGGCTCGTGTTCGACTCATTTTCCCGGAATCTCGAAAGGAACCCGTTATGGCAGCGCTCAAAGGGAGCAAGACCGAAGATAATTTGAAGGCCGCATTCGCTGGCGAATCGCAGGCCAACCGCCGCTATCTGTATTTCGCGCAGAAGGCCGATGTGGAAGGCCACAATGACGTTGCCGCCGTGTTCCGCTCCACCGCGGAAGGCGAGACCGGCCACGCGCACGGCCATCTGGAATACCTGGAAGAATCCGGCGATCCGGCCACCGGCCTGCCGATCGGCCCGACCGACAAGAACCTGGCGGCTGCCGTTGCCGGCGAAACGCATGAATACACCGATATGTATCCCGGCATGGCCCGCACCGCGCGCGAGGAAGGCTTCGACGAGATCGCCTCGTGGTTCGAGACTCTGGCGAAGGCCGAACGGTCGCATGCCGGCCGGTTCCAGAAGGCCCTGAACGAACTTACCGCGAACGCACTCGCCGCCTGATCTGACGACGTTCCCGCCCGGTTCCTGTGAGGTCACAGGGATGGGGCGGGAACCGCTACCTGAAAGACCATTGAATATGAGAGAAGGCAGCCTGGAGCCGCCCACTCGCCATCCGATCGCCTGGCAAGACCCTGCTTTCACCGATCCCGCCGCCGTCGAAAAGGAACTGGAGCGGGTTTTCGACATCTGCCATGGCTGCCGCCGCTGCTTCAATCTGTGCGATTCGTTTCCCCGCCTGTTCGATATGGTGGATGAATCGCCGACACAGGAACTCGACAGCGTCGATCCGAAGAATTTCAAGTCGGTCGTCGATGCCTGCACGCTGTGCGACATGTGCTTTCTGACGAAGTGTCCCTACGTCCCGCCACATGAATTCAACCTCGATTTCCCGCATCTGATGCTGCGTTATCGCGTCATGGAGGAAAAGCAGGGCAAGGTCGCCAGCGCCGACAGGCAGCTTTCGGCGACGGACCGTAACGGTAAGCTGGCCAGCCTCGTCGCCCCTGTCGCCAACTGGGTGACCAGTCGCGACAACAAAACCGTCGGGCCGATGCTGCGCGACGCCGCCGGGCTGCACCCCGACGCCGCGTTGCCAACCTACGCCGGGCAGCCGCTGGTCAATTTGTCGGCGCAGACCCCGGCGCTGAACCGGGACGCGCCGGCGTTCGGCCGCAAGGCGGTGATCTACGCGACCTGCTTCGGTAACTACAACACGCCTGACGTCGGTATGGACACGCGCGCGGTGCTGGCCCGCAACGGCGTCGAGACCGAGGTGGTTTATCCGCATTGCTGCGGCATGCCGCTGCTGGAACAGGGCCGCATCGCCGAAGTTGCCGACAGTGCCCGCCAGGTTGCCTTGGCGATGAAGGATTGGATCGGCAAAGGCTACGACATCATCGCCCTGGTGCCGTCCTGCGCGCTGATGCTGAAATTCGAGTGGCCTTTGATTCTGCCGGACGACGCCGATGTCGCGGCGCTGGCGAAATCGACTTTCGACATCAGCGAATACGTCGTCGATATCGCCCGCAAGGAAGGCCTGGCGCCCGGCTTGGCGCCGAATCCCGCAACGATGACGCTCCACATGGCGTGCCACGCCCGAGCGCAGAACATGGGCCAGAAGGCAGCGGAGATGCTGCGGCTGGTGCCTCGGGCGAGCGTCAAGGTGATCGAGCGCTGTTCCGGCCACGGCGGTTCCTGGGGCTTCAAGAAGGAATTCTTCGAAATTGGCATGAGAGTCGGCCGTCCGGTTGCCCGCCAGACGGCGCAGAACGGTGCGGGTTTCGTCATGTCGGAATGTCCGCTCGCCGGGGTGCATATCCAGCAAGGTATCGAAAGCCTCGGCGGCGACGGGCCAAAACCCACATTGGTCACGCATCCGATCCAAATCCTGGCGCGCGCCTATGCAGGCGCGGCATAAATCATCGAGGTCCCCATGGCCAACCGAGCACTGACCGAAGCCGACATCATTCCGAACCCAGAGTATGCCCGCTCGCGCGGAGAATGGCGCACGAAAATAATCGCGAAGAAACGGAACCGCCGGGTCGAGGTTGGTCCACACATCACGTTCTATTTCGAATGTTATGAAACCATGTGGCTGCAGGTGCAGGAGATGGTCTATATCGAAAAGGGCGGCGCCGAACAGGTGCCGGGCGAACTGGAGGCGTATAATCCGCTGGTGCCGAACGGGTCCGAACTGACGGCGACGTTCATGATCGAGATCGACGATCCGATCCGCCGCAAGCGCGTCCTCGATGGCCTCGGCGGCATCGAGGAAAGCGCATTCATCCGTGTCGGTGGCGAGACGATCCAGGGTGTGCCGGAAGCCGATGCGGACCGCACCTCCGCGGAAGGCAAGGCATCGTCGGTGCAGTTCGTGCATTTCGCGTTCACCGTGGATCAGATCGCGGCTTTCTCATCGCCGAACGCCGAGGTGGTGCTGGGATTCAATCATGCGCATTACCGGCACATGGCGGTGCTGGGCGAAGCTGTGCGGGCCGAACTGACGACCGATTTTGGCTGATAACCGGTGCGTCAGCCGAACGCCCGGCGGATGCGTCCCCAGTCCTCGATCGCATGCTCCTGACCCGGCGGGATCGAGAACACGACCTGATCGAATCCCGCCTCCTGCAGGGCACCGATCCGTTGGGTCAGGTCGGCCGCGGTCCCGATAAAGCTGGTGCGCCGGATCATCTCGGCGGTGATTAAGCGGCGTTCATCGGGGCGGACGAACATCAGATGGCCGCGATGGTTCGCCAGGTAGTAGGCATCCTTCGGCTCGAACGTCCTGGCATGGTTCACATAGGCTTCGACGGCGGGCGCGAATTCGGGCCGCATCGCCACCGGCGTCGGATATCCGGCCAACGCCGTGTCCGCCGCCCGGTGCAGCAGCATTGCCGCGCGCGGGGCCGCCAGCGCCATGCCCCGCGGCCCATCGACCGGTTCGCCATCCTCCAGCACTGCCCCGCCGATCCAGGCGACGGAGGTCAGTGCTTCGGCTGCGCGGCCGGCCGCGTTCCACGCCGCCCGCATCTGCGCCAGCGTCGCGGCGCCGCGTTCGGGGTCTGCGACATTGTCGATCCACGCCGCGCCCAGTTTCGCCGTTAGCGCCCGCGCCTTCGGACCGGAGGCTGCGATGTAGGTCGGAATCGGGTCGTCGATATTGATCAGGCCGAGTTCCGGGTTCAGGTAGCGAATTTTCCGGCGTTTGCCCTCGACGGTGAATTCCACCGTCTCGCCGCGCCACAGCGCCTGGATGGTAAGGATGTAGTCCTCCATGTCTGCCAGCTTGACCGCCCCGAGGCCCATGGTTCGGCGGCCGGTGAAGCCGGTGCTGACGCCGAACACGATGCGTCCCGGCGCCAGCTTGTTCAGCGAGGCAAACGCCGTGGCGGCGACCGGGGCAATGCGGTTGGACGGGATCAACACGCCAGTGCCGAGCTTGATGCGTGAGGTTTTCATTGTGGCTGCGGTCATGGCAACGAAGGGATCGGCGCTCAGCATCTGGGTGTCGAAGAACCAGGCATGGCTGAAGCCGAGTTCCTCCGCACGGCGCACCAGACGCCAGGAATCGGCTGCGGTAGGAATGGCGATGCCGAACTGCATGGATTTTTCTCCCGTGTTTGGCCGGCGTTCATCGGCGGAGTTGTCAGGCTACACACCACGGGCGGTCAGGCAAGCGATCCGGCTTCACAGCGGCCGGGTTCCGCCGCCCCACCGACAGATGTTCGGTTGTGCCTCCTTGGCCTGGCTGGAGAATTGTCGGATATTGTCGTAAAATGGCGGGATCGGAGGCGCACATTGACGGCTTATCAGTCGGGGGAAATTGTGACCCGAGGCTTCATGGCGATGTTTTGTGCGGCAACGATTGTTGCAACACAGTCGGCCTGTTCGCCGCCCTCCACGGCTGATGTTGTCGGTTCACGCGCAAGCCGATACGACGGGGTGTACAGTGGCGTCTCGACGGTGACATTTGGCTCGGCGCCGCTGTGCGGATCTGACAGTAACATATCATTTCCGATTACTAATGGAATACTCGACTACAAATTTGGTGACTACCCATTGAAATTCCGCGTTTCTGAAGAAGGAGCGCTAACCAATGCCGTTTCGGTAGGGGAATATGGCCGGCACACCATCCAAATCGATGGCAAAGTATCCGGTGAAATCCTCGAAACGGACAACGTTGTGGGCTCGCAGTGGGGCGGATCCCAGACACACTGGTGTTCTTATCACTGGTCCTTGAAAAAACTGTAACCCGCAGATTGTTTGGCCGAGCGCAACCATGACGGGGGGAGGAATTGTGCGACGTCCCAGGGCGACTGGGTCAGGACACCGCCCGCTCCTTCCGCCCGGCCGCCGGAGCAGTTACGCGCGCCGCGACCCGAGCCGGCTTTCCCGCCTTTGACCTCGAGGCGGTCTTCAATACCCCAGGCTTCCACCACTCCACCGGCTGAGGCTCCGCCGCTGCGACCCGAACCGCCTTCTTCGCCGCAACAACGATCGGCGCATCCGGCCTTGATTCGCCGGTCTTTGCAGCTCGGCCAACCGCCTTCTTGGCAGCGCCCTTCTTCGCGGCAGCAACCGGCGCCACCACCGCGGCCGGTTCGGCAGCCTCCTCGCCGCCCATCTCCAGCCCGAACAGCGCCGCAACGTCGTCGGTTTCCAGCACCTTGCCGGCCGCCGGCCCATCCTTCGCCATCGGCAATGCGCCGATATTGGCAACCAGGTCCTTCGCGTTCACCGCCCGCAGTCGGAAAAGTAGTTCCGGCTCCGCATCAAGCCGAGCGCCTATGCCGTACATGACCGCGGCGACGTGCTTGCACATCGAGGCGCCGTCCGGGCAACTGCACGAGAACCGGATCTCCGAAGGTTTCGGGAACAGTCCGACTCCCTGGCGGCACATCCGCTCCATCACGCCCTTGGAGAACCGCCCCTGCAGCAGTTCCACCAGCGAATCGATGCCGCCCGAGCAGTCGGCGCAGATCGACGTCCAGGCCGGCTTCGCCACCTCCCCGATCGCTATCCGCACTTTGTATAACGAGGACCCGCTGACGATCGCCGTCACCTCGCGCGGCGCGATCTGCAGATCGACCACCGACCCGTTGCGCACATAGGTCCGCCCGCGCGGCAGCCGGTTCTCGTAATCGTGGTAGCTTTCCAGGTTGTCGCACCAGGCGGTGCCCCAGAACGTCGAGGCGATCTTCCGCCCCTCGATCTTCACCGGCGACACCACGGTGCCCTTCTTGCGCAGCTTCTCCATCTCGCGTTCGGCCTGGCGCCGGCGCGCCGCGACCGGAACGTACGGCGCCCATCCCCCGTAGTAGCGCGACATCGGTCCCTACTCCCTCATCGCGGCGTTCAGATCCAGCGCGACCAGCCGCATGATATCGTCGTTGCCCATCTCGGTCAGGTTGATCTCCGACCCGCCCGTCAACAGCTCATCAGACAGGCCTTGCTTCGAGTCGATCAAGCGGTCGATCTTCTCCTCGACCGTTCCGCGGCAAATAAATTTGTGCACGAGCACGTTTCGCTTCTGTCCGATGCGGAACGCCCGGTCGGTCGCCTGATTTTCAACCGCCGGGTTCCACCACCGGTCCACGTGCACGACATGCGACGCCGCGGTCAGTGTCAGTCCCGACCCGCCCGCCTTCAGCGACAGCACGAAGAA
>Ga0182012_10005319_pt1 | contig 13336 bp, 11 predicted proteins | sample 612S2SmetaG_FD_120486 | JGI IMG/M metagenome (GOLD analysis project Ga0182012, IMG submission 120486) | Permafrost microbial communities from Stordalen Mire, Sweden - 612S2S metaG | ecosystem: Environmental > Terrestrial > Soil > Wetlands > Permafrost | place: Sweden: Stordalen | collected...
AGCGAAAGAGCTAACTTGCTCCGGGAAGACGAAGCTCCGCGCTTTGCGATCTTCAACGTTCACCAACTCGATACCCGTGGAAACCATGGTCGCGAGAAGACGGCCGTCCGGTGAAAACGCTACTACCTCGCTTCGCGGAGTGACCGGTGTTTGGTTCGGACCATAATCACCGTTGGCACTGTAAGGCACCTTAACAGGCGCTCGAACGGGTTGCAGGATTGCGAGGCTGCGCCCCGTGTCTGTAGTCCAAAGCCGGACCGTTCCAAGGGCGCCTGCGCTGGCCAGAGTTTGCCCGTTGGGACTGAAAGCGAGCCCGTTCACGACGTCTTTTTGCGCGATTCGGATCGTTTTCGCACCGCCGACGTCCGAGAGGTAGATCGCGCCTCCGCCCCCGGTAGCAATTTTCGAAGCGTCCGCGTTGAACGCGATCGCAGTCACCGGACCGCCGAATGAAATAACAGTCTCCGCGCCCGTTTGCAGGTTCCGAAGTTTCCTGGTTCCAAACCCGCTTGACTCCATATATCCAACCGCCAGCCATTTTCCATCCGGACTGAGGTCCATGCTCTGCACATCAGGAAGAGGCATTGTCAGCGGCGCGCCTCCCTTCAGCGAATAGCAAACCACCCGCTCCGGATAGCTCACAGCCAAAAGGCTTGCGTCCTTGTTGGAAACCATTCCCAATGCGGTACCGGCAGAAGTTGGAATCGCGGCGACCGGCTGCGGAAGTTGCGTCAGCAGCGTCCGCAAGCTCGCATCGATTGGCGCGTAGGGATAGATTCTCACGGCGCGAATCGCCGCGTCGATTCCCCCTTGATCCAATACCGCCTGCGCCTGGGCCTTGCGGGCCTGACCCTTGTATCCAATGACCAACGCCAGGCCGACCAGCGCGACCAAAGCAGCAGCCACCCCAATCGACCACTGCAGCGCCTTTCGTCGTCTTCCCGCCTTCTTCGACGCCTGAATATACTCCGCTTCCGCAGTGTTCAAATCCGCCCGCCGCCCCGTAAGCCGATTCTCTGCCTCCTGGAGAGGCAGGCCACGCAGCAATCCCTCCTTCGCGTGCCCAAACTTTTCCCAGTTGGCCTTCGCCGCATCCAGCGAATCCCGCCAGCGAAGAAATTCCAGGTCGGCCGCGATCCACTCGGAAAGTCTGCGCCACGTGGAAACCAGGGTTTCGTCAGCCACGCGGAAATAGGTCTCGGTGTCCGTTTTTCGGAACGCGATCACCTTTGGGCCGACGAATGCCTGAAGCGTTGGCGGATCGACGATCAAAGATTTTAGTTCGCGCTCGATTGCCGCCGGCTTCAGCGAATCCGGCGGCACGCGAATCAATTGCAGGAATAGCCGTTTCGCCGCATCCTGCTCATTCGGTTTCAAGTACGCATAGATGGATTCGGCGACCTCAGCAACGCCGGTGGCCGCCGCGGAGGAAGTCTCCGGCACATCCCATGGCACATCCAGCCCAAGCCGTTCCACAAAACTGGCATAAGCGCGCCGCAGCGAAGTCCGGTCATTGGTCTTCTCCAGCAGAACAGCGACCTTCTCGCCGTAGGCGTACGCGGACGAATGCTGAATCTGCACTTCGTTGAAGTAAGCGTCCAAATTACATTCGTCCAGTTCCCAGACCTTCCTGAACAATGCCTCGAAGCGGGGCTGATACCCCGTGCCCGTGCCTTTCCGCCAATGCTCGCGCAAGTCCGGTTCGCTGGTCTCAATGCGCGATGGCAAAGGAAACACCGAAAGCGGACGCAGGTCCGCTGAGCGCCGCCGGTAATTGGTGGAGCGCTCGGCCATCTGCAGCACGCCGTCCAGGCTTTGCTGATTGGGCGTGAATACCGCCACGAGTTTGTCCGGCAGCAGCATGGTGCAGATACCGCTGGTGTCCGTGATCCCGGTGCGGGAATCGATCAACGTGTAACGGAACCGGCTGGTGAACCAGTCGGCCACCAGCGCGATCACCCAGGGCGCGCGGTTATAAAGCGCCTCCCACTGAAACGTATTCACCCGCCTCGCGTAGGTCTCGTCAAAAGTCCCGGCCTTCAGCAGACACACGTTCGGGACGTCGGTCCGCAGGATGTAGGAATCGAGATTCACGGCTTGCGCGAGTTGTTCTTGTATCTCGGGAGTCGGCTCTTCGGCGATCGGGGGAAGCTTGTCGATTTCGGCGGCGAGCGCGATGAAGAGATCAATCAGCCCCGGACTGCCTTCCAGTGCGGCTTCCGCACCGTCGGCGCCCTCAAACTGCCGCCGGAACCGGTCGGCGAAGTAACGGTGCAGGCCGGGCGCTTCGAGGTCCCAATCCACCGTCAGAATACCGCCGTTTCCCTCTGGCTGTTGAGCCAGCAAACACGCGGTGTTGGCCAGAACCATCGACCGGCCGGTGCCCCCTTTATAGGAATAGAACGTGAGAATCTGGCCCGGTTCCTCGGGCGTTGCCTGAGAGTTCAACGACCCGCCTCACGGGTGGGGTAGGGAACACCCGGATGCAGCACCTGATTCAACCACGGCAGGATATCCTGCTCGGGAGGCAGATGGCATTGCGGGCAATCGACACAGGGGTCCGGCGGCGGTATGTTTTGCAAAGCGCGGCAGCGCTCCGTGATGTAAGTGCCGATCTTGTGAATATCGTTCTTGAACTCGGTGATCCGCGCCATGTTCGGCCGCAGTGTGTGCTTCTCGAAATTGACCACCAGGCGGTTCTGCCTGATCTCGGCCGGTATCTGATCGAAGTCACGGAAGGCGATGGTGACAATCAGCCCCTTCTGGCGTTCCAGCGGATCGGCGAGCAGTCTGAGGCGCTGCTGCTCCAGTTCCACCATGGCTTTGTATTCACGAGAGCAAAAGGTGTGTTCGCGCGAAAAATAGGTGGGCCAATACAGCATCACCATGCAGACGCTGCTGCAAAGGGAACTGGCCAGTGCCTCGTTGTAGAACGTTCCTCCCTGAAGACGATCCGCGTCAAGATAGACCGGCAGGGGAACGCGAAGATCCAGTTCATCCTTAAGAGCGTCCACCGTTTGCTGGATAATGGCCCGCGTTCCGCGCATATCGGTGTGACGGTAACTGATGAAACAAGCGTTGGAAAACGGCATGGTGTGTTCGACCGGCCTTGATCGAGAAGCATAGCACCATTCGCCGGTGTGCGTTGGTGCGCGTAGATTGGAGCGTGCCTCGACTATGATAGAAACGCATCATGCCCGAAATCCCCGCCGGATACCGGCAACTGGCCGGAAGCGAGCGAAGAGTCCGCAAGGGCGCTACCCGCGTTGGCCCGTCCGACCCCGCCGAAACCGTTCTCGTCAGCCTCTACGTCCGCCGCCAGCCCGGCGCGCCTCCGCTCCCCACGCTCGATTCGTACACCGCCAAAAACCTCGGCCAGCGCGTCAACCTGTCTCGTAGCGAGCTCGCCGAGCGGTACGGCGCTTCGCCCGCGGATCTCCAGGTGGTCGCCGATTTCGCGAAAGCCGCATCGCTCACCGTTGTCGAAACAGATCCCGCGCGAAGATTGGTCCAGGTTTCCGGCTCCGTCGCGCAGGTATCCAAGGCGTTTGGGGTGGATCTTGCAAACTACCGGTCTGCCCAAGAAACCTATCGCGGCCGCGAAGGTGCGATTCAATTGCCGGATGCCGTTGCCGGCGTAGTGGAAGGTGTGTTCGGTTTGGACAACCGGCGCATGGCCCGTCGCATGGGCGGCGTCGGAACCACGCCTGCGCCTGTCCCCGTGACTCCTCCGCAACTCGCGCAAGCCTACAACTTCCCGTCTCCCGCTCAAGGCGCAACCGGCCAGGCCATCGCGCTGCTGGAGTTCAGCGGACCGAAAGCCATCAACCCCACTTGCGGCTTCGTCCAAAGCGACATCGACGGCTATATCAAATCCCTCAACGGTTCCACCGGAACCCTCAAGAGCACGAATGTCGTGGTGGTGACCATGATGGGCTCGAATGGAAATGTTCCCGGCGGCGAGAACGACCTCGAAGTGGCGCTCGATATCGAGATGGTTGTCTCTGTCGCTCAAAACGCCAAGGTCATCGCGTATTTCGCACCCATGACGGAGGCGGGCTGGGTGGATGCCGTCTCCGCAATCGTTCATGACACCCTGAATAAACCCACCATTCTCTCCATCAGTTGGGGTTGGCCGGAACTGGAGGCCGACGCCCTGGCGACCGAGGCGTGGCCTTTTGAATGGACCCAGCAGGCCTTCACTCAAATGACGCAAGCCTTTCAATCCGCCGCCGCGATCGGGATGACCGTCTTGGTGGCTTCCGGCGATCACGGGACAGACTGCGGTCAGCAGGACGGCATGGCCCATGTCCTTTACCCAGGGTCCGACCCCGGCGTGGTCTCCTGCGGCGGCACCGTCGTCAATAGCCTTTCGCCTCTGGTGGAAGATACCTGGAACAACTTCAACGGCGCAAACGGCAGCGGTGGCGCAACCGGGGGTGGAATCAGTTATTTGTCGCCTGTGCCGTCTTTTCAGGCCAACGCGAATGTGCCGCCCTCAGTGAATCCCGATCACCATCAAGGCCGCGGAGTTCCGGATGTGGCGGGCAATGCCAGCCCCAGTAGCGGGTATGTTCTCCTGCTCCAGGGTCAATCCACCGCCCCGGTCGGCGGCACCAGTGCGGTGGCGCCTCTCTATGCCGCGTTGGTCGCGCTGGTCAACGCGAGCCTCGGCACGAACGTTGGATACTTGAATCCCACGCTCTACAATCTTGGAACGGGCAGCGTGTTTCGGGACATTAACGACGGCGTGGGCAATGCCGTGCCGCCCGCGCCCGGCTACCACTCGGGTTCCGGTTGGGATGCCTGTACCGGATGGGGCAGCATCAACGGCGCCGCACTCCTGGCGGCCCTGAAGGCTCAATTCGCGCCAGACCCATGCCAAACCATCATCCAGCGGCTGGACGCCGAACTGCACGCTCCTCTCGGAGTGCCTGCCGCCTCAGTGACGGCGTGGGAAACGGCTCTCTCCAGTTGCTATCAGCAAGGCAAAATCACTCAGGCCGCCTACAACGCCGCCATCTCTTCCCTGAAAGACCCGCATCCGGTTTCATAGCTCCGGCCTATAATGCCGCCGACTATAATTTGTCGATAATCGCCTCGGTGAACTCGTCCGTCCGGGCGTTGCCGCCAACGTCTCCGGTCAGATGCTTGCCTTCCGCGTAAACCGCCCGCACCGCTTTCTGTAAGCGCTTGGAAGCATCGCGCTCCCCAATGTGCGAAAGCATCAGAACCGCGGACTGCATCAGTGCCGTTGGGTTCGCGATGCCCTTGCCCGCAATATCCGGTGCGGAGCCATGCACCGCCTCGAACACCGCCGTCGTTTCACCCAGGTTCGCTCCCGGTACGATGCCTAACCCGCCCACCAACCCCGCCGTGAGATCCGAGACAATATCGCCGTATAAGTTCGGCAGCACCAACACATCGAATATCTCCGGACGCATCACCAACTGCATGCAGGTGTTATCCACGATCATCTCGCCGTACTCGATCTCGGGAAACTGCGCCGCCACTTCCCGGCAGCACCGCAGAAACAAGCCGTCGCTCATCTTCATGATGTTGGCTTTGTGAACGGCCGTCATCTTCCGCCGTTCTTCCCGCCGCGCAAACTCGAACGCGGATTGCGCAATCCTCAGGGAGGCGGTTCGCGTGATCACCTTCAGGCTCTCCACCACGCCCGGCACCACCTCATGCTCGATGCCCGAATACAGATCTTCCGTGTTTTCGCGGAAGATCACCATGTCGATGGGGAGATCCTGAAAACGCGTCTTCAGCCCCGGCAGCATTTTCACCGGGCGGAAGTTCACGAACAGATCCAGCCGCTTGCGCAGGGCCACGTTCACGCTGGCGTGCCCTTTGCCGATCGGCGTTCCTACCGGACCTTTCAACCCCACCCGCGTCCGCTCAAGAGACGTGAACACCGCCTCCGGAAGCACGTGTCCCGTTTCCTGCTCGGCCTTCAGACCCGCGTCCACCCGGTCCCATTCGACCAGGACGCCCGTTGCTTCGATCGCTCGTAGGGTCGCGTCCGCAACCTCTGGCCCGATCCCGTCTCCGGGAATTAACGTGATAGCGTGTGTCACGTCCCGATTATCGCCTGCCGCCTGGAAGCTAGACTGAATGGGATGCCCTTTCGTCTCCGCACCGCTCAGGGCAAGCTCAAAATCGAGCACAGCATCATCGAGGGCGTGCGCCCCCTGCTGGAGACTCTGTTAAGTCAGAGTCCCGAGATTCGTTCGGTCATTCCCGGCGTGATTCGCCCGGTCCGCGACGCAAAAGGCAAGGTCCGCATCCACGTAACGGTGCCCACCACGAATGGCTGGAAGGCGATCGCGCTCAGCGCCGGAGCGAGGCAGGAATTGTTCATCAGCACCGCGATGGACAAACAGGCATTGGAAAAGGCGCTCGTCAAGTGCGGGGCGGAAAGCTAGCCCGCAACCTAGTCCGCAACCCGCCCCGTGTGCAGCGCCACAATTCCCCCAGTCATCCTCTCAAAACCAACCTGCTCGAACCCGGCCTCTTCCATTCTCCGCGCGAGTTCCTCCGCGCCCGGAAACTTCTTCACCGATGTTTGCAGGTACGAATACGCCGCCGCATCGCCGGAAATCATCCCACCCACTTTCGGCAGCACGCGCAGAGAATAGAACTCATAAAGCGCCCCGAAAATCCGTCCCGGCGGATGCGAAAATTCCAGAATCGCCGCCATCCCGCGCGGCCGGATCACGCGCCGCAACTCGCGCAGTCCCGCGTCATAATCCACCAGATTGCGAAATCCGAACGCGCACGTAACCAGATCCACCGATTCATCCGGCAGCGGCAGGGAAAGCGCATCGGCCTCAAACAGCAATCCCGCATCTTTCTTCGCCGCGCCGTCCAGCATGGGCCGGGAATAATCGCTCCCCATCACCGCCCCGCCGCGTTCCCGTGAAAGCGCCAGGGTCAGGTCCCCGGTGCCGCAGCATAGATCCAGCACCGAGGCGCCCGGAACCGCCATCACATCGCGCACGCGTTCCACCGTTTTCCGCCGCCAGCCCCGGTCAAGATTCAGGCTCAGCATGTGGTTCGCGCGGTCGTAAGAGTGGGCCACGCGCCCGAACATCTCGCGCACCCACCGCGCGGCCTGCTCTTCATCCTCCGCCCCAGGCGGCTTCGTCCCTGTTACGGCGGCATTCATAAAAGCGCCTCCATCACCGCCGCCATCATCTGGTTGTGGGTCAAGCCGGAAACCACTTCCGTCGCGCCGATCCGCAACGGCAGCACGAAATGCACATCGCCCTGCATCGTCTTCTTATCGCTGCGCAAACGCCGGTAGACATCGGACGCCGCAATGCCCGCGGTCGAGGGAAGTGGCCCGTAGCTCGTGATCACTTGGATGATTTCCGCCGCCACATCGGCTCTCAATTCACCACGCAACCGCGCCAGTTCCGTCGCCCCGCGCATCCCCAGCGCCACCGCCTCCCCATGCAGAAACTGCGTGTAGCCGGTGACCGCCTCGATAGCATGGCCCACCGTGTGACCGAAATTCAGTATCTTTCGTACGCCCGTTTCACGTTCATCCGCGGAGACCACTTCGGCTTTGATCTGCACCGATTCGGCGATAATGCGGTCGAGTACCTCGGGCTCCCTGGCCAGCACTGCCTCCCGCCGGTCTCGCATCACCGCGAATAATGCAGGGCTTGCGATCACCCCGCATTTGATCACCTCAAACAACCCCGCTCTGTACTCGCGGTCCGGCAGCGTAGCCAGAACCGCCGGGTCCACCAGCACCGCGAGCGGCTGATGAAAACTGCCTATCAGGTTCTTGCCTCGCGTCAGATTCACGCCCGTCTTCCCGCCCACCGCCGCGTCCACTTGCGCCAGCAGCGTCGTGGGAATCTGGATCACCGGAATGCCGCGCATGAAGATGGCCGCCAGAAATCCGCCCATGTCGTTCACGATTCCGCCCCCGAACGGGACCACCACGCTGGTGCGGTCCGCGCCGCAGTCCACCATGCGCTCCGCCGCCGCTTCCAGCGCGCTCAGACGTTTGTTCGCCTCACCACCGGGCAGGAAAATCGTCTCGCTGGCAATGCCTTCAAGTGCCCCGCCATAGAGAGACCAGATGAATTCTTCGGTAATGACGAACACCTTGCCGTGTTTCGGCGGAAGATGTTCGCGGACGCGCGCAATCGCTCCGCGCTCAACGATCACCGGATAGGCTGCGTTCGCCGTCGTGACTGGAAACACCGGCACGAATTAGTTGTAGCAGAGAGCGACATCTAAGATTCGGCCATCTCGTCGCGGATCGCGTCAAACTCCTTTCTCGACCTCGAGCACCGGAAAATACTCTCGCCCCATTACCTCCGAAATGCCGGTGCGTGTCGTGAAGATCGTGGCGTGTTGCTCCACCCATCTAAAATCAAAAATACCGATGATCCATTCCCGCGTCTCCCACCCGAATGCTTAGCCTCGCCCGCGCATCCGGCATAGCCGCGCTCCTCTTCCTCGCGGCGCTCCCGATGCACGCCCAAACTCCCTGGTCGATGCTCTGGACCGCCCCGGTCCTCCTCCTCGCCTCGCTCTTCATCGCCTGGGCCGCCGAATCCTCGCAATACTTCATCGCCCAGGGCTTCGCTCTCGCCATCCTCGCGTGGCTTCAGACCCTTCCCGAATTCGGCGTCGAAGCCGTTCTCGCCTGGCACCGCCAAACGCCGCTGCTGCTCTCGAACCTCACCGGCGCGCTCCGCCTGTTAACCGGTGTCGGCTGGCCTCTCATCTACGTCACCGCCGCGCTCTCCTATCGCGCCCGCCGCCACAGCCCCATGCGCGCCATCCACCTGGCGCCGCAGGACAGCGCTCAAATCGCCGCCCTCATCGCCGCCCTCGCGTGGATCTTTGTTGTCTTCTTCAAAGGCACGCTCGGCCTCATCGACGCCGTCGTCCTCATCTCCGCCTATGCCGGCTATCTCTGGCTCCTCAAGCGCGTTCCTCCCGAATCCACGGAAGATCTCGAAGAACTGGAACGCGTCCCACGGGCCATCGTCTTAGCCCGCCCCGCCGTTCGCAACATCGCCATCGCGGCTTTATTCCTCGCCGGCGGCGGCTTGATCTACATCGTGGCCGAGCCGTTTCTCGGAAGCCTTCTCGCCGTTTCCGCCGCCGCCGGCATTCCCCAATTCGTCGCTGTTCAGTGGATTGCGCCCTTCGTGTCCGAATTCCCCGAAAAGGTCTCGGCGTTCTATTGGGCGCGCACTATCGACAAAGCTTCCATGGCCCTCATGAACATGCTCTCCAGCAATATCAACCAGTGGACCTTGCTGGCCGCCATGCTCCCCATCGTGCTCTCTCTCAGCTACGGGGCCCCGTCTGAGCTACGTTTCGATCAGCAGCAATCGCTCGAACTGCTCATGACAGCATCTCAGTCGCTGCTCGGCGCACTGCTCCTCTTTGATTTGAAATTGGTCTGGTGGGAAGCGGCGTGCCTGTTTCTTCTGTGGCTGGTGCAGTTCGTGTTCTCGGTTCTTCCCGGCCCGCGGGCGTCCCAGGTCCACCAGGCCGTAACCGCGATTTATCTGCTCTGGTGCGCCGTGGAAGTCGTCCGGCTCATTGCCGCGCGCAAACCGCCGCCGGTATTCGCCGCGTTGCGGCAATTCCTGCGCGCATAACTCACTGCTTGCCCCGTTCCGAATCCTGCTCTTTCACAAACGCCAGGATATCGAACTTCTTCACCGCCCGGTCCGGGAAAAAACTATTCACGGCGTCCTGCTCATCCTCGAAATTCTCGAAAATGGTCTCCAGCTTCGTCGTCACCAGCAATTCCAGATTGCGCGCATTCATCGAGAGCAGCCGGATCAGCGACTTCGATTTCCTCGCCGTCCCGGCCAGAAACACCAGCGCGCCCAAACCCGTGCTGTCGATATAAGCCACTTCGATCATGTTCAGAATGATGCGGCCTTCCGCGGCACTCGCCAGCGGCGTAATCGCGTCCCGAAATTCCGAGGCCTCCAGCCCCATCACAATTCGGCCCTTCAGGTCGAAGATCGCAATGCCCTCGCGATCGCGGCGTTCCCAGGTAAGGCTCACAGGGACAAGTCTAGCAGCGGTTTAGGAAGCGACGGCTGCGGCCCGCATCGCCGTCATTTTCGCGCGCATTCCGTTCATGCGTTCGCGCGTTGCCGCCACGCGTTCCCGCCCGCCCTTGGTGTCGTCAACCACTTTTTCCAGGTTGACCATGTACTGCGCTCCGTACATCGCGCGGATGTCGCCCAGAAAAGGCTCGACCTTCGCGAACACTCCTACGTACTCGCCATTTGTGTCGTTGAACAGATCCAGGCCGATGGCCCCGTGATTCACCAGCGCCGCCGCCATATCCCAATAACTGGTCACCATTCGCACATGCGCGCCGTTTTGGCCGAATAGCGTGGCGTTATATTCGGCCACTGTTTCTGGAAAAAAATCCCTGAAAAACCAGTCCCGCGCCAGGCGCATCGTGGGCTCGCGGCGCAGTTCGTACAACCGCAGAATCAACTCGCCTTCTTCGTGTTTCGACATAATGATAGTTAGGATATCAATTCTCACCATTAATGAGCACTTTCGAGCGTTGGTCACCCAGGCTCTTCCTCACCCTTCGCACTTACTCAAGTCGTGATTTCCTGGCGGACCTGATCGCTGGTCTAACCGTCGGCTTAGTCGCGCTTCCCTTGGCCATGGCCTTCGGCATTGCCTCCGGCGTTACCCCGCAGGCCGGTATCTATACCGCTGTTGTCGCCGGCTTTATTATCTCCGCGTTCGGCGGTTCACGCGTCCAGATCGGCGGCCCTACCGGCGCGTTCGTCGTCATCGTCGCCGGCATCATCGCCAAACACGGAGTTTCCGGCCTGCTCATCGTCACCGTCATGGCTGGCGTCGTGCTCGTCATCATGGGCGTTACAGGTCTCGGCGCAGCCGTCAAATTCATCCCGCGCCCGGTAACCATCGGGTTCACCAATGGCATCGCTCTGTTGATCGCCTCCACGCAAATCAAAGACTTTCTTGGCCTCCGCACGGGTCCCGTCCCCAGCGATTTCCTCGCGCGCATGCTCCTGCTCGCGGAAAATATTTCCACCGTCCACTGGCCCACTCTCGCCCTGGGCGCAGCTTCTCTTGCCCTGCTGATCTTTTTCCCGCGTCTCACCCGGCGCGTCCCCGGTTCCATCGTCGTGCTGTTCCTCGCGACCGCCGGCGTGGCCCTCCTCGCGCTTCCCGTGGCCACCATCGGGACCAAGTTCGGAGGCATCCCCACCGGTTTCCCTCCGTTTTCTCTCCCGCCCTTCCGCCCGGACCTGATTGTGCCGCTCATCCCTTCCGCGCTCACCGTGGCTCTCCTGGCCGCCGTGGAAAGCCTCCTCTCCGCCGTCGTCGCAGACAGCATGACAGGCGATCGCCATAACTCAAACGTGGAGTTGATCGCACAGGGGATTGCCAACATCTTCTCGCCCCTGTTTGGCGGAATTCCCGCCACCGGCGCCATCGCTCGCACCGCCACCAACGTCCGGTCGGGCGCCAAAACACCCATTGCCGGCATCGTCCACGCCGCAACCTTGCTGATCATTCTGCTCGTCGCCGCGCCACTCGCCCGCTTCATCCCGCTGGCCACGCTTTCCGCCGTGCTTTTCATCGTGGCCTATAACATGGGCGAGTGGCGCGAAATCGGCATCGTGCTGCGGCTCTCAAAGGCCGATATCGCCGTTTGGGCCGCCACCTTTGGGCTCACCGTTTTTGCCGATCTCACCATTGCCGTGGAAGTCGGCATCGCGCTCGCCGCTTTGCTCTACATACACCGCATCGCGCAAACCACCACCGTGGAACCCGTCACGCCCGCGTACATCGAGGAAGGCCGCCTGCACGTCTTGCAGGACAAGGAGGTGCCGCCGTATGTAACCATTCTGCGAATACACGGCCCGTTTCTCTTTGGTACCACCGACAAGTTGGACGAAGCCACCGCGAACCTCGACAATTTCGCTCCCGTCGTGGTCCTGCGCCTTCGGAACATGACGGCCCTCGACGCCACCGGGCTGCATGCCCTGGAACGGTTGGCGGAGCGCCTCCGCAAGAGCGGACGCACCCTGCTGCTCTGTGGCGCGCGTTCCCAGCCCGAGCGACTGCTCAAGCAGGCCGAGTTCATTGAACACGTGGGAGCCCAGAACATCCTGCCCCATGTCTCCGCGGCCCTCGCCCGCGCCCGGGAAGTGAACGAAGCCTTCGGCGGTTTGGGACCGGAATTCGCCGCCGACATGCAAGACCTCAGCTAGCGCCGCGGGCGATCACGGATATCCGCGCGCCCCGTGCCAGCCCTCACGGGTAGAGCGCGGCGACTGCGCTCGACGGAATGATCACCGCTTCCCCCACCGCACCCCTACCCAGGCGAATCGCAGGCGGCGCCGACGGGTTAGTCGGGTAAGAGTTTCCATCGAACCGCAGCTTCGCCTCATAACCTGGCTGAACGCCTCCGCCCTGAACCCAAATGCCTAGGCTATGCCACCCATTCGCAGTATCGGCTAACACGCGAATCGGGAGCTGGGCAAGCGTGATCCAGGTAACGACTCGGAAGGTCGATTCTTTGGGCGAGACCACGAGTGTTACGCAACCACCGCTACCGCACCAGCCCTTTCCCTGCAGATAGACAATCGCATCCCGCTTTCCCGCGCCATGCAGCCCGACCCAGGCGTGCGAGTATTTACTAGTCTTTTCGTCACTTCCGGGCCGGCCCCGCAGGTAAACGTGAAGAAACGCCTTGAGGGAACGCTCGTCCATGTTCCGGTCGGCAGCAGATTGCGAAGCGGGCCGGGCAAGGCACAATGCGCGCCCACCGAAGAAGTCACCCTCCCTGTCGAACCGGGGCGGAATTATGGTCTGCCCATTGCGATCCATGTACCCCCAACGCTCCCCGTTGCGAATCTGGAACAGCGAATCCGATCCTCTCGCCTTCACAGGAGACGGGACAGTGTCCGAAAATCCAGCGGAAGCAACCGAGAGAGCCAGTGCGCCCGCCAACGCCGAGCGAACGATCAACGAACCCTCCGCCCTTCGTCTCGTCCGGAGACCAGTACACATGCACAAATTATTTCACCAACCAAAATCCCCCTTCCAACAACCAGACAAAGCATCTTCCCATCCCGCGTTCATCCTTTTCATCGGCGGCCCAAAATTCGCCCGGTATCCGCGGCGAATACCCATCATTTCCCCAAAATCGCCCCCACCAATTCAACAACTTACCCCAAAATCCCCCTTCCCACCCCAATTCCCCCTGCTATTCCTTGTTTGAGGTACCAAACGTATGAATACCCCCGAACAAGACCTGCTCGATGCAATCTCCGGC
>Ga0182012_10005320_pt1 | contig 13336 bp, 7 predicted proteins | sample 612S2SmetaG_FD_120486 | JGI IMG/M metagenome (GOLD analysis project Ga0182012, IMG submission 120486) | Permafrost microbial communities from Stordalen Mire, Sweden - 612S2S metaG | ecosystem: Environmental > Terrestrial > Soil > Wetlands > Permafrost | place: Sweden: Stordalen | collected...
ACGGAAAATGATGCGCCCGAACTCCCTACTAAAAACGTCGCCGAAGGACTTGACGTGATCGTCGGCAATGGGCCAACACTGATGGTCATCGATTGTGTCGTCGTGCCAGCCGTCGAACTTGCTTCCAGCGTCACGGGATAGACAAGTGAAGTCGTATCCGTAGGCGTTCCAGAAAAGGTTCCCGTGCCGTCGCCGTTGTCGACAAACGTAATCCCTGGAGGCGGTGAGCCAATCAATGTCAAGGTCGGCACCGGATAACCGCTGGACGTCACACTAAAAGTACCGGCAACGCCTTCGGCGAATGTCACGTTCGAAGAGCTCGAGATTGACGGGGTGACATCGACCTCAATGGTGAGCGTCGTATCAATGGGATCGAGGTAGTTTTCGATGCTCGTGCTCTCGATCGTCACCGTCGAGATTCCGCCTGGTCCGGTCGGCGTTCCCGAAATCGTTGCCGTTCCTAATCCAGGATCATTAAAAGACAAGCCTGCGGGAAGTGAACCGTCGAGGCTGTATCTCGCCGTCGCGATACCGCTGGAGGTGATCTCAAAGGTGCTATTGGTACCTTCTTGAAATAGTGCGGTTGACGCGCTCGTGATGATTGGTGGCCCGTTCACTACGAGCTGAACGAAGCCAATGCCTGTTGGACCCGAACTTGGGGTAGAAGTGATTTGCAAGGCGTAATATCCGCCGGCGTTCGTTGTGGGAGTCCCCGTGATCGTTGCTGTTCCATCGCCGTTGTCGGTGAACGTGATACCCGAAGGTAGCGTTCCGATCTCGGTGATCGGTGCGCTTGAGTCACTGGAAGTGATCGTCACTGAAGGTCCGCTTTGATCTGCAGTAAAGGTACCGGTGTAAAGCTCCAGACCAGTCGACGGATCGAGTACTTGTTCGCTCACCTCGGAACCAGAAACCGTAATTGACGGACCTCCAGTTGGTGATGCGACAACAGTCAAATCTTGTGTGACCGAACCATTGCTGTTGGTCGCTTCGATGGTGACGTCGGCGGTCGTGATTCCGGTGGGAGTTCCAAAGATGGTCGCCGTGCCATCACCATTGTCGTGGAAGAACAATCCATTCGGTAAGGTTCCCTCCAACGACAGACTTGCGGCGGGCGTTCCCGAGGTGACGACGGTGAAGCTACTCGCGGAGTTCGTGACGAAACTGGCGCTCGACGGACTCGAAAACTCCGGGAGCGACCCGACGGTGATGGTCAATAATTGCGTGGTCGTGCCCGCCGCATTCGTTGCCGACACTCTGAGGTGATACACACCTTGGGCCGTGGGCGTTCCAAAATAAATCAGGCTCTGGCTGTTGTCGAAGTTGCTGATGTCGGGATCACTTAGGCCCGGCACCGTGTCTCCTGAGACCGTCACCGTCGGCACAGGATAACCCGATGCCGTGATGTCGAAGTTCGCGGGCGTGCCGACGGGAAGCGCTTGTGTCGACGACGTTGAAAACGTTGGCGCTGTGTCGACATTGAAGGTAAAGGACTGCGTGACAGTTCCTTCATTTGGTCCCGTGCCATTGGTCGCTTTCAAGGTCAGAGGGTACGATCCACCTTCGTTGATTGACGGATCCCCGGTGATCGTTGCGGTGCCGTTGTGATTGTCATCGAAGCCAAGGCCGCTCGGCAACGTACCCGACGAAATGCTAATTGACGCCGTTGGATTGGCAGGCGCGCTAATCGTGAAATTGCCGGTCGACCCCACGATGAACGTGGCTGAATTTGCGGAAGTGAAACCAGGTTGCGCGTTGAATTGGATGGCGACGTAAGGATTAAGTGTCACGGAGTCGCCTTCACCGTCGCCTACCGTGATTTGCACGGGTTCTTGGACCTGATACGTCTTCGACGTCACTTGATAGGTATGTGTCGCCGTAAAAGACCATCCGGCTCCCGAACAATTACTCGGATTCTGGGTGAAGCTGATGTTGGACGACGTGTCATCTTGCCCTGAGGCCGTGTCGTTGAGAGTGGCATCACCCCAATTCACCGACACTTGTGGATTGTCGTAGGCGCCCGACACGCTGTTGATGCATCCAGTGATCGCCAATGATTGGCCGTTCTGGATCGGACCAAACACACCCGCGCCAACATTGCCAATCGACGACGTCAGCGATACCGTCGGATTGGAACCGGCAACGACGACGTCCTGATCGGACTGGTTGACATGGTCGTACTGGTCAGTTGTTATCAGACGCACGTGATAGGTGCCGGGCATTGGCCACGTGAAGTTTGTTGATTGACTCGTCACCACCTCGACCGGGTTGCCGTGGAACGCCGGGTCTTCAGTGCACACGCCTAGTTCATCACACGTCGTTACGTCCGCCTCGTTGACAGGCAAGGTCGCCGAGTTGTAATCGCTCGAGCCGTAACACACCGGCACGCCTTGGACCTCGTGAACAGGGTGTGCGGGGTCGTAGGGGCATCGTGTTTCAATCTCCCACTTATAGGTTGTCGAAGCGCCAAGCGAGCTCGTTTCGGGATCGGTGAACGTGACCGAGTCACCGGCGTCTAAGCCGCCGCCGTTGGAAACATATTGGCTCGCGGGATTGCCGTAGTGATTGACGATGTTCTGAAGAGCTTGAGTTCCAGTGTCAGGCTTCAGACTTATCCGATAGCGGATGTCGGTTGGCTGGACATCGACGTGGCCGTCCGACGCATGATACGTCTGTACTTCGGTGAGCCCACCATTGCTCGTCACCGTTGTCGTGTAGCTGGGCTCAATCTGTTGGCCGGTACCGAGTAGGTCGAGGAAGTTAGTGAATTGACAGTCGGTGCCGGTCGCGGGAGCGCACATATCGCCAATGTCATCACCACCGAGGTCCGCCGAGCCCGGGCCCGACACGGTAAGGAATTGCGTTCCATCGATGAAAGCAATACGAGGAATACCGGCCCAGTCAAAATAGTGAATTTCGCCCGAGGGCACCCAGCCAGAGAGTCCCGCCAGTTGGTCATCAGGGCCGACTTGTTGGTAGGACTGACCGTTGTAATAAGCGATATTAACTTCCGGTGCGCCCTCAATACCTTGGCTGAGTCCAAGGGGCCACGTCGCGATATCGACTGTCGATTGATCCTGGGTGCTGACAATGTTTTGGCTCGCGTCGGCCCGACTTACTTCAAATTGGCTTCCGTCATTTGGTGCAGACGTCACGACATGGCCCGCAGTCCCAATCGTCGGCGAGGGCAAGTCGAGTTGGCTTTCAAAATCGGTTAGAACTGTCGCGAAACCGGCACCGCTCGTCGAAGCAAGAGCATCCTCGACTGCTTGATTTGCATTGTTGATGTTGTTTTGCAGTTGCGTTGGCAAATTTATTTCCGCTGCGATCTGAATCGCTGCTTGCACGAGTACTGCGACGGCAATGCCCGCGATGAAGAACGGACCAGTAAGCACTTCTGCGCCCAAGCTCGCAACGGCGCTTCCCGTGTCAATACCGGCGTCCGTTGCGTCTGCGGCTGCTTCGCTGGCGCCCTCGGCGACCTCGGTGGAAACTTCCGGGCCACCTTCGTCTGCGGCCTGCTGTGCAGCGAGGTCGCGAAGAAGCTTTTGCTGATTAAGGAACTGTTTAGCATTTGCCAGGTCTTCCTTCTCAGCCAATTCGCGGGCAAATGGTTTGACCAAGGTTGCGGCCTCAAGGAGCGTGTTGAATTGGCCGGTGGCAGAAAGTCCCTCGGGTACCGCGCCAAGCAATATCGCGGACCACGAAGCTTGTGACTCGGAGATTTTTTCTTGGACCAACGTCTCGAACGACGAACCACCGAGCGCAGAATTGAGATGCAGGGTTTGATCGGCATCGTACATGCCGTATTCAACGAATTCTTCAAACGAAGGCGGCGATGGACCGGCGAACAGCGTGCTTAAACCCCCGCCACACGCGGGATCATTGGCCGCACGAAAACTGAACAATGTCGTATTTGGTGGTACGTACGTGCACTGATTGTTGTTCCATTTCGTGTATTCATTTTGGGCATCTTGTGCGGCGAGGACGTTGAATCCCGACACGACTTGCTGCAACCAGTCGTAGGCACCCTGCTCGTCAGTCGTAAGTGTCGTACCCGCGGCGTGAGCTTGGACTATCTGCTGGAGCAGAGCGAAGATGATGCCGGCAATGTCCACTTGAATCCCGGAAATGTCGTTGCCGTTCGCTGAAGAGAGTCGCGGGTCACCAGGATCCATTCCGTGGCTATAGGCGTACATGTCGTAGGCGTCGTTCTCGATTGCCTCAACGCCACAGATTTCTTGGTCGGTGAAAATTTGTGAAGGGTCGCTGACAACCTGAGGGAAGTTGATGATGGGATCTTCAACCGTCGTGATGTCGCAACTGGCGGGAATGTAGTGAGCGCTGGACGCAGCTCCTGCGACAACGTTCCCCGCTGTTAGTGCACCGGCGATCAAAGTGGCACAAAGCAGAGTTCCGAAGAGTCCTCGCGGAAAACCTGCACTGGGCCAGCGTTGCTTCATTCGCCAACTTGTTTCATTCGCCAACCCGGTGGCCGCGGTTCTCCAACACCAGAAGTCGCCGACAAGCATCGGTTGTGTCGCATGGCCCTTAATTTCCTCCAGCGGCCTACAGCGCGGTTCGTCAAAGTTGGTCGCCGCCGCAGTTCACGACCATGAAAAACACAATGTAGCGGACAAAAAGTATGATGTACAGAGTAATTTTTGGAATCGAATTCGCAATCTTGCTCAACTCAACACCGGTGGAACCTTTCTCATGTCAAGTAATTGCCTAGATTTTGTCGGAGCCGTGAATTGCGCTTACTCGCCTAGGCGAGCGGATCAAAGTACAAAACAAGACGAGTAATCGAAAGACGTCAGCGTCCTCGATTTTGTAACGAGTGCTGAGTTCAAGGTGGCTGCCCGAGGCGAGCGTCGCGAACTGCAATCGCGTTACTGAGAGAGCAGCGATACTAGGGCCATGAATCCTGCAAGCGCGACGTTTCCCAATCAACCCGCCAAGTACTTAGGCACGCCACTCATCCGACCCGAGAACGTCGTACGTCACCTCCTTGACACTCCGGATCTGATCGTCCCCCAAGGAGTGATCATCGGCTATAGCAATCGTCTTCATCCTTTACTCGAAGCACGCGGATTTCACAACGTTCATGGCTACTCCTCACCATGGCGCTCGATGTGGCTGCCTAAAGGTTCAGACCAACCAGCGGTGGGCGTGGTAGAGGGGTTCGGATTCGGAGCGCCGGGCGCCGCCATCGTCATTGAAGAGTTGGTCGCGCTTGGCGCGCGAAGATTTATCAATCTTGGTCTCGCGGGCGCATTGCCAAGCGACGTCGATTTTGGCGACGTGGTGCTCTGTACCAGTGCAATTCGCGACGAGGGCGTCTCGCACCACTACGCGCCCTCGACTCGCCACACTTATCCCTCTAAAAATCTCACTGACGAACTTCGCCAATCACTGTTGAATCGAGGTATTGCATTCAGCGAAGGAATGACGTGGACGCTCGACGCAATTTATCAAGAGACCCTCGAAGAAGCGCTTACCTATCGTGACGAAGGCGTCATTACTGTTGAGATGGAAGCGGCGGCACTCTTCACCATCGCCGAGGTGCGAGGCGTTGAGATTGCGTCGTTGTTCACCATTAGTGACCACCTGTTGTCGGCTTCAGAGTGGCGCCCAGCACCAGACAAAAACCTCTTAATCCACGGATTGGCGCGAGGGCTCGACGCATCTCTGGGAGTGCTGTCGCCTGGGCAGAGTTTTGAGGCGGCACCGGCTTTAGATGGCGACGTCGATGCAAAAGGACACTTCGGATAGTTTCGACTTAAGCACCAGATATCGGTGATCAGCATCCAGTGGATGATCCCGTAGGTGGCGTGCCCTTATGACGTGGGCTACTGCCACGGTGAACGGACCAAACTTCTCCAAGGAACTTTGGCCTGCGTTGGTTCTTCCTTGCGTAGGGATTGTCAGCTGCCATGCACGCGTTCGGAGATGAATTTTCGCTCGATCTCATTATCGGCCAGCTCATATGCGCGAGCTCTGGCAGTTTCGGCCTCCTCTCCTCGACCGAGCTGGTCGAGGAGATACGCCTTTGCAGCTGGTAAGTAGTGGTAGCGGTCGAGGCGTCCGTCGGATTCCAGAGATTCAATCACCTCAAGTGCGACCTCGGAACCAGAGATGTTAGATAGTGCGACCGCTCGATTGAGTTCAACGACGGGACTAGGCCAGATTCGTAGGAGTTCGTCGTAGAGACGAACAATTTTGGACCAGTCGACGTCGGCATAGGTCGGCGCTGTCGTGTGAAGTAAGGCTATGCCCGCCTGCAAGCAATAGCGACCTGGTGGTTCCGCGCGACCGCTCGTCGCGACGAGGCCGCTGGCTTCGTAAATCTTTTCATGATCCCATAAGGATCGATCTTGTTCGGAAATACGCAACGCGCGTCCATCGACATCGAGCCGAGATTCTCGGCGCGCATCATTCACCAGCACGAGGGCTAGGAGCCCCGCGACTTCGCGCTCCGATGGTGCCATTTCGTGGAGTAGTCGGGCAAGACGAATCGCTTCGACGACAACTTCGTTGCGAACGAGCGTCTCTCCGGAGGGGGCGGTATGCCCCATGGTGAAGAGCAAGTAGATCACACCCAAAACTGCATCGAGTCGCGCAGGGACATCAGGTCCTCGTGGCACGATGAACGGAATGCGAGCGATCGCAATCTTTTTCTTGGCGCGAGTCAAGCGAGCAGCCATCGTCGTCTGCGACACGAGGAAGCATCGAGCGATGTCGACAGTGTCCATGCCGCATACGAGTCGAAGCGTGAGTGCCATCTGGGCATCTGCGGAGAGCGACGGGTGACAGCACATGAAAATGAGCCGCAGTGTGTCGTCGCCAACCAACTCTTTTTCGACTTGAACTTTTCTTGGCATTTCTGGTGGGTCCTCGTCTAGGAAAGAATCGGGCTCGACTAGCAATTGCACTTTGGCGCGGTACGTCGTTGCTCGTCGAATCAAGTCAATGGCTCGCCGTTTGGCCGCCGTAGTGAGCCAGGCGCCTGGGTTTTTCGGCACGCCGTCGCGAACCCACGATGTCAAAGCTTCAGTGAAGGCGTCTTGGACTGCCTCGTCGGCGACATCGAGGTCGCGGACGGCGCGAAGCGTTGCTGCCACGACACGAGTCCATTCGCTGCGGTGGGCGTCGGCCACGGCGAGTCGCGCTTCATCTTCCGTCACGGCTACGAGGTCGACCTCACGAAGAAGCCTTCGACGGGACGAACTTCGACGCCGCCGCCTTGTTTGATGATTGGGTTGCGCCGTGCTGTTGCAAGCGCGGCGTCGAGATCGGGCTCTTCGATGACGTAGAAGCCGAGGACGACTTCCTTCGCTTCAATAAATGGCCCGTCGGTTATACCGCTTGTCCGGATGGAAGTCGCGGTCTCGTAGGACTCAAGTGCGAACGCGGCGATCATGGTCCCTCCCTCCTGGAGCTTCACCGAATGGCGAGCGTGTTCTTCGTACTCGGCTCCGTTAAGGTCTGGACTGATATCGCCCTTGTCGGCGTAAAGCAGAACTGCGTATTGCGTCATATTTCATGCCCCTCGCTACTGTGATGACACTCTGTCACGTTCCTACGTCGAACGAAAAATACAAAATCGACATATTTCCGAAACCGATTTCATAGACCCGTCGCTCGGGCGATTCTCTCGGACCGTCCTCAAGGAACTTCGTGGTGTTGACGTGGGCTTCTGCTGGGCGACGTAGATTTTGTCGACGTGCGGCTTTGATGGAGAACGGCGTTCCGTGTTGCAGATGGCGTCCTTCGAACCACCAATTGCGTGTTGCGTTCCATGAGAAAAACGGAAGAACTCGATCATCGAAGCCACGTGACTTGGAATCCGCGACCCAATTTGATTGCTTCGCTTCTCCTACGTTTCGGGCGAAATAATGTTGAATTTCGGGGGTGTTTCAATCCCTATGGTGCCTTGTTGTTTCGAAGTTGGCCCTGCTAGAGTTCTGCGATAGTCAGGTTGACTTAAAAGTTGCCTAAGGGTTCTTTCTGTGTCGCTCAAGTGACGCGAAGGTGATCTTTCAGGTGAGAAGTGAGCGATTTCAATTAAGGGAGGACGTTGCCTATGAAGCATCGTTTGAATAGGGCAGTGGTATTAGCCGCTGCTGGAGCACTGGCCATGACAGCGATACCGCTGTCGGCTGCATCTGTATCGAGTGCATCGGCGAAGCCGACGTACACGATCGCTGCGCAGTTTGTTCTGTCTGGTGGTGCAGCTGGTCTTGGAATTCCTGAGTTGCAGGGTGTCAAACTCGCTGTGTCCCTCTGGAACGCCAATCCGAAGCGCACGTTCAACGTGAAGCTTGTTACCGGAGACGACCAGTGCGACCCGACGATTGCGCCTTCGGTCGCGACCGAGATCGCCTCTAACAAGAACGTCGTTGCGGTCATCGGGCCATCGTGCTCAGGTGCGACTGTGGCATCGCTGCCGATATACGGACCGAGCGACATGGCCGTAATAAGCCCATCGGCTACCCGCGTCTCATTGACCTTGGCCGACCCAACTGCATCACCACCCGTGACGACTCCGGTAAATGCCACGTACAAGAACTTTTTCCGTGACGTTGCTAATGACGGTGTTCAAGGACCTGCCGATGGTAATTACATCGCCAAGACTCTGAAGGCCACGAACATCGAAGTGATCAATGACGCTAGTTCGTACGGTGCAGGACTTGCCTCGCAGGTTGCAGCGCAAGCTAGTGCTGACGGCGCGACTGTAACGACCGCCACGCTTCCGAGCACACCCGCTTGTGGAAACGGTGGAAGTGGAACCAGCGACCAGATCACGATTCCTTCGAGCGTCACTGCGGTCTTCTATGGCGGTTACTACTGTGACTTCGCTCAGATGACTGACATCGTTCGTACGGCCGGCTACAAGGGCATCCTGATGAGTGGTGACGGATCTGACGAGCCCCAGTACATGGAGGACCTCTCGAAGCTCTCCGACGGTGCTGGCACTCTCGTTACCTGCGCGTGCTCAGAAGTCAGTAGTTCGACTGCCGCGGGCAAGGCGTTCAATGTTGGATTCCAAAAGGAGTTCAAGACGGTTCCTGGTGCCTATGCGCCAGAGTCGTACGACGCCACCAACATGGTGCTGACCGCGATGACGAAGATCCACAAGGTGACGCGCAGCGCCATCACGGCGGAGTTGAAGAAGCTTACGTACGTGGGAGTTACAAAGACGATTCAGTTCGCATCGTCCGGTGACGTGAACGCCAAGAACATTTACGTGTACAAGGTTGCTATCACCAACACCCCGACGGGCTTCTCTTCAAGCTTGAACCAGATTGCGGTAACTACTCCGTAGTTCACCTGGAAATTTAGGCCCAAGTTGTGAGGGCGGTCGCTCGAAGAGAGCGACCGCCCTCACATAAAGGGCCTGTGTCAGCAGCGCCGTTCGCGTGGGCAAGAGAGAGCGAATGTTTAACTATCTGATTCAAGGAATTTTTGCCGGGCTGATTTTCTCACTACTCGCACTCGGTTACACGTTGGTCTACGGCGTGCTGCGACTCATTAACTTCGCTCACAGTGAAGTGTTGATGACCGGAGGATTCGCGGGCTACTTCTACCTGCATTACACCATCGGCCAGCATCTCGTAAACGGCAACATAGGCGAGACGCTCTTCTATATCGTGACGGGCGTTCTGATCAGTGGCGTTGCCGGCACGATTGTGGCGGTGGTAATTGAGCGCTTCGCTTATCGACCGCTCCGTCGTCGCAACGCCCCAAAGCTGGCGTACCTGATTTCCGCGATTGGCGCTTCGTATTTCTTGCTTAACCTCGCGGGCAAGGAGTTCGGTCGCTATCCGACCGCAACGTCCCAGCCATTCGACAATCACGTCGTGGTCACCTTGTGGGGCGGTCAGATCACAATGTACGACCTCGTCATCCTGGCCGCGTCGCTCGTGCTCTTGCTCACCATTGACTGGATCGTCTCGCGTACCAAGATGGGTCGCGCGATTCGCGCGGTAGCCCAAGACGTTGAGACTGCTTCTTTGATGGGTGTGAATGTGAATCGCACGATTGCCAGTACGTTCGCCCTCGGCGGATTCATGGGTGGCGTGGCCGGTTTCTTTGTCGCAATCAACCAAGGCGTCGCCTATGACATGGGGTTTAAGCCCGCCCTCTTTGCGTTCACGGCGGCCGTCCTTGGTGGCATCGGGAACGTTCGTGGCGCCATGATCGGCGGCGTGGTGCTGGGTATCGTCATGTTCACGCCGATCTACTGGCTCGGGCAGCCCTGGCTCGAGGAGATCATCGCGTTCTCCGTCTTGGTACTCATTCTCTTGTTCCGTCCTACTGGATTGTTGGGCGAGCGCCTTGGGAGGACGGCGTGAGCGATCAGATGACGCGAATGAAGCGCATGTTCGCAACGTTGAACGGTGCCGACGTGCGACGTATCTGCACGGCCGTCGCGGGAGGTCTGGTTCTGGCGCTGATGACTGGTCCAGATGGATCAATCACGTCGCCGCTCTATGGCGTGCAGCAGTCGTTTCTTACGGCGCACGTCATTGGTTATCTCATTTTCGGCGCAGTTTTAGGTTTCTTGATGACGTTCCGCGCGAAGACCAAGGATGGTACGTGGCGTCGAGTGCGTACCACGCCACGAAAGACCTTCGCTCAAACACTGGCGGCGTCGCGCAACGCGATGCGCAAGACGGCGCTGTCGCTCACGGCCCTCGTGAGCGTCGCGATTGCACTGATTTTCGCTGATATTTCAGGACCTCCTGCGCCACACAAGATCTCCTGGCACGAAATCTTCCATCAATTCCTCTTTACGAGGACGTACGGTTATCTCGTCCTCGTCCTCGCGCTGTGGTTTGCCATTGCGAACCAACTTTTCGAACTCAGCGACAAGCGACTCGTGTCGCTTCCCCGACCGGTATTGATCGTTGGCGGACTGGTAGGTACGCTCTTTCTCGCACTGTGCGCCGACCCGTTCCTGCCCGCACGATTCTCACTTGGCGCTATTTCGCCCGCGTCAAGGCATTCAATGTTCCATCACTGGACGACTTATTTCTGGCTCGTGCTGGGCGTCGCCATTATTCTCCCTTGGGTATTCAAGCGGCGTCCAACGGTGACTCGACGTCCGTCGCGCCCGATGGCCACGCTCAGGAGTTCGCCATCGATGCGATTCCTCACCTACGTCATTGCGGGCTTCGTGGTGCTTGAAGCGCCAAAGTACCTTTCGCTCTACTGGCAAATCACTCTCTATCAACAGATCGGTGTCTTCTGTCTCCTCGCGATTGGCCTCAACATCGTTGTCGGCTTCGCCGGCCTGCTGGACCTGGGCTACGTTGCCTTCTACGCCATCGGGGCCTACACGACGGCGTACTTCTCGGGATCGTTGCCGGTGCAACCTCCGTTCCATCTCAATCCGTTCCTCACTATCCCGTGCGCCATCATCGTGGCAATGCTGGCGGGCGTGCTGCTCGGGTTACCGACGCTTCGCCTGCGCGGTGACTATCTAGCGATCGTGACACTTGGCTTTGGTGAGATCATCTACGTGCTAGCCAACGACTGGGTGCGATTGACGGGCGGGTCGATTGGCACTGGCTTAGTTTCCAATTTCAGCATTCATTTCCTTGGCATCAACTACGTGTGGAATGAAGCCAACCCGTTGTCCTATTACTACCTCCTCATTGCCATACTGCTGCCAGCGATTTTCCTGTTCGATTTTCTCAATCATTCAAGGGTGGGTCGTTCGTGGGCAGCGATTCGCGAGGACGAGGTCGCGGCGGCGTCGCTCGGCATCAACGCATTGAAGTACAAGGTAATGGCGTTCGCGATGGGCGCCTCCACAGCGGGAGCCGCGGGCGTCTTTACGGCCGTCAAAGTCGGTACGCTCTTTCCCAACTCGTTCGTGTTGCAACTTTCGATCACAATCTTGGTGCTGGTGATCTTTGGCGGCATGGGATCAATCGTGGGCGTGCTGTGCGGAGCGATCATTTTGCAGTGGCTGCCCTCGTACTTGAACTTTCACGCGTACTTGGGCTTCCAAGAGTCTGACCTCTACCTCTACATCGGAGCGCTGTTGATAGTCATGATGATTTTCCGCCCTCAGGGCATGATCCCGTCGAGGCGTCGCATGCGTGAGTTCCACGACGCCGAAGAGGGTCTCGGCAGCGCCGACCCACTCGGGGCAATCAACCAGGAGTCGCCAACGTGAGCGATCTGATCTTCGAGGTCAATGACGTGACACTGCGCTTTGGCGGGGTGACGAGCCTGAATAACGTGACGTTGCACCAAACGCGCGGGGAGATATTGAGCGTTATCGGACCCAACGGGGCAGGAAAGACTTCACTGTTCAACTGCCTGACCGGGGTTTACCAACCCCAGGAAGGGACGATCTCGTTCTACCCGGAAGCGGATGACCGTCCCTTCAAGATCGTCGGCCGGCCACCGCATCGGGTAGCGCGCGCTGGCGTGGCACGCACGTTTCAGACGAGTCGCATGTTCAACGCCTTGACGACGTTCGAGAACGTGAAAATCGGTGTCGAGTCGCGACAGAAGACGGGTCCAATCGGAGCAATGCTGAAGTTGCCGCGTACGCGTCACGAAGAGCGCTACTCGGATGAGCGCACCCGAGAGCTTCTGGAGTTCGTCAGTCTGACGCATCGAACCAACACGTTGGCTGACTCGCTGCCCTACGGTGATAGACGTCGCCTCGAGATCGCGCGCGCGTTGGGCACCAATCCGAAGGTACTGCTCCTAGACGAACCCGCGGCGGGTACGAATCCGTCGGAGAAGATTGCGCTCGCCGAGTTGATCATTCGAATCAACACGGAACTGGGAATTTCCATCTTGCTCATTGAGCATGACATGAAGTTGGTGATGTCGGTCGCGCAACGGCTCATCGTGTTGAATTTCGGCGGTATCATCGCCGAAGGTTCGCCACGTGAGATCCAAGAGGACCCCAAAGTCATAGAGGCGTATCTCGGCTCGGCGGACCCGGTGGAGTCGTAATGGCGGAACCAATCCTCTCAGTTGAACACGTTCAGGTTCGGTACGGGTCGGTGCCGGCTATTCACGACTTGACCTTGCACGTTGACGAGGGCGAGATTGTCACGGTGCTCGGCGCCAATGGGGCGGGTAAGACGACGACACTCCGCATGATTTCGGGACTGCACCGTCCCTATTCCGGAAAGGTCTTCTACGAAGGTGAGGAGATTCAAGGACGACCGGCCCACGAACTCGTCGGTCTTGGACTGGGTCACGTTCCCGAGGGTCGGCGGATCTTTAGCGCCATGACGGTTCGAGAAAATCTGGAGATGGGGGCGTTTGGTCGGCACGGGAACTTCAGCGCGGATTTCGA
>Ga0182012_10005324_pt1 | contig 13329 bp, 12 predicted proteins | sample 612S2SmetaG_FD_120486 | JGI IMG/M metagenome (GOLD analysis project Ga0182012, IMG submission 120486) | Permafrost microbial communities from Stordalen Mire, Sweden - 612S2S metaG | ecosystem: Environmental > Terrestrial > Soil > Wetlands > Permafrost | place: Sweden: Stordalen | collected...
GCTCGCGCACCCGCTCGTGCAGGGTGTCGGCGTCGACATCCTCGTCGTCTTTCTTGTGCTCGTCGGGGCGATCCTGCTCACGGGGGCCTCACTGGCGAGCGCGATCACGGCGACCGGCAACGGGCTGATCGACACGACCCGGGTCCTGCGCAGCCTCGGCCCGCAGCCGCGCCCGGTCGCGGCGCCCGAGCCCCCGCCTCTGCAGCCGCCCGAGCCCGCGCCGGAGGAGCTGGTCGTGCGCGCGACCCACGTCGAGGCGCCCTCGCGCGACTGGATGGACGAGCCCGAAGAGCTCGCAGCCGAGCCCGCGCCGGAGCCCGAGACGCCAACGGCCGCAGCGCCCGCCGAGAACGAGGACGCCGAGCCCGAGGAGGAGCATGTGGCGGGCGTCGCCCACGCCGACCCCGCCGAGCTGACGCCGCAGGGCCGCCTGCGGGGCGCCGTCACCGACGACCCCGACTTCGTCTGGGAGCTGCCGGCGGCCGAGCGCCTGCTGACGCGCTCGAGCGGCGAGCAGACGAAGCCCGACACCGTCGGGCAGGAGCGGACCGCGACGGCCCTCGTCGAGGCGCTCGGGCACTTCGGCGTCCAGGCCAAGGTGATCGGGACCGTCGCCGGGCCGCACATCACCCGCTACGAGCTGCGCCTGGCGCCCGGCATCAAGGTCGGCAAGGTCGCCCAGCTCAAGGACGACCTGGCGTATGCGCTCGCCTCGACGGACATCCGCATCCTCGCTCCGATCCCCGGCAAGCAGGCCGTCGGCGTCGAGGTCCCCAACACCCACCGCAAGATGGTCCGCCTCGGCGACGTCTTCCAGGAGCCGCCCAAGGACTGGTCGCCGCTGACCGTCTGGCTGGGCAAGGACGTGGCCGGCAAGGCGATCGGTGCCGACCTCGCCAAGATGCCGCACATCCTCGTCGCGGGCACGACCGGCGCAGGCAAGTCGGGGGCGATCAACGCGATGCTCTCGAGCGTCCTGCTGCGCGCCACGCCGCACGAGGTTCGCCTCGTCCTGGTCGACCCCAAGCAGGTCGAGCTGAACCACTACGAGTCGATCCCACACCTGCTGACGCCCGTCATCACGAGCCCCAGGATGGCCGCCAACGCGCTGCAGAACCTCGTCAAGGAGATGGAGCAGCGCTACGGCATCATGTCCCTCGCCCGGACGCGGTCGCTGATCGAGCTGAACAAGGCCCGCGTGAAGCGCGGCGAAGCGCCGCTGCCCTACATCCTGTGCGTGATCGACGAGCTCGCGGACCTGATGATGGTCGCCCCCGCCGACGTCGAGGACTCGATCATCCGACTGGCCCAGAAGGCCCGCGCGGTCGGGATCCACCTCGTGCTCGCCACGCAGAGTCCCCGTGTCGACGTGATCACCGGGATGATCAAGGCCAACGTCCCCTCGCGGATCGCCTTCGCCGTCTCCTCGCAGACCGACTCCCGCGTGATCCTCGACCAGAACGGCGCGGAGTCGCTGCTGGGGCAGGGGGACATGCTGTTCAGTCCGGTCGGCAGCTCCCGCCTGCAGCGCATCCAGGGCGCCTACATCGACGAGGCCCAGATCGCCAAGCTGACCGATCTGTGGCGGCGCCAGGGCGAGCCCGAGCTGCGCGAGGAGCTGCTCGAGGAGGTCGAGCCGGAGGCCCGCGAGGGAGCTCCCGACGAGTTCGACCCCGACGAGGATCCGCTGCTGAGCGACGCGATCCGGCTGGTCGCCGAAATGCAGACGGCGTCGACCTCGATGCTGCAGCGGCGCCTGCGACTCGGCTACACCCGGGCCGGGCGGATGATCGACATGCTCGAGCGCCGCGGGGTCATCTCGGGCTTCGAAGGCTCCAAGCCGCGCCAGGTGCTGGTCAGCGAGGCCGATCTGCCGCGCGTGCTCGCCGCGCTCGAATCGCCGCCCTCGGAGTCCACCGCGTCGATTAGCGACTAGCCTCTCACCCGAGATGCCCGAGATCGGAGCAACGCTACGCGAGGCGCGTATGCGCGCGAGGATCGACGTGTCCGAGATCGAGGCCAAGACCAAGATCCGGGCCAAGTACCTGCGGGCGCTCGAGAACGAAGAGTGGAGCCTGCTGCCGGGGCCGACCTTCGTCAAGAGCTTCCTGCGGACCTACGCCCAGGCGCTCGGCCTCGACGGCAAGGCGCTGGTCGAGGAATACCGCCTCGACCACGAGAGCCCCAGCGAGGCCATGCTCGAGCCGATCGTCGCCCCCTCGCAGCGCAACCGCGGCCGCGGGCGCACCCCGGCGAGCGCCCCCTCGCGCGGCTACACGATCGCCGTCGGGGTGATCGTCCTCGTGATCGTCGTCCTCGTCGTCCTGCTCGCGACGAGCGGCTCGAGCAACAAGAGCTCGACGAGCATCGCCCGGACGAGCAGCGGCCGGTCGGCCGCCCCCAAGGCTCCGGCGGCGGTGAAGCACGCGGCCGCGCCCAGCGACCTCGTCTCGCTGTCGCTGGCGCCGACCGCCGCGGTCTACGTCTGCCTGATCGGCGAAAACGGCCGCAAGCTGATCCCCGGCGTCGAACTGCAGGCCGGCCAGCGCACGGCGACCTACCATGCCAGGCACTTTGAAATCACGCTCGGCAACAACTCGGTGACGCTCGACATCGACGGCAGCGTCCGGCCGGTCCCGGCCTCGGCCGAACCGATCGGGTACTCGATCACCAAGGCGCACGGCAGGCGGACGCTGAGCGCCGCGCAGCTGCCGACGTGCAAGTGAGCCCCCCGTGAGCGCCCGGGCAGGGATCGTCGTGACCGGCACCGAGGTGCTGACGGGCCGCGTCGCCGACCGCAACGGGACCTGGCTGGCGGGGCGGCTGCTCGAGCTCGGCGTCGAGCTCGCCCACACGACGATCGTCGGCGACCGTCCCCACGACATGGAGGCGGCGCTCGCCTTCATGGCCTCGGAGGGGATCGACCTGGTGATCACCAGCGGTGGTCTCGGCCCGACCGCCGATGACCTGACCGCGGAGGTCGTCGGGCGCTTCCAGGGCCGCGCGATGATCCACGACGAGGCCCTCTCGGCCAGGATCGCCGAGATCGTCGCGCCGCTGATGAAACGGTGGCCCAACATCGATCCCCAGGCGATCGCCGACGCCAACCGCAAGCAGGCGACGGTGCCCGACGGCGCCGAGATCCTCGAGCCGGTGGGCACCGCGCCGGGACTCGTCGTCGCGCCGGCCGACGGGGGTGGCGGGCCGACCGTGGTCGTCCTGCCCGGCCCGCCGCGGGAGCTGCAGCCGATGTGGGAGGCGGCACTCGAGACCGCGGGGCTGCGCCGCGCGATCGCCGGCGCGACCGTCTATCGCCAGCGCACCCTGAGGCTGTTCGGCATCCCCGAGTCGGAGATCGCCGAGACGCTCAGGATCGCCGAGCGCGACGGCATCGAGTTGGGCCGGATCGAGGTGACGACCTGCCTCAAACGTGGCGAGGTTGAGGTCGTGACGCGCTATGAGCCGGCCGAGGAGGCGACCTATGACGCATTCCTCGCCGTCGTGCGCGAGCGCCACCGGGAGACCCTCTTCTCCGAGGATGGGCGCACGGTCGACGAGCTGCTCGCCGACCGGCTGCGGGAGGACCGCCTGACGATCGCCACCGCCGAGTCGTGCACGGGCGGGCTCCTGGCGGCGCGCCTGAGCGAGCGCCCCGGCGCATCCGACTACCTCCGCGGTGCGATCGTCGCCTACTCCAACGAGGTCAAGACGGCCCAGGCCGGCGTCCCCGCGGAGCTGATCGAGCGCCACGGGGCCGTCTCCCAGGAGGTCGCCGAGGCCCTCGCCGAAGGTGCGCGCACCGTCCTCGGCGCCGACATCGGGGTAGGCGTCACGGGGATCGCCGGCCCCGGCGGTGGCAGCGAGGAGAAGCCCGTCGGCCTCGTCTGGCTGAGCGTCGCCGGGGCGGGCTCGCCGGCGCTGACGCGCTCGGTCACCCTGCCGGGCGGGCGCGCCGACATCCGCGACCGGGCGACGACGGTCGCGCTGCACCTGGTGCGCCGCCGGCTGCTCGGCGACGCCTGAGCCGCGCGAGCGCGCGAACGTGATCGAGCTGCGGTGAGCGGGGCTCGGGACGCCCGCCTGTTCGCCGCCGCCGAGCTGGCGCCGGAGCTCGCGCTCCGGCTCGCGGGCTGGGCGCGCCAGGTGGCCGGCGAACTCGGCCCGGGGCGCGCCGGCGCCGGGCTGCGGGTGCTCGAGCCGGGCTCATTGCACCTGACGCTCTGCTTCCTCGGCAGCCGTCCGGCCGAGCAGATCGAGGAGCTCGTGAGCGCGCTCGCCGAGGCCTGCGAGGGAGCGCCCGAGCTGGAGCTCTCGATCGGGGCGCCGATCTGGCTGCCGCCCCGCCGGCCGGGCTCCCTGGCGGTCGAGGTCCACGATCCGAGCGGCGAGCTGAGAGACCTCCAGGAGAAGCTCGAGCGGGCCCTCACGGGCGCCGGTCCGGCGCGGCGCTACCGCCCTCATGTGACCGTCGCCCGGCTCCGGGCCGGGGCCGCGCGGCCGGCACGCATCGTGCTGGCACCGACGCCGGCGGTGCGCTTCACCGCGCGGCGGGTCGCGCTCGTGCGCTCCTGGCTCGAACCGCACGGGGCCCGCTATGAGCTCCAGGGCGCCGTCACGCTCGCGCCGACGCTGCCCTAGCTACTCGGCTCAGGAGGCCCGACGTCTGCTCAGGAGGAGGATTCGCGCGTGCCCGCCTGTTCGCGCGCACACGCCGGCGAGGCTTCGCTCGCGTCCGGGGGCGCTTCGCAGCCCGCTTCCACGGGTTCGCAGTCGCCTTCTGAGGGGCACGCTTCGCCGCCGCTCCCGCTCGATTCTTCCTCGGCCGCGCAGACCGGGGCGCCGCCGCCCGCCGGGGTCAGGGGTTCGCTGCCGTCTTCACAGCTCGGTTCCGAGCCGTCCTGACAGGTGATCCGGCCCTCGCTCAGGACCGGGGCGCTCGAGTCTTCGCACAGGGCGGGGGTCGTGGGAGCGGTGTCGGAGCTCCGGTGCGCTCCGCCGCCGGAAGGATGGGGCTGCCTGGCGGGCCTGCGCTCCGCGCCGTGCCGGTTGCGCCCGGAGCGCTGCACGCAGCCGCGCGGACGGGCGCCGCGGCGGGCGTGTCTACTCGCCGCCACGCAGCTGGCGTGGCGGGCACCCGCGGGGCGCGCCGGGGCGCGGGCGGGGGAGAGGAGCGGGAGCGCCAGCAGCGCGAGCGCCAGCGCCAAGGCGCTCAGGCGCACGGGGCGCCGCCCGGTTCGGGGGGGCTGGTGGGCGGGGGAGGCTGAGGCGGGGTACGCGGATGGTCTCATGGGAGCTCGGAGCGCCGACCCGACCGCATCGTCAGGGCGGCCCGGTGAATCGCCTGGGGCGGCGGTTTTTGGACGAACAGCGCCCGGGTTTGCGCCGGTGCGGGAGCCCGGGCGGGGGCCGATGCGAACAGCTGTTCCGTCCGGGACGGACTCTAACCTGCCTCCTCCATCCAGAACCGGAGGAGTTCGACCATGTCCGTGACCGAGCAGGAGAAGGCCGCCAAGGCGCGCGATGCCGCCCTTCAGGGGGCGCTGACACAGATTGAGCGCGAGTTCGGCAAGGGCTCGGTCATGCGCATGGGCGACGAGGGTGCCCAGGTCCGCTGCGAGGTGATTCCCACCGGGGCGTTGTCGCTCGATCTGGCGCTGGGGATCGGCGGCGTGCCGCGGGGACGGATCGTCGAGGTCTACGGGCCGGAGTCCTCGGGGAAGACGACGCTGATCTACCACGTCCTCGCCCAGGCTCAGAAACTGGGCGGGATATGCGCCTTCATCGACGCCGAGCACGCGATGGACCCGTTGTATGCGAAGACGATCGGCGTGGACATCGACGAGCTGCTCGTGTCCCAGCCCGACTACGGCGAGCAGGCGCTCGAGATCGCCGACATGCTGGTGCGCTCGGGTGCGGTGGACGTCGTCGCGATCGACTCGGTCGCGGCGCTGACGCCGCGGGTCGAGCTTGAGGGGCAGATGGGCGACCAGACGGTCGGCGCCCAGGCGCGGATGATGTCCCAGGCGATGCGCAAGCTCGCGGGCAACCTGAACCGCACCAACACGCTCTGCATCCTGACCAACCAGATCCGGGAAAAGGTCGGCGTCATGTTCGGCTCGCCCGAGACCCAGCCCGGTGGCCGGGCGCTGAAGTTCTACGCCTCCCAGCGGCTCGACATCCGCCGCATCGAGACGCTGAAGGACGGCACCGAGGCGGTCGGCAACCGGGTGCGGGTGAAGGTCGTCAAGAACAAGGTCGCGGCGCCCTTCCGCCAGGCCGAGTTCGACATCGAGTTCGGTAAGGGGATCTCGACCTCGGGCTGCCTGGTCGACCTGGGCCTGGAGCACAACATCGTCTCCAAGTCCGGCTCGTTCTTCTCCTACGGCAACGACCGTCTCGGCCAGGGCCGCGGCAACGCTAAGGCCTACCTCGATGCCAACCCCGAGGTGGCGAAGGAGATCGAAGACAAGATCTACACGGCCCTTGGCCTGGGCAAGGACCTGGTCACGCCGATCGACCGGGACAAGGAGGCCTCACCGGCGCCGATCGCCAGCGAACCCTCCGTAGCCGCCGCCTGAGCGACGCCGCGGCGGCGCAAGCGCCGTTCCTGTCCGCTCGCGCGCCGCCCGGCGCCCTCGAAGCGGGCTAGAGGCGCTTGACGATCGCCACCGCGAGGCCCATCGCCAGGCAGAGGGCGAGGATGCCGACGCCCGAGAAGACGACCACCATGGCCGCGCCCTTGACGGTCGAGACCGCGAGCAGGGTGGAGATGACGAGCATCAGCGGCACGATGAAGCGGGCCGGCCCCCCTCGCCGCAGCATCACGAGCGCTTGGCGATCGTCATGGCAAGACCGATCGCGAGGAACAGGGCGATCACGCCGCCGACCGCGATCAGGAGCCCGGTGAAGCTGTCGGTGACCGTGTAGGCGGCGACGACGACCGCGACGGCGAGCATCATCGGCAACCCGAACCAGGCAGATCCCGGCCGTTCCTCCATCCGAGGAAGCCTAGACCGTCTGGGAGCGATAGCGGCTGACGGCGATCACCGCCCAGATCGCCTCGACGACTCCGAACGGCCAGGTGCCGGCGAGGAAGCCGTAGGTGCTGGAGAGGGCGCAGCCGCAGGCGAACGCGAGCACGAACCGCCGGCCACGACGCTCGAAGGCGTACATGAGCATCATGAACGTGACGGCACAGGCGCCGAAGACGGTCAGCATCCCTGCAGTCTGACAACGCGGGATACCCTTCGGGCATGAAGCGCTACCACCTCACGACGTTCGGCTGCCAGATGAACGAGCACGACTCCGAGCGGATGAAGGGGATGCTCGAGTCACTCGGCTACAGCGAGGCCCCCGAACGGGCTGAGGCGGAGCTGATCCTGTTCAACACCTGCTCGATCCGCGAGGCTGCCGACAGCCGCTTCCTCTCGCACCTCGGGGAGGCCAGGCGCATCAAGCGCGAACGTCCCGAGGTCGTCGTCGGGGTCGGCGGCTGCTGGGCCCAGTCGGTCAAGGACGAGGTCTTCGAGCGGTTCCCGTTCGTGGATGTCGCCTTCGGCCCCGGCCAGGTCCACCGCCTCGCCGAGTTCCTGACGAGCGACTCGCTCAGCGCCCAGGGCTACTTCGAGTTCGAGGGCTTCACGGGGCACCTGCCGGCCCGCCGGGAGCGCCCCTTCCAGGGCTGGCTGCAGATCAGCGTCGGCTGCAACTGCGCCTGCTCCTACTGCATCGTGCCCTCGACGCGCGGACGGGAGGTCAGCCGCCCGCCGCAGGAGCTCGCGGCCGAGGTCGAGGCGATGGCCCGCGACGGCGTCCGCGAGGTGACGCTCCTGGGCCAGAACGTCAACTCCTACGGCCGGGATCTCCCCGCCGACCCCACGCAGGGCGCGAGGCCCAGCTTCGCGGGCCTTCTGAGGCGGCTCGACGAGATCGAGGGGATCGAGCGGATCCGCTATACGAGCCCGCACCCGAAGGACATGCGCGAGGACGTCATCCGGGCCCATGTGGAGCTGGCGAGCGTCTGCGAACACATCCACCTGCCGCTGCAGTCGGGCTCCAGCCGGATCCTCAAGGCGATGCGCCGGACGTATGACCGCGAGCGCTACCTGGACCGCGTCTCGATGATCCGCGAGCACCTGCCCGACGTGGCCCTCAGCACCGACATCATCGTCGGCTTCCCCGGGGAGACCGAGGAGGATTTCCGCCAGACCCTCGAGGTCGTCGAGCAGGTCGGCTACGACAGCGCCTTCACGTTCGTCTTCTCGCCCCGCCGCGGCACGCTGGCGGGCGAGCTGACCGAGGGGCTCGTGGCGCACCCCGTCAAGGTCGAGCGGATGGAGCGGCTGCTCGAGCTGGTCCAGCGCCGGGCCCGCGAGCGCGCGCAGCGGTTCGTCGGGCGGAGCGTCGAGGTGCTCGTCGAAGGCCCCTCACGGACCGACCCCGAGCGCCGGCGCGGGCGGACCTCCCACAACAAGGTCGTCAACTTCGCGGGCCTCGCGGCGCCCGGGGAAATCACCGAGGTCGAGATCGTCTCGGCCACCAGCCAGACGCTGCGCGGCGAGGAGCGCCTGCTGGCCCGTGCCGGCTGAGCCCGCGGACGCCGGCCGGCCCGGCGGCAATAGGATCGGGCGATGAAGATCAAAGCAGCCGTCCTAGAGCAGTTCGGTCAGCCACTGGTGCTCCGCGAGGTGGACCTCGCCGAGCCCGCCGCGGGCGAGGTCCTCGTACGGCTCGAGGCCTGCGGCGTCTGCCACACGGACCTCTACACGGCATCGGGGGTCGACCCCTCGGGCTACGCCCCGACCGTCCTCGGCCACGAGGGCGCCGGCGTCGTCGAGCGGATCGGCGAGGGCGTCACGCTGGTGGCGCCGGGCGATCACGTGGTGACGCTGTTCTCGCCCCAGTGCGGTGAGTGCATCCACTGCGCCAGCCCCCTGACGAACCTCTGCCTGGCGATCCGCGAGCAGCAGAACCTCGGCTACCTCCCGGACGGGACGACCAGGCTCTCGCTCGACGGTCAGCCGCTGCGCCACTTCATGGGGACCTCGACGTTCGCCGAGTACACCGTCATGCCCGAGATCGCGCTCGCCCGGATCGACCCCGAGGCGCCGCTCGATCACGCCTGCCTGTTTGCCTGCGGGCTCTCGACGGGGCTCGGGGCTGCGATCCACACGGCCGGCGTGCGGGCCGGCTCGACCTGCGCCGTGTTCGGCGCCGGAATGGTCGGCCTGGGCGCCGTCGCCGGCTGCCGCCTGCAGGGCGCCGAGCGGATCATCTGCGTCGACCTTTCACCGGCGCGCCTCGAGCTGGCGCGGGGCCAGGGCGCCACCGATCTCCTGCAGGGCGGCCCCGACGCGGTCGCGGCGATCCTCGAGCTGACCGGCGGCTTCGGCGCCGACTACACCTTCGAGGCCAGCGGCAGCGTCGCCGTGATGCGCCAGGCCGTCGAGGCGGCCAGGATGGGCTGGGGTCTGTGCACCGTCTGCGGGGTCGCGGGCCGCGGCGAGACGCTCGACGTGATCCCGCGCCTGCTGATCACCGGCCGGCGGATCTGCGGCTCATCCTTTGGCGGGCTGAAGGGCCGCGATGACGTTCCGGCGCTGATCTCCCGCTACATGGCGGGGGAGATCGACGTCGACCCCTTCATCTCGCATCGCATCCCGCTCGCCGAGGTGAACCGGGGCTTCGAGCTGATGGAGGCCCAGGACGGGATCCGCAGCGTCCTTCTGATGTGAGCGCTGCTCGCAGCCCCTGCGGGCCGGTGGGTCGGGGGCACCGGCGACCATCGTCGCCCCAAGCATTCTCGCGATACGCATTTCGAGCCTCCTTGGGCGTTCGGGTGGTGTGTCTGCTCATCGTCGGCCGCGTTGGTAAGAGGAGCCCCAGAGTCGCCTAAGAGCAAGCGCAGAGCCGCGCTGGCGCACACGTCCACGCCGGATGCGAACATACGTTCGTGCGCTGGGAGAACCTGCAGCAGACCGACTCGCTCCAACACCGCCTGCCCGGCTACCGCGACCCCGCGGCGATCCGGCGCTTCGACGCCCCCGAGGCGCTCGACATGCGCTTCTACGAGGTCCAGGCGAAGTCCGTCCTCAACAAGGTCCCCGAGCGCTCCCCGATGCCCTTCCGCTGGACGATCAACCCCTACAGGGGGTGCAGTCATGCCTGCCATTACTGCCTATGGGGCGCCACGCAGGTGCTCATGGCTGATGGTCGGCAGAAGCCGATCGCCGATCTTGAGATCGGCGACGCGATATACGGCACGCGGCGCGACGGCAGGTACCGCCGGTTCGTCCGGACCGAGGTGCTCGACCGATGGACGTCACTGAAGGACGCCTACGCGGTCACGCTCGAGGACGGGACACGGCTCGTCGCGAGCGGTGAGCACCGCTTTCTCACCGACCGTGGCTGGAAGCACGTCACCGGAGCGCAGTGCGGCCTCGAACAGCGCCCCCATCTGACCGCCAACAACAAGCTCCTGGGTCCGGGCGGAAGCGTCGCAGCCCCAGACGAGACGCGCGATTACCGCCGCGGTTATCTCGCGGGCATGATCCGTGGCGACGGACACCTACAGAGCTACACGTACGTCCGCCGCGGTCGGGGGGAGGGGCATGTGCATCGCTTCCGGCTTGCGCTGGCCGACATGGAGGCGCTCGTTCGTACGGAGCTGTTTCTCGTCGCGTTCGGGATCCAGACCACCAGGTTCCAGTTCTCGAGAGCATCAACCCGCCACCGCGAGATGCACGCGATCAGGACTCAGAAGGGCCGCGACATCACGCTCATCGAAGAGCTGATCAAGTGGCCGTTGCTTCCATCGCTTGACTGGGTCAAGGGGTTCCTGGCCGGAGTCTTCGATGCCGAGGGGTCGGGCGGCCGCGATGCGCTACGCATCTCGAACACCGACGCCGAGATCATCGCATCGATCAAGGCGAGTCTTCGCCGTCTCGGCTTCGACCACGTGGTCGAGAAAGCCGGCACCAGTGCGGTTCGCGTGGTGAGGCTCCTAGGCGGCATGCCTCAGCGGATGAGGTTCTTCCTCGAGACGAACCCCGCGATCACGCGGAAGCGGACAATCGACGGCGTCGCGCTGAAGAGCAAAGCAAAGCTCGGAGTAGTCTCGGTCGAGGCGATCGGTATCTCGATTCCGATGTACGACATCACGACCGGTACCGGCGACTTCATCGCCAATGGGGTCATCAGCCACAACTGCTTCGCCCGTCCGACCCACACCTACCTGGGCTTCGACGCCGGCCGGGATTTCGAGCGTGAGATCGTCGTGAAGGTCAACGCACCGGAGGTTCTGAGAGCGGAGCTCGCACGGCGATCGTGGAAGCGTGAGCACGTGGCGCTGGGGACCAACACCGACCCCTATCAGTGGGTCGAGGGCCGCTACCGGCTGATGGAGGGCATCTGGGAGGCGCTGCGTGACGCTCAGAACCCGTGCTCGATCCTCACCAAGTCACCGCTACTGCTGCGCGACCTGAGGCTGATGGTCGAAATCGCCGAGCGAACGACGTTCACGGCCTGCCTGTCGATTCCGACGCTCGACGAGAAGGTGTGGCGGGAAACCGAGCCCCACACGCCGAGCCCGCGCGCGCGGCTCGAGGCGGTCGCCGAGCTGAACCGCGCGGGGATCCCGACCGGCGTCCTGATCGCGCCGCTGATGCCCGGGATCAACGATGCCCCGCACCAGATCGAGCCGCTCCTGGAGCTGGCCGCGGAGGCGGGTGCCACGAACATCGCCGGGACGGGCCTGCACCTGCGAGGCGAGGTGCGCGAGGTGTTCTTCGACTGGCTGCGGGCGAGACGGCCCGACCTCGAGGACCGCTACTCAGAGCTCTACCGCCGCGGTCCCAACCTGCCCCAGCCGGAACGCGAGCGCCTCGCCCGGCTGGCACGGCGCGGCGGCTCACCGGGGTCGTTCTGGCGTGACCGCTACGCCGAGCGCGACGCCGAGCCGCGTGAGCTCGAGCCGGCGGTGGTGCAGCAGAGCCTGTTCTGAGCTCAGCGGATGTGGCTCTGCCCGGCGTACATGTCGCGGGCGATGTCCTCGCCGCCCATGCGCCGGGAGAGGCTCGCCGCGAGCTCGGGGGCGATGCCGGCGAAGGCGCTGCCCAGGCGCATCGGCAGCGGCGCCACGTCGATCTCGCCGCGGTTCTTCTCGATAGCCGTGAGGACCGCCGCCGCGACTTCCTCCGGGGTGCTGGTGCCGACGCCCTTGGGCAGCTCGACCTTCGCGTCGGCGAACATGCCCGCGTCGCTGATGAAGCCGGGGAAGACTGTGGAGACGCCGACGCCCGACTCGCGCAGGTCGGCTCGCAGCGCGCCCGCGAAGCCGCGCAGCCCGAACTTCGAGGCGTTGTAGATCGACGCACGGGGCGAGCTCACCTTGCCGGACAGCGAGGAGATGAAGACGAGATGACCGCGGCCGCGGCTGAGCATCTGCGGAACGAGCTCGTGGGCGAGGATGATCGGCGCGCGCAGGTTGACCTCCAGCGCGCGGTCGATCTGCTCGACGGTGAAGGACTCGAGCGTCCCCGAGGCCGGCAGGGCGGCGTTCGCGACGAGGATCTCGACCTCGCCCGACTCGGCGACCAGGCGAGCCACCTCCGCGCGGTCGGAGAGATCGACGGCCAGTGCCCGGCCCCCCGTCTCGGCGGTCAGCGGCTCGAGCACCTCGGCGCGCCTGCCGGTCAGGATCAGCTTCGCGCCACGCGGCGCGAGAGCCCGGGCGATGGCATGGCCGATGCCGCCCGTGGCGCCGGTCAGCAGGACGGTGGAGCCGGAGATCTGCACGAACTGTGAGCCTATCCGCATGGAGATGATCGCGCTGTTCGGCCCGACGGGGGTCGGCAAGACCGCGGTGGCGATCGAGCTCGCCCGGATCCTGCGCGCCCGCGGCGAGGACCCCGTCGCCGTCTCGGCCGACGCGCTGCAGGTCTATGCGGGCCTTGAGATCCTCACCGGAACCGCCACGCGCGCCGAGCAGGCGGCGCTCGAGCACCGCCTGATCTCCTTCCTGCCGCTCGACGCTACGTTCTCGGTCGGGCAGTACGCCGAGCTCGCCCACGCCCAGATCGACGAGCTGCTCGCCGAGCGGCGGCTGCCGATCGTCGTCGGGGGGACGGGCCTCTACCTGCGCGCGGCGCTGACCGAGCTCGATCTGCGCCCGCCGCCGCCCGAGGGGATCCGCGCGCGCTGGACGGCCGAGCTCGAACGGCGCGGCTCGCCCGCCCTGCACGCCCAGCTCGCCGAGCTCGCGCCCTGGGCGGCCGAGCGGATCGAGCCGAACGACCGCCAGCGCGTCGTGCGGGCGCTCGAGCTCCATGA
>Ga0182012_10005329_pt1 | contig 13320 bp, 9 predicted proteins | sample 612S2SmetaG_FD_120486 | JGI IMG/M metagenome (GOLD analysis project Ga0182012, IMG submission 120486) | Permafrost microbial communities from Stordalen Mire, Sweden - 612S2S metaG | ecosystem: Environmental > Terrestrial > Soil > Wetlands > Permafrost | place: Sweden: Stordalen | collected...
CATCATCCACTCGATGTCGAAGCCTTCCTGGCGAATGCGCTGATCGTAGTAGAAGAGCACGAGGGCGATGCCGTAGACCGGGCGGGTGAGGGACTGGATGGCGAATGCGGCGCCGTAGAGGACAAACAGCATGATCATGGCCGCGGATTGGGCATGCACGGGATTGTTTGCGCCGGGAATCAGGGCGGCGAGGATGGTCACGGGCACGGTGACAACCATGGTAAGCATCCAGCCAAGGATCGCTCCGAGGAGATAGAGGAGAAAGATGCGGCCCCTGGTTCCCTTGGTGAGGATGGAACTGCGCTTGAGCGCGGCGATGGCGCCAATCTGCTCGACGACGCAGGCTGGGAAGGAGAGCGAGAGGCGGAGCAGCATGTGCAAGGCATAAAAAACGAGGACGAAAGAGATGGCAAAGGAAACCACTCCAACAAGAACTCCGCCCGGAATGCCCATGCCAGCCGCCTGCGCAAACGCAGCCAGCGCAGCGGAGAAAAACAGGAGGGCGAACCATACCAAGCCGGGAGCTACGCCGATGATGAGCCCCTGAAGAACGTAGAGGCCGATGTAGTTCCAGCCGCGCGGCCAGACGGCTTTGTAGGCGCCGCGAATGGTGGTGCTTTCACCCAGGTTGGCGCGGGCGACGGCGTGGTTCATGGCGGCCGACGCGAGGGCGGAGACGGCGAGGAAGGTGGGCAGCACCACGAACATGCCTGCAGCGATCAGCACAAAGGCCAGGATTCCAGTGGCGAAATCGGAGGCTTTGCCGGCGCCGAACCAGGCGAAAAGCAGAAATGCCGCGGACGCGAAGACGAGGATGACGGCAGTGGGAACGACCGCAATGCCGAAGAAGACGAGGAATCGCGAGCGGTAGAGATGGACGGTGCGGTCAAGGATATCGCCCAGCGTGGATGGGCGCAGGGGCTCCTTCATGCGTTCTCCCCAGGGTCATGCGGATCGGAAGGCGGGGCAGGGGGCGGAGGTTCGAGAAAAGGCGGCTGAGCTGGCGCGGGCGGTTCAAAATGGGCATCGAGGGCGAGCCAGGGCTCGGCGGAGGGTGCTTCGGCCGACTGGTTGGGCGGCTCGGATTCGGGGACGGGGGCGGGCACGGTGAGGCCGGCGGCCTGCATCATCCATTCGATGTCGAAGCCCTCCTTGCGCACGCGCTGGTCGTAGTAGAAGAGGGTGAGGCCGGTGGCATACATGGGCCCGATGAAGGTGTTTGTGAAGAAGCTCACGATCTGCTGCACAATGCGCAGCCATGCAGGCAGCAGGCCGTGCTGTTTAAACGCAGCCACAATGAAGACGGCCTGGGTCAGCGCGACCAGCCCAAGCTGGATGACGATGATGAGGAGGCCGAGGACGAAGATGCGCCCGCGGGAGCCCTGGCTAAGGTGGATGCTGCGGCGGAGGGCATTGCGAGCGGTCAGCTTCTCAACCACGCAGGCGGGCACCGCGAGGGCATACCGCAGGCCCATCAGGATGGCATAAACAAGCCAAAAGCCCACCAACAGGATCAAGAGCGCGGAGACCCCCAGAAAAATGACGGCAGATTGAGGGTTGGCGGCGCTTCCACCTTTGGCAAAGATGCCCAAGGGACGGAGATAGAAGAAGAGCACGGAGAAATATCCGCCGTAAATCAGCACGATGGGCAGCCAGATGATAAAGGCCACGATGGTCATCAGCCACAGGTAGGTTCCCAGGCGCGGCAGGATACTGCGATAGGCGCCGCGAATTGTGGCCGGCTCGCCCAGATTGACCCAGGCGACGGCCCGGTTGTTGGCGGCCACAGCAGCGCCGGCGAAGATGAAACTGAGCGGAAGGAAGACGGCAACGAAAGCCAGCGTGACCCATGGCACCTGCTGACTCATATGCAGGACACGCAATAACTCACCCAGGCCGATCTGGAAGAGGCTCAGGACCAGCATGATGCCGGCGTATACGGCGGAAATGCCGGCAAAAAGGACAAAATTAGTGCGATAAAGCTGGGCGGTACGGTCAAGGATTTCGCCGAGAGTGAGCGGGCGGAGGTTGGTTTCCATGCAGGACTCCTGAGAAACAATTCGTGAACGCTTGCGGGGATACTAGCACACGGTAAATTGGCTACGCGGTGAGCAGGCGATTGAAAGTGCGGAATGAATTTAGAAACAAGTAACTGGCAGGTGAGCCTTGGGGTAAACTGGTTTTCCACGCGATGGAAGCAATTCGCACTTCGGTCAACGATCTCGCCAAGGCCTGTGGCTGCTCCGCGGACGCCGCGGAATGGGAGGAATTTCTGCGCCGGTGCACGCCGCTGGCGTCGCTGGTGGCGATGCGGGTATCGCGGATGTGGATGAGCGGGTCGTCGTCCGCAGCGGTAGACGATATTGTGCAGGAAGTCTTCATGAAACTGTGTGAGCAGGAGCGCAGGATTCTGAAGGATTTCGAGCCGCGCGGCGAGGATTCGTTTCTGGGCCTGTTGCGCATGGTGGCCGCCTCGGTGGCCAACGATTACTTCCGGCGTATTTATTCGGAGAAGAGGGGTGGCAAAGTAGTAACGATGGCGCTGGTGGAAGATGCCGCGCCGTTTCCGGCGGCGAGCACGAAGGAGTCGGCGCGGATGCATCGGTCGGTGCTGCTTGCACAACTGGATGAGAAGCTGCGCTCGGCGCCGGAGGTGATCAGCGAACGCGACCGGTCGGTGTTCTGGCTTTATTATCTGCAAGGGCTGACGGCAGAGGAGATTGCCCGGCTGTCGGCCGCAGGACTGACGGCAAAAGGGGTGGAGAGCGCGCTGCGGAGGGTGGCCAAGTGGCTGCGCGGCGAGATTGAGGGACGAAAGGCGGAGATTCAACCCGAAGCCGGCTGAAAAGTTGCTGCTCTTCAGAAAGGAATGTGGCTGGGGTTGCCGTTAAATAGAGTGCAGATATGAGCGACTACAAGAATCCGGAAGATCCATCCGGACCTCGCGACGATGCGGCGGCGGAAGATGCGCTGCGAAGGGCGCTGAGCGAATTGATGGAAGGGCGAGGATTCCTCGGCGAGGATGCGCGTGGGGAGAGCCCCGGTCCGCGGAAGACTGGCCCGGAAGTGGAATGTCCCGAAGTGAGCGCGTGGTTTGCGCTGCTGGGAGCGGAAGTGGGCACGGCGGACGCGAAGGGAAAGGCGAGAGTTGAAGCGCTTATGGCTCATGCGGCGCAATGCAGCCGCTGTGCGGATCGCCTGCGCATGCTGACCGGGGACGCAACGCCGGAAGAGTCGGCTGAGCTGAGCCGGCTGGCGTCGTCCTCTCCCAGCTGGCAGCACGACCTGGCGGTTGAGCTGGCGCGCACTCCGTATCGCTCCGCCAGTTCGAGGAAGACGCGATTTTATCTCTGGGCAGGGGCGGGGCTGGCGGCGTCGCTGGTGCTGGCGGTTGGGGCTGGTTTGTGGTGGCAGCGCGCCAATACGCCGGAACGGCTGCTGGCTGAAGCTTATACGCACGACCGCATTTTTGAGCTGCGCATGCCGGATGCCGGCTTTGCGAACGTGACTCCGCAGACACATTTGCGTGGAGGCGCGGCGGACCATGAGTCGGCCCGGCTGCTGGATGCGCGGGCACGGATCGAGCGTGAGCTGGAGAATGCGCCGGATGATCCGCATTGGCTGCAACTTGAAGCCCGCGCGGACATTCTGGAAGAGAAGTTCGACCCGGCCATCGACATTCTGGACCGGCTGCTGGCCGCGGGTCCGCCCACTTCGAGCCTGCTGGTGGACGATGCGGCGGCTTACTTCCAGCGGGGCGCGACGACGGGCAGCGAAAACGACCGGGCAACAGCTTTGGAATATCTGCGCCATGCCGATGAGCTGACACCTGGAGACCCGGTTGTGCTGTTCAACGAAGCGGTGGCCATGGAGGATCGCGGCCAGGTGATGAATGCCGTGGAGACGTGGAACCGGTATCTGCGGTTTGAGCGCGATCCGAAGTGGCTGGCCGATGGCCGGCGGCGGTTGCAGGCCCTGGAACAGAAGCTGAACCAGATGAAGACGCATCAGAGCCGGATGGAGCGGAACCTGGCGACTCCGCAGGCGATGCTTGCGCTGGCGGACGATGCGGCAGCGCTGGGTGCGATCGACGAGGAGTTATCGAGCACGCTGTTGCCGAGGCTGCTGATTCCGGCGGTCCCGTTGCCGGTGGACTGCTCGCGCGGCTCTCCTTGCGCACCGGCTTGCACCGACGCTTGCCGGGCTGCCCGCACTTTGCTCCACGCTCTGGCCGCATCGCTCGAACGCAACCATCAAGACCCCTGGCTTACCCAACTGCTTCTCCCCGAATCCTTCCCGGCAAAATCTCCACAAACTAATTTGGATTACGCGCTTGCGGTTAACCTGCTGGCGGGGGGCATTGAGGCCGACGTGACGGGCGACTACCTGGCAGCGCAGCAGGAGACGCTCAGGGCCGGAGAGAAATTTCGGAAACTCCGGAATGCGGCCGGCGAAGACCGTGCGCAGGTGGAGAGGTCGTACGCGCTGATGCGCGCGTCGAATCTTGCGGGGTGTTATAGCACGGCTCACCCCCTGTTGGGCCGCGACCCGCAGTTTGCATGGATTCAGATTCACGGGCTGACACAGGACACCATTTGCGATCCCCATCCGGGAAGCGTTGAGGAAAACAATCCGGCGTATCTTCATGCTGAAACGATGGCCGTTGCGCGCAAGTACACGCTGCTTGAATTGCGGGCCCGCATCATGCTGGGCTCGGCGGCGGTGGATGCGGGCGATACCGAAACCGCGTGGCGGGACGGCATGGCGACGGCGAGGCGGTTTTTCGCAGGCGATTATCCACCGATACGGCTTTATGCAACGCTGTCGGGTCTTTACGAGGTGGAACGCGAGACGCCACGGGTTCGCGAGGCCTTGCTGATGCAGCGGGAGGTGGTGGGCGTACTTGGGTTGACGCGGAGCAGTGCATTGATTCCCACGGAGCGGCTGAACCTGGCGGCGGCGGCGATTCGCGCCGGAGCGGTAGCCGAGGCGCAGGAGCAGGTGAAGGAAGCGCAGGCAGAGCTCGCCGCTAACGGTCGAGAAAAGTCGATTCAGGGGTTTTTGGCTGAGAATGAAATCGCCATGGCCAAGCTTTATCTTGAACGCCACGACCAGGCGGCGGCGGCAAAGATGCTGGCCGCGGCGGACGGGCACATGGCGGGCGAGCATAATTCGTATCATCGGCGGGACTACGCTCAAGCGCGGGGGCAGTTGGAACTGGCCGAGGGGCATCCGGAGACGGCTGAGCGCAGGCTGCGGGAGGCGCTGCTGGAGGAAGAACGGCTGGCGGGAGCAGGCGGCGCGGACAGCATCGTGCTGGCGCAGCAGGATCGGGAGCTGTATGCCGTGCTGGCAGGGGTTTGGCTTGGGCAGGGGCGTCCTGGCGAGGAGGTTCTCGCCTTGTGGGAGCGATACAGGCTGCGGATTCTGGGTGAACCGGCGCCTGTTTGTGCCGCGAAGGGGTTGGATTGCCTGAAACCACGGTTGACGGAAGCGCTGGCAAGGCTGGGGGAGAATCAGCTGCTGGGGCAGATTGCGCTGCTCGACCGTGTGCTGCTTTACCGGGCGAGCGGGCGGGGGGTGGTGTGGACGGAAGTGCCGGTCGGCAGGGTGGATCTGCTGGCGGCGGCGGCTCCACTGGAATTGGCGGTGAGTTCGCCGGCGACCACGGTGGATGAGGTGGACCGTGCGGCACGAAAGGTGGGCGGCATCCTGCTTGGGCAACTGGACGCGCACGATGCGAGGGCCGGCGCAAATGGGGAATTGTTGCTGGAACCCGACCCGCTGCTGGGGAATCTACCGTGGCCCTCGGTCGAGACCGATGCTGGTCCGATCGGACTGCAGTTCAATCTTGAGGAGTCGCCGTCGTTTTTGCTGGATCGAGGAACGATTGCGACGACAGGGGGGACGGCGGTGCGGCCGGCTGGCAGGCCGCTGATTGTGGGCGCTTCAGTGGCTTCGGGAGAGAATCCGTTTTTGCCTGAGGTGCTGGACGAGGCCAAGGCAGTGGCCCGGTTTGGAATCGAGCCAAATATCCTGCTGGCCGGGGAGGCGACGGAGCCGGAGGTAGCTGCGCGGCTGACGACAGCCTCGACGATTCATTTTGCGGGCCACGCTGCTCAACAGGACGGCGGGACACGGTTGCTGCTGGCACCGGGCAGGACGGTGGCATCTCAAAACGGGGCGGAACCGCAGAGGCCTTACCTGGATAGCGCGCTGTTTCGCAAGCATCCGCCGCGGGCTGCGCGGCTGGCGGTGTTTTCAGCCTGCGCCACCGGCAAGAAGGAAGAAGGATGGAATCACGGCATGGGGGACATTGTGGATACGCTGGCGTCGCTCGGCGTGCCGGATGTAGTGGCCACGCGGTGGCAGATCGATTCGGGGTCCGCTGTGCCGATGATGGATGCGTTCTATGGGGGGCTGGCAAAGGGGCTCACGGTTCCACAGGCTTTGACGACGGCGCGGCAAACGCTGATCCGCGACGCACGCTATCGTCATCCGTACTATTGGGCTGCTTACTACGCGTCGGGATTTGGGCGGTCGGATCTGAGCCAGGTGTTTCACGCCAGCAATTAGAGCAGTGCCCGGTTGATCGCGGCTGGGAAATGAAAGCTGCCGCTTCGCCGATTGGCCGCGCAATGATTTAGGCTTTCTGCTGCCATGAAAAAACTCCGCAAGGCCCTCGTTTTCCTTGTCCTGCTGCCGCTCGCGATCGAGCCCGCCGCCAAACTTCAAGCGCAGATGGTCTCGCCGTCCATTGACCGCGCGGACCAGCCGTTCTCTTATTTTTCCAAGCCCACCGATGAGATCGGCGTGATGGACGCCGAAGCGGCCACCGAGATTACGCCCGAGGGCTATCTGAGGACGGGATACGGTGAGCTGATGTTCTTTGCCGGGCCGGAACTGGAGCCGACCAACGTGCGGATTCGCACGCTGGAAGAGGGACGGTTGCCGATTATTCACTATCATTTTGAGCGGGACGGCGTGGAGTACGATTTCACGCTGCTGGCCGCGACGCGGGACATCAAGGACGGTGAGCCGGAGGGGCCGCCGGTCAACTTCATCCGCATCACGATGAAGAACGAGGGCAGCGAGACGACGCGCGCCATTCTGGCGACTGGGGTTCGTTACGATGCGCCGAACAACACCGGGGCACGGCACGGCGACAACCGCTTCGATCGTCCACGCGAGGGCAAGTTTCCGGGCGATTACCGGCAGATTGGCGAGAGGTTCAATCCAGACTGGGTCTACTCGTTCGATGGGGGGCGCTTTCTGCGCGACGGGCGGCTGCTCTACACGTTTCCTGAAGGCTACGCCTCGCGCGGGTATACGCTGCATGGCCATTACAACGACCCGCAGGACGTGAACAAGGCTGCGAAACTCAATGTCGATCCGACGGTTGCGGTGGGAATTGTGACCTACTCGGAGCTGCTGGCGAAGGGACAGGCACGCACGCTGGAGTTCAAGATGCCGGTGGCGCCGACGGCCGATGCGGCGACGATTGCGGAGATCGAGAAGGCGAGCTTCGATGAGGCGCACGCGCAGACTGTGCAGTTCTGGAATGGGATCTTCGGCGAGGGAATGGAAGTCAGCCTGCCTGAAGCGAAGGCAGTGAACACGTTTGACGCCAGCCTGATGTATGACCTGCTGGCCCGCGACCACATTGGCCCCGATTTCATCCAGACGGTGAACAAGCTGCACTATCACATGTTTTTTCTGCGCGACGGCGCGGACATTGCGCACAGCTACGATGTGACCGGCTATCCGCGGATCGCGAAGCAGGATCTGGAGTTCTTTGCCAAATCGCAAAAGGCGGATGGGAATTTTCTCTCCCAGGAGCAGCAATATGACGGCTGGGGCGAGGCGGTGTGGGGGTACTCACAGCACTATCGCATGACGCACGACAAGGATTTTGCCGAATGGGCGCTGCCGCAGATTGCGCGCGCCGTGGACTGGCTCAAGCAGGCGCGTGCGGCCGATCCGCTGCACATTATGCCCGCAAGCGATGTTCGCGACAACGAATATGTTCCAGGGCATTTGACGGGCTATAACTTTCTGGCGCTGTCGGGGTTGAAGCTGGCGATTCAGATGGCAAACGAGACGGGGCACGCCGATTTCGCAAAGAGCTGGCAGAGCGAATATGACGATTACCGGCAGGCATTTTTCAAGGTGCTGGATGAGCGCGCGAGCGAGAAGGGCGGGTATATTCCTCCAGCGCTCGATGGACAAGGGGGCGGGTATGACTGGGGCAACCTGCTGGCGGTGGTTCCGGAGCCGACGCTCGATGCGCATGACCCGCGGGTGACGGCGACGCTCAAGGCCACGCAGGCCAAGTATGCCGAGGGCATCATGACGTATGCCGACGGCGAGTTTCTGCATCATTACCTGACCATCAAGAACACCATGACGGAAGCGGTGCGCGGCGATCAGGAGCAGGCGTTGAAGGAGTTCTACGCGCTGCTGGTGCATACCAGCTCAACGCAGGCGGGGTTTGAGTATGCGATTCTGCCGTGGGGCGACCGGAATTTTCAGGACAACCTTGCGCCGCATGGCTGGTTTGCGGCTGAGTACCGTACGCTGCTGCGCACGATGCTGGTGCGCGAGGAAGACGACCAACTGCACCTGCTGAGCGTGGTTTCACCGGAGTGGATCGGTAAGGGAAAGGCGATTTCGGTCAGCGGGGCGCCCACTTACTTTGGCATGGTGGGATTCACGCTGGAGCAGCCGGCGGCGGGTGAGGCAGTGCTTCATCTGAGGGCGAGCTTCAGGGATGCGCCGAAGCAAATCGTCATTCATCTGCCGTGGTTCGTGGCTGTGCAGAGTGCAAGGGCGGATGGGAAAACGGTGAGGGTCGCCGATGGCGCGATTTCCGTCGCGCCGGACACAAAGGAAGTGCGCCTGCATTGGACGGTGAAGGCAAGCGCGCCGCACATGAGTTATGAGCACGCCGTTGCGGATTACAAGGCGGAATACGCGCGGCGCTACCAAGTGCTGATGCATGGAGAGCCGGCAGCGAAGAAGTGAGCTTGAGCGGCTATTCCAACTTCTGGATTTTGGCGCCCTCGGGAATGGGCACGACGAATTGGTTATCGGGCAGGGGCTGGTTTTCTTTCACGCTGTCTACCGAGAGAACGATGCGAATTTCTTCCACTGGACGGGTAATGACCACCGACGACGGATACTTGCTGCCCTCGAAGTCCTGGTAGCCGGCGTAGGTCACCTGCGTCACCAGATTGCCTTCGCTGTCGTAGATGTCCTGCTGATAGGGCTCGAGGTCGTCGCGATGGAAATAGACGACGCGGCGGGGCTCCAACTCATGGCTGCCCGGCTTGATGCTCATGATGCTCAGCTTGTATTCCGGTACGGAGTAGAGGTGCTTGCGGGCCGCGTCCTCCACGGTGACGGTGTCCGCGCCGACACTGTAGTATTCATCTTCCGGGTCCATGCCGCGCACCATCATGGCGTCGAAGAAGAAATCCGGGCGCAGATTCTCGAGAGGGTTGGCCGACTTCCTGGTCACTGCGTTCGAGCCTTCAATCACCTTGCTCTCCGGCGGGATGGCAAGCGTGAAGGTTTTGCCGTTACTGGACATGTCGAAGAATTTTATGCCGAGGTACAGGCCGAGCACGCGCAGGTCTGACGGCTTGCGTATCAGAATGTGTCCGTGGAGGGTGGGATAGTCCTTGGCGAGGCCCTCTTTGGACTTCATGACACTGGCTTGAATCTCGACAGTGGCAGTGAGGGTATTGAGCGAATCCCACCGCTTATTGAGACTTGCGACCAGGTCTTCAGCCGAGACAGTCTGCGTAACCAGCGGCGGCTTGGGCACGGGCAATTTGCGGGTGGTGGGAAACAGGGAGCATCCGGTGAGCAGGAGCGGCAACGCGAGGGCTACGGCCGCGATGGGGCGGGTGTAAGGCAGGCGGTCGTTCATCGGGAGCCTGCCTTCCTGACGGCGTGACGGTAACCGGCGACGTTGCGGTTGTGCTCGTCGAGAGTGGCTGAAAAGAGCGAATGGCCCTGGGGATTGGCGCCGGCGGCAACGAAATAGAGATAGTTTGTCTGCGCGGGCCGCATGGCTGCGCGCAACGCCTTTGCGCCGGGATTGGCGATGGGGGAGGGGGGCAGGCCGGGGTGCAGATAGGTATTGTACGGCGTATCGAGCTTCAGGTCGCTGGCGTAAAGGGCGCCCCGCCAGCGGCCATCGAGTTCGAGGCCATAGATCACGGCAGGATCGGTCATCAAGGGCATTTTTTTGGCAAGACGGTTTTGGAAAACGCTGGCCACCAGAGGCCGCTCCGCGTCGACCGCCGTTTCCCGTTCAACCAATGAAGCCATTGTAACCACCGCGTGCACGTCTTTCTTCAATTCCAATTGCGCGGCCACTGCGCGGAAACGCCGCACCATGGTGGCGCAAATCTGGCCCAACGTCGCCTTGCGAGCGAAATGATATGTATCTGGAAAGAGATAGCCTTCCAGACTGGTTGCCTGGGGATCAAGGTCGGTCACCAGGCCCACTTGCTCCCTTGCCGCATCCAGAAAGTCCATACGGGGACCAAACCCGGCTTGTTCCAGGCGGGCGGCGATATCAAAGATGCTGGCGCCCTCAGGGATGACAACTGTTCTGGTATAAACGTCCCCGCGAGCGATCCGCGCATAGATTTCGGTCACCGGAACGGGGTGATCGAAGCGGTACTCGCCGGCGCGGAGCGTTCCCCGTTTACCCCAGCGCAGCAGGTCGAAGGCAAACCGGCTGCGGACCACGCCGGCCTCTTCCAAACTTCTGCCCATCTGGACCGTTGAAGAGCCCGGCGGCAGTTCGACAAAGGTTTCATGGCTGGGCCCGAACGGCGCCAGAATCAGCCAGGCCGCCGCGCCAGCCAGCAAAATTGCTACCAGAAGAATCGCCAGCAAGACTCCAGCCGCGCCAGAACTCTTCTTCTTTTTCCGGCTCTTCCGCTTGCGAACTACCATCAGGTTGCTGTTGACCCTTCCTGTGTTAGAGACGCACAAATCCCCTGGGGATTCTCTTCCTTTGATTGTATCGGGTATGCCTTTTGCAATTCGGCCATTTATCAAGGCGGGCGGCGCTTTAAGGTCTTAAGATTGACGCCAGGAGCAAAGTTCTGGATACGAAACCTCTTAGCCGTCCCCGCTATCTGGGTCTGGATGTCGGCAACCGCCGGATCGGGGTGGCGGTGTCGGATGAGCTTGGGCTGACGGCGCAGCCGGTATTAACGCTGGAGCGGCGGCACAACCGGCGCGAAGACCTGCGGCGGCTGGGGCGGCTGGCGCGCAAGTTTGGCGTGGTGGGGATCGTGGTGGGGAATCCGCTGCACTTGTCTGGAGACGCGAGCCCGCAGACTGAGAAGACGCAGGCCTTTGCGGCGGAGCTGGGGGAGCTGACCGGGCTGCCTATTCACCTTTGGGATGAGCGGCTTACCTCGCGCGAGGCGCACCAGATTCTGTATGAGGCGGGGCGGCCACGGCAGGAACATCGCGAGGTGGTGGACCAGGTGGCGGCGGTGTTGATTTTGGAGGGGTTTTTAGGGGCAGGGACTAGGGACTAAGGGACTAGGGACTAGGGACTAAGGGACTGAGGGACTAGGGACTAAGGGACTAGGGACTAAGGGACTGAGGGACTAGGGACTAAGGGACTGAGGGACTGAGGGACTAGGGACTAAGGGACTGAGGGACAGAGGGACTAGGGACTAAGGGACTAGGGACTAGGGACTAAGGGACTGAGGGACTATTCAGGCGATTTGGTTCATTTTGGCGCGTCGGTCTTGCAATACCTGCGCCTGGAATTGAGAAGCTCTGCAACCGCCAAGGCTCTTCCTATTCCTCAGTCCCTAGTCCCTTAGTCCCTGCCCCTGCCCTTTCCCCCGCGTATAATGGGATGTCAAGTTGTTTTACCTTTCGCGGTCTGAGCAACCCTGCTCGCCGCCATGGACCATGGATGCCCGAGCATATAAAGAAAAAGCTTCTCGAAGAGATCGCTGTCCTTGAACACGAGCTGGCCCACGAACTCCCCGCGGAGATCAAGAAGGCCGTGGCCATGGGAGATCTCTCGGAGAACGCCGAATATCACATGGCGAAGCAGCGGCAGACTTTCGTCAACGCGCGGTTGGGTCAACTGAAGAGGCGCATGGCCGAGCTTTCGCTGGTGAACCTGACGAACATTCCGAGGGACAGGGCGGGGTTTGGTTCGACGGTGGTGGTGTTCGACACGACCAAGGACGAAGAGATTCTTTACCGGCTGGTGACGAGCGAAGAGTCAGACGTTTCCAAGGGGCTGATCTCGACGACTTCGCCGATTGGGCGCGGCCTGGTGGGCAAGAAGGTGGGCGACATCGCCACCATTGTGACCCCCAACGGCAAGCGCGAGCTGGAGATATTGAAACTGATCACGATTCACGATGAAGCGGCCGAAGGCGCCAAGGAAGACAGCGCCGCGCCCGGTGCAGAGAAGTAACTAAGGAAGATTGGAATGACCTGGACCAGTGCTTTCGGCCGCGCCTGCGGCTGGCTTCTTGACCACATCGTGCACGGCCTGGCGCTTACCCGCATTTCCCCGAACGTTTTTACTTTTATCGGCCTGGTGATCAACATCGTGGCCGCGTTTCTGTTTGGCCACGCCAACGCAGCCAATTCCGGGCGGATGTTTTTCTATGCGGGAATGGTGATCTTCGGCGCCGGCATCTTCGACATGGTGGACGGGCGCGTGGCGCGCAAGAACAACCAGGTGACGGTCTTTGGATCGTTTTTCGATTCGGTGATCGACAGGTATTCCGATGTGGTGCTGTTTTTCGGGCTGCTGGTGTACTACGGCCGGATCAACCGCTTCCGCTACGTGGTGCTGGTGGCGTTCGTCATGGTGACGTCGCTGATGGTGAGCTATACGCGGGCGCGCGCCGAGGCTCTGATTGGGCAATGCAAAGTGGGCTTCATGGAACGGCCGGAGCGGATCGTCCTGGTCATCCTTGGCGCTCTGTTCAACCACTGGGGCGTGATGGCCCCGGTGCTGTGGGTCTTGGCGGTGCTTTCGACCATCACCGTGGCGCATCGGATTATTTATACGTACCAGAACACCAAGCACCTGAAGCCGATTGGGTGAGGTGGACGGCTTGTTTGCCCCATCTCCCTTTGTTGGCGTCCGGGACACTTGGGCCGCTGCAACCCTCTTCCTCTGCCTGCGATTAAGGTAAAGTGATACCGTACAGTCATTTCCCGAGAAGGAGGAGGCGCAGCGATGTCTCAACACCCGTTTCTCAAGTCCATTCGTCCGGTCAATCTGCTCTCCTTCGGGCCGAATACCGA
>Ga0182012_10005331_pt1 | contig 13314 bp, 5 predicted proteins | sample 612S2SmetaG_FD_120486 | JGI IMG/M metagenome (GOLD analysis project Ga0182012, IMG submission 120486) | Permafrost microbial communities from Stordalen Mire, Sweden - 612S2S metaG | ecosystem: Environmental > Terrestrial > Soil > Wetlands > Permafrost | place: Sweden: Stordalen | collected...
CACGGTGGCCATGGTGACACCGGCCGAGGGACCGTCCTTGGGAATTGCGCCGGCCGGCACGTGAATGTGCAGGTCGATCTCCTTTGTGAAGTCCTCGGAAAGGCCAAGACTGGCTGCGTTGGAACGCACCCAGGTGAGCGCGGCCTGCATGGATTCCTGCATGACCTCGCCGATCTGGCCGGTCATGGTGAAGCCGCCCTTGCCCTTCATCTTGTTGGCCTCGATGAAGAGGATGTCGCCACCGGCCGGCGTCCAGGCCAGGCCGACGGCCACGCCGGGACGCTTGACGCGCTCGGCGACTTCGGTTTCGACGCGCACCTGGATGCCGCCGAGGAATTCCTTGAGGACTTCGCGGTTGACAACCAGTTTTTCCTTGTTGCCCTCAACGACGCGGCGCGCCTGCTTGCGGCAGACAGTGCCGATGACCTGTTCGAGCTTGCGGACGCCGGCTTCGCGCGTATAGTGGCGCACGATGTGGCGCAACGCATCCATGGGAAACTCGATCTGATCCGCGGTGATGCCGTTCTCCTTGATCTGGCGGGGAACGAGATAGCGAATGGCGATGTGCACCTTTTCCTCTTCGCTGTAGCCCTGGAGGAAGATCAGCTCCATGCGATCAAGCAGCGGCGGGGGAACTGGATCGAGCATGTTGGCGGTGCAGATGAACAGCACCTTGGACAGATCGAACGGCACGTCGAGGTAGTTGTCGCGGAAGGTGTTGTTCTGCTCCGGATCGAGGGTTTCGAGCAGGGCCGAGGCGGGGTCGCCGCGGAAGTCGCGGCCCAGCTTGTCGATCTCGTCGAGCATGATGACGGGATCGTTGGAGTCGGCGCGGCGGATGCTCTGGATGATCTGGCCGGGCATAGCTCCGATATAGGTGCGGCGATGGCCGCGAATCTCGGCCTCGTCGTGCATGCCGCCCAGGGAGACGCGTTGGAACTTGCGGCCCAGGGCGCGGGCGATGGAGCGGCCCAGGCTGGTTTTGCCCACTCCGGGAGGGCCTACGAAACAGAGGATCGGCCCCTTCATGTCCGGCTTGAGCTCGAGGACGCTGAGGTAGTCGAGGATGCGGTCCTTCACCTTTTTCAGCTCGTAGTGGTCCTCGTCGAGGATTTCGCGGGCCTTGTTGATGTCGATCTTCTCGCCTGAGCTTTTGGCCCAGGGAAGGAGGGCGAGCCACTCGATGTAGTTGCGGGTGAGCGAGTAGTCGGCGGCCATGGGAGACATGCGGGAGAGGCGCGCGAGTTCCTTGAGGGCCTCCTTCTTCACGTCTTCGGGCATGCCGGCTTCGTCGATTTTCTTGCGCAGTTCGTCGGTCTCGCGCTGGCCATCGTCCTGCTCGCCGAGCTCCTTCTGAATGGCTTTGAGCTGCTCGCGGAGGTAGTAGTCGCGCTGCGACTGCTGGACCTGGTCCTGGACCTCGGTCTGGATCTTGTTGCGCAACTGCTGCACTTCGATTTCCTTGGCGAGGTGCTTGTTCAACAGTTCGAGACGCTCGGCGATGAGGGCCGTTTCGAGCAGTTGCTGCTTGTCGTCGGTGGTGAGGAAGGGCAACGAGGAGGCGACAAAGTCGACCAGACGGCTGGGGTCGTCAATGTTGGCGGCGATGGTGCGGAGCTCGTCGGACAAAGTCGGAGACTCGGAAACAATCTGCTGGAACTGGCCGATCACGTTGCGCACCAGCGCTTCAATACCGGAGGACGCAGAGCCGGAGGAGGCTGCCGGCTCAATGTCGGCGAGGATTTCGACCTCGGCCACCAAAAAGGGTTCCGTCTGGGTGTAGCGGAGGAGCCGAACGCGCGATGTGCCCTCCGTAAAGACGAAGCGGCTCTGGTTGGGCATGCGCACCACCTTGTGAACCGTGGCCAGGGTTCCCACCGCGTGCAGGTCAGCGGGCTTGGGGGAGTCGAGCCGGGGGTCCAATTGGGCCGCAACTACAATGGATCGTTCATCTCCCAGCGACTCGATGAGCTGAATGGAACTCTCGCGGCCCACGGTCAGGGGCAGAACGGCGTGGGGAAACAGGACGGTGTCCCGAACGGGAAGGACGGGGATTCTACGGATTCCGGCGGTGTCCCTGGAGGAAGTATTTCTGGGAGCGGGCGGGACGGGGGGCTGATTTGACATTGAGTGTCCTCGTATCAACTTTCCTTAATTAGACAACGCAGGCTTTGAAAAGTTTCAGGAATCTCGAATTTCCGGTGATCCTTCCTTGCTTGCTCAATGCGAGCATGTCCTTTAGTTCGGTCACCCATGGAGTACGGTGGGACGGGGGACGGGGTTCCCATGCCGGGTTGAACGCCGATTGCCATTGGTTCATTCATTCCAGCGCAGGCGGCACAAGAATCCCTAAACCTGTTGATGACTTGGATGCACATCACCCCGAAGTGTGTATCGGCTAAAGCAGGGGGAATGTGAGGGGAAGGGGCGGCCGGGGAGGAATCTCCCCGGCGTTTACGGCCTGCGCCCCCTGGATCAGGCGGGTTCGGGGCCGGCGTTTTCTTTTTGGATGGCGGATTCGATCTGGTTCCAGAGTTCGTCTGGCGGTTCCTCGACGGGGAACAACTGGCGCGCGGCCTCGGCAATGGTTTCGAGGTCGGCGAGCAGGGCGCGGCACAGTTCGCAGTTTTGCACGTGAGGGTGGTTGGCGGCATTTTCGCCGCTGCCGATCAACTCCGGGAGGTGGGCCTGAAACTCCTGACAACTCATGGTTCTTGGGTCATTGGTCATTTCCGTGCCTCCTGCCGTGGAAACCTGTGCAGGGCATCGCGCAATTTCAAACGGGCCTTGTGCAACTGGGATTTACTGTTTCCGATGGAGCAGTCGAGCATGGCGGCAATCTCATTATGCTCATAGCCCTCGATATCGTGGAGCACGAAGATGAGGCGGTAACCGGCCGGGAGGTCGGCAATGGCCTGCTCCAGCGCCAGCCGGTCGATGGAGCCTGCCAGTGTGAGGTCGGTGGCGCCAAAGCTGCGTCCGGGGCTGTCATCGGGGGTGGGTTCCATCGCCTCATCCAGGGAGATCACGGACAGGCCTTTTCTGCGCAGGTGCATGAGCACGACATTGATGGCGAGCCTGTGGAGCCAGGTGGAAAAGGCCGAGTCGCCGCGGAAGGTGGCAATTTTGCGATGAAGCTGGAGAAAAGCGTCTTGAGTGAGGTCTTCGGCTTCGGCAATATTGCTCACCATGCGCAGACATAAGGAATAGATGCGTCTTTTGTGGAGGGAGTAGAGTTGGGCGAAGGCCTGATGGTCGCCAGCCTGGGCGCGGGCCAGCGCTTCGGCCTCTACGGGATTGGGTACAGCGACCCGCGAAAACGGCGCGGAAGCTTGAGGCGGCGTGTCCGCGGACGGGATGGGAGCGAGGGCGCGGGAAGCTGCGACGCGGGGTGGCGCTTCGGTGGGAACGGGCCCGTTGGCGGGATCGGGGGGCTGCATTGCGGACCTCGAATGGGAAATGCGCTTCCCTGCTGAATCGCTTTCCGAATCGTTCTGGGGACCAAGTGCTGCCGCACCGGGCTTGTTTCATCGTTAGTATAAGGGAAGCAGTTGAGTTAGCCGCACTTCGGCGTGAGAAGACCGGGGCGGGCGCGATGTACATACTTATTTTGAGGCATTCCATTTTGCGCAACGGGGCACAGTTCCCCGCATTTCTGGGTGAGCGATGGCGTTTGGGACAAGGCCGACTGTAATCCGCGGCGATCAAGAGGGCCCGCAACGACTTGGGCGGGGCTCCGGCATTCTCTCGGCGAAGCGAGGCGGGCAAAGCCCGCGCGGCGGCGCGTTGCAAAGAGGGGGTTTACGGGGTGCGGACGACGGCCGGAATCTGGACGAGGTTCCGAAAAGACATCGCGCGGGGGCTAAAGCCCGTCTTATTCTGTTGGCTTTGTCGGCACGACTGAAGTCGTGCCCTGATAAGAAACAGGATGGAGGATGGAAAGACCCGATGGCCGATGGTTTGGCTTTGTGGTCTCCCCCCCATCGAGCAAAAGACGCTCGATGGATGGGGCACCCAAAGTTTTCATCTCTCGTGGGTCGGCTTCGCCGGTGGGAGACTAAACAAAAACAGGATGGAAGGCGGAAAGGCCCGATGGCAGATGGTTGGCCTTTGTGGTCTCCCACCCATCGAGCAAAAAACGCTCGATGGATGGGGCACCCAGAGTTTCGTCCGCTCGCGGGTTGGCTTCGCCGGTGGATGGCTGATTCAAAGCCCTGGAAATATAACGCTGGACCGAGTTGTCCCGCAGTCTGTTTAGCCGTATGCATGCTGGTCTTCGCGGTGTTTTCTGGAATCGACGGCTGGAGCCAGACTGGAAGCCTGGCCCAGGACGGAAGCGGACACGAAGGAACCCGGAGCGCGACGGCTTCCGAGGGCATTTCAGTTAAGGAGACACAGGCGGCGAGGGAGGCCGCTGCGGATTCTGTTGCGGCGAATTCGATTCCGTCATGGGAAGGCTTGCCGGTGCGGCGCATCTCCTTTGAAGGAGTGCCGGCCGACAGGATTGCGCCTCTGCCCGGCCATCTGGCCCAGGCGGAGGGAGCGCCGCTGAACCGGGAAAATGTGGCCAGGAGCCTGCGGCAGCTTTTTTCAACCGGGTTGTTTGAGACGGTCGAGGTGGAGGCGGCGCGCGATGGGGACGGTGTGGATTTAGTTTTTCATGGAACACCGCGCAGGTTCATCGGGACGGTCGGCGTGGATGGGGCCAAGGGAGCAACAATCAATACGCAATTGGAGAGGGCAACGCAGCTTTTGCCGGGCACACGTTTTACCCAGGCAAAGCTGAGCCAGGCGCTGGAACAGATGCGCAGGACGCTGGCCGATAACGGGTTCAATGCACCGTCGATTACCTATACGCTGACCGAACACAAGGAAGATCAGCTGGTGGATGTTGCATTTCAGGTGGTGAGCGGGCCGCAGGCGCGCGTGGGAGCGGTGGCGGTGACAGGCGACCCGGGGATGAGCGCGGAGCAGTTCAAGCGCGACACGGGGATGAAGACGGGCGCGAAGGTCGACCACGAGACGGGAAACCGCGCCTTGTCGCGGGTGCTGAAGCACTACCAGAAAGACGAGCGGCTGGAGGCCGAGATCAAGCTCGAGTCGCAGAAGTACCAGCCGGCGTCGAAGAGGACGAATTTCGGATTTTCAGCGAATCGCGGTCCGCGGGTGAAGGTGGTGGTGGAAGGCGCGAGCATGAGCGCGGAGAAGGTGAAGCGGCTGGTTCCGGTGTTTGAAGAAGGCAGCGTGGACGATGACCTGCTGAACGAAGGCAATCGCAACCTGCGCGACTACTACCAGCGGCAGGGGTACTTTGACGCAAAAGTGGATCACGAGCAGCAGACCACAAGCGCGGAACAGGTGGTTATTGTTTTCAGGGTCACGCTGGGCCCGAGGCGGCGGGTGGAACATGTGTCGGTGACGGGGAACAAGTATTTCGACACGGCGACGCTGAAGGATCTGCTGAGTGTTCATGCGGCCGACTCGACAGACCGCCATGGCGTTTACAGCCAGGCGCTGGTTGCGGCGGACATCAGCGCGTTGCAGGCGGTTTACCAGAACAACGGATTTACCAAGGTGAAGGCGACGGAGGAGACCGATGGCGGCGCGACGGGCGACACGGTGGTGGCAGGAAGCCGAACGGGAACGGCGCCATTGAAGCTGGTGTACAGGATAGAGGAAGGGCCGCAACTGCGGGTGGGCTCGGTTCAGCTCGAAGGCGCGGTGCAGGTGGACGCGGCAAAGCTGACTCCGTTGCTGAATACCGCGGCGGGCCAGTTGCTTTCGCCGCAGAACCTTGCCGGGGACCGGGACACGCTGCTGACCGACTACATGAGCCGGGGATTTGACCAGGTGAAGGTGGATGTAACGCAGCGGTTCGAGGCGACGGACGCAAGCAAGATGGATGTGGTTTTTCACATCACGGAGGGGCCGCAGATTTTTGTACGCAAGGTGCTGATCACAGGCTTGCACTATACGCGGCCGGAGACGGTGGCGAAGGCGATCACACTGCATGCGGGTGATCCGCTGAATGAGACGGCACTGGCGGATACGCAGCGGAACCTCTACGACCTGGCGCTCTTCAACGAGGTCAACACGGCGTCAGAGAATCCCAACGGCGGCGAGACCGACAAGACGGTTCTGCTGCAGTTGCAAGAGGCGCGGCGGTGGGTGCTGACCTACGGCGGAGGATTTGAGGCTCAGACCGGAACGCCGCACTACAACTGCGGGTTGATTGAGATTACCGGGGCAACCTGCAATCCAGATTTGAGAACGAGCGTGAGCCCCCGCGTGCTTGCCGACCTGACCCGCAACAATCTCTTTGGGCGAGAGCTTTCGGCTTCGATCCAGGGCACGTACGGCTTGCTGGAGCAGAAGATCGATGTGCTGTTTCAGGACCCGCACCTGGCGGGAAGCAAGAACCTGGGATTCAACTTTTCAGGAGGCTATGCGAACAGCCTGGATGTGAGCACGTATGTGGCATCGCGGCTTCAGGGCGGCATGCGCATGACGGAGCACTTCAATACGCCTGGCTCGTTTTTCTCCAAGGCGAACACGTTCATTTATGAATTCAACTTTCGCCGCGTAAAGGTGCAGGCCAGCAGTCTGCAGGTTTCGCCGGGGGAGATTGCGCAGGAGTCCACGGCGGTGCGCGTGGGCGGGCCGGCAATCACCTGGCTGCGCGACACACGCGACTCGCCATTGGATGCGCACCATGGGACCTACACCAGTTTTCAGGAGTTTCTGTCGGAAAAGGCGTTTGGCGCGGAGGCCAACTTTAACCGCCTCGACCTGACGAATTCGAGCTATTACAGCCTGGACAAGGGCCGGTTCGTAATCGCACGCAATACGCGCTACGGGCAGGAGCGGGCTTTCGGGACTGGGTTCGAAGAGCTGATTCCCCTGCCCGAGCGTCTTTACGCGGGCGGAGCCACGTCGCTGCGGGGCTTTTCAATCAATGCGGCCGGACCGCGCGATCCGGAGACGGGTTATCCGATCGGCGGAGCGGGCGCACTGGCCAACAGCACCGAGATTCGCTTGCCGCCGCCGACGCTTCCCTTTTTCGGCAACTCGGTTAGCCTGGTGCTGTTCCACGACATGGGCAACGTGTTCAGCAACGCGTCGGATGCGTGGGCCAGCTTTCCGCGGACGCGCCAGCCGGACCGCGACATGTGCAAGAACACGACCGCACCGGCAAACCCGACCACGCCGCCCCCCACGGTGAATTCGACCGGGTGGCAGGGCGGATGCAGCTTCAACTACTTCTCACACGCGCCGGGGGTTGGCTTGCGCTACCACACACCGATCGGGCCGCTGCGGCTGGATTTCAGCTATAACCTGAATCCTCCGATTTTTCCTGTGATTTACAACTATTCGCTGGCGAATTCGGCGTCGGACCCGCATGTGGGCGAGGCCAGCCACTTCAATTTTTTCTTTAGTCTGGGACAGAGCTTTTGATGAGCAGCGGTGTTTCAACCCGGAACGCGAAGAGGCTGAGCAAATGGTTCAGTGGAACCAACGTTGCCGCAGGGGCTAAAGCCCGTTTCAATCTACGGGTTTTGTCGGCACGACTGAAGTCGTGCCCTTTCGCACATCTACGTCAGGGTGGACTTTTTCAACTTGCGGCGCGACTGAAGTCGGCACGACTGAAGTCGTGCCCTTTCGCACATCTACGTCAGGGTGGACTTTTTCAACTTGCGGCGCGACTGAAGCCTGACCCCGTCGACGAAGACCTGCCGCTGGAGGGCAAGGTGAGGTCGTGCACTTTCACACATCTATGCGGGCATGTGCACGGGCTGGTTTGCGCTGGCGCACTCGCGATGTGCGTGGCTACAGGCGTGGCGCAGGAGCCGGCGCAGACTTCCACGTCCCCGGTGGTGCTTGACCGGGTGGTTGCGGTGGTGAACAAGCATGCCATTCTTGCGAGCGACCTGGACGACGAGATCCGGCTTTCGGTTCTGGACCCAGGGAGAGGCGGGCTTGGCGTGTTGACGCGGCAGCAAGCGCTGGAGCAACTGATTGCGCGCGTGCTGATCCAGCAGCAGATTCGGCAGGAGGACGAGACGGCCGCTGAACCATCGCAGGCAGAGGTGGATGCGCGGCTATCGGAAATTCGCAAGGAACTGCCGGCATGCGTGCGGCAGAACTGCGCGTCGGAGGCCGGTTGGAAGGCATTTCTGACAACGCATGGCCTGAAGGCGGAGCGGGTGGACAGCTATCTGCGTTACCGGCTTGAGATTCTGCGCTTCATCGAGCAGCGCTTTCGCCAGGGAATTCGCATCACTCCGCAGGAGATTGAAACGTATTATCGGAACACGCTGCTGCCGCAATACGCGCAGGGGGAAACGACCCCGTCGCTGGACGCGGTGTCTCCGCGTATTCAGGAGATCCTGTTGCAGCAGCAGGTGAATGCGCTGTTCGGCGAGTGGCTGCAAAATCTGCGCAAGCAAGGCGATGTGGAGGTGCTGGACCCGGCTCTGGCAACCCCGGATGCGCAGAGCGGAACGGGAGGAGAAGGAAGCCAATGAGCGAGAAAGAATCCACGCTTCCCGTTTCTCCGGAACCGGTTTCTTCGGAGCCGGCACAACCCAAGAAGCCGAGCAGGCTGCGACGGTTCTTTCTGCGCCACCTTCCTCTTTCCATCGCGGGTGTGTTGGTTGTATTGGCGGTTGCGGTCATCGGGCTTTACTTCTGGGCAAGCTCCGCTGCTTTTGAGGGATACGTCCGCAGGCAGCTGATCGCCAAGCTGGACGCCGCAACCGGGGGCCGGGTGGAGATTGCAACGTTTCACTGGCATCTGCTCGATCTGGAGGCGGACGCGGGCGGGCTGGTGCTTCACGGGCTGGAATCGCCGGAGGATGCGCCATTGGCGCGCGTCGACCAGATGCGGGCGCGGTTCAGCGTGCTGGATATCCTGAGCCCGCGCATTCTGCTGAGCGAACTTGAAATCTCACGGCCGGCATTGCACTTCATCGTGTACCCAGACGGCTCAACGAACCAGCCGCATCCGGCCAAAAAGACCAGAACCGGCAAATCCGCAATCGATACGCTGTTCGATCTCAAAGCGGGGCGTGTTTCCGTGGAAGAGGGCGTGCTGGACTACGACAACCGAGCCGCATCGTTCGATTTTCAGAACCGGTTCACCTCACTTGACTTCGACGCAAAGGATGTTTCGCTGCTTCTGCGCTATGTTCCGGCTGGAACTGCGAATGCCGCGACACCTGCGAATGGGTCTTCGATTTCGGGGAGCGAGGAGAGCTATCGCATCGAGGCTGGGGCTGCCGATTTGAATCTGGCGCGGGGCAAAGCGCAGCCGGTACACGGGTTCATGCAGGCAACGGTTGACCTGACACGGTCGGCGGCAACCCTGCGCTCGATGCGGATCACCTCCGAGGCGAGGGACGCGAAGGGGCATGGGAACGATCATGGGAACAAAGAACATACGCTGGAGGTTTCGGGGACGCTTGAGGACTTTGCGCATCCACACTGGCAGGCCAGGGTAGCGGGCGATCTGGATATGAAGATGCTGGACCCGATCTTCGGCTATCCTTTTGCGCCAGAAGGAATAGCCACGCTGGATCTCGACAGCGCGGGCGAGGCCGGGGAGTTTCGCACCGACGGCAGCGTTCATGTGGACGGCGGGTCGTACATTGGAACCGGGGTTGTTGCGACAGGCATTCGAATGGATGCGCGTGTTCATGCCGATCCCAGGCAGTTGCTGATCACGTCGATTGCTGCGCACCTTCGGCAGGGGGGACAGGTGGAGGGCGAGGTCGCGTTGAGCCCGTGGCTGCCGGGAGGCGCGCGACTGAAGGTTTCGACCATCGAAGCGCCGCACGGAACCGAGAATCGAAACATTCCCGTCTGGCATCCGGGGCCAAGCACCATTCCGATGAATGGGAAGGTAACGGCGCATTTCAAGGATGTTGCGCTGGACTCGGTGCTGGACATGGTGAGTCAGGCGCCATTTCAACGACTGGGACTGGACACGCGACTGAACGGGCCCGCGGTCGCGACATGGTCGCATGGCGACGCGGGGACGGTTGCCGTCGACGCAACATTCAACATGAGTCCTTCAGGGCAGACTGTGGCCGGCGAGGCACCGGCGAGCGGCGTGGTGGAAGCGACGTATACGCAGCGCGACGGCACCGTCGACCTGCGCAAGCTCGAGCTCGAAACGCCGGCCAGCGAGTTGGAGGTGCGCGGCCATCTGGGCGCTTATCCGCTGACCGCCCCCACGGCCCTGACCGTCGATTTTCATTCGCATAACCTGAACGAATTCGACGCGGTGCTGCGCGACCTTGGATTGAATCGGTACGGAAAGACGGGAGCGGCGGCGTTGCCGGTGTCGCTGGGCGGTCAGCTTGATTTTCTTCATGGGACATGGGCCGGTTCGCTGGTTGCCCCACGCATTGCGGGCACGCTGAAGGCGACGCAATTGTCGATTGAGATGCTGCCCGTCCAGCCCACGCCGGTTGCGAAGGCGGCGCATCCGCAAATCGAACAGCCCAGGCTGGTCAAATGGGACACGGTGGAGGCCACGGGCAGCTACGCGGCGGAGCGCATCACGATTGAACATGGAATGCTGCGGCGCGGAAAGGAGGAGATCGACCTGGACGGCACGCTCGATGCGGCGGGAAGCCGGACGCCGACGTTCGATACGAATTCACCACTGCAAATGCACTTGCGGGCAAGCAACGTCGGCGTTGACGATCTGCTGCCGTTCACGGGGCGGAGCCTGCCTCTTAGCGGCACGATCAATGCGCAGGTTCAGGTAAATGGACCCATCAACACGCTGGGCGGCTCAGGTTGGGTTGAGCTGGACGGAGGCACTGTTTATGGCGAGCCGATTGCGCGCATACGGGCCCAGGGAACGATGGCCAACCAGGTGGTGAAGCTGGCTTCACTGACGGTGAATGAGGCCGCAGGGAAGGTTGCGGCCACGGGAAGCTTCGATGTGAAGACGCGGCATTTCCAGATAGACACACACGGGTCGGGCATCGATGTATCGAGGATCGGCTGGCTGAGTCGCGCGGGTGTGGAGGCGACAGGCAAGCTGGGATTTCAGGTTGCGGGATCGGGCACCGTCGATGACCCTCGGCTTGAGGCACGCGCCACGCTGACTTCGTTGACGCTGGGCGGAGAATCGGTTGGGACGCTGGAATTTGTGGCTCACACAGCGAACCGTTCGGCCACCTACGATGCAACCACGCGGCTGGAGACGGCCGAGCTTAATCTGCACGGGCAAACCGCGCTTGACGGTGACTACGCGACCCAGGCGAAGCTCGAGTTTTCGCAATTCAATATTGGCGCCCTGCTCAAGATGGCGCATATCGAGAGCATTCAAGGCGAATCGGCGCTGGCCGGCACGGTTACGCTGGAGGGTCCGCTGGCGAAACCCGAAGAGGTTCGAGGCGAAGCGAGCCTGAAGGAACTGGTGGTGACGGTGGCCGGTGTCCGGCTCGAGAGCCAGGGCGGGGTGCACGCGACCTTGGCCAATGGCCGCATCGACCTGGACCCTTTGCATGTGACAGGTGAAGAGACCGATCTGCACGCACAGGGCAGCCTGAGTCTCAGAGACAAGCAGCAACTGGATCTTGCCGCCAGCGGGTCAATCAATTTGAAGCTGGCCGAGACGCTCGATCCCGACCTGACGGCGAGCGGAACCACAACCTTCCAGGTGGAAGCGCACGGCCCTTTGAAGGACCCAGGGCTGCAGGGGAGGATCGACTTTCAGAACGGTGCGCTTTCTTTAGAAGACATACCGAACGGCCTGAGCCAGTTGCATGGGACTCTCGAGTTCAATCAGAACCGGCTTGAAGTGAAGTCGCTGACCGCGATGAGTGGAGGCGGCCTGCTGAGCGTGGGCGGCTACCTGGCGTACCAGCGCGGCATCTTCGCCGATCTCTCGGTCAGCGGCAAAGGGATCCGCATTCGCTATCCGCCGGGGGTCAGTTCGCTGGCCGACGCGACGCTGAAGCTGCAGGGATCGCAAAACAATCTGCAGCTTTCAGGCGACGTGACGATCACGCGCTTCTCGGTGAGCCCGGATCTGGATATCGCGGCGCTGGCTGCACAGGCCAACGCTGTGCAGACCATTGCGCCTCCGGATGCGCCGTCGAACCACATACGAATGGACGTGCACATTGTCTCCTCGCCGCAGTTGAACTTCCAGAACGCTTACGCCAAGCTGGCCGGCGACGTGGATCTGCGCCTGCGCGGCACGGTGGCTTCGCCATCGCTGCGCGGCCGGATCTCAATTACGGAGGGCTCCGCAAACATCGCCGGAACCCGCTACGATTTGCAGCGCGGTGAAATCTCATTTAATAACCCGGTGCGCATTGAGCCCACTATCGACCTGAACGCAACAGCGCGGGTGGAGGACTACGACATTACGCTGAGCCTGAATGGAACCCCGGAAAAGCTGGCCGTTAGCTATCGCAGCGATCCTCCGCTTCCGGAGGCGGACGTGGTGGCCCTGCTGGCACTGGGGCGCACGGGGAATCAGGAGCGGCTCTACACGCAGCAGCAGGAGCAGTCGATCGCAAGCCCCACAACCGATGCGCTGCTTGGCGCCGCGCTGAACGCCACCGTCAGCAGCCGTGTGCAGAAGCTGTTTGGCGCCGGTTCAGTGAAGGTAGACCCCAACTACATTGGCGCGCTGGGCAACTCCACTTCACGGATCATTGTGGAGGAACAATTGGGCAGAAATCTCACCCTCACCTACGCAACCGACGTGGATACCACCGGACAGCAGTTGATTCAGGCGGAAGTGGCGATCAATCGGCATGTTTCGCTGCTGGTGGCGCGCGATGAGTCGGGGGTGTTCTCGATGGTGGTGAAGGCTACGCGGCGGTACAAGTAGGGAATAGGGATTAGGGATTAGGGAGTAGAAGAGATTTCGCAGTGTAAGCTGCTTGGGCTTATAGGTGTAATCGAGCCTATCGCCAGAAAAGGAACCTGGATGACGACGGCGTATATCAATCGCATCGCTACGGCAGTTCCGCAACACGATGTTCACCGAGCGTTTATCGATTTTGCCGCCAACCTGCTTCCCGAAGGAACGGTCCGGAATCTTTTTCGCCGCATGGCTCGGTTATCGGGGATTGAGCATCGCTACTCCTTTGTGCAGCCGATTGAATCGGCGGATGGCATGTGGCAGGATGCGGAGCGGATCTATGTGCCGGGCGCGTTTCCGACAACAGGGCGGCGCATGCAGTGCTTTGAGCGGTTCGCGCCGCAGTTGGCGCATCGCGCGCTGGACGGGCTGGCATTGACAGAAGAAGAACGGCGCAGCATCACGCATGTGATCGTGAC
>Ga0182012_10005334_pt1 | contig 13309 bp, 10 predicted proteins | sample 612S2SmetaG_FD_120486 | JGI IMG/M metagenome (GOLD analysis project Ga0182012, IMG submission 120486) | Permafrost microbial communities from Stordalen Mire, Sweden - 612S2S metaG | ecosystem: Environmental > Terrestrial > Soil > Wetlands > Permafrost | place: Sweden: Stordalen | collected...
CGGCATCCATCGTCCGGTACACCGGGATCACCCCCGACAGCTTGAGGAACGGCCACAGGGGCGGGATCTTGAACAGGGTGGACTTGCCCAAGAAGCGGGGGTAACGACCGAGGGTGGCCATGAGGAGGAGGCCGTCGACGAGCCCGTTCGTGTGGTTGGCCACCAGGACGACCGGACCGGAGGCCGGAAGGTTCTCGCCGTCCTGGATCTCAATGCTGCGGAAGAAGACGCGGACGAGCAGGCGCGCCAGCGCCGTCATTGACCGGTCAGCGAACCGGCGCAGTGGCCGATCGGCGGACCGCACCTTTGCGCGTGAGAGCCCGATGTCGACAGAGTCCACCGCTCTATTCGGCGCGCTCAGATTTCCGGATGTCGGATTGGTAGGGTGCCGAGGCACATACGAACCGGGTCTGTGTTCTGGGGGGGCAGGCGCAGAAACCGGTTGTGCAGACCGGGGGGTCGGCCATGACACGGATCATCGGCACAAGGGCTGCGGGGGCGGCTCTGTTGCTCTGCACTCTCACCGCGACCGGGGTGCTCCTGGCGCCGGCGTCGGGTGGGGCCTCGGCGGCCACGTCCGCCACGTTCGGCACCCTGCCGTCCCCGTGCGGCACGGGACACGCCGGCGGCAGCACCGACCAGGGGGTGACCGGCTCCACCATCAGCATCGCCTACGGGGACGACCGGGGATTCTCGGGCAGCCCCGGCCTCGATCAGGAGATGGGGGACGCGGTCAAGGCGATGATCGCCTGGTGCAACGGCCAGGGAGGCATCAACGGGCGCAAGATCGTGGGCGATTATTACGACGCGGCCGTGACCAACATCGGCACGGTCATGGCACAAGCCTGCAAACAGGACTTCATGCTGGTGGGCGAGGGCTTCGCACTGGACGGGCTGGCGGAACAGACGCGCTTGGGCTGCAACCTCGCCGCCGTTCCGGGCTTCACCGTCTCGCCGGTCGTGGCCAACGCGTACGAGATGTACCAGGCCGCGCCGAACCCGGCGAACGCCAGCCCCGTGTCGATCGCCTACCAGGGGGAGAAGGTCTTCGGTTCCAAGACGCAGCACGTCGGCCAGTACAACTCGACGCTCTCGACCCAGGAAGCATCCATGGCCAAGGCCGTGCAGGCCTACACCGAGGCCGGCTGGAAGTTCGTCAACTGCCCGTTCCAGGTGAACTACAACGGCGAGGCGAACTACACACCGTTCATGCAGAAGCTGCAGAGCTGCGGGGCGCAGATCATCTTCAACGACGCCACCCCCGGACCGACCCTCTACGGCGCGCTGCAGGCGGAGAACCAGATCGGCTACAACCCGATCTGGTTGCTCGACGCCGCCGAGTACACCGAAGGCTTCGCCCAGTGGAACACCAGCGGGTTGGGCAACAACGTCTACGTCCGCATCGGGTTCGAGCCGCTGGAGGCGGCCAAGGTCGTGCCGGCCGTCGCCCAGTACGTCTCCATCGTCAAGAAGGACGGCGGTCTGACGTCGGCTCTCGGTGAGCAGGCGGCGTCGTCCTTCCTCCTCTGGGCCACCGAGGCGAAGGCCTGCGGCTCCACCTTGACCCGCCAGTGCATGATCAACCACCTCTCGAAGGTCACCAGCTGGACGGGCGGCGGGCTCAATGCGCCCTCCGACCCGGCCAAGAACAAGCCGGCGCCCTGTGGAATCCTGATGAAGCTCCACAACACCAAGTGGGTGCAGTACTACCCGAAGAAGTTGGGGACGTTCGACTGCTCGTCGAAGTTCATTGTGCCGAACTCGGGGTCCGTCATCGGGACGACGCTCAATGCGCAGGGGTACGCCACCCAGTACGCGACGGGATCGGTCATCAAGCCCCAGGGTTGACGGACAGCCCGGGCTCAGGCCCCTGTGCCCAGGGCGGACCGCACAAGGCGACCCACCTGTTCGATCTCCAACAGGAACCCGTCGTGCCCCGACGCGGATTCGACGACCGCGACCGTTGGGCGACCGGGGAGGTGCCGGGCGATCTCCTCCTGCTGGGCCAGCGGGTACAGCCGATCCGTGGAAATGCCGGCCAGGGTCATGTCCGCCTGCACCGTCCGCAAGGCGTCAGCGATGCCACCCCGGCCACGGCCCACGTCATGGTGGTTCATCGCCTCGCTCAGGGTGATGTAGGAATTCGGATCGAAGCGCTTCGACAGCTTCTCTCCCTGATACTGCAGATAGGACTCAATGGCGTAGCGCCCGCCCTTCAGCGGCTCCTCCTCGCCTTGGGCCCCGTGCCCGAAGCGCTCCTCGAACTCGTCGCCTGTCCGGTAGCTGTAGTGGCCGATGCCACGGGCGATGGAGAGCCCGTCCACGGGGCGACCCGACGTCTCGTAGTAGTCGCCACCGTGAAACGCCGGGTCGGCGCGGATGGCCCGTATCTGCAGGGAGGACAGGGCGATCTGGTCAGCCGACGCGGCGGCGCCGACGGCGAGGACCACGGCCCGGGCCACCCGGTCGGGGACTTCGATGCACCACTCCAGGACGCGCATGCCGCCCATGGAGCCCCCGACGACGCACACCCACTGCTGAATCCCCAGCAGGTCGGCCAGCGCGACCTCGACCGCCACCTGGTCCCGGATGGTGATGACCGGGAAGCGCGCACCGAAGGGACGGCCTTCGGCGTCGAGCGAGGAAGGTCCGGTCGTTCCCTGGCAACCACCGAGCACATTCGGGCACACGGCGTAGTAGCGGTCGGTGTCGATGGGCGCACCCGGTCCGACGAGCCCGTCCCACCAGCCCGGCAAAGGATGTCCGGGCCCGGCCGGTCCGACGACATGGGAGTCCCCCGTGAGGGCATGCAGGACGAGCACGCCGTTGCTGCGGGCGCTGTTCAACGTGCCCCACGTCTCGTAGGCGACGGTGACCTCGTCCAGACGGCCACCACCCTCGAGTGCGAACCCGCCCCCTCCGTCACCACCGAGGACGGCGAACTCCCGCCGCCCGGGCTCGTCGCCGGGGCGCCACGCGCCCGGGTAGTGCGTTGCGGTCACGCTCCCTTGGCGGCGCGGAACCCGGCGTCGAGATCAGCCAGGATGTCCTCGATCGACTCGATGCCGACGGAGAGACGCACCAGGTCCGGCGTGACGCCGGTCGTGGTCTGCTCCGCCTCTGTGAGCTGCGAGTGCGTCGTCGAGGCCGGGTGGATGGCCAGACTGCGCACGTCACCGACATTGGCCAGGTGGCTGAACAGTTCGAGACCTTCAATGAACTTGCGTCCCGCCTCGGCGCCGCCGGCGATGCCGAAGGCGATGATCGCACCGGCGCCGTTGGGCAGGTACTTCTCCTGCCGGGCGTGCCAGCGGCTGGACTCCAGACCGGGGTAGGCGACCCAGGACACCTCGTCGCGCGCTTCGAGCCACTTGGCCACCGCCGTGGCGTTCTGCACGTGGCGCTCCATGCGCAGACTCAACGTCTCCAGGCCCTGCAGGAACAGGAACGAGTTGAGCGGTGCCACGGCCGGCCCGATGTCGCGCAGGTACTGCAGGCGCGCCTTGAGGACGAAGCGGGCGGGGAAGAGCGCTTCGGGCAGCTGGCCGAAGACCAGTCCGTGGTAGCTGGGGTCGGGCTCCGTGAAGTTGGGAAAGCGCCCGCTCCCCTCGTAGTCGAACTTGCCACCGTCGACGATCACGCCACCGATGGAGGTGCCGTGGCCGCCGATGAACTTGGTAGCCGAGTGCACGACGATGTCCACGCCGTGGCTCAGCGGTTGGCACAGGTACGGCGTGGCCAGCGTGTTGTCGATGACCAGCGGGATGTGGTGGTCGTGGGCCACCTTCGAGACGCCCTCGAAGTCGAACACGTCGCCCTTGGGGTTGCCCAGTGACTCGCCGAAGAACGCCTTCGTGTTCGGTCGGACGGCGGCGGCCCAGGCGGCGAGGTCGTCGGGATCCTCAATGAAGGTGGTCTCAATGCCCAACTTGGGCAGGGTGTAGTGCAAGAGGTTGTAGGTGCCGCCGTAGAGCGAGGCCGACGAGACGATGTGGCCGCCGTTCTCGGCGAGGTTCAGCAAGGTGACCGTCTCGGCGGCCTGACCGCTGGCCACGGCGAGGGCGGCGACGCCCCCTTCGAGTGCGGCGATCCGCTCCTCGAAGACGGCCTGCGTGGGATTCATGATCCGCGTGTAGATGTTCCCCAGCTCCTCGAGCCCGAAGAGCGCGGCCGCGTGCGACGTGTCGCGGAAGGTGTAGCTCGTGGTCTGGTAGATCGGGACGGCACGGGCGCCGGTCGTCGGATCGGGCACGGCACCGGAGTGGATCTGACGAGTCTCAAAACCCCAGTCGGGCATGGCAACAGCCTCCTTTGCTCGGATCAACCTGCCGACAGACCAGCGGGCAACCTCGGGCCAATCCTTACAAACCTGACTAATTTGGTCAACTTTGGGTGCGGCGCCACCGCCGCGCCGACCCGTCGCCAGCATCGCGCGCTCGGTCGGATCTGTCCCGGTCGTTCCGGAGTTACGGACCGACCTCCGCCCGCCACGGGCCGAGGTCGAGGGCCGGGTAGCGCTCCTGGGTCCGTTCGAGCAGCCCTTCGTTCCAGACCGGGTGACCGGGAGGCGGCCATCCGAACAGGGCCAACTGGCGCGGCGTCGAGCCCTCGACGAAGCGGGTCCACTCCGTCCCCGTCGATCGGTTCTGCTGGGTGTCGTAGCCGATCCATTCGGCGGTGGCGTTCTTGAAGGCGATGGCGACAATCATGCGGGCCCCCGTGCCCGAGCCGAACGGGGCGCCCCGGTGGTACGTGTCGGACCGGTAGGCCAAATACGAGCCCCGGATGCCGGCAGCCGGCCGTTCCGCGGCGTACACCTCGGGGTTCGTCCTGGGCATGAGGACGCCGTACGGGTTGTCGATGTGGCTGGTGTCGCGCACCGACACCATGCGCGTCGGGTTGTCGTCCTCGGTGACGTCGCTGAGGTACAAGAAGCCCTCCAGGTTCCACCAGGGTGACTCACTGGCGGCCGGGAGCCAGGAATGGTTGCGGTCGACGTGGATGGGCTGCTCGTAGTTGGTCACGCCGGCGTACTTGGCGCTGGCATGGGCCTGGTAGAGGCGGATGTCCTCGTTGCCGAGCGCGCGCTCGGCGAAGTCGACGATGGAGGAGTGGACGCACACCCGGTTCAGCGCCCCACGGCCCGGAAAGGGGAAGGCCGCCATCCAACGCTGCTGCGCCGGACGGAATCCGGGCCCTTCGTCGGGCCACACGAAGGCCTCCTCGGACTCCTTGGGCCGGCCCCGCCAGCGCTCGTACACCCCGTCGGGGTCGGCGTGCAGCTCCTCGGCACTCGGGAAGATCGCCCGCACGTCATCGGTCAAGGCATCGATCTCTTCGGCGCCGACGAGTCCCTCGAGCAGGACCCAACCCTCCTCCCGCCAGGTGGCGACCTCAGCGTCCGTGGCCAGGCGTGCCGTCATCGACTCCTCAGGCCCCGGTCGGAGGATCGTGGTCCTCCAGCGCTTTCACCAACAACGCCCGGAACGTCGCCCGCTCCGATTCGTTGAGCCCGACCAGGATTTCGTCCTCAATGCTCCCCTGCGCCAGCTCGGCCTCCTTGAGCGCCTCGAGGCCGGCCTCCGTGATGTCGACGATGTGGCGGCGGCGGTCGGCGGGGTCCCGGCGCCGCTCCACGTATTCGAGGTCTTCGAGGTCGTTGAGGACCAGGACCCCCGTGTTCGAGTCCATCGAAAGCATCTCGGTCATGACCTGCTGGGAGGCACCCGGGTGGTCCCGCAGGTAGGCCAGCACGACCATGTTGCGCAGGGCCATGCCCACCAGGTCCACGGAACTGCGCATATAGACAGCCCTGGCCAGCCTGGTCAGGAGCACGATCGTCCCCGTGGCCGGGCGGGCGGCGGAGCGGGAGCTCACGGCTCCGAGCCTACCTGCACGGCTTTTTCGATCACCCCTATATGATAATCCCGAAATCATGACTATCCAAGAGGTAGGGGCAATTCCCCAGGAAGGGAGTGCCGCCGGCGACCGCCGGCGCTGGATAGCCCTGGTCGTCGTCTGCCTGGCCATGTTCATGAACGCCCTCGACGGCTCCATCGTCAACGTGGCCCTCCCCGACATTCAGAAGAGCCTGGGCTTCAGCCAGTCCGGCCTGACCTGGGTGGTGGACGCCTATCTGATCTCCTTCGGCAGCTTCCTCCTCCTGGCCGGCCGCCTGGGCGACCTCGTCGGCCGCAAGAAGATCTTCCTCGCCGGCGTGACGCTTTTCACCTTGGCCTCAATCGCCTGCGGTTCGGCCGACAGCCAGGCCATGCTCGTGGCGGCGCGCTTCGTCCAGGGCATCGGCGGGGCGCTGTCGTCCTCGGTGATCGTCGCCATCATCGTCACGGAGTTCCCTCGACCGGCCGAGCGCGCCAAGGCCATGAGCGCCTACGTGTTCGTCGCCGTGGGCGGCGGTTCCATCGGTCTCCTGGCCGGCGGCGTGCTGACCCAGTTCCTCAGCTGGCACTGGATCTTCTTCGTCAATGTGCCGATCGGCATCGCCACGCTGATCCTCGGCCGCATCTTGGTGGTGGAGAACGTCGGCCTGGGCCTCAAACAGGGCGTCGACTGGTTCGGGTCGGTCCTGGTGACCTTGTCCCTCATGGTGGGCATCTACGGCATCGTCACCGCGTCGAGCGATGGCTGGGGTTCACCGCACACACTCGGCTTCCTCGCCGCAGCCGTCGCGCTGTTCGTCGGCTTCATCTTCTTGGAGTCGAGATTGGCGAATCCGATCATGCCGCTGCGGATCTTGCGTTTGCGCACGCTGACAGGCTCCGCCGCCATCCGGGGACTTCTGGCGACGGGGATCTTCTCCACCTTCTTCATCGGCGCGCTCTACCTCGAGCACGTACTCGGCTACAGCCCCGTCAAGACCGGCCTGGCCTTCATGCCGGCAACGGCCGGCACGGCCCTCATGTCGGCCGGCCCGACGGCGTGGCTCGTCAACCGTTACGGCAAGGTCATCATGTACCCGGCCATGCTCATGGCCGCTGCGGGCTTGGTTCTGCTCGGCTCAGCCGGGCAGGGCGCCAGCTACTTCCCCACCATCTTCTTCGCCTTCCTGCTCTTGGGCGTCGGTGGTGGCGCGTCGTTCATGCCGCTGCTCCAGATCGGTATGTCCGAGATCCCCAGTGCCGACGCCGGTCTAGGTTCGGGAATCGTCAACGTCTCCCAGCAGATGGCGGCGGCCGTGGGCCTGGCCGTCCTCAGCTCCATCGCCACCACCCGCACGCACTCGCTGATCGCCAGCGGCAATGCCGCGCTCCACTCGCTGTCGGCCGGCTACCAGTTGGCCCTCTACCTGGGGGCCGCCAGCGTGCTGCTTGGCCTGGTGCTGGCACCGATCCTGCTCCGGACGCACGAGTCGCCCGAAGAGGAACAAAAACACATCGCCGAGAACATGCAGAATCCCGAGGCCATGGAGCACCTCGTCATCTGAGGCTGGACAGGCATTTCCCGTCCTGAGGCCGGACCGGAGCGGTCCCGACAGGTGACACCGGGGTTTTGGGGTCTAGCATGCAGCCGCGTGTTCGGGGGGAAGGGCCGGTTCGACGGCCGCCGGGGACGATTAGGCACGGTGGTGACCCTGGCTTTCGTCGCGCTCGTGGCGACATCGTGCTCGGGGGGTTCGGGTTCGACCGACGTGGTCACCATTCAGGCCGGGCAGGCTCCGCCGGGTGCCCTCCCGACCGGAACCAACGCCAAGACAGCCGGCAACGCCACGGCGGCCACCGTTCCGCTGGCCCAGCAGAACCCGACGACCGCGCTGTTCACGTCGATCGGCGTCTTCCAATCCTGTCTCAGCAATCTCGGGGTCACCTTCGTCGGCGCACCGGACCCGAGTAACCCCTCCTCGCCGGCGAACAGCCCGAGCTATCTCAAGAGCCTCGGCACGTGCGCCACCAAGAGCAACATCCTCCAGGCGCTCAAGGCTGCGCAGTCCGCCCAGGACAACCTGACGCCGGCGCAGGTGAAGAAGGAGAACAAGGACTACCTGAAGTGGCGCAAGTGCATGATCGGCCGGGGTTGGGGCATCCCGCAGCCCACGCCGAACTCGAAGGGGCTGCTGTTCTCGTTCGGCGGCACCGGCGGGAGCGGGGGCGGAACCGGCTTCACGGCACCACCCGGTCAGAGCATTCTCAACAGCAGCGATCTGCAGCAATGTGCGGCCGTTGCCCAACAGGGCGGCTGATGACCGGCCGGAACAGTAGCGAGGGATGACCACATGACCCGCAAGCAGAAGACCATCGGTATCGCCATTGCGGTGGCGGTCCTCGCCGCGGCGGGGATCTCGTACGCCGTCGCTTCGGCGGGTGGCAGCTCGGGGGGAAAGCAGGTCGTCGTGCTCAGCACCGTGCAACGGCGCACGCTGCAAGGAACCGTCAACCTGACGGGCACGCTGGCGCGCAAGGAGACCACCAAGGTGAACGCCGCCACCCAGGGCCTGATGAGCGATGTCTCGGTCAAGGACGGCACGGTCACCAAAACCGGCAATGTGATGTTCTCGCTCAACGGACGCGATGCCATCGCCGAGAGTGGGACCGTCCCGTTCTTCCGCGCCCTGGTCCCCGGTGACTCCGGAGCGGACGTGGTGCAGCTCAAGCAGATCCTCAATGCCGCGGGGGACTACGCGGGGCCGACAACCAACCTCTACACCGAGCAGACCCAGTTCGCGCTGGCCCAGTGGCAGGCGCAGCAGAACTATCCGAACTCCAGTCCGGCCACTCCGGAGTCGGTGAGCGTGTCCCTGCAGCAGGGACCCGGCTATCAGCTCGGCGACCAGGACACCGCCGGCCTGATCATCGGGCCACCCAGTACGCAGGCGGCCGCACTCACCCGGACGCCCCGCGGCACGGCCCAGCCGACGGTGGTCCTGGCCGATGACCCCGTGCCGACTCTCACCATTGCCTCCGTGGCCGATCAGGTGACGGCAGGCCAATCGGCGGATTTCGTCGTCAGCGCGTCCACCACGTCGACCTCGGCCATCACGGTCAACCTCACCCCCGGCGGCACGGCCGGACCCGACAACGTGATCTCGCCTGCGACCACGGTGACCCTGCCTGCCGGTGCGCTGCAGGCCTCGGTCCCGGTGCAGACGCGGGCCACCACCACCGTCCAACCGAACACGACGATTTCGATGTCCCTCGCCTCGGGCACCGGCTATTCGGTGGGGACGCCGAGCTCGGCCCAGACCACCATCGCCAACGGAGCCGTGCCGACGCTGCAGATCATCGGGGGCACCAACGTGTCGCCGGGGGGAGCCGTGACGTTGACCGTGACGGCCAACCAGGCACCGCTGCAGAACACGCAGGTGGCCCTGAGCTTCGGGGGCAACGCGTCCCCGGGGACCGACTACATGGTGCCCAACCCCGTCGTCACGCTCGCGGCCGGCGCCACCAGCGCCACGGTGAGCCTCACCACCGAGCAGACGAGCACCATAAAGCCCAACGACTACATCGTGGTCTCCATCTCACCCAACCCCTCGCAGTACACCGTCGGCACCTCCGGCTCGACGGTCGTGACGATCAACGGCACCCTCACCCAGCCGACGGTCACGCTCACGTCGGCCACGACCTATCTGCAGAAGGGAGAGCCCTACCCCGTCTCCATCGGATTGAGCCAGGCCCTCACCCAGCCGCTCACCATCAACCTCTCCTACGGTGGCACGGCACAGCAGGGCCTCGACTACACCCCGCCGGCCGGCGTCCTGACCATTCCGGCCGGCCAGACCGCGCTGAGCGTGCAGATCCCCACCGTGACCGACAACGTGGTCGAGCCGAACCGCGTGTTGACCGTCTCGCTCACACCGAGCTCCTCGTATCAGGTGGGATCACCGTCGAGTGCGTCGGTCACCATCACGTCCCAGGTCGTCCCCAAGCTCTCCATCGCCGCCGCCACCGGCAACGTGGCGCAGGGCGGAGCCGCCGCTTTCGTCATCACATCCACCCAGGCCCCGGCGCAGGACACCTCGGTCAACTTCGCCGTGGAGGGCACGGCGCAGCCGGGGCAGAACTATGTGCCGCTCACCGGAACGGCGCTGCTCAAGGCCGGCCAGACCTCGGTCACGGTGACGATCCCGTCACTGCAGCGCAACATCACCTTAGAGCCCACCGACATGATCGTGGGCTCATGGCCGACGCGCGTCGGAACCGTGTACGTCAAGGCGGGCCAGCCGGTGACGGTAGGGACCCCCATTCTGTCGCTGACCGAGCCGGACCTGACAGTGACGCTCGACTCGTCGGCATCGAACCGCACGCAGCTCACGGTCGGCCAGGACTGCACGGTCCAGATCGACGGCGAGTCCAGCTCGGTTTCCGGCACCATCACCGAGCTCGATTCCACTCCGACCGTGGTGGCCGCGACCGCAGGACAGCCGTCATCCCAGGTGTACGAGGGAACCATCGAGGCGCCGGGGCTCGACGGCGCCGACGGGTCAGCGGTCTCCATCACCGTGGTGACCGAGCAGAAGAGCGATGCGCTGACCGTGCCGATCGCTGCGGTAAAGCAGAACGGGACCGGGCAGGACGTCGTGCGGGTGGTCGACCTGGCCCACGGCGGCCGGATCGTCGAGGTCCCGGTCACCACCGGGCTCACCGAAGGCTCCTACATCGAAATCAAGAGCGGGCTGCGCGCCGGCCAGACCGTCGTCGTCGAGCTCGACTCGTCGTCGTGACGTCGGAGCCCATCGCAATGGATCCGACGACTGCGGAGACCGTTCTGGAGCAGCCGCTCCTCGCGCTCGAGCACGTGTCACGCATGTACGGCGAGGAGGTGGTGGTCTTCGCCTTGCGCGACGTGTCGCTGCGCATCATGGCCGGTGAGTTCATCTCCATCGTGGGACCATCGGGCTCAGGGAAGTCGACCATGTTGGGTCTGCTCGGCCTGCTCGACCTCCCCAGCGCCGGCAAGGTGCGCGTGGCCGGCCAAGACGTCAGTCGACTCGACGACGCCACCCGCTCGCGGGTGCGCGGCGACTCCATCGGCTTCGTCTTCCAACAGTTCCATCTCATCCCCCACCTGAGCGCGCTCGGCAACGTCGAGACCGCCCTCCTGTACCGCGACATGCGGCCCCGCCAGCGGCGGGAGAAGGCGTACGACGCGCTGGAGCAGCTCGGCCTGGGTGCCCGGGTGGACCACCGACCGGTGCAGATGTCGGGCGGCGAGCAGCAGCGGGTGGCGCTGGCTCGGGCCATCGTGACCGACCCGCTGATGGTGCTGGCCGACGAGCCGACCGGTGCCTTGGACTCGGCCAACGCGGCCCACGTCCTCGAAATCTTCCAGAACCTGCAGACGCCCGAGCGCGCCGTGGTCATGGTGACCCACGACATGACCGTGGCCAACACGGCAGCGAGACGGATCTCCATGCGGGACGGCGAAATCGTGGCCGACGAGCTCTTGGCCGGGAGTGCCGCGTGAGCCAGGCCCGCGACCTCATCGGCGTCGCGCTGAACGGCTTGACGGCCCGGAAGTCCAGGACGCTCATGATCATGCTCGGGCCCATCATCGGGGTGGCCGCCATGGTCTGCGCCATCGGCCTGACCGAGAGTGCCAAGGGCCAGCTCCAGTCCCAGCTGGCCCAGCTGGGGACGAACTTGATCATCGCCCAGGCGGGCGGGACGTTCGGTTCCCAGAACCCGACCTTCCCCGCCAACGCGGTGGCGCGGGTCGAAGCGGTCTCCAGCGTGACCGGCGCCGCCGCCACGGCCAACCTCTCCAACGTGGTGTCGGTGCCCGTCCTCGGGGCCAAGAGCTACTACGAGGCGTTTCCCGTCCCGGTGCGGGCGGCGGGAGTCGGCCTCCCCAGCGTTCTCCAGGTGCCGGTGACGAGCGGACGGTGGCTGGACCTGGCCGACCTGCGCCTCCACACCCGCGCCGCCGTCCTCGGCGAGGGCATCGCCAAGCAATACGGCTATCTGCCCGGCGAGGCCCGCACCATCAGTCTCAACAACGCCAACTTCGCGGTCGTCGGCGTCCTCGGTCCGGTGACGCTCGATCCCGAGCTCGACAACGCCGTCTTCGTCACCGAGTGGTCGGCCCAGCACGTCCTCGGGACCAACGGCGAGCCCAATCAGCTCTACATCCGCGCCGTACCGGGTACCACCACGGCCACCGCCAATGCTGTCCACACCGCCATCAGCCTCGGCGGCTCCAACCAGGTGTCGACGCAGATCCCGAGCGACGTGCTGCAGGCCGCCGCGCAGGCCAACAAGACGTTGCAGCAGGTGGCATTTCTGGCGGGTCTGTTGGCCCTCATCGTCGGCGGGGTCGGCATCGCCAACGTGATGTCGATCTCGGTGATCCAACGGTCATCCGAAATCGGCATCCGCCGGGCCGTCGGCCACAGCCGCTCGAAGATCGCCGGGCAGTTCCTGCTCGAATCGCTCTTCGTCGGCCTGCTCGGCGGGCTCATCGGCGCCGCGCTGGGCGTCGGCATTGTGTACGGGGTTTCAGCCATTTCCGGCTGGGTGGTGGTGATCGACTACAAGACGATCCCACTCTGGATGGGCCTTGCCCTCATCGTCGCCGTGGTGGCAGGACTGTTCCCGTCCATCAAGGCGTCACGACTCGAGCCGCTCGAGACCCTTCGCTTGGGCTGACCGAGAGGTGGTTGTCCCTCCCCGGTGGAGCGTTCAGGGAATGGACGTTCCCGTCGTCCCGCCCGACAGGGAGCCCGACCCAGCACCGACCGTTCCCTGCGTCGTGCCGGCCCCGGCCCCGGCTCCACTGTCCAGGGTCTGACTCGATCCCGACGCCGCCGATGCCGCCGACGCCGCCGACCCAGTCCCAGCCGAACCGAGCGAGGTTTGGCTCGCGCCCCCGGCGCCGCTCAGATGGGACCCCGCTGCTCCGCCCGCGCTGCCGCCGGCACCCGAATTGCCGGCCCCGGTCGTTCCGGTGGAGCCAGCCGATGAGACGCCCCCGGCTCCGGCCCCGCCACTGCCCGTGTCACCCGTGGTCCCGGTGCCCCCGGTGCCCCCGGTGCCACCGACCGCTCCGGTCGCCGCCGAGCCCGAGCCGGAGTTCCCGCCGCCGGTCGAGCCGCTGTTCGCCGTACCGGTGCTGCCCGTCGCCCCCGAGGGATGGGTGAACCCGGTGATGCTCGAAGTTTGGCCGTTGCTCCCGAGCCACCGGCCGAACGCCGCCCCGCCGGCGATCAGCAACACCGCACAGATACAGAGAGCGACGATTCGTGCCCTTCTGACGGACCACTCCCCCTGGGGCGGATCTGTCCCGTCGGCCGCCGCATCCAACTCCGAGGCCACGACCACCGGCACTTCCTCGGTCTTCTCGGTCTCGTCCCCCA
>Ga0182012_10005335_pt1 | contig 13307 bp, 10 predicted proteins | sample 612S2SmetaG_FD_120486 | JGI IMG/M metagenome (GOLD analysis project Ga0182012, IMG submission 120486) | Permafrost microbial communities from Stordalen Mire, Sweden - 612S2S metaG | ecosystem: Environmental > Terrestrial > Soil > Wetlands > Permafrost | place: Sweden: Stordalen | collected...
GCGGCCAACCTGCTGCCAGGTCGCGGCGGCCAACGACTCGGCGTCGCCCGCCTCGATCAGCGCGTCCAGATGACGCCGCACACCGGCGGCCGACAGGCCCAGCCGGTCACCGATCTCACCGGCGGTGATCGATCCGGACTCCAGCAGCAGGCGCACGACGGCGCGGCGAGTGTGGCCATCCGGCACGACGGCAGGCGCCGCTGCGTCAACGACTGGCGGCATACCCAAGTCGGGGGCCAAGTCGGATCTGATTTCCACAACACCAGTGTGACGCAATTCCAGCGATCGGTCTAGGAAGGGTGCCCTGAATCGGTGGTTAGGCTGGTCACACGGCGATGATCGGGCGCAGCCGTCCCTGACATGCGGCTACGCTGCTCTGATGGCAGCCCGCCACCATAAGCTGAGCGACTCGATCGCCGCCCTGCACGGCGACGAGCAGACGGTGGGCATACCGCTGAATGCTGCCGAGCTCACCTCGCTCGCGCGCATCCGCCTGTTCGGTGCCACCGGCACCGTCATGATGGCGATCGGCGCGCTGGGCGCCGGGGCCAGGCCCGTAGTCCAGGACCCCACCTTCGGGGTCCGGCTGCTCAATCTGCCGTCGCGCATCCAGACGGTGTCGTTGACGATGACCACCACCGGTGCCGTGATGATGGCGCTGGCCTGGTTGATGCTGGGCCGATTCGCGGTGGGCAACCGGCGGATGTCACGCGGCGATTTGGATCGCACCCTGCTGTTGTGGATCCTGCCACTGCTGATCGCACCCCCGATGTACAGCAAGGACGTCTACTCCTACCTGGCCCAAAGCCAGATATCCCGGAACGGCCTCGACCCCTACCGGGTGGGTCCGGCATCGGGTCTGGGTCTTGGCCATGTGTTCACCCTGTCGGTCCCCAGCCTGTGGCGGGATACGCCGGCGCCGTACGGCCCGTTGTTCCTGTGGATCGGGCGCGGCATCTCCGGGCTGACCGGGGAGAACATCGTCGCCGCGGTGCTCTGCCACCGGTTGGTGGTGCTGGTCGGGGTGACCCTGATTGTGTGGGCTACTCCGCGGCTGGCCCGGCGCTGCGGTGTCGCCGAGGTCAGCGCGCTGTGGCTGGGCGCGGCCAATCCACTGCTGATCATGCATTTGGTCGCCGGCATCCATAACGAGGCGCTGATGCTCGGGTTGATGCTGGCCGGTGCAGAATTCGCGCTGCGGGGTATCGATTCGCCGCGACTGATGCCCACGTCATGGCGGCCGAACGCGGACTGGGAACCACTGGGCATGCTGCTGGCCGGCTCCATCCTCATCGTGCTGTCGTCGCAGGTGAAGCTGCCCTCGCTGCTGGCGCTGGGGTTCGTCACCGTTGCGTTGGCCCACCGCTGCGGAGGCAACCTGCGAGCGCTGCTGCTGGCCGGCGGCGGGATGACGGCGTTGTCTTTGGCGGTGATGGGGCTTGTCGGCTGGGCCAGCGGGCTCGGATTCGGCTGGATCTACACGCTGGGCACCGCCAACGTGGTGCGCAGCTGGATGTCCCCACCCACGCTGCTCGCTCTGGGCACCGGGCAGGTGGGGATTCTGCTCGGCCTGGGCGATCACACCACCGCGGTGCTGGCGCTTACCCGTGCCATCGGCGTGCTGATCATCATGGTGATGGTGACCTGGCTGTTGCTGGCCGTTTTCCGCGGCCGGTTGCACCCGATCGGCGGACTAGGCGTCGCGCTCGGCATCACGGTGCTGCTATTTCCTGTCGTCCAGCCGTGGTACCTGATGTGGGCCATCATTCCGTTGGCCGCCTGGGCAACCCGAACGGGCTTCCGGGAGGCGGTAATCGCCATCACCCTGGTTGTCGGCATCTTCGGCCCGACGGCCAACGGCGACCGCTTCGCCCTGTTCCAGATCGTGGATGCCACCTTGGCCAGCTTGATCATCGTGGCGCTGATCGTCACGCTGACGTACACGCGGTTGCCGTGGCGGCCGCTCCAGACCAACAGCCGGGCCGATAACGACCGAGTCGTCGACGTGGTGCCGGTCCCCGAGACCCCGCGGCCAACGGCAGCGCCGGACGCCTACGCTGATTCCACGTGAGCTCCCCAGACATAGTCGTGCGGCTGCGTGGGGTCCGCAAGCAGTACGGCTCGTTGACGGCCGTCTCGAACCTCGATCTGGATGTGCATGCCTCGGAGGTTCTTGCCCTGCTGGGACCTAACGGAGCCGGCAAGACGACGACGGTCGAGATGTGCGAGGGCTTCGTCCGGCAGGACGCCGGCTCCATCGAGGTGCTCGGGTTGGACCCGATCACCGACAACGCGCGCTTGCGGGCACGGATCGGGGTAATGCTGCAGGGTGGGGGCGGCTACCCGGCGGCCCGAGCCGGGGAAATGCTCAACCTCGTCGCCGCCTATGCGGCCAACCCCCTGGACCCGCAATGGCTGCTGGACACGCTGGGGCTCACCGACGCCGCCCGCACGACGTATCGGCGGCTCTCCGGCGGCCAGCAGCAGCGGCTCGCGCTGGCGTGTGCGCTCATCGGACGGCCCGAACTGGTGTTCCTGGACGAGCCCACCGCCGGTATGGACGCGCACGCGCGGCTGCTGGTGTGGGAACTGATCGACGCGCTGCGCCGCGACGGCGTCGCCGTGGTGCTGACCACCCACCAACTCAGGGAGGCCCAAGAAATCGCCGATCGGCTGGTCATCATCGATCATGGCGTGACGGTGGCCGAGGGCACGCCGGCAGAACTGATGCGCGCCGGCGCCAAAGATCAGCTGCGCTTCACCGCGCCGCCGCGGCTTGACCTTTCGCTGCTGGCCGCCGCGTTGCCGGAGGACTACAGCGCCACCGAGATGACGCCGGGCGAGTATCTGGTGGAGGGTCCCGTTGGACCGCAGGTGCTGGCGACGGTGACGGCGTGGTGCGCCCAGATCGACGTGCTGGCCACCGACATGCGGGTCGAGCAACGCAGCCTCGAGGACGTGTTCCTGGATCTGACCGGAAGGCAGGTCCGGCCATGACGCACACGAATGAACCGCGATTCCCCGCGGGAACCTTCGCCCCCGACCCACGGCCAAACGCGGTGCCGCGGATGCTCGCCGCGCAGTTCGGCCTTGAGCTAAAGCTGTTGTTGCGCAACGGCGAACAACTGCTGTTGACCATGTTCATCCCAATCACGCTGCTGGTCGGGCTAACGCTGCTGCCGCTCGGCTCGTTCGGCCGGAACCGCGCCGCCACCTTCGTCCCGGTGATCATGGCGCTGGCGGTGATCTCAACCGCGTTCACCGGCCAGGCGATCGCGGTCGCGTTCGATCGCCGGTACGGCGCCCTCAAGCGGCTCGGCGCGACCCCACTGCCGGTCTGGGGAATCATCGTCGGCAAGTCACTGGCCGTCGTCGCCGTCGTCTTTCTGCAGGCAATCATCCTGGGCGCCATCGGATTTGCGCTCGGCTGGTCCCCCACCCCGGCCGCCCTCGCGATGGGCGCGGTGATCATCACGCTGGGCACCGCGGCCTTCGCAGCTCTCGGCCTACTGCTCGGCGGCACACTGCGGGCGGAGATCGTCCTCGCTGTTGCGAACCTGATGTGGTTCGTCTTCGCCGGACTGGGCGCGCTAACCCTCGAAACCGGCATGATCCCGCCTTCGGTCAGATGGTTGTCCCGGCTCACCCCGTCGGGCGCGCTGACCGAAGCTCTGTCGCAAGCGATGACCCTAACCGTGGACTGGCTCGGGATCCTCGTCCTGGCCGTGTGGGGTGGGTTGGCCGCGCTCGCCGCGCGGCGCTGGTTCCGCTTCACCTGACTTCATCCGACCCCCCTTGCTCGCGACACATAAATCACGCACATGACTCGCCGATGCGGGACTGCGTGGTTTATATCTGGGCGGCGGCAGCCCGTACTACAGGGCGTAGTTTTCGTTAGCCTACGATCGGGCGATGCCCGTCAGCCTGCGCGTCCAGCGGGTCATCGCCGCGATCGTGATCCTCACCCAGGGTGGGATCGCCGTCACCGGCGCGATCGTCCGAGTGACCGCGTCAGGCCTGGGTTGCCCCACCTGGCCGCAGTGTTTTCCCGGCAGCTTCACCCCGGTAGCCGTCGCCGAGGTGCCGCTCATCCATCAGGCGGTCGAGTTCGGCAACCGGATGATCACGTTCGCGGTGGTGATCGCCGCGGTGCTGGCCGTACTGGTCGTCACCCGTGCCCGCCGGCGTACCGAGGTCCTGGTCTATGCGTGGCTGATGCCGGTGTCGACGGTCGTGCAGGCGGTGATCGGCGGCATCACCGTGCGCACCGGGCTGCTGTGGTGGACGGTGGCCATCCACCTGCTGACATCGATGACGATGGTGTGGCTATCGGTCCTGCTCTACGTCAAGATCGGCGAGCCCGACGATGGTGTCGTGCGGGAGCGGGTGGCCGGACCGCTGCGGGCGCTGACGGTGCTGAGCGCGTTGAACCTGGCGGCCGTTCTGGTGACGGGCACGCTGGTGACCGCGGCCGGTCCACACGCGGGCGACCGGAGCCCCAGCCGGACGGTGCCGCGCCTCGAAATCGAGATCACCACCCTGGTGCACATGCATTCGTCGCTGCTGGTGGCATACCTCGCGCTGCTGGTCGGGCTGGGCTGCGGGCTGCTGGCGGTCGGAGCCCCCCGAGCCGTGACGGTTCGTGTGGGTGTGCTGCTCGCGCTGGTGTGCGCACAGGCCGCCGTCGGCACCACGCAGTACTTCACCGGCGTGCCCGCCGCCCTGGTCGCCGTCCACGTTGCGGGTGCCGCGGCGTGCACGGCGGCCACCGCGTCCCTATGGGCCTCGATGCGAGAGCGGGCCGAACCCCAGCCGGTCCAGGGCTGACTCCACGGAAACCGCGAACTGGCGCTGAGCAAGATCGCGGGTACCGGCGTCCAACCGCCGCCATCCCAGCGACGGGTCCACCAACTGCAGTTCCAGCACCCGGCGACCAATCAGGTGCACCCGCGCGTAGAGCAATTCAGCCGGGTTGGCGGCGGCGGCCAGCGCAGCGGCACCCACATCCCAGATTTCGAAGTCGGGCTCCGCTTGACGCAATACACCGTCTTGCGTGGTGAACGCATGCGACGGCGCTCCCCCGAGAAAGACCAGCACGGTTTGTGGATCCGCACCGCCGGGCTGCAGCAACACGCGCTGGCCGGCTTCATGCAGTTCCGCGACGTGCGCGGCGGCGGCGGACCGGTCGGTGAAACACCGAGTGCCGGTGCCGACGGTCGGGCTGACGAACACGCTGCCGGTGCGCGGCAACTCGACCCGCTCGCCTGCCGCGTACACCTGGCCGGGAACCGTCGGCACCCCGCGGTGCGCCAGGTCCGCCAAGTAGCGCCGGTCGACGTTCCAGGAAACCACCGCCGGCGGGTTCAGCAGGTTCTGCACGGTGGTGGTCCAGGCCAGGAACTCGTCGAGGCGCCCCGGGTAATCGTGGGTGGCCCGCAGAATCACCAGATCAGCGCCACCGGCTTCGGGATCGTCCCACGACGTCCAACGAGCGTGCAGACCGCGCTGCCGCAGCGCGGCCACCAGGGCGTCGTCGTCGCCGTCACCGGCTACTTGCTGCGGACAACCCGCCAAGACGATGAGGGGATGGAAGACGTCCGGCCGCGCAAGCTTCATGCACCGGCATGATATCCACATGCACGCTATCGAAATCACCGAAACCGGCGGTCCCGAAGTTCTGCGCTACGTCGAAGCGCCACGACCCACTCCCGGTCATGGCGAGCTGCTGATCGAGGCCGAAGCCATCGGGGTCAACTTCATCGACACCTATTTCCGCTCGGGGCAGTATCCGCGCGAGCTACCGTTCATCGTCGGCTCCGAGGTCTGCGGAACCGTCGTCGCCCTCGGCGACGGGGCCGAGACGGCCGGGATCGGCATCGGCGACCGGGCTGTCACCGCCACGGCTTCCGGTGGCTACGCCGAATTTGCTACTGCGCCAGCATCTTTAACCGCTAAGGTGCCGGACGGGGTGAGCTCCGACGTGGCAGCTTCGGTCTTGCTGAAGGGCCTGACCGCGCACTACCTGCTGAAGTCGGTGTATCCGGTGAAAAGCGGCGACGACGTGCTGGTGCATGCCGGTGCGGGCGGGGTCGGCCTGATCTTGACGCAGTGGGCGCATCACCTCGGCGTCCGGGTGATCACCACCGTCTCGACGCCGGAAAAGGAGCAGCTGTCCAGGAAGGCCGGCGCCGACGAAGTGCTTTCATACCCCAAGGATTCCGCCGGGTTCGGCCAGCAGATTCGCGCGCTCACCGGCGGCGCCGGAGTGGCGGCGGTCTACGACGGCGTCGGCGCCACCACCTTCGACGCCAGCCTGGCCAGTCTGGTCGTCCGCGGGACACTCGCACTGTTCGGCGCCGCCAGCGGACCCGTTCCGCCCGTCGATCCACAGCGCCTCAACGCGGCCGGTTCGGTGTTTTTGACCCGGCCCTCGCTGGCCCATTTCATCCGCACCGGCGAGGAGTTCAGCTGGCGGGCCGCCGAGCTGTTCGACGTGCTCGCCGGGGGGGACATCACCATCGACGTGGGCCATCGTTACCCGCTGGCCGAAGCGGCCCGGGCCCATCAAGACCTGCAGGGCCGCAAGACCGCCGGCTCGATTGTGTTGCTGCCCTAATCCACGTCGCCGGCGGGCTTGGCGTCGGGATCCCACGTGCCCGGCACCATGGGCACCACAGGGCCGCCGCCAAACCGGTCACCGCCCAGCACGGCCAATCCCGCCGCCTGCGCAGCGCGCTTCGAGATCGTTCCGGCAAAGCCCAGCGAGCCCGCGCCGCGATCCGATTCCGCCGCTTCAGCGGGGGCATCCGGGTCGATGTCGGGGTCCAAATCCGCGTATGCGTCCGCGTATTCGCGCAACACCTCGGGTTCTTTAAGCCGCTTCCGGGCGCGTCGTCGAGTCGCCGCCGCGGCCGCGACCGCGGCAACGTCCACCGCGGGCGCCCGCACCGTGGCGCCGGTGCCGGACCTGCCCGTGTATCCCGAGCCCCATCCGCCCGCGGGACCCGCAGGGATCGCATAAGGCAGGAAGGCCTGGGCGGGTGGGGCCGACGGCGGCGCCGAAGCGGCCGTGGCGCTCGCCGCGGGCGCGGGAGCCGCGGGGGCTCCACCGGTAGGCGCGGCGACGGTCGGAGCACCCCCGAAACCGGGCGCCGCGTGGGACGCCGTCGCGACGGTGGCTGGAGCCACATCGGCAGGCGCGGCGGCAACGGGTACGTCGGATACGTCGGGCGTGTCGGCCGGCCCCGCCACACTCACGGCTGCGACCGCGGAAGCCGCCGATGTAAGCGAGTACAGCGGGGCCGTGGCGATCGCGATGGCCAGGACCGGGTGCAATGCCAAGTACGAGATGACCTGCAGCGGAGTGAGGCTCCCTAGGGACTGCAAAAGCTGCAGTGGATTGGTTACCAGCGCTCGTACGAACGTTTGAAAGTCCGTGGAGTAACCGAGAGCTCGGGTAATCCAGTAAATCAACGACAGCGGGTTGTTGTAGCTCAGGTAAGGGATTCCGTTGATGGTGCCGTTCGCCGGGTCCCATGAGTACCCCATCGCCTGCAGGAACTTGTCGAAAATCTGCGACCCGAGGAGTTGTGGATAAGGCAAGATCTTCTCGATTTGCTGGAAGACCTGCTGGAATACCTGATCGATCTCCTGCAGCGTGTCGATGGCGGCCGCGTCGAATTTCACGATCTGCGGCGCCGGCGTGGCTTGCGGCGTGGCCGCCACAGCCGCGCCGGAGGCGGCCTCATAGCTCGCCATGGTGGTGGCGGCCTGGATCCACATCCGCACGTAGTCGGCCTCGTTGAGCGCGATCGGGATTGCGTTGATCCCAAAGAAATTGGTCGCCGCCAAGACCCCATGAATGACGTGATTGGCAGCCAACTCGGGCAGCGTCGGCATGGCCGACACCGCTGCGGCGTAGGAGGCTGCGGCCGCCTCGTGCTGAGCGGCGGCCGCAGCGCCGTCGGCGCTCGCCTGGAACAGCCATGTGACGTACGGCGCATGGGCAGCCACATACGATTCCGCGCTGGGCCCGTCCCAGGCTCCCGCCTGCACCGAGCCCAACTCGGCGATAATTTCGTCTGCCGCCGAGCCATATTCGGCGCTGAGTGTGTTCCAGGCCGCGGCCGCCGACAACAGCGACTCGGGACCCGGACCACTATCGAGCAGCGCCGAATGCACCTCTGGTGGCACGGCCATCCAGATGGGCGCGGTCATCGTCAGCCGGTCGTGGGTTGGTGCGAAGCGACGCCCCCTCTGCCGCCGGGACAGCAGGTGTCCAGACCTTTGAGAACGACGCGCAACGTCATGCTAGACACTCCTCCTCATGCCGGCTGGCCAGCCGAAAGTGGCCACTATTGAACAATGATCGGATATCAGGAGGCGCGCTGCCGCAAACCGGATGCGCAGCCGGTTCTGTTGATGTCGAGCGTCCGCTCACTGCGGATCCAGGCGGCATAGGATAGCCAAATACATTAGCGTGGTTATGAATTCGACCACTGCCCGAGCGTATGACCACCACGGCCGGCTGGCCGGCCCGATTTCGAATCGCCGTGGTTCTGATGAATGGGAATCGTTGCGTCGGCCGTCACGTCACACGTGGCGCATGGGACTTCCGCGGTCGAGCGGGGCCCGTCAGAACAGCGTCGGCAGCGCGATCACCGAGTCGACCGCCAACGCGCAGAACACCACCGCCAGGTAGTTGTTCGATTGCAGGAACAGGCGCAGCGGCCTGACCGTTTCTCCGGCGCGGACCCCGGCGTACAGCTGAAGGGCCATCGCCAGGAACCACACCCCGGCCAGCACCGCCACAGCCGCGTAAAGCCACCCCGCCGCCGGCGCCAGCACCAGCGTCGCCAGCACGGTAAGCCAGGTGTAGATCAGGATCTGCTTGGTGACCTGTCGTTCGGTTGCCACGGCCGGCAGCATCGGGACACCTGCCGCTTTGTAGTCGTCCTTGTACCGCATCGCCAGGGCCCAGGTGTGCGGCGGCGTCCAGAAGAAGATGATCGCGAACATCGCCAGCGCCGGCCAACCGATGGTGCCGGTGACCGCTGACCAGCCGATCATCACCGGCATGCAACCGGCGGCGCCTCCCCAGACCACGTTTTGCGACGTCCGGCGTTTCAGCAACAACGTGTAGACGAACACATAGAACGCGATCGTGGCGATGGCCAGCAGCCCCGACAGCAGGTTTGTCGTCCACCACAGCCAGAAGAACGAGCCCGCACTGAGCACCAGCCCAAGCGCCAACGCGTTGCGCACCGGCACCGCGGCCCGCGCCAGGGGCCGGCGCGCGGTCCGCTTCATCAGCTTGTCGATGTCGGCGTCGGCCACGCAGTTGAGCGTGTTGGCCCCGCCGGCGGCCATCATCCCGCCGATCAAGGTATTCAGGATCAGCAACGGATTAACCGCGCCGCGGTGGGCCAGCAGCATCGCGGGTATAGCCGTGACCAGGAGCAGCTCGATGACTCGCGGTTTGGTCAACGCCAGGTATGCCAGGACCGTGCCGGTTACTCGGCTCGGCGCGACGCGCCCGCGAACGCTCACGCAATAACTCCTCGGGGTCGCAGCAGGGCGCACGATCTACTACACAAGATGGTAGACCGGGTGCCCACCTCAGCGAGCCCGCAGGGTCTGTTCACATAAATTTACCCGGGATGACGGCTCTCGTTCCGAAGTCAGCGCCGCCACCGCGTATTTTCAGATCGACCGGCAGTGGGTACCCCCAATCTCGCGCTGCAAACGCCGGTGTGCCGGCACTAGGCTGAAGATCGATCAGTTGACGAGGCAAGGACTGCGTCTGTGACCACACTCGAAGAGATCTCCGCGCTGACCCGCCCGCACCACCCGGACGACTGGGCCGAGATCGACTCGGTCGCGGTCGACACCGTCCGGGTGCTTGCCGCAGACGCGGTCCAAAAGGTCGGCAACGGCCATCCCGGGACCGCGATGAGCCTGGCGCCGCTGGCGTACACCCTGTTCCAGCGCGCGATGCGCCACGACCCGAGCGACCCGCACTGGCTGGGCCGGGATCGGTTCGTGCTGTCCTGCGGCCACAGCAGCCTGACGCTCTATTTGCAGCTCTACCTCGGCGGCTTCGGCTTGGAGCTGTCCGACATCGAGGCGCTGCGCACCTGGGGTTCCAAGACTCCCGGTCACCCGGAGTTCAGGCACACCAAGGGCGTTGAGATCACCACCGGCCCGCTCGGCCAGGGCTTGGCGTCGGCCGTCGGGATGGCTATGGCGTCGCGCTACGAGCGCGGCCTGTTCGATCCGGATGCTGCGGCGGGAACCAGCCCCTTCGACCACTTCATCTATGTGATCGCCTCCGACGGCGACATCGAGGAGGGCGTCACGTCCGAGGCGTCGTCGCTGGCGGCCGTCCAGCAGCTCGGCAACCTCATCGTGTTCTACGACCACAATCAGATCTCCATCGAGGACGACACCGATATCGCGCTGTGCGAGGACACCGCCGCCCGCTACCGTGCCTACGGCTGGCACGTGCAGGAAGTCGAAGGCGGCGAGAACGTCGTCGGCATCGAAGAAGCCATCGCGAAGGCGAAGTCGGTCACCGATAAGCCTTCGTTCATCTCCCTGCGCACCATCATCGGCTACCCGGCGCCCAACCTGATGAACACCGGTAAGGCGCACGGCTCGGCCCTCGGCGACGAAGAGGTGGCAGCGACCAAGAGAATTCTGGGATTCGATCCCGACAAGACGTTCGAGGTCCGCGAGGATGTCATCACCCACACCCGCGAACTGGTGGCCCGCGGTAAGGCAGCCCACGACAGCTGGCAACCGGAGTTCGAAGCGTGGGCCAAGCGCGAGCCCGAACGCAAAGCGTTGCTGGACCGGCTGCTCGCACAGAAGCTGCCCGACGGCTGGGACGCCGACATCCCGCACTGGGAGCCGGGATCCAAGCCGCTGGCCACCCGCGCCGCCTCCGGTGAGGTGCTGTCCGCGGTGGGACCGAAACTCCCCGAGTTATGGGGCGGCTCGGCCGATCTGGCGGGCAGCAACAACACCACCATGAAGGGTGTCAAGTCCTTTGGTCCGCCGTCGATTACGACCAAGGACTACACCGCGGAATGGTACGGCCGCACGCTGCATTTCGGCATTCGTGAGCACGGGATGGGCGCCATCCTGTCCGGCATCGTCCTGCACGGACCCACCCGGGCTTACGGCGGCACCTTCCTGCAGTTCTCCGATTACATGCGCGGGGCGGTGCGGCTGGCCGCGCTGATGGATATCGACACCATCTACGTGTGGACGCACGACTCGATCGGTCTCGGCGAGGACGGCCCGACGCATCAGCCCATCGAGCAGCTCGCAGCGCTGCGAGCGATTCCGCAGCTATCGGTGGTGCGCCCGGCAGACGCCAATGAGACGGCCTATGCGTGGCGCACGGTGCTGGCCCGGGGCGCCACCAGCGGTCCGGTGGGGCTGATCCTCACCCGCCAGGGTGTGCCGGTGCTGGAGGGCACCAACCTCGAGGGCGTCGCTCGCGGTGCCTACATTCTGAGCGATGCCGGCGCCAGCGGCGAAGAGCCCGATGTCGTCCTGATCGGTACCGGCTCAGAGGTCCAGCTTGCGGTTGAGGCCGCGAAGTTGTTGGCGGACAGGGACATTATCGCGCGGGTGGTTTCAATGCCGTGTGTGGAATGGTTCGAGGCGCAGCCGAGTGACTATCAAGACAGCGTGCTGCCCCCGACGGTGTCGGCCCGGGTCGCCGTCGAGGCCGGGATCGCGCAGTGCTGGCACAAGCTGGTGGGCGACACCGGAAAGATCGTGTCGATCGAGCACTACGGCGAATCCGCCGACGCCAATACCTTGTTCCGTGAATTCGGCTTCACCGCTGAAGCCGTCGCTGCGGCGGCGGAAGAAGTAGTAGACAATTGAGAAAGGTGATTCAGATGACCAGTCAGAACCCCAACCTGGCCGCGCTCAGCGATGCGGGGGTATCCGTTTGGCTGGACGACTTGTCGCGGGATCGGTTGCAGTCCGGCAACCTGAAGGAGCTGATTGACACCAAGAGCGTCGTCGGCGTGACCACCAATCCCTCGATCTTCCAGAACGCATTCGCGCACGGCAAGGTCTATGACGCCCAGATCGCCGAACTGGCCGAGCGCGGCGCCGACGTGGATGCCACCATCCGCACCATCACCACTGACGACGTGCGCAACGCGTGCGACGTCCTGGCCCCGCAGTGGGAACATTCCGACGGCGTCGACGGCAGGGTGTCGATCGAGGTCGACCCGCGGCTCGCGCACGAAACGGACAAGACCATCGCGCAGGCTATCGAGCTGTGGAAGATCGTCGACCGGCCGAATCTGCTCATCAAGATCCCGGCCACCAAGGCCGGCCTGCCGGCCATCACCGCCGTTCTGGCGGAAGGTATTTCGGTCAACGTCACACTCATCTTCTCGGTGGAACGGCACAAAGAGGTGATGGACGCTTACCTGGCCGGGTTGGAGAAGGCCGGGAAGGCCGGACATGACCTGTCCAAGATCCATTCGGTGGCATCCTTTTTCGTCTCCCGCGTGGATACCGAAATCGACAAGCGACTGGAGAAGATCGGCCCCGACGTTGCACTCGAGTTGCGCGGTCACGCCGGGGTGGCCAACGCCCGGCTGGCTTACGCCGCTTACCAGGAGGTCTTCGACAACGGGGATCGCTACCAAGCGCTCAAGGCCAAGGGAGCCCGGGTGCAGCGCCCGCTGTGGGCGTCGACAGGCGTCAAGGACCCCGCCTACTCCGACACCCTCTACGTCACCGATCTGGTTGCCCCCTACACCGTGAACACCATGCCGGAGAAGACGCTTGACGCCGTCGCCGACCACGGTGTCATCAGCGGCGACGTGATCAGCGGGACCGCTGAGAGTTCTCAGGCGGTGTTCGACAAGCTGGCTGCAGCCGGGATCGACCTGACCGACGTGTTCCTGGTGCTGGAGAACGAAGGCGTGGAGAAGTTCGAGGACTCCTGGAACCAGCTGCTGACCGAGACACAGAAGCAACTGGACTCCGCCGACAAGTGAGCTCCGCCGGCGGCGCTCCCGATGTCGCGCAGTGGCGTAATCCACTGCGCGACAAGAAGGACAAACGCCTGCCGCGGATTGCCGGCCCGTGCGCCATCGTGCTATTCGGCGTCACGGGCGACCTGGCCCACAAAAAAGTGGTGCCTGCGGTTTACGACCTGGCCAACCGCGGCTTGCTGCCGCCCAACTTCTCGCTGGTGGGCTTTGCGCGACGCGACTGGGATCACGACGCTTTCGCCCAGGTGATACTCGACGACATCAAACAACACA
>Ga0182012_10005339_pt1 | contig 13295 bp, 11 predicted proteins | sample 612S2SmetaG_FD_120486 | JGI IMG/M metagenome (GOLD analysis project Ga0182012, IMG submission 120486) | Permafrost microbial communities from Stordalen Mire, Sweden - 612S2S metaG | ecosystem: Environmental > Terrestrial > Soil > Wetlands > Permafrost | place: Sweden: Stordalen | collected...
GATGCGGAGGTCGACGCCAATTTCCTGAAGCTGCAAGCGCGCTCCGTGGAACCGCCAGTTGTCGCCCTGCAGAATGAGTTGCACCCATCGAGCCTGTGTCCCGTCCGGGATCTGTTCAACGAACGCTTGCACCTGGCCGCGGTCGGCAAGGGTGTAGGGAATCGAAGTCGCAAGGTCCGTCACTCCATAGAGGAACGTGGCGTTGAGCGCGCCGCCTTCGATGTCCGCTCCGATCTCGATGCCGTTCAGCAGACTCAGCTTTTCGAGCGCGATACGCCCCGAGTCCCAAGTCCATGCGTTGATGAAGAAGCCCTGCGCTGCCTGCCCGCCTGTCAGCGATTGGATTTGAGGTTGCGCGATGCGGAGGTCGACGCCAATTTCCTGAAGCTGCAAGCGCGCTCCGTGGAACCGCCAGTTGTCGCCCTGCAGAATGAGTTGCACCCATCGAGCCTGTGTCCCGTCCGGGATCTGCTCCAGGAACACTTGCACCTGGCCGGAGTCGGCAAGGGTGTAGGGAATCGAAGTCGCAAGGTCCGTCACTCCGTAGAGGAACGTGGCGTTGAGCGATCCGGCAAGGATCTCCGCGCCAATCTCCAGGCCATTCAGCAAACTAAGCTTGTTCAGCGCAACCTTGCCCGAGTCCCAGGTGAACGAGTTCATCAGGATGCCCTGCGTCACGCGCGGGTTCTGCGTCATCGGGTCCAGAAAGTAATCCGTCCCGATAGGCACGAGCATGTACTGCGGAGGCGCTGGAACCAGTTCCGCCCCGATGGGCTGGAACTGCAAGCGCGCCGAGCGGCAGCGGTAATCGTCGCCGTCGAGCATCAGCCGGAACCAGCGGGCTTGCGTTCCATCCGGCAGGATCAACTGGATGGTCCGCGGATCGTCGCCGCCGCTGCCTGTATCGACCTGCGTCGGGTCGAATGTTACCGTGCCGCTCGACACTACCGCCAACTCCGTCACTCCCGCGAGCAGCGTATAGTTGACAGCTCCGGAAAGGATCTCGAGATCCAACTCAAGCCCATTCAGGAGACTGAGCTTGGGCAGCGGCACTTTTTCCGTATCATAAGTGCGCGCGTTCCTCTCCAGCACAATGAAGTGCAGGATGATCGCAAAGAATTGCGCTTCCGTGCCGGGGTCGGTGGAGACGAGGCGGATCGCGAGGTTGCGATACTCGCAATCCTCAAGGGTGAACGTCTGCTGTGTGCGCGACGTGGAATTGATGGTCCCCAGGTCGACCGCCGAAGCGCCGTTCTGCAGATACGCATAGACCTCGAAGTTGCGGCCCCCGGTGTTGTGCTCGATCAGGACATCCGAATAACGCTTGTCATTTTCGGGCTGGCCCTGATCTTCATAGCGGGTCTGGTAAGTGAGCGCGATGGCCGTGCCGGCATCGTCCGCTCCATCCTCGATTGAGTAAACCGCTCCCGCGATCGCGCCGACAAGATCGCCGCCCTGGCCCTCGTAGTAGAGCGCCGTGAAAGCCCGGTTGTCACTCTGCCACGTCTGCGTGTTCGCGTTGTAAACAAGGGTGTGGCTGTTGCCCGTGGCGCCCAGTTCGGCATAGCTGAAATAGAGACGGCCGTTCTTATAAGCCATCACCGCGCCGGTGCGCTGCGCTGGATCGACGGAGAGAGACGGAATGGACTCCGCGGCAAAGACGGTATCTCCCTTCAGGATCGGATCGAGCTGCGGCGAGACGCTGGTGGCTTTGTCTCCGTTGAACGAAAACAAGTACTCCTCGGCCTGACCGTAGACCAGGCCGCCCGCAATCGCCCACGCGATTGTACCGAGCTGGCCGACTTCGGCATTGGTGCGCTCGATGTCCGCGCCGGCCGTGGCGGGATCTCCTACCAGTCGCCAGAAGCTGCGCTCTTTGAGAATCGCGACCCATCGCGGGAACACCGCGATAGCAACGATGGCTTCGCCTTGCTCTCCGATATCGACCCAGTTGCCGTCTTGCTCCGATGCCGAGCCGGGAAAAAATGCGGGTTCGTCGGTGTTCGTCCACCAGAGCCGGTTCGGGTGCGCCACGGTGTTGAACGCCAGCAGTTCATTGAAGTACGGTCCTGCAAGGCCGCGCGCCGCCGGCGGCGGGTCGTTTGCGGTGGGCATCTGCAAGCCCAGCTCCGCGATTCCCGCGTCGGTCTGATCCTCCGCAACGGTGTAATTGTAGCCAAAGGCCTGCGCGTTGGGAGTCACGCCAAAGTCGTAGTAGAAGTTCTGCGTGAGGGGCAGCGTCGCCGGATTAATGCGATACGGCTGCAGCGGGAACGCGCCGCCCGAGCGGTAGATATTCCAGCCAGTAATCTGGGGATCGGCGAAGGCCGGCCGCATAATGCCTACCCATCCGTCCTCGATGGTGGGACAGTACAACACCGGAGACGGGTTGGTCTCCTCGGCATAATTCGTAATGCCGGTCACGTAGTAGTTGTAGTCGAGGTTCAGGCCCAGGCAGATGTAGAGGCTGTAATCGGGAGGGTTCGCTCCGGTGTCGGTGTAAATCGTGCCGACTGGGATGGGAGCTGCGTTCAACCTGTACGCAACGGGTGTCTGCGAGCCGCCATTCAACTCGGCCGTCCGGTCATGCCGGTAGAGATTCCAGGCGGTGAATCCGGTGAAGGGAGGAACGCCGCCCACGAAGGGTGCGGGGACGCTCATCGTAAACGGTTGGGTCACAGAGAAAGGGCTAGGAGGCTTGAGGGCAACTGAATCGCTGGTAAGGTCAGGCGTCGCTTGCGCCAAGGAAGGCAGACTTTCGACGCCGCCCGCAATGCCTGTCACGTAATACTCAAAGCTGCCGGTCAGAGATCCCGTGCCAGTCCCGCCGTAGACGATGGCGCCGCCAGTTCCGGTGCCAATCGGCGCGTTGAGCGGCACAACCATCCGTGGCGCAGCGGTGGGAGCGGCCGGCGCCCATGTCGCAAAACCGGCGCCGTCGTCCTTGGTTTGCTTCGCCGGGTTCATCACCCACATGCGGTTCTGAAAAGACACCATGCCCAGCGGGTTGCCATCGAAGCCGGTACACCATCCGCACGCGGCGAAGGTCGGATCGGTCGCGACATTGCGCCAGAGGTCGAAGCCCACGCCGAAATAGCGACGCCATGGGATATCCTGCGCGGTAGCGATGCTGTGGACGTTCGAGCCGGAAGGGAAGCTATGGATGAGCGTCATGCCCTGGCGGGATCGCAGAACGCCCTGCTGGTCGACGCGCCAGTTCTCGCACGCGATGGCCTGGCCGCTGGCGATCCCGTCGCCGGCAGTGAGTAAGTTGAGTCCACCACTTAGTAACTTCTGCGTCTCGGCCTTCATTCGCCTTCTCCGTAGTACGCGCTAAACGCCTGCTCCAGAACTCCCGCCATGCTGCCGAAGGCTTTGCTTGCGTCGAGCATTTGCGCATCGCCCTGGCGCAGTCGCGCCTGTTCGAGCACTCTCAGCGAGAGATAGTCGCCCATGATGGCAGGTGCGGTGGCTACTGGCGATGCCGTATTGAGATCCTGACTCGCTGCCTGATAGACCAGCGCCAGCGCTCCCGCGGCCGCGGGAGGCGGATAGAGCCGGATCATGATGAGGCCCAGCGCGTTTTCGGTCCAGCGCAGCGGCGTTCCGTTGGCCGCATCGAGCCAATCGTCATCGAACGCTTCGAGTTGCGCCACGGTGGTCGCGCGGATGACCACACCGTTGACCGCCGCGAAGATCGACCCAACATGATCGTCAGGCAAATCGTAGAAGCCCTGGCCTGCTGCCAGCGCGGTCGTCGCGTCGTACTTTAGGATCAGCAGCCAGCGGCGGGACGCCGAGCGCAGTTTCTCTTCCGCGTAGGTATAGAGTTCGTTGAGTGTCCACGGGTCGAGCTGGTCCGGAGTCGTGCAGTTGAGCGATGCGCAAATCCACGGGACCAGTTGGGAGAAGTCCATCAGGGTTTGCCTTTCACTTTCAGTTCCCAGACGGGTATGTTGTAGCCTTGCTCGATGCCGCGCGTTTGAACGATGGCCTTTCGCGCCTTCACGCACGCGAGGTACTCGGCCAGCAGTGGAGCGGCATTCGATAATTCCAAGCCGCCTTCGTTGGCCCGCAGCCGCGCGATGGCGTACGACACCAGCGAGGGATGGTCGGGTTCCAGGATCTCGGGAACGTCGGTATCCTGCACCAGCGGCAAACACATCCGCGCGTAAGTGACCTGCAGCTTGATTCCCGCTTGCCCCGGATTCGAGTTTACGTAGAACAAGTCGCAGCCGATTGAGCCGTAGCGCGTGGGGATGCCGGCATTGTTGAGGAAGTTCGGATCGAGCGAAGCCATCTCGTACAGGTTCTGCGGCCGAAGCTTCGGTGTGGCCGTGATGGGGATCGGCGCCGCGCCCTGGTTGTTGAACTGAGCGAGGTTGCCCGGTTGCTGGTTGAACCTGGCCTGGTAGCTTGCCGCTGTGCTGTTCGAGATCCGCACGCGCAAGGGAAGAATCCAGTCAGGCCACGCCGGCAGCATGTTGTAAAACTGAGTGCCGGGAGTGAGCGCGAACTCGCGTTCGTTCTCCAGGCAGAGCGTGAGGTAGACGAAGATGCGGAGCCCTTCGTTGATTGCGGCCGTCGCCGCAAACTGCCATGCCGGATCATCCGGATCTTCCTCGATCCGCGTCAGCGCCCGCGTGCGTATATCGGAGAGCGTCATCGGCAGTCGAAGCCGTACCCCTTGAAAACGGCTAAGTGTCCGGTGCCCGTCCCGCTGCCGCTGTCCGCGCACGGGTTCGTGCCGGGAGTCGCGTCGAGCATCATTACCATGGCATAGAGCGCGAAGTCCTGGCTCAATAGCATGTGCGTGGCCCCGTGCGCCGTGAGTCCGGTGGGCAAGCCCAACACGGTCTGCGCCGAGTTGGCTGGAGGCGTCAGAATCTGTACTTGCGATCTTCCGCTCGCGGAGGTCGTGGTGATCTGGATCGCGCCATCCGTGCCGGTGAACAGAGTCCCGGCGGCTACCGTCGCGGTCGCCATTCCAGAGGTCGCCGCGTTAATCGCGGAGGCCACTGCCGTCGTCGTCAGCACTCCGGTAGGCAGGGTAACCGTGAAGTCAGTCGCATCGATCCGCAGCATCAGGATATTGTTCGAAGTGTTGAACGTGTAGGGTCCCGCGTTGTAGCCGTTTAGGACCGCGGGCCTTCCGGCGCCCAAAACATACGAAGGGAATTGCGCCCCGGTGCCTGAGAAGATAGCCACGGGAGCATAGCCGCCCGACGTGCTTTGGTCGACCGTCAGGCCGAACGTGCCGCGGGTGTGCATGAAGAAGTCCCACGTTCCCGGTGTGCCCACGTTCCCGCCCATATAGAAATCGGGGTTGCTGAAATTGAAGTCGGAGCCATTGAGCAAAATGGAGTTCAGCCCGTTCAGGTTCACGCCGCTTGCCCAGATGGTGTTGCCGCTGCCGGCGGGAGCGGCAAGCGTTCCCACGGTCAGGTTGTCGATGCTGGGGTTGTGCAGGCTCGTGATGTCGGTGTTCGCCCCATTTTTTGCGAACGGCCAAGCCAGTTCGTCAACGGGCACGAAGACTGCCGATGCAATCAGTTCCTCCCGGTTCGACATGTTCACGTACATCGTGCCGTTGCCTAAGCGCGATGCCGGAATCGAGTTCGTCAGAATCTGGACCTGGTTGAGCGCCGTGCTGCTGAAAGTCACGTTGGCCGAGTACAGCAAGTCGACTGAGCGGTAGTTCATCACTTGCCCGGAGAAAGTCCCATAGCTGGTCGAATCGACTGCGGGGAATTGCAGGGTGTTGGCGTCGATCACGTTTACCTGGAAGTTCGGCTGCCATGTCAGATAGGCCCATTGGCCCGTGCCCATGAAAGGCGCGAAAGCCGCGTACCCGCTGCCCACGATGCCATGTCCCGGAACCGTACACACCATGGGGTTGGCGTTGGTGCATCCCGTGACCTGGATCGAGCTGTTTTCGGCGTACTGGATGTACATCGGTACGCTCGCGCCGATCTGCCGGCCGTCGAAAAACGCATAGAACTGCCGGTCCTTCTGGTCCCGCAGCGGAAACCGCCACTGGAACCCATCCGGTTGCGCTGCGCCAATAGTCCACGCCTGCGTGGCGGCGTCGAGCGCCCAGGGAAAAGTGCCGAGCGCGGCCCCGCTGATATTCGGAGAGCGGTCGAAGCCAAAGACGTAAGGATCGAAGGGTCGCGTCCGGACCATGGGGAAACTGGGGTTATAGACAGGAGGAGTATTGCCGGTCCAGATGATCCGGTCCACCTGGTTGTTCCAGTTGTAATTCGTGATGCCGATACACACCTTGGTCGGCACTTGGGAGTTGCCCTGGCCGAAGGTATTGTTGGTGACTTCCATGCCAGTCGCCGGATCGAGCCGCAACATGCAAGTGCTGGGGAGCTGCAGCGCGCCCTCCGCTGCCGGATCGATGAACTGGTTCTCATCGATGACATCGGAGTAGCCTCCGTTCGCCGTGATGAACTCGCCGGCAGGCCACGCCGCAGTGGCATCCTGCTCGAACGTGTTGCGGGCGATGTGGTTGGAGTAGTGCGAAAGGCTGCTGTAGAGCTGGATGCCGCCACTGCGCCAGTTAACCAAGAAAGCGTTGTGGTCGACGGTGGTATCGCCGCCGCGTAACATCAGATGCCAGCCGTTACTCGAGAAGCGAGTGTTGCGAACTTCATTCTCGTCGCTGTTCTGGTCGATCCAGAGGCCCACCCCGCAGTTCTGGAAGAGAGAGTTGATGATCGTGCTGGTAAAGGTCAGCGACAGGGAGAGGCAAACGCCATCTCCCGCCATCTCCGCGATGGACGGCGCGACAGTTGTCCCGGCGTTCGGATCGAGGTTCCCCTGATTGTAAGTGCCGAGAAACAACACGTTGTCAAACATCGCGCCCTGGACGGAATGTTGCGCTTGAAAGCAAGGGGTATTGGGACAAGTCGGGCTGGCAGCGTAGTCGTCCAGCCGCGTGTTGAACTGGATGCCGTTCTTCGGCAGCAGGAGAGCGATGTCCCGGAATACGATGCCGTCGTGCTCCTCCACCTGCGTCTGGTACTGGAACACTGGCCCCGGGTTGTTGGTTTTCATCGCGTCGATCACTGTCCCCGTATTCGTATCGCGCGACATGCCGATGAACTCGGTCGAGCTGCACAGATGGACCGTACCCGCGATGACGTACCGCCCGTTTGGCACTAGCACTTGCTTGCAAGTGGACGCCGCCGCCTGGAATGCCGCTGTCGAGTCGGCGGTGTCGTGGGGATCCGCCCCGTAATCGAGCACGCTCACGGCCTGTTTCGCGCGAACGTCGGCCGCGATGACTTCCGCGGCGAGCTGGTTGATGTGCGAAGCCACGAATAGAGCCGCTACCGTCGAGCCTGCCAAATGCGCGATCGCCGCGCCGCCCCCGTTGGCCGTGTCCGTGCCGCGCCCGTCCGCATTGGGGCAAGCGGATCTACCAATGGTGAAGTGTGTTCCATCCGCAATAGCGCAGACTGCCAGAATTTCCGAGTCGATGGTGACGAACGAACCCGCTTTGAATCCGGCCGTCGAAGATACCGCAAGCGTCGTATCCGTCGCGCCGATGCCCAACAACAGCATCGTCTCCGCATTGTTCACGGCTACCCCGAGCTGTGCCGGCGTCGGGATCGCACCGGGGAAGACGGCCGTGTTCTGCGCGAGCACGTCTTGCGCGCACACGAGCGAAGCCAGGAGGATCGCAACGAGGAGCAGGAGAAAGAGTAGAAAGGGTTTTAGTTGCTTCAGCATAATAATCAGTACCGATAGCTCGCGGTAATCGAATCTCCCGATTGGGGAATGGCGGCCGGGACGAAGACGATGGTCGCGCCGGTAAGCGTGAAGTCGACCCCTCCCCCCTGCAGGCCGAGCCCATTTAGCTGCAGGTGCAGACTGGTCGCTGGATTGGGCGTGTTCGCCAGCGTGAACGCGCGATTCGTGCCGTCAATGGCGCCGGCTGGAATCTCGTTGTCGATGAACGTTGGCAGCAGGACGCCGCTCGAAAAGGAACTCATACCTGAGCCCGCGCCAGGGGTGAGAACGATCCCCGGCCGCGCGTGCCCTTGCCGTCGAGGCGACGTGAAATACGGATCGATCCGCATTTGCATGAGGCCCATGTTCTGCGCGTCGACCTTGCGCATTTTCTTGAGAGCGGCTTCGCCGGTGGCAATGTGGAACTGCGCCCCGGTATAGTCCTTCAGGTGGGCTTTGATCTTGGCGGTAGCTCCCTCGATCAGCGCGGAGGGTTGCACCCACGCCTGCAGGATGGTGCTGGTCCCGTTGAGCGGGACGACTTCCATCTCGTATTCGAGCGGCAGCGTGTAGGAGCCGTCCGGAACGGGATAAACCTGCACTTGCATGTTCGGCGGCGTCGAGTTGTCGTCCATGCAGGACGCCCACGCCAGTGGTTCGCCCGTCTGCGAATTTGTAGGATCGCCCGCCGTCAGCGCGGTGAAACTAAACCGCGTCATCGTGGGGAAAGCATCTTCCCGCAATAAACCGCAGTTTGAAGGAAGCGTGTAGACGGCTTGGCCCGCGAACGTCGTGATAACCGTCTGTACGGTTAGCCGCGTCCATGGGAGTTCGCCCAGGATCTCCTGGTAGCGGTCGTTGATCCAACCTTCAATCAGATCGAGCGAGACGCCTGGAAAGGCCTGCGTTAGCCTCAGTTTGATCTGGCCGTAAGTCATCTAATGCACCACGGCAACCATGTCCGGATCGCTGCCCGTGCGGTAGAAATCTCCCGCCGACAGACCGCCCGTGATGGCTGCTGCGTTATTCGCGTACACCGAGAGGCCGGCTACAGCGAGCTTGGAGTGCGGTGTTGCCGTCCCGATACCCACTTTTCCGCCGCTTGCGCTGTTGAGCAATACCGCGCTCCCGTCAATCAGCAGCGGGTAACCGTATGCGTTGGTGCCGAACGCGACATTTCCCGCGTTGTATGCCGCCCAACCGTAATAAATTCCCCCGCTGTAACCATAATTCAGCGTTCCTTGCATGTTCAGCGCGCCTGTCATGGTCTGCGTGCCCGTGAAGACGTTAGCGCCCAGTGTCGCGCCGGTCGGTGCAGTCGCGGACCAGCAGGATGCCGAATCGTTCCACGTCAGGAGATAGCCGTTGTGGCCCTGCGGAGACAACGGACTGCACAACGCCGTACCTCGCAGTTTTTGCGCGTTGACGCCGAACTGTGCGCAGAGCGGGACCGCCAGGGCGAGCAAAAGCGAGAGTCTAATTAAGCGCATAGTACTTCCTGTAAACGAGCGTGATGGTCGCCGCCGCTACTTGGTTCACGGGAGCCGCGGCCGTGCCGCTGCGGACCTTGATGAAATCGACCGACGCGAAGTTCGAGGGATCGATACTGATCCTCTGGCCTGCCACCACGGCTGCCGCGATGATAGTGGTCTCGTTGCCCTGGTCGTCGTACATTTCCTTCCACGTCACGCCCGCATCGTCCGACGCTTGAAATGTGAGAGCTGCCGCGGTCCACACCGCGGGTATGATGATCGCGCAGAGCACCTTATCGCAAGTGTTCCCCGCGCTCGAAAGGGAGGAGCCGGCCGCGATAAGCACGGCGCCTGTAGATTTCGACCGATGCGTCATGTTTATCCCTTGATGCGGAACATTTCGACCATCACGGCCAACCCCGTGAGCGAGGTCAACGTGCCGGTCGGTACGAGCGCCAGCGAATCGCCGTCGTTCAGTTGAAGATTCGCCGTGGTGGTGTTAATGACTCCATTCACGATGGTGTCCGCAGCCGCGGTCACGTCGATGCCCGCCGCAAGACACGCTATACCCGCAGCCTTCGCCGTTCCACTGGGAACCTTCACGACCATGAACGTAGTCGGCCCTGCAGTGCAGGCCGCTTCCCATCTGGCCCGCACGCTGGCAACTTGCCAAACCGGCCCTGGAGTCGCGCCATTCAGCCGGTTGATGTTGATCGCGGGTGCCGTGAAGAAAATACCGTAGTTGGTCGCGACTGCCGCCGAACCATCGGGGATGAACGTCTGCGCGATCTGCCGGGTAATACCGATAGAACCGCCGCGGACTGCGCGGCCCGGTCCCAATACTTGCGAGGTGCGCTCCCCGCCGAATCTCGTTTCGCCTCTTGCCATAGTTGTTCTCCTGAAGAAAATGCGGGAGCCGCGCGAGCGGCCCCCGTGCCGTGAGGCTTAGTAGCCTGGAGTGCCGTACACTCCGCGCCATCCATATGCGCCGTAGGTTGCCCTGTAGCGCATATAAACGAAGCCCGTCTCGTTCTTCTCCACAAAATCGGCCTTGGTGTAAGGCGCTTTGCGGTCGAGCCACAGAGTTTCCGTCTCGCTCGCCGGCGCGACCAGGAACCAAGCGTCGGGGTTCTGTAAATACGCCCAGATGATCGGATCGATTGCGCCGCCGTTCTCGTTATCCTGGAAAGCGTTCCGCGTGTTGTTCGCGGTGTCCGAGCGCATCTGAGACTTCAGGATCTCGGCCACGTTCCAGCGGTTTGCAGAAGCGCAAAGCACTGAAGGTTTCGGCAGCATCTGCAGGAACCCTTCATGCGTCTTGGTGAGTTCCCAGTCCGTCAACGCCAGTTCGAGCGAACCGATGTCGAGGTCGGCGGCGACGCTCAACAGGTTGTTCTGCACACCCCCGCTCTTGATGAGCGGATGCGCGGCCGCGCACAGCGGTTGGCCATCCGGCAGGTAATACTGACCGGAGGTGTCGAACGCATTGTTGTAGACGCTCGCGCCCTGGATTTCGCGCGCTTGATAGATCGAATTGGAGAGAGCTACGCTGCGCCGGCTGATGATGCCAAGCTTGTCATCCTCCACCAACTCCTGCGAAGCGGCGATGCCCAAGCCGTATTTCACGGGCGTAAAAGTCTTGTTGAACCCCTGAACAAAGCTGTCCACCGGGGTATCCTCGGTTTCACCGATCAGCGAGGGAAGGCCCACGCCCGCCATCTGCGCGAACTGCTCGATCGACCGCGCGGTCGTATCGACGTTCAACAGCCGGGAGTACATCGGCTTCTTCGCCTTGAAGTTCTGCCAGATTTTCGCGTTGAGCGCCGGCAGCATGGTTGCGAAAAAGAAGTCTGAAAATTGGCCTCTTATCTGCATTAGATGCCCGCCTTCTGGTCGGAGTCGACCAAGTTATTGAAAGTGACTTCCACGCGGGCATACTGCCCCAGCGCGTTGTCGGGAGACTCCCAGAGTTTCCGGACTCGCAAGTCGAGCGTGTTGGTTGCGGCGAGCGAAGTCTCGCTGAGAGCCTGTTTCGAAGTCAGCAACGAAGTGTTGCCGGCCGCGGTAACGAGGTTCGCGTTCTTCGACAAACTGGCGGCTACCAAGTAAGTAGCTCCAGTGCCATCGCCCTGCACTTGGAACACCGCGCCGGCACTCGCCAGTACGATGGTGTGGGATGTCGCGGTCGAAGCCGCGCCATAGACCAGGTTGACGCCCAGAATGGGCGTCGTGCCCGGAGTGATGTTGGTGTCGATGGCAGGGCAGTTCTGCGTGCCGTTCGCCGCGTGCGTCACGGCATCGTTCATGAACAGAGCCGTCGCATAGGTCGCAATCTTGTGAGCTGCGATCAAGCGTCCACTGGCCCCGGTTACTGTACGCATCGTCGGCCGGAAGCCGAAAGGCGCGTTCGTGTTTGACATAGGTCTCCTAGAGATTTCCCTCTTGAAGCGAAGACCTGGAGGTCAGAGGTGAACCGCTCGCGGTTGCCCTTGTGGGGACGTTCGGAGCGCCCTGGTTCGCGTGTCCATGCTCTTATCGCCGCCGGCGGCGCAAAACTTAAGCCTGATCGACGACGGCGGTTTTGCCGCCTTCCTGCTTGTACTGCTCCCCGATTTGCTTCAGCATCTGTCCGCTGCGCGCCTGCAGGCGGCGAGAGCGCTGCTTGGCGACATCTTCCGGCATGTGAGCCAGCACCATGCCCTTCACTTTCACCGGATCGCCCTTATCGTCTTTCACGACCTGGTGGTCGCCGGTACCGCCGTTATCCTTGACACGCGCTTGCGAAAGAAACTTGGCGCGCATACCGGGAACCGCATATTTATCGGCTACTTCCTTCATGGGATCGCGGGCATCGAGAAGATCCATGTCCCGGTCCTTCACGTCATCGCGCCGTTGTTCGAGTGCTTTGTCCCACCCATCTTTGCCGAGAGTGATCCCGGACGACGGCCGCGCCATGGGATGCGCCGAGGCCTCCGCGATGCCTTCGTCGGTCGCGTGCCAGTCGAGAGCGGTAATGACATGAACCGGCAGATTCAGGTCGGAGATGAGCACTCCGTTGATATGGCAGGCGAGCATCCGGTCAAAGCCGGTTTGCTCCGGAAAAGGAGCGACGAACATCTTCGAATCGGGAATGCCGGCCGCTTCCTGGTTCGCGCGTTTCTTCTCGCCCCTGGTGGGTTGTTTGTCTTCCACTTACTTCGTCCTCCGTGTGCCGCCCTGGCTCTGACGGGAAGCCTTGAACTCGGCTTCGGTGATGCCCATGGCCTTGATGATTTGGCGCGCTTCGCTGCCGAGCATATCGTCGGTGTCGTCGGAGGAGCTGCGTCCACGTGGCCGTGCGTCCTGCGATGCGGCACGCTGCCGCCGCTCCGTCTCGGGTTCGTAGTCGTCTTCGTCGCGCGGTCGCCTGCGCGCGTTGATGGCTTCCTTCGCCGCTTCCGCCGCCAGATACAGCGCCGCAGGCGTTTTCTTGGCCGCGGGGTCCATGGCAACGGCCCTCTGGTAGCGCTTGGCCGTTTCCTTGAACAGTTCGGAGCTTTGGTCTTTCAGGTCCGGGAACTCGCCCAGGATCTTGGCGTCCGTATCCATCTTGCCGCGCTCGCGCCCGATCATGGACTGCGTGACTTTCATCGCTGTCTCGACCGCGATGCGCTGCGCATCCTTGGCTGTGATGAAGCCGCGCTTCGAGAGCGCCTTCACACCTTCCGCCGCAAACTCATCGATCAGCTTCTCCGGGGAATCGCCTTCAATTGGCGGCGTTTCGTCCTCGGTCAGAAACTCGCTGCCGTCGTCCTCGGGTACGAGATCCGCTTCCGGTTCAGCCGTCTTGGGACCGCCCGAGCGGGCCAGCCCTGCCCAATACCTCTCCGATTCCTGCGCTTCGTTCAACTGTCGTTCCAGGGCGGCGATCCGCGCTTCGTGCGGCGCCGGCGTGGTTGTTTCTGGTGTTACTGGATTCAGTTCGTCGTCCATTTATTTCCTTTAGGCGAGACCGATTTCGCGCGCGAACTCAGTCCCGCCGTAGAGGTCGCGCCGTTTGGTTACGTAGATCGCGTCACAGGGAAGACACATGACGCGGTA
>Ga0182012_10005341_pt1 | contig 13293 bp, 9 predicted proteins | sample 612S2SmetaG_FD_120486 | JGI IMG/M metagenome (GOLD analysis project Ga0182012, IMG submission 120486) | Permafrost microbial communities from Stordalen Mire, Sweden - 612S2S metaG | ecosystem: Environmental > Terrestrial > Soil > Wetlands > Permafrost | place: Sweden: Stordalen | collected...
ACGCATGGTGAGCGCGTTGATTCGCGCCGGCCGGGAATTGGTCACCCACCAACCGCTGCAGCAGCTCTTTGAGACCATATTGCAACTATCGCTCTCCGCCGTGGAAGCGAAACGCGGCGTGATTCTTACGCTGGAGGACGGTGAGTTGCAAGTACGCGCCAGCAGAGGTGATGGCTTCACCATAAGCACCGCGGTTCGCGATCAGGTCCTGCGCGACAAGCAATCGGTCTGGATTGAGGACGCTTTACGGCACGGTGCTCTCAGCAAACAAGAGAGTATTGTTTTGAGCCGGGTGCGCAGCATGATAGCGGCCCCGCTGCAAACCGGCGACCGGGTAATAGGCATCATTTACGTTGATAACGGCTCTGTCCTGCGTCCGTTTTCGCAAGACGATCTCGATCTGCTCACTGTCATGGCGAACGTCGCGGCGATTCGCATTGAGAACGCCCGGCTCGCGGAGGTGGAGCAATCGGAGAAGCTCATGGAAGCGGATCTCGCACAAGCGAGTGAGATACAACGTTCGCTCCTACCCACCGAGCCTCCTTCTTATGAAGGATGGGAGTTGGCCGGCATCAATCTTCCTTGCCGTACCGTGGGCGGCGATTATTTCGATTTCATTCCCTATCAAGATGGCCGCTTGGCAGTGGTGGTAGGCGACGTTTCGGGCAAAGGTTTACCGGCGGCGCTGTTGATGTCAAGCTTGCAGGCCAAGGTACAGATGCTGCGCGAGACAAATCCCTCACCGGGAAATGCCGTCAGCACGCTCAACCGCAGCCTGACGGAGCGCTGCCCGCTCGGCAAGTTCATTACGTTCTTCTATGCGTTGCTTGATCCGGCATCGGGCGCGCTCGAATATAGTAATGCCGGCCACAACTATCCGCTCATTTTACGCGCGGACGGCAGCGTTGAGACACTGGCTGGCAACGGCTTGGTTATGGGGCTTTTCTCGTCCGTACACTATGACGTAAAGAAGACGACGCTTGCGCCGGGAGACATGCTTGTTCTTTATTCCGACGGGGTCACGGAGGCCGCCGACAGCGCCGATGTCGAATTCGGTGAGAATGGTTTAGCCGAATTCCTGAGCGCGCGCAAATCCGTGCGCTGTGAGGATATTGTCAATCAGCTGGTAGAGCATATGCGCAAATGGCGAGGCGTAACATCGTTCGCCGACGACTTCACTATTGTTCTCGTGCGCTGCACGGGATGAACTACTCGAGCTTGTCCGCAAACTCCAATCTCTTATCCACCTCGGTGAATAGAGTTTGCAATTCTATCCGCGTATCACGAATCCGGAGACTTCCATCGGGCGGCACCCACACGGGCTCGGTCATTTTATCCACGCCTAAAGTCCAGGCCGTCCGTTTCTCCGGATCAATGATCCAAACCGTCTCGGCACCCCAAGAGATGTAAACTTTAGCCTTTTCCAAGGCCTTTGCCAGCTGGTCCGACGGCGACAAAATTTCAACACAAAGTTCAGGCATTGCGGTAGGATAACGACCTTGGAATTTCCCGCTAACCGCAATTACATCGGGCACCGGTTCGTCGTTCGAATCGATTTTGAGCCGAACCTCCGAAGCGGTGTTCCAGTTCGCTTTCTCAAGCAGAAGCATGATCAAGAACTGGACGACTCCATGCAGAACGGTGGGCATAGGCTTCCGGATAGCCACGCCCTGCCAGTATTCGTAGGCCGGTTTGGCGTTGTCGTATCTACGGTGAAACTCCGCGAGCGTGAGTGGCAGGCTTTGTGCGGCCATGTTGTGATTGTATCGGGAATGCTCTCAAGGATGGTTGCGTTCGGGAGCAGGCAGATCTTGATAGTCAGATGCATCCGCAACGAACTTTTCAGGGGCGATAGCGGCGCATAGAAAGCCATGCGTATCCAAAGGCCGATCATGCTTCGAAAAACTCTCGTCGTCAAGCTTAAATCCTCGGCGAAATTTCACCAGCACGCTCGACTTCAGGATGCCCAAGGGTCGCTTATTCGACGCAAGCATCGCCGAAGAAGATACCACAGCTGCGACCTTCCGGTGACTCCGGCCCAATGCAGGGCGGCAGACTTGTCAAGTTGCCACGACGGCAGAGATAGCGAAGCCTGGCCGGTTCGCGATCGTGAGAGTTTCCCCCGTGACGGCTAATATAAGAAAGTCATGCCGACTCGAAGAAGTCTCAGAAACCCGCGCAACACGGGCGCGGCGCTTCTCATCGCCAGCGCGTTCTCTATAACCATCGCACGGTCTGCCGATACGCCGCCTTTTCCAACTTCGCAACTCGATCAACAAATCTCCGCCACGCTTGCCGCCTATGGCGCACCTAGCGTCTCGCTTGCTATCGTGCAAAATGGTGCACTCGCCTATGCCAAGGCTTTCGGCTACGCCAACCTCGCCGAACAGCGTACGGCCGGCACTTCCACCCGCTATGCCGTTGGCTCCATCAGCAAACAATTCACCGTCGCGGCTATTCTTCTGGCGCAAGAACAAGGAAAGCTCTCACTTGACGACAAAGTCGGCAAATATTTGCCGCAGCTCACGCGCGCCAACGAAATCAGCATTCGCCAACTGCTGTCTCACACGTCCGGCTACGAAGATTTCGCGCCGCAGGATTACATCATTCCCGAATGGGCCAAGCCGACCACGCCCGAAGCCATCATGGATCATTGGGCCAAGATTCCGCTCGATTTCGATCCGGGCACGCGCTGGCAGTACAGCAACACGAATTACACGATCGCCGGCAAGATTCTAGAAAAGGCGACCGGCCAGGATCTCATGGCCTTCTTGCAGCAGCATATTCTCACACCCCTCGACATGAAATCGGCCGGCGATTGCGACGCGAAGAGCCCGCAAGATGCCAGCGCGTATACGCGTTTCGCAATGAGTCCGCCACGCCCGGTTGCGCGCGAAGGGGCCGGCTGGTATTTCGCCGCTGGTGAGTTGTGCATGACTCCTTCCGATCTCGCCCAATGGGATATCGCGTTTCTCGAAAAGCGCATTCTATCCGCGAATTCTTACGCTGAGTTCACGAAGGAGGTGAAGCTTAGCGACGGCAAGTCTACGCACTATGCACTGGGACTTAGCCTCAACGAATTGCAGGGGCTTCCGGCTTTCAGTCATGGCGGCGAAGTCTCGGGTTTCCTGGCCATGAACACAGTTGTCCCGTCCAAAAACACCGGCATCATAGTCTTATCCAACGAAGACGGAGTGAACATGGTGCCCACTGTCGTGCGCGAGGTGGGCGCTACTTTGTTCGCCGCCGGCAATGCGCGGACAGCGGAGCAAGACGCGCTGGTGCGCCGCACGCTCGATGAACTCTCGCAAGGCAAGATCACGCGTTCGCTCTTTACGCAGAACGCCAACGACTATTTCACCTCCGCGGCGCTCGAAGATATTCGCGCATCGCTCGAACCGCTCGGCAAGCTAAGACTCCTCAGCCGCACGAGCGAGCAGCTGCGCGGCGGCATGACTCATCTTTCTTATCGCGCGCGCTTTACGCACGACACAGTGGCGCTGAACATTTACTTGATGCCGGATGGCAAGTTCGAACAGTTCATGATTGAGGAAACCTTCTAGCAGTCCGCAATGACCACGGTGCGCATTGACAAATGGCTCTGGGCGGCGCGTTTTTTCAAGACGCGCTCTTTGGCGGCGACGGCGTGCGATCGCGGGCGGATTGAATCCAACGGCCAACCGGCGAAACCGGCGCGCGAAGTCCGCCCAGGTGACATGCTGCAAATCAAGAACGACGGCGGTGATTTTCAAGTGGAGGTACTTGCTCTGAGCGAAATGCGCGGTCCAGCGGCGGTTGCTCAAACGCTTTATCGTGAAACAGAAGCCAGCCGTGCCTTGCGAATGAAGCTTGCCGAAGAGCGTAAGACGATGCCCCACTTTGAGGCGCTACGCGAAGGCAAACCATCGAAGCGCGACCGACGGGAGTTGGATAAGCTGCGCGGCAGGAGATAGGTATGGAGCGGAGGTGAGTTCGGCGATGGACTTATGACGCTGCTCCCTCACGGTCGCGGTTCCGTTAGAGTTGGAAACTTGGCCAAAGCTGTTAGTTATCCGGCGGCCGATTTAACCGCTGACACACGATTCTCGCCGCTGGCAAATGCGCGCACACCCATCAAAATGTTCGAAGTATCCGCTTGCGCTAAGGTATCGAAGATGCGCAAGGCGCGCCGGACCAAACCGGCATCGGAGGAGAGCGTGCGGGCCGTTCGATAAGCCTCCTCGGCTTCGGTGGCAAGAGCAGGATTCTCACACAAAGCCAGCCCGCACAATGCCAAAGCCTTGGTCTCTAACGCTGCCACGAGTTGTGGGCTGCGCGCCAACAGATCGCCGGCATCCTTCAGTGCCGCGGCGAATCCATGGCGCGCCGGCAAACGGTCACCTTGCCGGTACGCTATCACGCCGAGTAGGACGTGGGAGCGGTGGTCATCCAAGGGAAAACTGAATCTACCAGCGGCTTCCGCTGTCTCGCGCGCGCCGGCCAAATCCTCCTGGTAAAGTTTGGCCGAAGCGAGTCCCAAGCGCGCTAGCTGCTGAAACTGGGTATTGACGGTGTCGTCGGCGATTTCAATCGCTTCCATAAAAGCGCTGCTGGCCTTTTGCCACAGTCCTTGTTGCGAATAGGCCTCGCCTAAACTGTTCAAGGCCGCCGCCTCGATCAGGCGGTATCCGGTTTGCCGCGCCAAGGCCAGCGCCGAGTTGTAACAGCCAAGGGCCTCGGCGGTGTTACCGAGATCGGCATAACGATTGCCAAGATTGGCCAGGTTGAGAGCTTCCTCCGTGGGCTGATTGAGCTCTCGGAAAATCTTCAGGGCTTGCTGGCAGTAATCAATGGCGCGCGTAGTCTGCCCCAATTCGGCGTAGCGATTGCCAAGATTGCCCAGCACGCCTGCTTCACCGCGCGCATTTGCCAGTTCACGGAAGACGTCTAAAGCTTGCTGGTCAAACTCAATCGCTTTCTCGATCTGGCCCAGTTCGGCATAGCAATTACCCAAACCGCCGGACCAGGCTGCCAGCCCGATTCGATTATTCGTTTCGAGTGCCAGCTGCAGCGCTCGTTCATAGCAAGATTTGGCAGGCTCAAACTCACCTAACATGCGATAGCCCGTTCCTAAATCCCCCGCACTACTTTCAGCGATGATGCGGTCGCCGATCTTGCCAGCAAGGCGCGAGTGAAAGTCGACTAGCAGACGGTAGTGGCCCCACAGCAGCAAACATTCGTAATCGAAATCCAACAAGACAAGGGCGGCTTCGTCGTAATCTTCGCCGGCGTAACGCAGTTCAAACTCGGCGAACTGCGGCGCTAAATCGTCCAGTTTTTTCCAGGCTTCGCGCGGTTTGCGGCTGAGATTGAACCACTTTGCCGCACGGTGCTGCAAGGCGAAACGAGTCCAGGGCGGAGTCTCCGGGTCGCGATCCGCCGGCTTGCCGGTGGGGATCCGGCTGTCGGCATAGCCGCGGTCAATCTGATGCAGGTAGTAACGGCCTGCCTCGCGCCGCACAAACTGCATGTTCACCAAGCGGCTCAATACCGGCGCACTGTCGACGCCCTGGACAAACGGCTGCAACAGAAAGTCTACGGCAGCGGGCGGAACCGGATAACGGTAGATGGCCAGCGCTTGCATCACCCGTTGCGCCGTTGGATCGAGGCGGCTGAATGCCTCACCCACCAGCACGTTGACGACGTTTTCCGGCAACATTTGCCGAGTCTTATCTAGAATCTCTTGCAAGCTAGCGTCACGATCGGCGGAAAGAATTCCGAACAAATGCTCGAGCGCGCGCGGATAGCCGCGGGTTCTTTCGCGGGCCTCCGCCAGTAAAGCTTCCGGAGCATTACGCAGGCCGATTTTGCCGTCCACATCCATGGCGCGCAAAACGTTTTCCGCGTAAGGGTGCTCCAAACCGTTATCCAGATCAAGACGCCGTTGGCGCGAGGGCTCAATGAGAGCTAAGTCGCGTGGCGCCACGCGCGTGGTGATGATCAGTTTGACGCCATGCGGCGGCAATTCTAGCAGAGCACGCAGAGCATCGGCCAGTTCACCGCTCTTAATGCTGGCCGTTTCAATCGCCACTTCATCTTCAAAGTTGTCCAACAAAACAACGGTCCGGCCTTGCGGGAAGGCTTCGCAGATGGCCTGCATGCTGTCGCGCAGATTGGCTTGCGGATTTTTGTAAACCGCTTCGAGCTTTTGGCGTTTCTCTTCGGGAAGAAGTTGCCCCAGACCCGCAAATAGATCAGGAACGCTGACACGATGGGAGGAGCGCGCGTCGCTGAGATATACGATGCCATCCACCGGCAAAGGCCCGCCGTCGTCGGGAAGTTGGCCTGCCTCTAACGAGCGCAGCAGCCGGCAAGTAAGAGCGGATTTGCCAACGCCGCCCCGGCCCACAATTGTCATGACGCGCAATCCTTCCTCTTTGAGGAAGCCGCCGATCAACTGCGTCTCCACATGGCGGTCTTGAAACCACGTAGGGGCGACCAGCGGCGGAGGATTAACGAATTTTGCCTGCGTTGAGTTGTTCGTTGACTGCGCCGGTTGGCGCACGCGCTCTAGACCCAAATCAATGGATTGCTGAACCCGCTGTTGGGCAGCTTGCGGATTAGCGATGATGGCCTTCTGCTGTTCGATCTGCCGTTGCAACTCCGCTATTTCTTCTTGGATGCGCGGCCGATCTTCGGGTTGGGCGCGCGGCAGATCGCGTTGTGCATCGGCCAGCCGGTGTTCGAACGCGAGAAGCTGCCCCTGCGGCGTGTCCATGGATTGCAGGTAAAGGCGAAGGTTGGCTAGCGCGGCATCGTAGTCGCCGGTGAAGTTAATGTGCTGGCGCGATCCCAAACGAAAAGGCATTTCAGCCTCACGATGCCAGAGCAAGGGAATGATAGGCTTTTTATACTTCAGCGCGCGGCTCCACTCCTGCTTACAAACCGAAAGCGGGTTGACGCTGTCGGTTGTCATGACAAAGATCAACGCCTTGCAAGCGCGAATTGCTTCCACAATTTGCTCATCCCAATCATCGGCCGGCCGCAGGTCCGACTTATCAAACCAGACGCGGAACAGCGGCGGCCCGGCCTTGAGTTGATTGGCGAGTTTGAGCGAAAAATCCAGCGCGTCAAGGGCGGAATAGCTGATGAAGTAATGGTCGGACACGTCTTTTGAGCCTGCTCACGCTTTCAACAGCTAGTATCGCGCCTTAGCTTCTGAATCCTTGGGCAGCGCGCCGGCGTCGTATGAATGTATGGGTGCCGGTGTGCCGTTTTCGCGCAAGCTTCGTTCTCTCGATAGGCGCTGGCGTGAGGCTCGCTTGTTTGCGCGGGCGATGGAATCGAAGCGGCATCCGATTCTGGCACAGATCATCCCCATTCGGCGTTGTAACCTGGCTTGCACGTATTGCAACGAGTACGATTCTTTCTCCAAACCTGTGCCGCTGGATGAGATGCTGCGCCGCATTGATCGGCTAGGGGAGTTTGGCACATCGATCATCACGCTGAGCGGCGGTGAACCGCTGTTACATCCGCAGTGTGACGAGATGATCCGCCGTATCCGCTCCGTGGGCGCGATGGCTACGATCATCACTAACGGTTACTTGCTGACGCCAAACCGCATTCATGGGCTTAATGCCGCGGGACTCGACTATTTGCAGATCAGTATTGATAATGTTCAGCCGGATGAAACCTCGAAGAAGAGTCTCAAAGTGCTTGACAAGAAACTGGAGTGGCTGGCGGAACACGCCGAGTTCGCGGTAACAATCAATACCGTGCTGGGTGCTGATGTTCGGCATCCGGAAGATGCGCTGACCATTGCTCAGCGGGCACGCGCTCTGGGCTTCAACAGTACAGTGGGCATTCTGCACGATGGCACCGGGCAAACGAAGCCTTTGCCGTTGACACAGATCAAGACATATGAGCAGATCCGCAAACTGGAGACATCGGTCTTCTCGTTTTCGCACTTTGACCGTTTTCAAAATAAACTGGTGCAGGGTTTGCCCAACGAATGGCAGTGCCGCGCGGGGAGCCGGTTTCTCTATATCTGTGAGGATGGTTTGGTGCATTATTGTTCGCAGCAGCGCGGGTATCCAGGAGTGCCGCTCGCGTCTTACGGCGCGGAAGACCTTAAACGCGAGTACGATACCGTCAAATCTTGCGCGCCGCATTGCAGTATCTCTTGCGTACATCAGGTAGCCATGCTTGACGATGTTCGTGCACAGCCGCGAGAGATGCTGACTGAGTTGATCGCTCGCAAAAGGAATGCGGATCCGTCTTTTAAGCCGCCGCTGCTATTGAAAGCCGTGGCATGGGCTTTTCTCGACAATCCTCAAGCCGCGGCCCTGGGAAAAGCGGCAGCAACGCTATTGCGGAGACGATTTCAAACTAATTCCCACTGAACGACTTCAGCTCGACGCCGTTTGACGAACTTAGCTTGGTAACCCACATATAAGGGGCTCCGCTTTTTGCACGATAACCACTCACTGTTACCACGTTGCCCGCTTCGAGCGATGTAGCCGTCCAGCCCTTTAAATGCGCGGGGCTCGTCATCTCGCCCTGCCATTTTTGCACGTTGCCTTTATCGTCCTTCACTTCGAATTCCACAACGCAATGCGGGTTGATGAAGTGGAATTCCGTTACTGTTCCCTTGACGGTGATGGTGGTTGTCTGGTCGAACGCGGCGAGTCCGTGATGGGCAAAGGCAAGTGCTGAAATGGCGAACAAAATCACAAGCATTTTTGGCATTTGCTTCATTGTCCCTCTTCTACCCAGCGGTCCAGCTCACGCACATACTTTCGGCCATTGAACGTGTATGACGGAATTGTCACCACCACGTATGCCTTGCCAACCAGCGGTTTGCCATCCTTCTTCATTTCGTTCTTAGAGGTCGCAACTACCCAGACGTCATAGTTTGCGTTGGGACTTTGCGGGGCCGGAGTAAAGAAGCCAGTCGAACTCACTTGACCCACCAAGCCGCTATTTGCGCTATCCGTCTCGTAAAATACCTCCATTGACCAAGTGGCGTCCAGTGGACCTAACTCCACATCGTCGGCCGTATGCATTCTGTTATCGGGACCACGCTGATAACCAATCGCCTCGAACTGTTGAAAGCCGCGAGGGCTTGACTCATCTCCGAAGGCGGCCATGGCTGACTCGGGAGTGACTTTCAGGTAGTCGACACGGTCGTAAATCACCAGGGCGTTTGGTAACGTCGAGGATCGAAAGCTGAGATCTCGCTTGCCGGGCGCCGCCTCCTTGGCGACATCCATTTCAGCTACAATCTCATGCGCCGTCGAGGAGACAATCCGGCGCACGCTGATGCCCGATGCCACTGTTAGATCGTTCGTTTGAATGGACGAAGGAAAGCTATCTCCGATGAGCCGAATGCGGTTCGCCTCCGAACCGATCTTCATGGCACGGCGATCAATAGCCAGCAACGTTGGGCCGTTCAAGGCGCGCTGCATTCTTACGTCGAAGCCGAATTCCTGATAGTGGCCCCAGAACCAGCGACCCTCTATGAGCGAGCCCTCGGATGAAACGGACATCACTTCGCGAGTTTCACTCGAAAGATCGTCGGGCGCTGAGCCAGCGGGATTTGCACCCTTAGAGCGCCCGCGCCACTCGTGTCCCGCATACACCACGCTGTGACCCGTGCGCGTGAGAGTGGAACCGTCAGCCACGGAATGGAGAATCACGCTGGTCGAAAAGTCGCCGTCGTTTTGGCCGGCGCGAACCTCCATCTCTCCGTAAAACAATCCGCGGCCGAGAACGTGGGCGGTGAGCAACCAGCGGCCGGTAAGATCGGGCAGTTCTTTTCTTTGGCTCCAGGATGTCCATTCGGGTGTTTGAAGCGGGGCTGCTTTGCACAGAAGCGCCACCGCTTCGTCGTTCGGTTTGAACTTGTATTGCTCGGCGTGCGCGGCGGCGAAACGCTTCCAATCATCCGCCGATCGGCGCCAGGAAAGCACCCGCGCGATGTGGTGGCACTTGGCGCAGACATCCAGAAGAGTTTCGTTCGCCACTCCATTTTCATCCTGAATCCGGCGCTCAGCGTAGTACATCACGGGTTTGGTTTCTTGCGGAGCGAGGCCGTGGCGCGCGCTGAGATACCTGATGATCTCGCGCGCCTCCGGCGGAGTGAGTGTAACTTGATTCGCGCGAATCATGCGCTTCAGCGCCTCCTCCCAAGCTTCGGGAGTGGCTCGTTCCCACGACAGGCGCTGCATATTCCCGTGTGCATCAACCGGGTGGCAACCGGCGCACTTAGCCAGCACGATGGGGTTAGTGACGGGAATGCCTGGTTCGGCCTGTGCAAACGCGAGGAACGGCAGAATCAAAAACGCTACGGCGCGGAAACAGACTGGGGCGAGTCGCATGCAATGCTCCTCCCCACTTTACTCACATGGCTCGGCTGATCGACTTTTAGAAAGGTCACTTCACGACGCCGACTCTCACCACAACCGCGAGCGGCTTCTCGACTCCTACTTTCGCGACTACCACCGCTTCGTTCGGTGCAAGATCGAGATCGGCCGTAACGTCCGGCTCAGTCTTGGGCGTTTTCGGCGATGCGGTGGAGCTCGGTGTGGCGTTGGGATCGGGCGGCATGCTAATCCAAACTTTGAGCCCGTTTAAGCTGACGATATCTCCCTTAGGTCCTGGACTTACGGAAGTAGAGTCTACCCGGACGCGTGTCAGTGTGACCGCCGTGGCTGGTTCAGGGGGAGTACCGGTGGCCTCGCCAGGCTGGCCGGCTCGCACGCGAAACATTTGCATATCTGCTAGCTTGGCGGGCAATTCCTTCTCTAGCGCCTTCAGTTCAGCGGGCAAGGCGGTTCCCGTTGGCGCCTGCAATTGGCCCGCGACCAGATAAACAGTGATTTGCGTGTTAGGGGGCGAGGGCGGTGGGACGTCGAGCCGTTTCACGGTATCTTCTACTTCTTTCAGAAACGCCGCCGATCCATGTGCGGTTAGAATTTTCAGTTCGCGGTTTGCTTCCATCACATGCGATTGGGACGAGAACACCCTACGCACTTCCTCGGGATCGACAAACCTCACGTCAAATGTTTTTGTCGTCCACGTTTCTCCGCCCGGAGGCGCATTGGGCGGATTCTGTGGCGGATTCTGCGCGCCAGGCGCAGCCGGCTTCGGGTCTTGTCCAGCCGAGACCAGGGTCGCCGTTAGGCCAAGCGCCAGCATCAGCCGAATTGCAACGTTCATCATTACGCACGCCTCCAAGAGTCATTTCGGCTTTTCCCGCCCATCCTACAGGAATAGATCGGCCATGAGATACACTGCCAGGGGAATCAGTTTATGCTCAATCGCCGTCAGTTTCAAACCAAAATTGTCCAACTTGCTCTCGGGGCCGGGGCCAGCCCGCTGCTGGCGCGCAGTCCCAGGTTCACAGCGGATTGGCCGTCGCTTGAAACGCACCGTGTGCCGGCTTGGTTTGAAAACGCCAAACTGGGCATATTCATACACTGGGGTCTCTATTCTGTCCCGGCTTGGGCTACGCCGTCGGGCGAATTAGGGAAGGTTGATGCGAGTCAATGGTTCGCCAACAACCCCTACGCGGAGTGGTATCTGAACACCCTACGCATCACCGATTCGCCTACCTATAAACATCACGCGGAAACCTACGGCAAAGATTTTGACTATTACCGTTTTGCCGAAACCTTCAACGAAGAGAACAAGAAATGGCAGCCCGAGGCGTGGGCCGCATTGTTTCAGAAGACCGGCGCGCGTTATGTGGTACTTACCACTAAACATCATGATGGCTTCCGCCTCTGGCCTTCGAATGTGACCAATCCGCTTGTGCCGCGCGAAAGAGTGACGGCGAAGCGCGATCTGGTGGGTGAACTCACGGCCGCTGTTCGCAGCCACGGCATGAAAATGGGCACGTATTATTCGGGCGGGCTCGATTGGACGTTCACGAGCGAACCCATTCGCACCATGCCCGACCTGATGGCGCGCGTGCCGCAATCCGCCGAATACGCGCGCTATGCTGACTCGCATTGGCGTGAGTTGATTGAACGGTATCAGCCCTGCGTGATGTGGAACGACATCAGTTATCCGAAAGCGGGCCAGATTCCGGAACTATTCGCCGAGTATTACAACACCGTGCCCGAGGGCGTGATCAACAACCGCTTCGGCGTGAAGTTCGCCGATTACACTACGCCGGAATACGCCAAGTACGACAAGATCATGCAGCAGAAATGGGAGGCCTGCCGCGGCCTCGGTTTCAGCTTCGGCTACAACCAGGTGGAAGGGCCGGAGCAAGTGATCGCGCCCGATAAGCTGGTGGCGCTTTTCGTCGATATTGTCAGCAACAACGGCAATTTGCTGCTGAATATCGGGCCTAAACCGGACGGCAGTATTTCGGCCATCCAGCTTGACCGTTTGCACAAGCTAGGTGAATGGCTGGCGGTGAATGGGGAGGGTATCTTCGGTTCGCGGCCGTGGGTCAGGGCCAAGGCCGAACATGGCGAAACCGATGTTCGCTTCACCCAGCAGGATGGCGCGCTATATGTCTTTTTCCTGAAGGGTGCAGCAGGCAAAGGTTTATTTGTGCCGGGAGTTACCGCCAGCCGGGAGACGAAAGCACAAATTCTGGGCAGCCCCGTTGAGCTTGTTGTCTCTTCCAGCGAGGGTCAGAACGGCCTAGTCCTGACGCCTAAGGGCGATGCCGCTTTGCCTGAAAGTTTGGCCCTAACAGTGAAGATCACCCCGCTGCCGCGGGCTTGATGTCTTGCTCGAAAGGCTCTCGCACGGTACGATAAAGAGGTTCGGCGTCGCTCCGCGGCGCATTCTTTTATCACCCGACCCATAATGGCTTCCACCCCTAATACTCGACCGTCCATTCTGCGTTCGCGCGCGTTTCACATGGGCGTGGCGGCGATTTTTGCCGCCGTGCTCCTGTACTATTCGCTGCGCGGCATTGATTGGACGCAAGTTTGGGTTACGCTCTCACATGCTGAAGCGAAATACATTCTGGCATGGCTATTGATTGTGACGTCCGCGCTTTTTCTGCGCGCTATGCGCTGGCGCGTGTTGCTGAGCGCGGAAAGTCCGGTGCCGGTCGCCACCGCATTCTGGGCTACCTCCGCCGGCTACTTTGGCAACAATTTTTTGCCGTTCCGGGCGGGCGAAGTGGTGCGCACGCTCATGATCAGCGCGCGCACCGGCATGAGCAAGTCTTTCGTGCTCACCACCGCCTTATCGGAAAGAATTTTCGACGCTATCACGCTCGTGGGAATCGCCGCGATTGTCTTGCTCACCCTGCCCATCAAGCCAGGCTGGTTTAGCCACGCGGCG
>Ga0182012_10005343_pt1 | contig 13292 bp, 6 predicted proteins | sample 612S2SmetaG_FD_120486 | JGI IMG/M metagenome (GOLD analysis project Ga0182012, IMG submission 120486) | Permafrost microbial communities from Stordalen Mire, Sweden - 612S2S metaG | ecosystem: Environmental > Terrestrial > Soil > Wetlands > Permafrost | place: Sweden: Stordalen | collected...
GGCGAACTCGACCCCACCCGCCGCCGATTCCTCGGCCGCAATGCGTTAGTCGTGGCGCAAGTGGCTGGCTCGCTCGTTCTTATGGTTCTAACCACTCAGCTGTTTCGCGGCGTCACTTTCGTTCTGGCGCGCAATCCGGGGTTTGAAACCCGCAACCGGCTGCTCGTGGGTTTCAATCCGGCTATGATCGGCTACACACCGGACCAAACCGCCGCCTTTTACAAAGATTTGTTGGAACGCGTCCGCGCAATCCCCGGAGTTAAGTCCGCCGCGCTGGGGCATTTCATTCCTACCAGCCTTGAATTTCAGCAGGAGACGGTCGATCCCGAAGGATACCACTTTCCGGTTGGGCAACAAGGCGTCACCATAGGCGCTTCTACGGTGGATGAAAACTATTTTCCGGCGATCGGCACATCGATTCTGCAAGGCCGTGCCTTTTTGCCTGGCGACGATGCCAAAGCGCCGCCCGTGGTAGTGGTAAACCAATTCTTCGCCGAACACTACGGCCTGAAAGATCCCATTGGCAAGCGCTTGTTAGTAGGCGAAAAAAATCCCGTGTGGGCGCAAATTGTGGGCGTAGCCGCGAATAGCAAGTACTCTTCGATTTTTGAACCGCCCCAGGATTTCGTCTATCTGCCTTTGAAGCAACATCCGGATTCCCACCTGACACTCGTCGTCCAAACCCAAGGTGCTCCCAGCGGTTTGGCCGATCCCGTGCGGCAAGCGGTGCATGCCATCTCTCCGAACCTCCCGATTCTCACTGTTCGCACTTTCGACGATTTATACGACCAGCGGTCGGTGAAGGCTGCCAACATCATCTTAACGATCGTCGCCTATCTGGGAGCAATCGGTTTAGGGCTGGCTCTCGTCGGCTTATACGCCGTTGTTGCTTTTCAAGTGTCTCGGCGCACCCGTGAAATCGGTATTCGTATGGCCATCGGTGCCAGCAAGAGTGAAGTCATAAAGATGGTCCTGCGCCAAGCTGCGGTGTTGGGCCTGACCGGCGTCGTCATTGGCCTGGTGTTGAGCATTGCCGCTGATCGGGCCATTAGCAGCCTGCAAATTCCTCACTTTGATACCCTGCTTTTCGCCGCGGTGGTGGTCAGCCTGCTCATAGTAACGCTGGCTGCCGCCGTGTTGCCTGCGCGCCGCGCCGCGCTCATCGATCCCATGATCGCCATTCGTCAAGACTAAGTAGCGCCGCCACTTACACCCTTGCAGCTTCGCCTTCTGTGCACCTAGACACCTGCGTCTAAGCGTGATAAGTATACCTACAGAGTTATTTGAACGCTTAGTACTATTTGCCCAAGTGGTTTTTCTAGAGTTGTATTTGCCGTCACTATTTTCCTCGCAAAATTGAAACGAAATGCCCGCCTTGGACACCAATAGCCATAAGTGACTAACCACTAATTGAAATTGATAGGGGAAAAGGTTATGAGCATCTCGCATTTTAGGATTGTTGTGTTTTCGTTAATTATGGCTGCTCTTGCCGGGCCTGTCTTCGCTCAGCAGACCAGCGGCAACCTGATCGGGGAGATTTTTGACCCAACGGGCGCTACGGTTCCAGGTGTAAAGGTTGTCGCGCACAACGACGCCACTGGAGTTGACGCAACTGTAACCACAACCTCCGCCGGCGATTATCGTTTTAGCAACCTGCCGGCCGGTGTTTATACGGTCAACGTCGAAGCTGCCGGTTTCGCACGCGCGGAATTGCGCAATGTGGAGGTTAGTCTGAACCAGACTGGCACCGCCAATATCACGCTGAAGATTGCCCAGGCTACGCTCGAAGTCGAGGTCAGTACTTCAGCGACGGTAGCAATCGATACTAGTGGCGCGCAGATACAGACCACCTTCGAAGATAAGGAACTGGCGGACCTGCCAAGCGCGAGCGGCGGTCAAGCTAACTCAGGAATCCTGAATCTTTCTTTGCTGGCGGCCGGCGTGACTAGTTCTGGGGGAGCTGGTTACGGCGTAGGGCCTTCTGTCGGCGGTCAGCGGCCCACTAACAATAACTTCACTATCGAAGGCGTGGACAACAACGACTTATCCGTAACCGGGCCAGTGGTCAGCGTGCCGAATGACGCCGTGGCGGAATTCTCCATGCTGCAGAATCAGTTTTCGTCCGACTTCGGTCACTCCTCGGGCGGCCAGTTCAATGAAGTGGTCAAAAGCGGCACTAATCAGTTTCATGGCGAAGCCTATGAGTATCTGGAGAATAAGAACTTCAACGCTGCCGACACGTTGAGCGCCGTGCTGGGAAATCCGCCTCACCCGCGTTTCGACGACAATCGCTTTGGCGGCAATTTTGGCGGACCTGTCATCAAGAATAAACTCTTTTTCTTCGCCGATTATGAATACAACCCCGTGGGACAAACCGCCGCAACCGGTTACTACGCTCCCACCGCCGCCGGCTATTCGTTATTGGGCGGCTTGCCGGGCATCAATCAAACCAACCTGGCGGAATTCCAGAAGTACCTCGGCACGGCATCCACCGTGGCGGCGCCTTCCACTCTACCGGCCGGGTCTGCTGTCTTGGTAGCTCCCGGTCCCGGCAGCAATGAGAGTCAGGGGACGGGCGTGTTCGCCGTGGCTGGTGCTCCGGGAGCCCTCACCGTACCCGTCGGCTTGGTTTCATCGTCACTGCCGAGTTTCTTCAACCAGGAATTCGGTGTGGCTTCAGTCGATTACAACATCTCCGATAAGGACGCCCTGCGCGCGCGGTTTATCTTGAACCGCAGCGGCACGGAGGATACCGGCGGCTTCCCCTCGCAGTTCTTCGGCATCACTCCCAACAATGGATACATTGTCACTCTCTCGGAATTCCACACCTTCTCGGCTAATTTTAACAATGAGCTGCGTTTGGGTTACAATCGCTCTAACTCAAGCCTTCCGGTATTTGGCAATCAATCATTCCCGGGCTTAGACGCATTCCCCAACATTAATCTCTATGAACTGAACGCTGGTTTTGGCCCCAATCCAAGTGCGCCGCAATACACCATCCAGAATCTCTACCAACTGACGGACAACGTCACCCTCGTGAAAGGTAAGCATACGGTGAAGATCGGTTTTGACGGTTGGAGTTCGATTTCTCCTTCCAGCTTTACCCAGCGTTCGCGTGGAGATTATGAGTGGAGCTATCTCTCGGATTACCTCTATGACACCTATCCGGATGGCATTGCCGAACGGTCCCTCGGCCATGTCACCTACTATCAGAATCAATACCTGTTGTCGGGTTATGCCAACGATATTTGGAAAGTGACTCCGCACCTGACGCTTAACTTGGGAGTTCGTTACGAATATCTCACCATTCCACTCGGCGAGCAGGCCCAGCCGCTCAATGCCAGTGCCAGCGTTCCCGGCGTTCTGGTATTTGGCAAACCCACAACGCAAAAATACAATTTCATGCCCCGCATTGGGGTCGCCTATTCACCTGGAAACAACGGGAAGACTTCCGTTCGCGCCGGCTTCAGCACGGCTTACGACGTCCTTTACGACAACCTCGGCACGCTCAGTCTGCCGCCGCAACTGAGTACGACGGTGGATGACACTTTGCTGCCAGGCTTCGGCTTCCTTGCCAATGGCGGCATCACACCGGGCACCTCGGTAGCCGCTCCTGAAGGGGCCGCCGCGCAAGCCGTCACTTCCGGCTTCATCCCCAATCAAAAGCGGCCGGAATCCTACAACTGGAATTTTGGCATTCAGCATGAATTCGGCGCCGGTTATATTTTTGAAACACGTTACGTCGGCACCCGTGGCTTGTATCTTCCCATGCAGGTCAAGCTGAATGATCAACCGGTTGTGAACGCATCCAATGCGCTTCCCACCTACCTTTCCATGCCCAGCCAGGCAACCTTGGACTCGTTGCCAAACACGCTGGCTAGCTTGCTTGCCATAGAATCTAACGGCGGCTATCTGGTGCCTAAGTACGCCAATGCGGGCTTCACTAATTTCATTACGGCCTTCATGCCCGTAGGCAACTCCACCTATCATGGTTGGTCGAATCAAATCAGCAAACGCCTGAATCATGGCCTCCAGTTCCAGGGTTCGTACACCTGGAGCCACGATATCGACGATTCCACCGACGCCCTGAACTCCACCGTGTTATCGCCGCGCCGCCCGCAGGATTCGCAAAATCTGACCGCCGAGAAAGCCAGTTCGCTGCTCGATCATCGCCATCGCGTTGTCATGGAAGTGTTGTACGACGTGCCATTTTTCAAAAACAGCAGTTGGGTCATGAAGAATCTGGTAGGCAATTGGGAAATTGTCCCGACGTATATCTTCCAGAGCGGCGAGTTGGTCACCGCCCAGAGTGCCGTTGATTCGAACTTGAACACTGATAGCGCGCCGGACCGCACGATTATCAACCCGGCCGGCAAGGCGGGCCTCGGATCCGACGTCACGCCACTGACCAATAGCAATGGCGACACGGTAGCTTACCTGGCCACCAATCCCAATGCCCGCTACATCACCGCCGGGTTGGGCGCGCTGGCCACTGGCGGCCGCAATACCCTACAGCTTAACCCGACCAACAACTTCGATCTTACGGCTATGAAACGATTCTCCATCAATGAACGCTTCCGGATGGAGTTTTCGGTCAGGGCATTTAATCTCTTTAATCACCCGCAATATACCGGTGGTTATCTGGACGACGTAGCGCCCGCTCCCGCCGGCGGCCAGGGATCCTCGGTTGCCGACCTCGAACGCAGCGCTCTCGAGCCCAACTCAAGCGTATTTCAACAATATAAGCAAACGTTTACCAGCAATCCGCGGCAACTGCAATTGACGGTAAAGCTCATTTTTTAAGTGTTCCACGGAAGCGTGCGATACTCCAAAAATGGTTTCTCGCCGATCCCTTTTAGTCTCCGCTCCCTGCATCTTACTCGGCGTCGCCACAGCTTCGAAAGCTGATGACGACGCCGCTTTACAAGCTACTTCTCTGCTCGGTCGAAAACTCTACGCTCTCCCCGACAAAGATGGCGCCATCGCGGCGGCGAAGGCTAAACTAGCCGCCGACCCCAAGAACCCCGCTCTTGCCTTGGCGTTATCCAAGGCGCAAGCAGCAAAACGCCAATATAAGGAAGCTATCGATACCTGCACCGCGGCTTTGGCGACAGCTCCCAACAACGCCGGCCTCTTGGTCGAGCGCGGACATCGCGAACTGGGTCTGCGCCAGTTTGAGGTCGCGTTTAGAGATCTTAGCCATGCCGCGTTGTTAGACCCCAAACAACTGGATGCCCACTATCATTTGGGCCTCGCCCGCTACTTTTTACGTCAATTCGCCCCAGCCGCGGTCGCATTCGGCCATGCTCTTGCCCTGGCGCAATCGGCCGATAGTGTCATCGATTGTTCCAACTGGCGCTATGTCTCGTTTCGCCGCAGCGGTCAACTCGCCGAAGCTGGTCAAGCGCTGGCGCGCATAACGCCTGACGTGAAAAACAGCGATCCGCATCTGTTTTTCTATCTGCAGTTGCTGCACTTCTATCAAGGAGAGGTTTCAGAGGCGCAAATACTTCCTCCCAAACCTTCCGGACCCGCCGATATTGAGGGCGAATTATCCTTCAATACCATCAACTACGGTGTGGGCAACTGGCATTACTATAACGACGACCACGCCCACGCCGGCGCTTTCTTCAAAGCGGCAACCAGCGGCGACGCCTGGAATAGCTGGGGCTTTATCGGATCGGAAATCGAATTAGCCAAAGATCCGCGGCTCTAAATAACTCTTGCCATCAGCCACACTTTGTTGTATAAAGTACTTATGAAACCAGCAAGGTATATCGTCGCTACCGCGGAGTTGCTGCTCATCTTCCCCGCCGCGCTTTTCATGAGTGCCCTTTTTGTGCGCAACTGGCAGCCGCTGCAATACGAGCCCGCGCACACCGCGCAACGGATCGTCGAATTGTATTCGTCTTCGACGCGCATCGGCCTGTGGGTACTCCTGATCGCTCTGCCCTTGACCGTACTACTGACCGGCTGTGGCACTCTCTTCCGCCAATGGAACCAGGAAAGCCAACTGCGCCAGGATGCCCGGCAAATTCTCGCCACGCTTCACACGCATTTATCCACGTTCCTGGTTGCTTGCGCAACCGTCGCCGCCGGTGGCTTCCTGTCCATCGTGGCCCTCCACGTACTCACTGACTGACTCGCTACTGCTTCATTCCCTTCATCTCGCGGCCGCCCTGGTGCAGAATCATATAGCTGACCGCGCCCTTATCGTCCCGGAAGAATTCCACTTCGGCATCCACAACCTTCAGAAAGAATTTCGTCTCCGACTCTGGAAATATCGCATCTTCAGGCTGGCCGTTGGCGCTGATCATGAGGTGGTCTCCCTCCAGCCGGAACTTGATACTGACTTGCGGACTCAGTTGATAGGTCCCGGCATAACGCGCCAGAATGTCGCGATCCACTTTTACCTGTGTGCGAACGCTGGGCTGGAAATCCGGCCAGTTGTACTCCACTGCAATACTGCTCATGACTTCCGAGGCGAGCCGCGACCCCCCTTGTGCGTTCGTCATCACCACCGCGCCATCACCGCCGTTTTCATACCCCACGAACAGACTTTCGAAGCCTTCGTTCACGCCGCCATGCGAAAAATAGCGATTCCCCGATGCGCCGCCGATTTCCGGGCCTAAGCCCCAACCGCCTAGCCCAGCGGTCACCATCTGCCGCGTCATCTCCGCCGACAGCACATGGTTTGCTTTACCTTTCAGCGATTGTTGAACCTCCAGAATGTATTTGCATAAATCCGTGGGATTGGTCCACAAGCCGGCGGCGGCCATCTCGGGGTAAGTGTGCGCTCCACCCGCTATCGCGCTGCCTTTGTCTCCATAGGGCGTGGCCGCTGTTTCGCGCATGCCGGCAGGTAGCGGTTGTTCATAGGTGCTGTGAGTCATGCCGATCGGTCCCAGCACCGTCTCGTGAAGAAGCTTGGGAAAAGGCTCTTTCGTCACATCCAGCAGCAGTTGCTGCATTACTGTATAACCACCGCCCGAATAATTCCACTTACTGCCGGGAACACTCTCCAGACGTATCGGCCCGGTGTTCGCGGGTTTCTGCCCATCCAAAACCTGCACCAGTGTGGGAACCGGTTTGCCCGCCGCGTAGCCCGGGAAGCCGTGCACGGTGAATCCTGCCGTATGCGTTAACAGCTCGCGTAGGGTCACCGTGTGCCCCGCCGCTACTTCGGCCGCCGGCACTTTCCAACTGGTCAACAGTGCGTTCACGTCGCTATCGAGCGTCAGCTTTCCTTGCTGAACGAGCCGCAGCGCCGCCATGGCGGCTAGCGGCTTACTGATGGATCCGGCTTGGAAGAGCGTGGCGGCGCTCACCGCCTTCCCTCCCATTTCCGCCGCTCCGAATCCTTGCGCCCATTCCATGACTCCGTTATGCACCACCGCGATACTCACGCCGGGAACGTGATATTCCTCCATGCGTTTCGCCAGCGTGTGACAGATCGCCGGCTCGCCTTTCACTTGCACGGGATCTGGCAGACACGCCTGCACCTGGCTGATGTGCCGCTGCACGTCTGGGGAAACTGTTTGTACTGACTGAGCCGCCATGACGAAGCCGCCAAAGAATATGAGAGCGGCATGTTCAGCCTTCATCGTTAAGAGCACCTGACTTACTCCTCTTGAGTTCTAAGACTATATCTCATTGCGTCACCACCCACCAAGCCGGTTTCCGCTCACGAAGCCCCGTGAAAATGCCGAAGAGAGAGAGAAACAAGCAGGATCGCACTATCAAAGCATAGGAATAGGGCCAAACCATGCTCCACCCCTCCCATCCTTGAAATGCCCACCATCACCGACGCCGACTTGCAAGCCGCCCTCGACCGCTGCGCCCAGGAACCGGTTCACACAATCGGCCAGATTCAACCGCACGGACTGCTCTTCGCGCTCTCCGAGCCGGATCTCATCGTCCGCCAGGTCAGCGCCAACGTCGCCACTCTGCTCGATATCCCACCCCAGAAAATTCTGGGCCAATCCTTCCAAGCCGTTCTTGGCCCGGACCAATTCCAGCTCTTCCAAGCCAAATCCTTATACGAGGATTCTCCCTTTCCCAGCCCCACGCGCCTCCTGCTCGGTGACCCCGCGCTCGAATTCGACTGTCTGTCGCATCGCCATGACGGCGTCCTCATCGTCGAACTGGAGCTAATTCGCGGCGCGTACTCGCTCGCCCCATTCAATTTGAACGGCCACTTCCGCCTGCCTCTCGCGCGCCTCGAGAAGGCGTCCAATATTCTGGAACTCTCGCAGGTGACGGCCGCCGAAATCCGCCGCCTCAGTGGTTTCGACCGCGTCATGGTCTACCGTTTCGACCCGGAATGGAATGGCGAAGTGGTCGCCGAATCGACCGGCCAATCTACCTCCTTTCTCGGTCTGCACTTCCCCGCCAGCGATATTCCCACCCAAGCGCGCCGTCTGTTTCTCCTGAACCGCTTGCGAACCATTGTCAATATCGGCCCAGCCCCCGTCCCCATCGTCCCCGAAATCGGCCCACTCACCGGCAGACCTCTCGATTTGACATTTTCTCTGCTCCGCAGCCCCGCCTCCGTGCACGTTGATTACCTCCGCAACATGGGCGTGCAGGCCTCGTTAACCGTCTCGATTATCGTCCGCGGCCAGCTCTGGGGTCTAATCGCTTGCCACCATTATTCCCCCCGTCATGTGGATTACCTCACCCGCTCCCTGTGCGAAGTCGTCGGCCAGAATCTCGGCTCCCAGCTCACCCTGCAGACGCAAATCGATCAGTCCGCTCTCCAGTTTCGGCTGGCTTCCCGCAACCTGCTCGACCGCTATATGGACGAGATTGACGCATCCCAATCTCTCGTTCGCGCCGAAAGCCTGTGCAGCGGTCTGCTGCTCGAACTGTTTGCCGCCGACGGTTTGCTCATCGAGATCGAGGGCGCTATCTCCTATCAAGGCCATACGGGAGACGCCGCGGCGCTCCTGCCGGCCGTCCAAAAGCTGCGCGAAAGCGCTAGCCGAGGCATCGCCGCCTCCCATTGTCTGAGCGAATTACACCCCGCCGCCGCCGGCCATCTCAGCGGTGCGCTCTATATCGGTCTGGCGGAAGAAACCGGCGATTACATGCTCCTGCTGCGCCGCGAGCTGGTCGAAACGGTGGCTTGGGCCGGCAATCCTGATAAGAGCCTCACCACCGATGCACTGGGACGCCTGAGCCCGCGCGGCTCTTTCGACACTTGGAAAGAAACCGTCCGCGGCCAAAGCCGGCGTTGGAGCGAGTTCGAACTGGAAAACGCCGGCCTGCTGCGCGAAAAATTGCTGCGCCGTGCCGGTGCCCTAGCCACCGCCCTCAGCGGCCGCCGCTACCGCTTCCTCGCCGACACCATGCCTCAGCTCATCTGGTGTGCCAAGCCCAACGGCCAAGGCGAATATTACAACCAGCGCTGGACAACTTATACCGGCTTGTCCTTGCAGCAGGCGCTGGAAGAAGGTTGGGCGGCGACAATCCATCCGGACGATCTGGCCACCTACGTGGATCGCTGGACAAAAACCATCGGCACCGAACACGATTTTGAACTCGAAGTGCGTATCAAGCGCGCCTACGACGGTGCTTACCGCTGGCACCTGGCGCGCGCCTTTCCGCTCCGCAGCGAGGGCGGTGAGGTCATCCAATGGGTCGGCTGCGCCACCGACATTGAAGATCAAAAACGGGCGCGCCAGCAATTGCAACTCGCTGTCGCCGAGCGCACGGTCGAGTTGTCCCTCGCCAAGGAACAATTGCAAACCGTGCTGGACGGCGCCACGAATGTCGCCATCATCGCCACCGATACCCACGGCGTCATCACCCTTTTCAATTCCGGCGCGGAAAATATGCTTGGCTACTCGGCCGGCGAGTTGGTGGGGAAAGAAACGCCGCAAATCATTCATCTCGCATCCGAGGTCGTCGCCCGCGGCCTGGAACTCAGCGCCCAAACCGGCCGGGCGGTCGAAGGCTTCGAGATCTTTGTAGACAGCGCGCTCCAAGGCGGCCATGAAGAGCGCGAATGGACCTATGTCCGCAAGGACGGCAGCCATCTGACGGTCCATCTAGTAGTAACGGCTTTGCGGGATGCTCTCGGAACCGTCAGCGGCTTCCTCTGTGTTGCTATGGACGTCACCGCCCGCAAGATAGCGGAGGAGCGCTTTCAACTTGTGGTGGAAGCCGCTCCCAGCGCCATGCTCATGGTGGGGCATGATGCCCGTATCTCTTTGGTGAACTCGCAAACGGAAAAACTCTTCGGCTATAGCCGCCAGGAACTATTGGGGCAGTCCATCGTCCGGTTAGTGCCGCAAAAGTTCCGCTCCCGGCATGACGCTCATCTCGCCGCCTTTTTCGCCAGCCCGTCCACCCGCCCGATGGGCGCAGGCCGCGAACTCTTCGCCCGGCGCAAGGATGGCGGCGAGATCCCTGTCGAGATTGGGCTCACTCCAATCAAGACTTCCCAGGGGGAATTCGTGCTGGCCTCTATCATGGATATCACCGAACGCAAAAGCGCCGAGCAAGACCTGCTGGACGCGCGCAATTCGCTCGAACTGCGCCTCGCCGAACTGGCGCAAGCCAATAACGAACTAGCCAAGAAGAACGAGGAGGTGGAAGCCTTCGTTTATATTGTTTCGCATGATCTGCGCAGCCCCCTTGTCAATCTCCAGGGCTTCTGCAAAGAGCTCCAACTCAGCTGCGATGAACTCCGTGAAAAACGCTCCCCTTCTTTCGAAGACCCGCGCACGCAAACCATTCTGCAGGAGGAAATACCCGCCGCGCTCCGCTACGTCAGCGCCTCCACCACTAAATTCCATCGCCTCATCAACGCCCTGCTCGAACTCTCGCGTTACGGCCGCCAGGAGTACCGCCCCGAGGAACTCGATCTGGCCGGTCTGGTTCAGTCCAGCCTCGATCTGCTGAGCCTCTCCATCGCCGCTCACGGCATACAAGTTTGCGTCGGCCCCATGGCCGCGGCGCGCGGTGACGCGACAGCCGTGGGCCAGGTCTTCGCCAATCTCATTGGCAACGCCGTCAAATATTTGCAGCCGGGCCGCCCGGGCCGGATCGAGGTCGGCGCCGAGCCGCAGGGCGCTTTTGTCCACTGCTGGGTACGCGATAACGGCGCCGGTTTGCCCGCCAGCGCGAAATCCCGCTTATTCCAGGTATTTCAACGTTTCCATCCCGCGCTCGCCGAGGGTGAAGGCATGGGCTTGGCCATCGTGCGCCGCGTCGTCGAACGCCACGGCGGACGGATCTGGGCCGAAGGCGAAGAAGGCGTGGGTTCCACTTTTCATTTCACCCTCCCGGGGGCCGGAGGGCCAGCCAGCTAATGGTTCCCCCCCGCCCCATGGAACGCACTCTCCCCCACCCTTTCGCCGCCGGCACGTGGCGCCGGCACTCGTGCCTGCCGTCTCGACACTCGTGTCGAGACCTGCAGTTTCTATCCGGGCTGATTTCGACAACTCCGCCCTGTCCGATCCACAGGCGTGTCCCCTTTTTCGCGCTGCTAACTGCCACGCTGCCCCTTTCGTTCAGGAGTGACGGTGGGGCAGACTTCAGTCAGTCTCGACACTCGTGTCGAGACAGTGCAGCGCCGTGCACCGGATGCGGCCGATAAAGGGACCTAAAGGCATGTTCCATTTCTTCTCCAAACTCTTCGCTTCCGATTTCATGCCTCACGGCCACTGCTTTCTCTGGCAACCCGAGATCGTCTGGCTCCATGTCGCCTCCGATTCCACCATCGCGTTGGCCTACTACCTCATCCCCTTCACCCTGTTCTACTTCGTGCGCCGCCGTCCGGACCTGCCCTTCCACTGGATGTTCCTGCTGTTCGCGTTCTTCATCTTCGGCTGCGGCACGACCCACGTGATGGACGTCTGGACCATTTGGCATGGCACCTACCGCCTCGACGGCGTCATCAAGGCCGTGACCGCCATCGCCTCCGTCGGCACGGCCGCTCTCCTGATCCCACTCATGCCCAAGGCGCTGGCACTGCAGAGTCCTGAAAAACTGCTGGCTGCCAACCGCCAACTGGCCCGCGAGATCGAAGAGCGCCGCCGGATTGAAAAGCAATTGCAAAGCGCTCACGATCAGCTCGAAACCCGAGTGCATGAACGGACCGCCGAGCTAGCCGCCGCCCTCCACTCGCTGCAAGCCGAGGTCGAGGATCGCCGGCGCGCCAAGGCCGAGCTCCTCGCGGCCCACCACTCGCTCCACCTGCGCGTCGCCGCACAGGCGCGCACCAACAGCCAACTCGCCAAGAAGAACGAGGAGGTGGAGGCCTTCGTCTACGTCGTGTCTCACGATATGCGGTCCCCCCTGGTCAACCTGCAGGGCTTTTGCCTGGAATTGGAACTCAGCTGCCAGCGCCTCCGCCAGGAATTCTCAGCAACGCCCGCCATCCCGGCCGCCTCGCCTATTCATGCCATCGTAAATGTCGATATCCCCCAATCGCTCCGTTTCATCATGACCAGCGCCGGCAAGTTCGAGCGCCTGATCAATGCACTGCTCGAGCTCTCGCAAGAGGGACGGCGCGAGCTGCGTGCCAACCAGCTCGACCTCGCCGCGATTGTGCAATCCACCCTCGCTCTGCTGCGCCTGTCCGTCGCCACCGGCGGGGTGCGGGTCACGAGCGGCCCGATGCCAAGCGGCTATGGCGACCCCGAAGCCATTAGCCAGGTATTCTCGAACCTCCTGGCCAACTCCTTCCAGTATTTGCAGCCCGGCCGGCCCGGTCAAATCGAAATCGGCGGCGAGGCGTTCGATGGCAGCGTCCACTGCTGGATCCGCGACAACGGCTGCGGCGTCCCCGCGAGCGCCCAAGCCCGCCTCTTCCAGGTCTTTCAGCGCTTTCACCCGCACCTTGCTACCGGCGAAGGCATGGGCTTGGCCATCGCCAAACGCATCGTCGAACGCCACGGCGGCAGAATTTGGGCCGAAACCGAAGAGGGCGTCGGCTCGACCTTCCACTTCACTCTCCCGGCCGGAGGCGCGCCGCACGCCTGACTATGACGCTTGGCGCAGGCCTTACTTGCCCAAATGAGATTACCGGCTAGCCAACGATCTGTATGCCAAACACCACCAAAACCCTCACCATCCTGGTAGTCGACGATGACGATGGCCATCGCGAACTCATCCGCCGCAACCTGCTCCGGGGCGGCGTTACCAATGCCGTCGTCGGCCTTCCCAGCGGCAATGAAGCCCTCGATTACATTTTCTGTCGCGGGCCGCACGCCACCCGCAAAAGCGATTGCGCGCTGCTCATGCTGCTGGATGTCAACATGCCCGGTCTCGACGGCGGCGAA
>Ga0182012_10005347_pt1 | contig 13289 bp, 10 predicted proteins | sample 612S2SmetaG_FD_120486 | JGI IMG/M metagenome (GOLD analysis project Ga0182012, IMG submission 120486) | Permafrost microbial communities from Stordalen Mire, Sweden - 612S2S metaG | ecosystem: Environmental > Terrestrial > Soil > Wetlands > Permafrost | place: Sweden: Stordalen | collected...
TAATGCTCCGCAGGCGGTTGCCATTGCAGACTTCAACGGCGACGGACGGCTGGATCTCGCGGTGGTCAACTCTGCGGATAACACGGTCACGATTCTGTTGCAGAACGGTGTGGGTACGGCGGCGGATACTACAGTGTTAAAGTCCTCGACGAATCCGTCGCGCTACGGCCAGACGATTGCTTTGACAGCCACCGTCATTCCTGGCGGGCATGGCACGGCTACCGGCAATGTTATTTTCTACGACGGCACGAACCCGTTGGCCTCCGTAGCAGTTGGCGGCGGTGTGGCTAAGCTGTCCACATCGGCTCTGACCGCGGGGAATCACTCGATCACTGCGTCTTATTCGGGAGACACAACATTCGCGCCAAGCACGTCAACAGCATTGTCGCAGAGGGTCGAAAGAGCCCCGGTTGCGGTAGGTCTGAGTTCGAGTTCTAACCCATCCCAGGCAAATCAGCTCGTCACAATTTCGGCTGTTGTTAGTGGTGGCGCGACGATTCCGACGGGTTCAATCGAGTTCCGCGACGCAACTTCAGTGCTGGCAACCGTCCCACTTGTTAACGGCAAGGCCAGCTTTAACATGGCATTCACCCATACGTCCTTAGTAGTCGCAAGTTATTCGGGTGACGTGGATTTTCTGCCAAACGCGAAGGGCCTGGTGCAGGAGGTTAAGAAGTACGCTACCGCCACCACGCTGTCCTCGAATTTGAATCCCTCTACCCACGGTAAGCCGGTTACTTTTAGCGCGAAGGTTAGTTCACCCGGACCGCTTCCAACCGGGATGGTGCTGTTTGCATCCGGCACTAAATTGCTGGGCAGCGCGACCCTCCTGAATGGAGTTGCCACGATTACAGCCAACGCATTGCCTAAAGGTTCAATTCCGATCCGTGCATATTATGCGGGCGGCGATGAGTTCCTCAGAAGTGATTCGCTAGTGTTGGTTCAGGTGGTGAAGTAAGACCTATAGCCACCACTAATAGAAAGGCCTGGCATTGAGCCAGGCCTTTCTATTTGTGTTCGTGAATTTGTTAGACGACCAGATCAGGAACTTCCATTTGCTGATTGCGGAAGGCGCGCACAAAGGCGTCCACTACCTCGGGATCGAATTCACTTCCTGAACCATGCTCGAGAATCTCACGTGCTTCGTATGCGGTTCGTCCCTTGCGGTATGGACGGTCGCTGGTAATTGCGTCATAGGTATCCGCCACTGCCAGAATACGGGCTTCCTGAGGGATATCATCCCCTTTACGCTCGCTATAGCCCGAGCCATCGAAGCGATCATGATGTGACAGAACAATGGGCAGCACCCGGCGCAGCGAACCACCTACTGGCTCCAGAATGTCCACACCGCGAGAAACGTGTTCGCGCATCTTTTCCTGTTCGTTGGAGTTCAGGTGCGCTGCCTTGTGGAGAATTTCACGACTGATGTCCAACTTGCCAATATCGTGCAACAGGGCCGCAGCACGGACGTCCTCGATGCGGTTGTCGTCATAGCCCATCTCCATGGCAATGCGCGCGGCGTAGATCGAAACACGGTAGGAGTGGTTCTGCGTGTAAGTGTCCTTGGAAATGAAGTGCCGAAGAATCATCAGTACGCCGTAATAGGTCTCGCGCAGTTCACGCATCTTACCCATGTTGCGGTCATAGAGAGTTCCCATGGCGAAAGCTGTAACCATCAGGGAACCGCCCCATACACAAATGTCAAACCACTTCTGGCTGTTCAATACCTCATGGCCATGTTCGAAGAGGTGGGGATTTGTGAAGGTCATGAGAACGACCAGCAGCACACTGGCTAATGCCGTCAGCGTTGCATGACGCCGCCCATAGAAGTAGGCCGAAAACAGTGTTGGAAATGTGTAGAAGCTGAGCAAGATTCCGCGGTTGGCAATCAGAAAATTGCAAAGTGCCGCGATCACGAAGAGTGAAAACACCAACCAAAGCTCGCGGTTCACTTCGGTGTACTGCTGCAGACGTCTCGTCACTTTCATTCCATCTCTCCAATGGGACAGGCGGGCACGCCTAAGGTAACTAACACCTCAGAGAAAACGAGTCCAATTATCCACCGTGCGCATGTAATCCCTTGCTTGCGTTTTTTGCAGACACCAGTCATCAGTCATCCCTCGCTGGTTACTACCAGCGCTGACCTGTGAGTTTGTGGTGCTGACCTGACGGCAACGACTGACAGCAGGGACCTCCCGCGCCGAGGTGATTTTTGTATCCAAAGTCTGACAAAAGAATTGCAGAGGACGGCTTCCCAAAGTTGACAGCGAAAGTTGACTACGTTACTCTCGCCTAACTGCGACCAAATTGGTCGCATATCAAATTTGTGGTTTGATTGTCGGCTGAAATCGTTTATTTCTGGAGGTTTACAGTTGCTGCACGCACGGTTAAGGATTCGGTTCGGAGACCTCCTTGTTCCCTTTCTCCTGGCAATCTGCCTGGTGCCAGCTTGGAGGGCGGCTTCCGCACAGCAGGAACCACCATATTTCGTCACCTACTCCTCCGTTCTGGAGGAACCGGGGAATCTCGAGATCGAAGATCAAAACATTGTGGCAGCACCCCGGAATGCAAACCGGTTCTTCGCGCCGACGCTGGAACTCGAATATGGGGTGACGGCCTGGTGGACCGCCGAAGCCTACCTGCAAGGCCAAGCAACGCAACATGACTCCACGGTATTTACCGGCTTTCGATTCGAGAGTCGGTTCCGGCCATTACCCCGGGAGTATTGGATCAATCCAGTGGTGTATGTGGAATACGAAAACGTGAATGGGGCAGACAAGAGCTTTCTCGAAGTCACGGGGAACTCGACCATCACTACTTTGCAGGTTTCGAATGCAGCATTGCGGAAAGAGTTGGAGCGCTCGATTGAAGGCAAGCTGATTCTCTCCAGCAATGTGAAAGGCTGGAACATTTCAGAAAACATGATTGCGGAGAAAGCGGTGAACGAGAGCGAGCCGTGGGAATTTGGATACGCGCTCGCAGTTGCTCGCCCGCTGGCGCTCAAGGGTCAGGGTAGGTCGTGCGTATTTTGCCGGCAGAACATCTCCGCTGGCGCGGAGTTGTTCGGTGGACTGGGGACGCGATACTCCTTTGGGCTGAAGCAAACGGCGCAATACGCCGGGCCGACTGTGGCGCTGAATGCACCGCATGGACTGACCTTCAAGTTTTCTCCTGAATTTGGATTGAACGATAACGGCGCCGGAGTGTTGTGGCGTTTTGGAGTGTCGTACGAGATTCAACAGGTTCGTGATTGGTTCCGGAGGAGCAAGTGAAGGGGAAAGATGTTTTGCTGGCAGTGCTTATCGCGCTCCCGGTAATGTGCTTTGCCGCGGCCGACGGTTCGTGGCTAAAGAAAGTGCCCACAGCAGATCGTGGACGAATGAATCCTTACGCAGGAAAAACGGATGCAGTGGCGGCTGGTGCAAATCTGTTCAGCGAAAACTGCGCGAAGTGTCATGGTGAAAACGCAGAGGGCAAAGGCAAACGTCCGCCCTTGAAGAGTGACCGGATCAAAAACGCAACTGATGGTGAGCTTGCGTGGCTGCTTAAGAACGGAAACTCATTCAAGGGAATGCCGATATGGGGTGGGCTTCCGGAGCAAGAGCGCTGGCAGATTATTGCCTACATTCGGAGCCTAAACGCGCCAGCCACGGCGGTGCAGCCATGAAGCGATTGACGTCTCCAGCGCTGGTTCTATGGGTGGCACTCGGAGTGGCCACGATCCTTGTAATGCTGAGCTGCGGTTCAGGGCTGGCTCCGAATGCGCCGACTGAATCTGACTCTGTACCGCCAGCCGATCCAATTGGCGAGGCACTATTTCTCGACACTCGTTTCTCGGAGTTTTTTGCCGCGAACATGACAGGCGTGAACAATCCGCTGGCGAGCGGCGACCCGGTGGTCGCACAGGTTCAGAGCTTGAATGGCCCACTGCCCGGCCCCTTTGCGGGACAGTCTATCAATTGCAGATCGTGCCACTTTGTTACCGAGTTCGAAGGCGTGACCGGTGGCGGCAACCGCACCTATGCCGACTTCACCACGCGCAGTCCGATCCCGCGCACGCAGGCAAACGGATTCGACCACACGCCGCGCAATGCGATGCAGATGGTGGACTCCTTCACCAGCCGTTCCGGACCAGTGTTTCTGCACTTTGATGGAGAGTTTGCATCAGGGCAAGACCTGGTTATCGGAACCATGACAGGGCGCAACTTCGGATGGCTGCCCTCGCAGTACAGCCAAGCCATCGCACATATCGCGAGGATTATCCGTGAAGACGATGGCAGCGGCCAGCTTGCAGCGGACCGGCTCGATGGGTTGAGCTATGCGGTGATTTTCAAGGGAACAGACCCGCGAATTACGAGTGATATACGATTGCCTGCCTCCCAACGCATTGATGTAACGACGGCGACCGACGCTCAGATTGTGAACGAAATCGCCCTCTGCATTGCAACCTACATGCAAGACCTGCTGTTCAAGCGCGATGTGTATGGCCGCTACATCGGCTCTCCGTATGACAATTTTTTGCGGGTGAACCAACTGCCCCAACAACCATTGGCAGGTGAGAGCAAGACGGCTTACAACCAGCGACTGTACCGGGAAGTGTTGGCTCTCGGGAATCCGATCTTCATCACGACTAAAGATGGGTCGTACAAGTATCATGCGCAGCCATTTCAGTTTGGGCCGCTGGAATTTCAGGGCCTCAAGATATTCCTTGCGTCCGCATCTGGGGGAGCGGTGAACGCGCACGCGGGGAATTGCGCCGCGTGCCACCAGGCACCTGACTTCTCAGATTTTGTATTTCACAATAACGGAGTGTCGCAGGTGGAGTACGACGCGGCAAACGGATCGGGCAAGTTCATGCAACTGTTCGTCCCTACCAATGCGCAGCGGTTGGCCAATTTCGATGCCTACATGCCGGTATCCGCAAATCATCCTAACGCGGCAGAAGCGTTTCGACATCCGGCTGATGCGGGCAATCCTGCGTATGCAGATCTAGGGCTGTGGAACGTGTACCTGAATCCTGACATCCCAAATCCGCAAGCGAACCTTTCTGGTTTTGTGTGCGCGGGCAAGGACTGCACGGTGGATTCCGGGTTGGCTTCGACGATCGCTCAGTTCAAAACACCGGTACTGCGTGACCTTGAAGACTCCGCGCCCTACTTTCATAACGGCAGCGCGCCGAAGTTCAACGACGTGGTCAACCATTACATTCAGATGTCGCAGGTCGCGCAGTCCGGCGGTATGCGAAACGCCCCGGCAGAGTTCGCCAATATGTCGCTGAGCCAGGACGATTTGGCAGCACTGGTGGCCTTCCTGCAGTCGCTTACCGAGGACTATGACGACACATAAACTCCGCCATGAACCTCACAGTTGGCGTGAGGTTCATCAGCAACTTTCAAAATTCCAGATAAGACGCGTCGTGGAGCTTTGGATTCGTCTGCATTGAACTTTGGATTTGTGAGATTCTTCATCAGGGTCAATCAGAACAGCTACATACCTGCCGAAGGTCCCGAGAAGCCAAGGCGGAGAATTGTCCAGACATCCGTCCTGAATCCGATGGCACAACTGCGTAAATACCTGAGGTAGAAATGAAAGAAGTTGAAACATTTTTGGGATACAAGGAGGGTTGGAGATGGTGGAATCTGTCACTGCCGCCATACGGCTCATCGCAAGACGAATTGGTTTTATACAGCATAGCTCCCCACTTTGTTGAGTACTATAAGTGGAACTGGAGCGAGGAGAATAGGACGGACCGTCCTAAGTTATACGACGATTATGGCTTCCATGCTTATAAGAGAGATTGCATGGACAGCATGGGTGCCACCTTCAACCACACTCCACCCTTAGTTGGAAACGTTGCCATGTATGGGGATGTTTGCCAGCACGAGTATGGATACAGGGCGGAGAAGGCAGTTATCCTAAACGTATGGTGTAACTCTGTCCATTGGAAAAAAGTAAAAGATGTACCGCAAGTTAAAGGAACTTTCAGCATAGAAGTAACAGGAGAAGAGAGTAGATGGCTCAAATTGGAGAACCTCAAAGAATTGAAAGGTGGGAACCTATCGAACGCCCCAGTTACATTCCTACCCCTGAACAAACGCCGGAAGTAGGTCCAGAAGTTCCCGAACAAGAACCAGTCCATGACTGAAGCAATTTCGTGGCATCTCGATGTTCTGCTTTTCCGAACAAACCCCCAGATTTCGATGGGAATAAGATGCCTGAGGGATGTATGCATCGTACTGCTATCTGCCAGCTGAACCTATTTCTTACCTCGCAATGACAAGTTGGAAACTGGTGCTATCAGTCACGGTGGCCGATGCTTGCACGGCGGTGGCCGTAATCGTCACTGTGGAGGTTCCGATGGGTGTTCTTTGCGGCGCCCCACCTCCGCAATTGGTGAACACAGCCACGGTGAATACGATAAACGCAAGGAACAAGGCTGTCCGGCTGAGGACCGCGCGCTTGCTTCGACGGAGTGGCACGAGAATACCGGGAAGCAGTCCGGGGCTCCAGAACAGAGCAGCTAGGACCATGACTAAGCATCCAATGTTTCTCTGTGTGCGATTCTTTGCTTGAACTGGCGCAAGATTGCTGTACGGACCCGAGGTCACAATGGTCACTGTTTCTACCGCGCCGCTCGCGCCCAAAGCTAGAGGATTCGACGAGAACTGACACGACGCCAAGGCAGGGAGCCCGGTGCAATGAAATGTGACCGCCGGTGTGAACCCCAGGGAAGGAATAAGGTGCAGACTAAATGACACCTGCTGCCCGCCCGCTAGAGATACTCCCTGCGAACTTGTCGTGATCTGTAAACTCGCGGGCGGGTAACCCACAAGAACGTCGATGATGGGTGAGGCCCCTGAAGCAAAGTTGCCTTGTGGCGCATAGGAACCGCTCAGCAAATGGCTTCCGGGAGCTAGTTGAAGATTGGCGAACGTGGCAGTTCCAGTTGAGTCGAGCGTGGCGGTGCCAATCGTTGCATTTCCATCTTGCAGTGAAACGTAGCCAGGGACCGGGCCGGAGCCATTCCATACGACCTGCGCTGTTACAGAGAACGAGCCCTGATAAGGCACCTCCAACGCAGACGGAACAATGGACACAGACACTGGAGCCGGAGTAATTTCTATGGTCGCGGTGGCGGGTGCGGCGGCCAAGTAATCTGCGTTACCGGACTGGTCGGCTTCCACGATCACACTTCCCACCGCGGTAGGAACTACGGAATTGCCATTGATTGTGGCCGGGCCCGATACCACGCTGAGTCTTACAGGAAGTTCGGATGTTGCTTTTACATCGACCGCCGCTGTGGAACCAAATGCAACAGGGGATAGCTGGCCAAAATCGATCCGCTGATCTTTGATGAACAGCCAGTCCATAGCTCCAAGATACGTTGCAGCCAGAATCTGGTGGCCACATGCAGACGGATGCACCAGATCCGCCATGCATTGCGTGTCAATCTCTCCGTCAAAATTGTCGAACACGTCCGCGAGACTCAGACCGAGACCGTCGGATTGGAGGCTCTGGCCCATCTCTCGAATAGCTTCAGCGTACTCAAGCATCTCCGCAAAGGAGTGAGATGGCTGGTTATCGAGATAAGGCTCACCAAGCCAAAGCAGGGGCATCTGATTCGGTGCGACAAATCCATTTCCCCCGAACCAATCAACGAAGCAGCCTGAAGGCCCGGGATCTGTACAAACCACAGAAACCGTGTGAGGTGCAGACCCTGTGCTACCCAGCACTGGAATTCGTATTCCATAGGGAATGGCTTGTGTCTTATTGCCGCTGTAAACGAAGGAAGGGTTGTACTCGCCCGCCAACTGTCCGTCAACGAATACGTCCACGGTGTAGTTGCTCTGCACCGTGCCAGTAAGTCCCAGGTATACCGTGGAACCGCTAACTGTGGCCGTGAGCGAATCTCCGGCGTTTGCGGTGCTCAGTCCCATCAGAGGAAAAAGACTGCTCTGGGACCACGTGCCGCTTTGCACTACGGATGCGTCTTGCGCGACGAGTTTGGGATGTGTTCCGGCTGCCGAAGTCTGAGGAATGAGTAGCCAGGCCGAGCAAGCGAGAAGCGAGTTCTGATACTGTGACACCGCCGAAGATGGAGCGGGACTTACCCCCCAAAAGTCATTCTGCCCAAGAAGCATCGCCGAATAAGATGAGGGAGTAACTGGCGTGGCATACATATATGGGCATTCATCCGCTAATCTATAGCCCGGCTGGGCAGAGTTATTCAACTGCCATCCGTGAATATACGCAACAACTTGGACCCAGTTCGTGCTGGTATCCGATACTGTATTGCCTGCTGCGGAGATGGAGTCGCCAAAAACATTCAAAGTAACAGTGGGAACACTCGTCAGTACTTGACCCTGCACGACAGCAGTGGAGGAGGTGAAAGTTGCGTCTCCGGAGTAAGTGGCAGTGATCTGCGCACTTCCCACTGTTGAATAGGTATGTGTGGTCTTTGCCACACGATAGGTCATTGGCACACTTACATCGGAAGTGCCATCACCAAAATTGAACTGGATGGAACCGGTCGGAGCTGGTGAGAGTGCAGGATTTGTAACCAGTGCAGAGACTGTGAACTCCTGACCTGCAACTGGCGGCGGAGCCCCCAAGGTGACAACGACGGGCAACGCTCCCGCTTGCGCAAATGCAAATGCGCCAAATAGAGCGAAAATAATGTGCGCGAAAACCTGCACTCCCCGGCACATATACTTCGGCATCTCACTTTCTCCTCTGATTCTACGTTTGCGCTCAGAATGCCGCGGCTTGAATGTCCGGCAGTGCAGGGATTCAAGCTGTGCCGAACCCAGCAACGCTGCAATGCCAGTTACGTTCACATACGCTAACGCCCTGAACTTAGCCGTAAAGATGTTTCAGACCCACAATATTAGTGATTCAATTGCAGGTTAATTGACTGTGCGATATCTATTCGGCAAAGAGCTGCTGGACCATGTTGGTCATGATGGCGTAACCCGCCGCATTTGGATGCACGCCGTCAGTGGTGTCGGCTGGCACGATCATGCCGTCAGAAGCGCTGAGCGCGGCATTGTAATCGGCAATCGGAATTTGCTGCTGCGTGGCATAGCTGCGAATCCAGACATTCAAGGCAGTGATGGCGTCGTTCGAGCCGGTCGGGAAGTTCATTCCAAGGCCGGGGCGTACTGGCGTCACGGTTCCAAGGATGACTTGAATGTTTGCGGCCTTCGCCTGAGCGACCATTGCAGAGATGTTGCTTTCGGTGGTGGCAGCATCGGCGGCCTGATGAATAATGTCGTTTGTTCCACATAGGATGTGAACGGTCGCAGGGTGGACAGCAATGACATCGGTTTGAAAACGAGCCAACATATCGCCGCAGATTTCTCCACTGATGCCCTGGTTGGTCCATTGATCTGCTGGAAAATTCACGAACCCGCCCCAAAACTGCGTGATCGAGTCACCGATAAAAACAGCCGGGACATTGACGAGAGGGAGAGGCTTAGTCACTGTGACGAGTGCAGTTGCGTCTTGTGTCCCGCCTGTTCCGGTGGCCGTCAAGGAGAACGTGGTCGTGTTGCGTGGCAAAACCAGTTGCGAACCGCTCGCAGCAACCGATCCGATGCCAGCAATCGAAACCGTGCTCGCGCTTGTGGTCGACCATGTCAGCAGTGTTCCTTCGGTTGCGGTGATGGCGGTCGGCGATACGGAGAGTGTGGCGGTAGGAGCTGGCGGGACATTCGCAGCAGGTGAGGAAGCAGAAGAGCTTCCGCATCCGGGGAGCAGCAGAGCGAGCACCATAAGCGCACAGAGTAAATATTTCATCCCGATCCTGAATGTAACAGAGACTCTGGATTCGCAGAAGTAAAACCTCAGCCAACAGGTACCGACGGTAATGGGATTTCGATACCAGGACAGGCCGCTCGCAAGGGTAAACTTGGACTTCAGGCGGGTAACTATGTCAAAGTGGCGGACGCTAACGGTAGCGGCGGAGGATCGATGTTCATAATCGAAAAGGATGCGGCTCAATACATCAATGAGAGCGCGCATGCCGTGGTGATCGAATTGAGACTGGAGCCATGCACCGGAGGATGCCTCTGCTCACAGGTAAATGTAACAGGCAGCTACGTCCCAACGCTTGCGCTGGGCAAGCCGTCTCAGGATGAGGAAGACCGGTATAAGCTTCAGTCGGTAGAGGGCGTCGAGGTGTATTTCTCCACAGGCCTGGCCGTGAAGCAGGGCTTCTCGGAGATCAGAATCAAACTGAAAAGGTTTCTCTGGTTTCGCTGGCTTGAGCTGGAGGGCGCGAAAGGAATTGCATCGTATAGTGCATAGGACTGCAAGATCGATTTCTGGTTAAGAGCCTGAAGGCGCAATTAACTTGGCCAAGGCCGGGGTTCTTCGCTGACGCTCAGAATGACTCCTCTTTATTTAATCTCCAGTATCAAAGAGCTGCTCAAGCGAAGCAACGTCTGAGCGGGCTTCGCCTGAGCAGTGAATTAGAACATGATTACCTGCCGCACGGCCTTGCCTTCGTGCAACAGATCGAATGCTGCGTTGATTCCATCCAGCTTGAGACGACCGCTGACCAGCTTATCCACTGGCAAGCGTCCTTGCTGGTAAAGCGCAACGTAGCGCGGAAGATCGCGCATTGGGACGCAAGTTCCTATGTAGCTGCCCTTCACGGTGCGTTCTTCAGCAACCAGGTTAACTTGCGGAATTGGAATTGTATCGGCCGCTGGCGGCAAGCCTGCGGTTACAGTCATGCCTCCGCGCGCGGTGATTTTGTAGGCAAACTCCATCGCCTTTACCGAGCCTGCCAACTCAAATGCAAACTCCACGCCGCCCTTTGTGGCCTCGCGAATCTTCTGGAAGCAGTCGGGGTCCGCAGCATTGAATGTGTCGGTGGCTCCAAGACTTCTGGCCAACGTGAGCTTTTCGTCTAAAAGATCGACGGCAACTACCTTGCGCGCGCCTGCCACCACGGCTCCGAGGATTGAACACAAACCAACGCCGCCGAGACCAACCACAGCGACGGTTGAGCCGGGAGTGACCTTCGCCGTATTGAGCACCGCGCCGACACCAGTGAGGACGGCGCAACCGAAGAGCGCCGCTTCGTCGAAGCCAAGTTCGGGATCGACCTTGACCAGCGAGCGCCGTGAAACCACGGCGTATTCGGCGAAGGCAGAGCAGCCAAGATGATGATGGATCTGAGTTCCGTTACGATGCAGACGCCGCTCGCCGGAGAGAAGCGTGCCGGCACCGTTCGCTGCCGCACCCGGCTCACAAAGGGCCGGACGACCTTCAGAGCAAGGCAGGCAGTGGCCGCAGCTTGGAACAAAGGTCAAAACAACGTGGTCTCCCTTTTTCAGGTCTGTAACGCCAGGCCCAAGTTCTTCAACGGTTCCTGCCGCCTCATGTCCCATTGCCATGGGAACGGGACGTGGCCGGACACCACTGATGGTCGAGAGATCCGAGTGACAAAGGCCAGCAGCGCCGATCTTAACCAATACCTCGCCATATCCGGGCAAATCAAGCTCGACTTCTTCAATGGAGAGCGGCTTCGACACCGCATAGGGTCGTTCCGCGCCAGTTTTATTCAGTACCGCAGCTTTAATCTTCATCATGACTCCGTTCCTATGAAAGCTGAAGGTGATTACTCGATACCCATACACAGGTATTTGACGACAAGGAATTCTTCTATGCCGTACTTGGAACCTTCGCGTCCGAGACCTGACTGCTTTACACCGCCAAATGGTGCGACCTCGTTCGACACCAGGCCGGTATTGATACCCACCATTCCATACTCGAGCGCCTCGGCAACACGCCACACGCGGCCGATGTCACGGGAATAGAAATAGGCCGCGAGACCGAACTCAGTGTCATTCGCCATATGTATGGCTTCCGCCTCGGTATGGAAACGGAACAAGGGAGCTACGGGTCCAAAGGTTTCCTCTTTTGCGACTGCCATTGCAGGAGTAACGTCTGCCAGTACGGTAGGCTCGAAGAAAGTTCCACCGAGGGTGTGCCGCTTGCCGCCAGTGAGGATGCGCGCGCCCTTGGAGACGGCATCGGAGATGTGCTCCTCCACCTTTTCAACCGCAGCCTTGTCGATCAACGGACCCTGCGTGACGCCAGATTCCATGCCGTTCCCTACCTTTAACTGCAACACCTTCTCCACAAGCTTCGCGGAGAAGGCATCGTACACGCCGTCTTGCACTAGAACACGGTTGGTGCAGACACAGGTCTGACCGGTATTGCGATACTTGGACGCAATTGCGCCCTCGACCGCAGCATCCAGATCGGCATCATTAAAGACAATGAAGGGAGCGTTACCGCCAAGTTCAAGAGACATTTTCTTGATGGTGTCAGAGCACTGCTTCATAAGCAGGGCGCCCACCGAGGTAGAACCGGTGAAGGTCAACTTGCGCACCAGCGGATTCGAGGTAAGTTCGGCACCAATGGCGCGAGTGTCTCCGGTGACCACGCTGAGAACGCCCTTGGGTACTCCGGCGCGCTCCGCGAGTTCGGCCAGCGCGAGTGCGCTGAACGGTGTAAGTCCGGCAGGCTTCACTACTACCACGCAACCGGCAGCCAGTGCGGGAGCCACTTTCCTGGTGATCATTGCAATGGGGAAGTTCCACGGAGTAATTGCGGCACAGACGCCGATGGGTTCCTTGATTACTACCAGGCGCTTGTCTTTAGTCGGCTGCGGAATAGTGTCACCGTAAACCCGCTTGCCTTCTTCGGCGAACCATTCCACAAAGGACGCGCCATAGGCAACTTCACCCTTTGCTTCGGCCAAAGGCTTGCCCTGCTCGGCGGTCATCAGCTTTGCAAGGTCTTCCTGATTGGCCATCAGCAGTTCAAACCATTTACGCAGAATCGCGCCACGCTCTTTCGCGGTGCGCGCCCGCCATGCCGGCCACGCTGCATTCGCGCCTTCAATAGCCCGGCGGGTTTCGGCCGTGCCCATCCTGGGCACAGTTCCGAGGATTGAGCCGGTTGCAGGATTTTTCACCGCGATTGTTGCATTGCCATCGGCGTCGATCCATTCGCCGTTGATGTAGCACTGCTGGCGGAACAAACCGGCATCCTTCAGCATCATCTTTACATCTTCAGTTGCGGCGCCAACGCCGCCCTTCTCTGTAGTAACTGGCATATAAGTAACCTTTCACAAAATTAGTTTACCGGGTGCTCAGCACAGGCTCGGACACTTCCGGGGTTGTTGGGTTCATCGGCCGGGCAATAGCGTCAACCTGCGAATTGAAGACGGGATCTTTCGTCTTGTCATAGGTGGCCCAGTTGCGGAAAAA
>Ga0182012_10005348_pt1 | contig 13287 bp, 15 predicted proteins | sample 612S2SmetaG_FD_120486 | JGI IMG/M metagenome (GOLD analysis project Ga0182012, IMG submission 120486) | Permafrost microbial communities from Stordalen Mire, Sweden - 612S2S metaG | ecosystem: Environmental > Terrestrial > Soil > Wetlands > Permafrost | place: Sweden: Stordalen | collected...
CGCCATCAGCGAAAATTGCAACGCAAAAATCGATACGCCGCCCGTACCTTGCAGCAACACTGTATCGCCAGGCACGTTACCCGCATGTCCAAACAGCGCGTGCCAAGCCGTCACCGCCGCACAGGGCAGCGCAGCCACTTCCACATCGCTCAAAAAATCCGGTGCTTTGACCAAACCTTCTTCTGAAAACACCGCAAACTCGCGCGCCACGCCGTCAATCGCCCCGCCTAGCGCCGAATTAGCTTTCTCTCTCGTAGGCGGTCCTTCAATCCACTTCTGAAAAAAGCACGCCGCCACGCGGTCGCCCTTCTTCACCCGCGTCACGCCTTCGCCCACTTCTTCGACAACGCCAGCGCCATCTGAAAGCGGCACCATCGGCCTCTTCAAACGCGGATTATACGCGCCACCCGCCATCATGTAGTCGCGATAATTCAGGCACGCCGCCGTCATCCGCACCAACACCTGCCCGGGCCCCGCAACTGGCTTCTCGCGCTCCACCAGTTCTAAGTTGTCAATCCCAAACTCCCGTATCTCAAAAGCCTTCACGACGCCACCTCGTGCTGCAACCGCACGGTAAATTCAATCAGCTTTTCTAACTTGCGCCGCGCCGCCCCGCTATCAATTGATTCCGCCGCCATCGCCACAGCCGACTTCAAGTCAATCGCTTTGCGCGCCACAAACAAAGCCGCTGCTGCATTCGCAATCACCAAATCGCGCTTGGGCCCAGGCTCGCCTTCTAAAATGTTGCGGATAATCCCCGCGTTGGTTTCACTATCGCCACCTTGCAAGTCGTCGATACTCGCTTCCTGCAACCCAAAATCCGCCGGCGACCAGCGGCCCTTTTGAACGCCGCCTTCCTCTACTTGGAACACGGTGGTCGGCCCCGTGATGGTGATTTCATCCAACCCATCCGAACCATGCACCACAAACGCCCGGTCGCTTCCCATCCGCGCCAGTGCTTGCGCCAACATTTCCGCCGCCCTCACCGAATAAGCGCCAATCAACTGTATCCGCGCCCGCACCGGATTCGTCAAAGGCCCCAACAAATTGAAAATCGTCCGGCCCTTCAGCATCAGCCGGGCCTCATGCGCATGCTTCACCGCCGGATGCAGCAGCGGCGCATACAAGAATCCAATGCCCGTTTCGCGAATGCAGTCCACCACTTGGTCCGCTGGCAAAGTAACCGATACGCCCAGCGCTTCCAACACATCGGCACTGCCGCACTGGCTCGAAATGCGCCGGTTGCCATGTTTCGCCACCCGTTGCCCCGCACCCGCAACAACAAAAGCCGTGGCGGTGGAGACGTTGAACGTATTTGTTCCGTCCCCGCCCGTTCCGCACGTGTCAATCACTGGATCGTCGTCTTGCTGCAAATCCACCGGCTGCGCCATTTCTTGCATAGCCGTCGCAAAGCCAACCAATTCCGCCACCGTCTCGCCCTTGCGGCGCAGGTAATGCAGAACTTCGGCAATGCCATGCGTGTCCATGGTGCCCGAAAGCATGCGGCGCATAAGGTCATGTGCCTCCGCTTGCGTCAAGTGCACGGAGTTACGAAACGGCAGATGAGACATACCTGAACTATTCATTCGATCACTGACATCTTCACGCTGAGCCGCGACCGCCTTCATCGCCACAAGCGAAGGGGACCGACTACTCTGTCCCAACCGGCGCAATCGTCAAACGTCCGCATTTTATCTTCGGTGGCCAGAGCGGTCCGTCCCCTTCGCGCTCCCGACCTTCAAACCATCACGCTGTGCGCAATACAAGGACTCATCTGCTAATTTCTAAATCGGACGGCTTCGCTCTATCGCCCCTCCTACAAGATAGCGCGCAAGAGATTAGCAGACTTGTAAGAAGCTACAAACCTAATACCCCGGCATAGCGAAAGCCAACATCAGTCACACGGTACGTCGCACTGGCTTCGCCGATCGTGATCGCCAATTCAAGACGCCACCCACTCGCAAACATTGACCAGCGTGTCATAGACCGCTGCACCGCGATTCCACCAATAAAGCAAGATCGCAATCTGTGCGAGTCACAGAAATCCTGTAAATGAAGGCGACTTCCAAGAGATCTATGTGGTTCACCGTCGCAGTTTAGCGAAATATTTTTGCATCTCGCGAATCCTGACGTTTCATTCGGCGGTTGCGTGCGTGTGGTTTGATTAAACGCGCGGGCAAGCAGACTCAACGAGAGCGTATTATCTTCATCTCGTACTTCAAGAAGACTCATCCTCTCGAGTTCCGGGCCAAACTCCTTCCAAGTCTTCGCCCAACAACGCCGGATCGCTTCTCGTTCGTCACCCTTCTATTATCCCCACTAATCTCACCGCCAACCAAGCTCTCCCCACATCAGGAACCCCGTAACTTGGCTTCGTTTCGCATAATTCACCACTTCTTCGCCCTGTCTCCCGCCATTCATCGCCACGAGCGAAGGGGCCGGACTCCTTTGTCCCCACCGGCAAATCTTCAAGCGTCCTCCATCTAAACGGTGCGGACAAAGCGGTCCGTCCCCTTCGCGCTCTTGACCAGCCGCTGAGACATCTGTCTTGCTGTCTCCCTCTTCCTTCGTTCCGCAAAATTCACCATCTCTTCTCCCTCCTCTCCTCCTCCCCACCCAGTTCAAAACTTTCTTAAAAAATTCACCCTTAAAATCAACAACTTACCCACCATCCTCCCGCCCGCCCAATATCCCCGCATGGGATCGTTGAGCAGAATGGCAAACAAATCTGTCAAATCCAAAGCGTTGCGCGAAGTCGTAACGCTCGAACAGTGGGTCGAAGTGTCCACTATTAATGGCGCCACAATCACCGAGCTTTTCCCCTCCAACCGTGAACTCCTGGAAAAGCTTTCAAAAATGACGCCCACCCCCGACCTCATCTACCGCCGCATTTTCTTCCGCAACGGCGTTCCGCCCGAATACGCCTGGGTCAAGCCCACCGACCAGCAGCGCGAATTCGGTGGCATCTGCATCCAGCGCCTCACCGTCGACGAATGGAAAAATCGCATCGAAGCCGAAGCGGAGCAAGATCCACCCAGCAACCATGTCGGTCCCAGCCCCGACCCCCGCCCCAAACCCAAAGTCCGTGGCGAATGCGAATGCCAAGCCTGCCAAGTCAACCGTCAACGCCTAGAAGATGCAGGAGTAGAAGTTTTATAGCCCCACAACCGCCTTTGCGGATTCCTGAGACGCTACACTAACGGTTGGCTCTCAAACAGGTGAGTTGCTGAGCGCCGAAATTATTTATGAAAATTCACGAGTATCAGGCGAAAGCAATTCTAGCCAAATACGACGTTCCGGTACCCCGTGGCGAAGTCGTCTACACGGTGGAAGAAGCTGAAACGGCCGCCCGCAAATTAGGCGGCAGCGTGGTCGTCAAAGCGCAAATCCACGCTGGCGGGCGCGGCAAAGGTGGCGGAGTCAAAGTCGCCAAAGATGCCACCGAGGCCGTCGCTGTGGCGAAGAAGATTCTCGGCATGACGCTTGTCACACATCAAACCGGTCCCGAAGGGCGTCTCGTCCGCCGCTTACTCATCGAAGAGACATTGCCCATCGAACGCGAACTCTACCTCGGCATTGTGCTCGATCGTGAAACCGGCCAATCCGTCTTCATGGCCAGCAAGGAAGGCGGCATGGAAATCGAAGAGGTCGCGGAAAAAACGCCTGAACTCATTCTTCGAGAGCACCTCATCCCCGGCCAACACTTGCAGCCATTCCAAGCCCGCAAGCTCGCCTTCGGCATGGGCATTCCTGCTACCAGCGTGAATGCTGCGGCAGCCGCCATGATCGCCCTCTCCAAAGCCTACGACGCCATCGACGGCTCCCTCGCCGAAATCAACCCGTTCATCCTTACTAAGGACGGCAAGGTCTACGCGCTCGACGCCAAAATCACCCTCGACGACAACGCCCTCTACCGCCACAAAGATCTCCTCGAACTGCGCGACGTCAACGAAGAAGATCCACTCGAAGTGCAGGCCTCGCGCTTCAGCCTTAACTACATCAAGCTCGATGGCAACATCGCCTGCATGGTCAACGGCGCGGGCCTCGCCATGGCCACCATGGACATCATTAAATATGCTGGCGGCAGTCCCGCCAACTTTCTCGATGTCGGCGGCGGCGCCAACGAAGAGCAAATCAAGAACGCCTTTAGCATTCTTCTTTCCGACACAAACGTCAAGGCGCTGTTGATCAACATCTTCGGCGGCATCTTGCGTTGCGACACCCTGGCGAACGGCGTCGTAGCCGCAGCCCGCGTCCAGAACATAAAAATTCCCATCGTCGTTCGCATGGAAGGCACCAACGTTGAACTGGGCCAAAAAATCTTAAAGGAATCCGGCTTCAACTTCACCGTTGCCGACGGCATGAAAGATGCCGCCGAGAAAGTTGTGAGTCTGGCAAAATGAGCGTACTCGTTAACGAATCAACCAAACTGCTGTTCCAAGGCTTCACCGGACGTGAAGGTTCATTCCACGCCGAACAAGCCATCAAAGCGGGCACTAATGTTGTCGGCGGAACCACGCCCGGCAAAGGTGGCCAAACGCATCTCGATCGGCCAGTCTTCAACACCGTCGCTGAAGGTGTGAAAGCAACCGGCGCCAACGCTTCGGTCATCTTCGTGCCACCGCCCTTCGCTGCCGACGCCATCATGGAAGCCGCCGACGCGGGTCTGCCCCTTGTTGTATGCATTACCGAAGGCATCCCCGTCAACGATATGGTTCGTGTTCGCGCCTACTTGAAAACCAAACCTTCCACGCGTTTAATCGGACCCAACTGCCCCGGCGTCATCACTCCAGGTAAATGCAAAATCGGCATCATGCCGTGGCACATTCATAAGCCCGGCAACGTCGGCATCGTCTCCCGCTCAGGCACCTTGACTTATGAAGCGGTCGGTCAGCTTTCGCGCCTCGGCATTGGACAATCCACTTGCATCGGCATCGGTGGCGATCCGATCATCGGCACAACTTTCACCGACGCCATCATGCTCTTCAACGCCGATCCCGACACCCATGCCATCATCATGATTGGCGAAATCGGCGGCAGCGCGGAAGAAACCGCCGCAGCTTACATCAAGGCGAACGTTAGGAAACCAGTAGTTGGGTTTATCGCCGGACAAACCGCGCCTCCCGGACGCCGAATGGGTCACGCTGGCGCTATTGTTTCCGGCGGCTCGGGCAAAGCGGAAGACAAAATCGCCGCCATGGAGAGCGCTGGAATTATCGTTTGCCCCTCGCCCGCTCTCCTGGGCGAAAAAATGCAACAGGCTTTAGCAAAGTGATGAAAAAGGGGGACTGACACGGTTTTCGCCTGGCGTGAAATCGCCGATTCCACGTCAACTCAATCTGGCGCAGAGGGCCGTCTGTCCCCTTTTTTCAAAATCCCCATTTTCAACATCTTCATAAGGTAAAGGAAAATTTAGTATGGCTTTGGAACGTACATTCGGGATCATCAAGCCCGACGCGGTAAAGAACGGACACGCCGGTGAGATTCTCACCATGATTGAGAAAGATGGCTTCCGTATCGTCGGCATGAAGATGCGCCGCTTGGCCAAACACGAAGCGGAGGCTTTCTACTCCGTCCACAAAGAGCGCCCCTTTTTCGCTGGCCTCGTCACGTTCATGACAGAAGGCCCAGTCGTAGTCCTCGCCCTGGAACGCGAAAGCGCCATCACCCGCTGGCGTGAACTCATGGGCGCGACCAACCCAGCCAACGCCGCCGAAGGCACCATCCGAAAAAAGTTCGCCGAAAACATCGAGCGCAACTCCGTCCACGGTTCCGACGCCCCCGAAACCGCCGCCCAAGAAATCCCCTTCTTCTTCAGTTCCTCCGAACTACTGTAAACGCTCATCTCCACAGCGAAGGGGTCGGGAAGCCAATCAATGCGAGATGTGGAAGAACTTTCCCAGGGAAGAAATCTGATGGCTGCGGTGGCCGTGGATACTCACGCTATCGTTTGGTACTTGGCCGCAGACCCCAGACTTTCTCCCAAAGCTGATAAGGTCTGAACCGAGCCACTTCGCAAGGTGAGTTTATACACGTCCCATCCGTATGCCTGGTCGAACTCACATACTTGGTTGGTCGTCCCGTTGGTCACTCGTGATGGGAAGATCCGCGCGTCGCACCTTGAAACGATTTGGTAGCCAGTTTTTCCTCCAGCGCCTCACGCGCACCCGCAAACTCGCCCGCCAATCGTTCTACCAATTCCCCCACGCTTGGTACGTCATGCACCACCCCAATCCCCTGCCCGCAACCCCAAATATCCCGCCAAGCCTTTGCCTCCACATTCCCCCCCGACCCGAAATTCATCTTCGACAGATCGCTCTCCGGCAAATTCGCCGGATCAAAACCCGCCTTCTCAATCGACGGCTTCAAATAGTTCCCATGCACTCCGGTGAACAGGTTCGTATAAACAATGTCCTCCGCGCTAGAACTCACAACCGTCCCCTTGTAATCCTCCGAAGCATTCGCCTCCCGCGTCGCTATAAACACGGAACCCATATACGCCAAATCCGCCCCACACGCCAGCGCCGCCAGAATTGCCGCCCCATTCGCAATCGACCCCGCCAGCGCCACCGGCCCCTTGAACCATTCCCGAATTTCCTGCATCAGCGCAAACGGCGACAGCGTCCCAGCGTGTCCACCTCCGCCTGCCGCCACAGGAATCAATCCGTCTGCGCCTTTTTCAATCGCTTTATGCGCGAACCGGTTGTTGATCACGTCATGCAGCGTAATCCCGCCATAGCTGTGCACCGCCTGATTCAACTCTTCGCGCGCGCCTAACGACGTAATGATGATCGGCGCCTTATGCTTCACGCACAGCGCCACATCTTGTTCCAACCGGTTATTCGACTTATGAACAATCTGGTTCACTGCAAACGGCGCCGACGGCCGCCCTGGATTCGCCGCATCCCACGCCGCCAATTCTTCTTTGATCCGGCACAGCCACTCATCCAACATCCCCGCTGGCCGCGCATTCAAAGCTGGAAACGCGCCCACAATCCCAGCCTTGCACTGCGCCAAAACCAAATCCGGCGTCGAAATCACAAACAGCGGCGACCCGATCACCGGCAACCGCAAACGTCCCTGCAAAACTTGGGGCAACATAACCTGTATGTTGTCACGCGCTCATTTGCCCACCACTCGAACCTCGGCCTCGCCCCCTTCTACCTGCCTTGCTCGAAACATGCCCAGCGTATTAAAACTCCAAACCGGCTCGCTTTTCTGGTCCAGCACAATCACCCCACCTTCGCCGCCTTTCAACGACGCAACCTCTTTATGAATCACCAACTGCGCCGCATCCGCAATCGACATCCCCTTGTACTCCACCAGCGCACAAATCTCTTTCGCAACCGCAAGCCTGATGAAATACTCGCCCACACCGGTCGACGACACCGCACAAGATTTATTCGCCGCATAGGTGCCAGCGCCAATCACTGGCGAATCGCCCACTCGCCCCGTTGCTTTACCTTGCATCCCTCCCGTCGAAGTGCCCGCGCTCAAGTTGCCGAGTACGTCCCGCGCCACCACGCCCACCGTTCCGTAATGCCCCCTCCCGCCGCCCACCACAGCGCTCTTCGGTTCTTTGGGCACGCCGGGCGGTCTTGCTGGAATTGGTTTCCCGCTCTGCTTCAGGATCCCCAGCAATTCCTGCCATCTCATCTCGGTAAAGAAGTACGATGCGGGCATCTGTTGCAGTCCATTCTTCACCGCAAACTGATCGGCCCCAGCACCCGCGATCATCACGTAAGGCGACCTTTCCATCACCGCCCGCGCCGCCGAAATCGGATTCTTTGTGCAGCACACTCCGGCTACCGATCCCGCCGCTAAAGTAGACCCGTCCATAATCGACGCGTCCATCTCGTTCTTGCCTTGATCGTTAAAAGCCGACCCACGCCCAGCGCTGAACAACGGATCGTCTTCGAGTACTTTAATAGCCGCTTCTACTGCATCGAGTGATTTTCCGCCGTGACTCAACACTGCTGTCCCTGCCTTCAATGCCTGACTCAGCGACGCTTGGTAAGCTGCCTCAATCGCCCGATCCATATGTTGCCATTCACTCTCGCCTGCCCCGCCATGCACTGCAATCGCCCATTTCGTTTTCGTCGTTTGCCCGCACGCAACTACCGTGCAGAACAGAAGCCCGGTCAATAAATGTCTCATCGCCCCATTATGCAGCCGACGACCATGCTCGCGGTCTGGGTCGCCAATCGTCATCTGAAGAGCGATACTAATCGCTCCGCATTCTCCGCTCGTCGCGTCCTGGATGCACGTCTAACATGAGCTATATAATCTCAGGTCAGGATGCAAACGACGGTTTCCTCGCTTGGCCACTCTGACAATCCTCGACGCGAAATCTTCTTGCTCAGCCTCGATTCCATCACGACTTACCTTTCTGCCGCAGGAAATTAATCCACGGCCATTTGTTGCTTTTTGTGCAATGGATGCTCGGGCCGTAGCACATGAGGAACTGGAAGCATTTGCTTCGATTCTACTGGAACTCGGCTGTGCTTATTTATGTGCGTGGGGACCAGACTGTGAGCGGGTTCACGATGCAATGGACAACTGCGTGGTTGGCGACAGCCCTCCCAAGTCCTACAAGGGCTGCGTCATGACGACTTGCCATCAAGAAGAGACTCTCGAAGAAGCTCTCGAATTTTTTCTTTGTTGTACTGAACCCGATCTAACCTTTGCCCCGGATGGCTGCAAATCAGCCATAGCTATTGCGATAGGATCCACCGATTGGGAGAAGGCGATTCAACAGTATCTTGAATCGCACACTATCCGCAAATCGGCTAAACCGCGCTAACTACCTACGCTACCTTCGCCTCGTACATGTCCAGATCCAAATCGTCCGAAATCGCCTTCTGAGCCTTCTGCGCGAGTCCGCGGAGTTGCACATGCTTCGACCGGTTCAGCTTCCGCTCCACCGTTCTCCGTGCCCGCAACAGCCGAATGCGCACCGCCGTCTCGCTCCAACCATGCTGCAGCGCAATCTCTTGAACCTTGTAGCCCTCAATATAGTGGCCTTCCAGAACGGCTCTATCGTTCGGCTTGCATGCGTTCAATATTCGCTTAACATCAATCGCGGCAACGTTCATTCTCGCCGGCGCTTGCAACTCGGGCAACGTCTGCGTCTGCGGTTCCCGCCGCAAGTAGGTCCGGTGAATGTTCAAGGCAATGCTGTTCGTCCAAGTCAAAACCAGCTTGGGATCGCGCAATTGTTCACGCCGTTCCCAACCTTTGGCCCATGCTGCCTGCGCTGTATCCAACGCCGAATCATACGAAAGTCCGCGAGAAACCAGGAATCGCACCGTTAAGTTGAAACCTTTTTGGTACGCCCGGCCGTATTCTTCATTTGTCATTTATTCCACCGCTCGATCTAGTTTTCGGAACGCCAGTCCCTCGCCGCCAAGAAACAATAACGACAAAAACGGAGTAAGGTTGCGTCTTAGGACTACAATCAATTCAGCAGTTTGGTGGCCAATCTTACAGATTCCGCCAAAACTGCCTAAACCGTTAAGAAAACTGGATTTTCTGGACTGGAATTAAGCGAAAGAGCAGGAATGTTTGCCGATGCTCGGCAAAATTTGCTGGGGACCAGGGCGTTTCGATGCACGCCCTAAAACTGGCTTTGAACACACTACGACCGAGGCTCTATCAGGCGGGACGATACAAAGAGAGGTATTACGCCTTCTCTACTGGCTCCGGCTTGGCGGCGGTTGCCTCGACTTTGTCGTGGTCTCCAGTCACTTCGCGCATACTTTCTTTGAAAGACCTTATGCCCTTACCTAAGCCTGCCCCAAGTTCCGGCAGCTTCTTGCCGCCGAAGAAAATGAAGAGCACTAGTAACACAAGGATTAAATGTTGGGGTTGAAGAAGTTCGCCCATATAAATATCTCCGGTCTTAGCAAAACACAAGTTTTGCTCTCCTTGAGTATATACGAATCTTGGGTAGGGTGGGCCCGCAAATTTCGCTAGAACGCAGCCAGCTTGCGGTTGACATCCTGAAAAGGGTCGGCTATAGTTCCTAAAGTACTGAACTATCAACTAGTTGAAGTCCCACGCCCGGTCTTTCCATGAGAAACTTTCAAACATATGTGCCAGGCGAGTGGCTCGCTATAGGTGGCTGAATGATGCCCGAGGATAATGACTCCAGTACGAACCAATCCGCATCCACTCAAAACATTAGTACGAATCAGGCAATGACTGGCCCTACTGAAAATGTTGTTGACGCACCCGCGAACGTCGACAGCGCCGACTACCAAGCGTTCCTCGACGATTACAGCAGTCAGTTTGCGCCTGGCGAAGGCGAGGTTCTCTTCGGCCATGTGCTCAGCGTTTCCGATAAAGAGGTTATAGTCGATATCGGCCGCAAAACCGAAGGCTTAGTGCCTGCGTCGCAATTCCAAATGCTAGACGGCAAGCCTGCCGTGCGCCCTGGCGAAACCATTGAGGTCATGATTGACCGCAGCGGCAATCAGATCGAAGGCTACATACTTCTTTCCTATGAGCGCCCACACCGCCTTCATACTTGGGAGAAACTCGAAAAAGCCGTAGCCGAAGGCACTCCCGTCACTGGCACCGTCACGAACAAAATCAAAGGTGGTCTAACAGTCGATATAGGTGTAGTCGCATTCCTGCCCAGTTCGCAAGTTGAAGTGCGTCCAGTCCACAACCTCGATGGATACCTCGGCCGCGAAATTGAAGTGAAGGTTCTCAAGCTCAACAAGCGCCGTGGCAATGCCGTGGTTTCCCGCCGCGCGCTTCTTGAAAAAGCCGCCGAATCCCGGAAAGCCGAAGCTCTGTCTCACATTGCCGAAGGCGAAATCGTCACTGGCACCATCAAGAACTTGACAGACTATGGTGCATTTGTTGACTTAGGTGGCATTGACGGTCTGCTGCACGTCAGTGATCTCAGCTACGGCAACGTCACCCACCCGTCTTCTGTTGTCCATGTGGGCGACGAGATCACCGTAAAAGTCCTGAAATTCGATCGCGAGAAAGAGCGCATCTCTCTCGGCCTGAAGCAGCTTCGCCCCGATCCCTGGCTCGACATCGACACCCGATACCCGCCGCAAAGCCGCGTCTTAGGCCGTGTCGTGAGCGTGACGGACTACGGCGCATTTGTTGAACTCGAACCCGGCGTCGAAGGCCTCATCCATATTTCAGAGATGACTTGGAGCCGCCGCATGAAGCACCCGGCCAAAGTTGTCAAGGCTGGCGACCAGGTCGAAGCCGTCGTTCTAGAAATCAAACCCAAAGATCGCCGCATCTCGCTTGGCATCAAGCAACTCGAGGCCGATCCCTGGACCACCGTGGCCGACCGCTACAGCATTGGCTCTGTCGTAGAAGGCCGTGTCCGCAAGCTGGCTGACTTCGGCGCTTTTGTTGAAATCGAAGAAGGCATCGACGGTCTAGTGCATGTCTCCGATCTCTCCTGGACCGCTCACGTGAAGCATCCTTCTGAATTGCTCAAGAAAGGGCAAGTAGTGCAAGCCGCCATATTGAACATCGACGCCGCCAATCGCCGCCTCTCTCTCGGCATTAAACAGTTGCAACCCGACGCCTGGGAAACTTTCTTCCGCACCCACCAAGTTGGCGATAGCGTCAAAGGCAAGGTTTGCCGCGCTGCACCCTTTGGAGTTTTTGTCGAACTGCTTCCCGGTGTGGAAGGCCTTTGCCATCGCAGCGAGATTTCCGAAGAGGCGGGCAAGCGCCGCAATCTGAAGCAGGCTGCCTCGGCTGAGGAACCTGCGCTTCCCATCGGCCAGGAATTCGACTTCAAAATCATCAAATTGAATGAGGCGCAAAAGCGCATTGGCTTAAGTTTGCGAGCCATCTCCGACGATGACGAAAAAAACCGTCTGCAAGACTATAAGCGTCAGGCAGCGGCGGCCACTTCTACCGTCGGCGACGTTCTGAAGCAACACCAATCGGAAGACAAGAAAGATTAAGCAGGAACGCTAGTACAGATGAAGAGCAAAAGTATATGACCAAGGCTGAGCTCATTGAAGAAGTATCGAAGGTTGTTGAGATGACCCGCAAGGATTCTGAAACCATTGTGGAAACCATCTTCGACAGCATCGTGAACAGCCTCCACAAAGGGGACAAGATTGAAATCCGCGGATTTGGCAGCTTCCGTACGCGCCAAAGGCAGCCGCGCGTCGGCCGCAATCCGAAAACTGGATCGCGCGTCGACGTTCCGTCTAAGCGCATCCCTTTCTTCAAGCCAAGTAAGGAGCTTCGCGATTTAGTCAACGGCACTCCCGAAAAGGCCGAAGAAGCCGCCCATGCTCCAATCGTGGATCATGGCTCCTCCCACGGCTAGAGAAAAAGAGGGGACACCCCGGGCTTTCACACACTCTCACGTTGACCCAAACTACAGGCGAGTCCCCTCTTTTCCGTCCCCCCGAAACCTCCCATGGATCACCTGTTCACTCCCTGGCGTTCCACCTATATGAAAAAAACAGGCGGCCATAGCGGTTGTATCTTCTGCCAAGCCGCCGCTTCTCAAAACGACCAAGAAACGCTCGTTGTTCATCGGGCCGCTCTAAATTTCGTCATTCTGAACCGTTACCCCTACACCAGCGGGCATTTGATGGTCGCGCCCTACCAACACGTTTCGCGCCTGCAACAGGTCGATACCGTTACCGTCGAAGAAATGATGCGGCTCGCTCGTTCTTCCGAACGCATCATCGAAGAAAATTATCAACCCCAAGGCTTAAACATTGGAATGAACTTGGGCGAAGCCGCCGGCGCCGGCATTGAACAACATATTCACCTTCACGTGCTGCCCCGCTGGATGGGCGACGCCAACTTCATGACCAGCGTAAGCAATACTCGCATTATTCCCGAAGATCTTTCCGTGACTTTCGAGAAAATCGCCAGCGCTTTCAGTAAGTTGTAAGACGCGAATTCCCTTGATTGGCATACGTGATATGTATTACCCTTCGATGAGTAGTATTTATTCACCTATGCTCAAGAATCTACTTCCAATCCTCGGAGCGCTCGCCGTTACTTCGGCTTCACTCTCGGCTCAAACAGCTTATAACACTGCCGGGCCTGTCATCGTCCCCGCATCCAACTCAACCAAGTCTACCGATCCCGCTAGACCCAGAATGCACACCAATCTGCGCTACTCCATTCTGCAGACCAACGGAGCGACGCCCCAGGGCAGCGGTGCGCCGCCATTTCCCGGCTACCTGTTCGAAACGCCCGCCTCTATTGCCTGCGTTTACGGCCTGGTTCCGCATCCCAGAGCCGGTTGCAATCCGAACATCGTCACAAAGA
>Ga0182012_10005349_pt1 | contig 13287 bp, 9 predicted proteins | sample 612S2SmetaG_FD_120486 | JGI IMG/M metagenome (GOLD analysis project Ga0182012, IMG submission 120486) | Permafrost microbial communities from Stordalen Mire, Sweden - 612S2S metaG | ecosystem: Environmental > Terrestrial > Soil > Wetlands > Permafrost | place: Sweden: Stordalen | collected...
GCGTCCAGCAAAGCCGTTTGCGCCGCCTGCGCGTTGGCCACCGAGGCCGCTTCCTGCACCCGCCGGTCGGCGATGCGGTCGGCCGCGGTGACGGCCCGTTCATAGGCGATCGGCAACGGCAGCGGGCCGGCAAACGCCTGTTCCGCGGCCGGCTCTGGGGGTTCGGTGGTAAAGGCGCGCTGGAAGATCAGGCGCCAGCCGGTATCCCGCCGTTCCCGAGAATGCGCCAGGCTGGCTTCGTCGGGCAAAGGCCCGCCAGCGGTCAGGGCCGTGAGCCGGTCCTGCGCCTCGTTCCGCGCCTGGCGGGCGGTATGCCGCAGGTCCAACTGCCTGGCCACCTCGGTGCGCGTGGCCGCCAGATCATCGAACATTCGTTCGTAGGCCTCCGGCAGGTATGGCGCCAGTGCGACCAGCGCCTCCAGACCCGCCGCCCAACCAGGCACGCGGGCCAGTGCCGCACCCAGAGCCTCGGTTGCGGCAACCAGAGCGGCTTCGGATTCGCGCTTGCGAAAGGCCGGATTCCCGTCCGATCGGATTTCCTTGACCAGCGCGTCCAGACCGGACAGCCCGCCGGCGGCGGACAGGGCCGCGCGTTGCGCCAGGGCCGCGTCACGTTCCCGTTCCCGATCAGCCACCTGGGCGGGGGCACGCCGCACCGCCTCCAGACGCGCCGCGTAGTTGGCGTGCAGGCGGCGGGCGCGCCGGGTGGCAGTGCTGGGCGGGATCGCCGCGGCGGCCTGGTCCACTGGCAGGGCGCTGCCGAGGTCACGCAACAGAGCCGCCACGTCGGCCCGGCGCGCCTCCGCCTGCGCGGTGACGTTGGGCCGGTCGGCGGCGGCTTTGCGCGCGGCGCCGGCGCCATCGACCAGGCGGTCGATCTCCTCCGCCTCGGCCAGCACGGCGGCATCGACGGCGATCTGCTGTTGCTGGTCCGCCAGGCGGGCCGCCGTGGCGCGGTCCTGCTGCAGCCGATGGTCCGCCAGCACGATGGCCGACCGGGTCTCGGCCAGGCGCGCGGCCAGCCCCGGGTCCAGCACCGGCGCATCCAGGTGCGCCGCCAGCCACACGGCCGCGGCATCGTGCTCTGCCAGCCAGGGGATGACGCGGCGGATCCGCTCCAGACGCGCGATCTCGGCCGAGGCGGTGTCGGCGATCCGGTTCTGGTCGGTCTGGCGCTGGATCGCCGCGTCGAGCGCCTGCTGCTGCTTCTGCCATTGGTCGGGCCGCAGCAGGCTCGCGCTCACCGAACGGCGCGCGGCGGTGAAGCGGTCGAGCGCCGCGTAGAACGGGCGGGAGGCCGACCGCCGGGTCGGGGCCAGCGAATCGCGCGCCTCCTCCAGCGCCTTGCGCAGGCGGCGCGCGTGGTGAAAGCCCCCTGCCCCGGATTCCAGCGCGTCGGCCAAAGCGCCGTTGGAGGCGAACAGCTCGTCCTGGCCCTCGCGCAACCGTTCGGTGTCCAGCGCGAACAGCCGTTCGAGCAAGGTCCGGTCGGTGCGGCCCAGCAGGCGGGTGATCGTCGCGGGATCGAGCGTGGTGCCCTCGGCGTCGACCAGCGTGTTGCCCTGGCCCTTGCGGCGGCCGAAGGTGAAGGGGGAGCCGTCGGGACCGACCGCCTCGGCGGCGATGCGCATGCCCGGGTAGCCATAGCGGAAGCCCATCGGGGTCTGGCCGCCGATGCCGAACAGCAGGTCGCAGAAGGCTGCCCGCAGCACCGATTTGCCCGCGCCGTTCGGGGCCAGCAGCAGGTTCAGCGCGCCCGGCCTTGGGTCGAACGTGATCCGCTGCGATTCGAAGTTGCCGTAGCGGGTGAGCGACAGCGCGGTCAGGCGCATCCTCTACGCCTCCTCCAGCCGGGCCCGCAGCAAGGCGCGCGCGCGTTCCACCAGCCGGTCGGGCAATTCGTCGCGGGCGGCGGCGACCGCGGGGTGGTCTTCGCCGAGGGCCTCCCGCAGCGCATTGGCCTTGTCGAGCAGGTCGCGGCTGTAGCGGGCGGCGGCGGCCCGCAGGTCGGCGGTGGTGATGCGGTCGAGTTCGGGTGACAGGCGACCGGGCGGCAGGTCGCTGGTCCGCGGCTGCGTCACCGAGACGGCGACGCTTTCGATCCACAGCTCGTCGATGCCCGCCAGTCCGGCCGCCTCCGCCTTGATCTTTTCCCGCGTCGCACCGGTGTCGCGGTTCAGCGCGGTGTGCGCCGGCGTCGCACCGGTCAGCAGGATGCGGGCGGCCAGCAGGCGGCCCTCGGCTTGCGCGAGCGCGTCGGACAGGTGGGAGCGGGCCAGGGCGAAGGCGGTGTCCTCGTCGCTGACGCCGTCCAGCGGGACGGCGACCTGCGCCCAGCGGACGGTGTCGAAGGTGATGGGTTCGACTGTGGTGATCCTGTGGTCCTGGACGGTGACCAGGGTGGCGCCCTTCGCGCCGGTTTCGCGCGCATGCCGCCCCTGGGTGTTGCCGGGAAAGACGATCCAGGGGTTTTCCCACAGCACCTCCCGCGTGTGCACGTGGCCAAGCGCCCAGTAGGCGTAGCCGTGATCGCGCAGTTGCTGGACGGTGCAGGGCGCGTACGACGCGTGGCCCTCGCGGCCGTCCACCGAGGTGTGCAGCAGGCCGATATCGAGCATCCCCGGATCGGCGGCCGGGTACCCGGCGGCGAGGTTGTCGGTGACCTCGCGGGCGCGAAAACTCTGGCCGTGGATGCGGACACCGAGCTCCGGCAGGGTGATCGTTTCCGGGCGGGTGGCGTTCAGCAGGCGGGCGGGCTTCGGCAGGTCGAGGCGGCGGGTGATCACGCTCTCCGCGTCGTGGTTGCCGCGGATGGCGATGAAGGGAATGGGCGGGGTGGCGCGCGCCAGCCGTCCGAGCTGGGCGATCAGGAACTGGCCGGTGCGCCAGTCCTGCCATTCCCCGTCATACAGGTCGCCAGCCGCGAGGACGAACGCGACATTTTGCGCGATGGCGTAGTCGATCAGCGCGATAAAGGCGTCGCGCGTCGCGGCCCGGATGCGGGCGGCGGGCGCATCCGGGTCCGCCTCCAGGCCGCGCAGCGGGCTGTCGATGTGCAGGTCCGCGCAATGGAGGAATCGGAAGGAGGCCATGGCGGCAGTGAAGCGTTCGGGGGCCGGGGTGGCAAGCGGGGGTCGTGCTGGGACCTTATGTCCGGTTGGCCCCCACGGCCTGGTCGAATTCCGCGTCGGTGATCCCCAGACTGGCGGCGGCCGTCCTGATGTCGCGCCACGTAGTGTCGTCCACCTCGATCCCCTGCTCCGACCGCCGAGCGGTCGAACGGCGTTCGGGATCGCCGGGCAGCAGGATTTCGTCGAAACCGGGGGCTGGGCGGGCCGATTTGATGTGCGCCTTCGTCCCCTCGATCCGAGCGGCGGTCTCGGCCGGATCGGCGAGCTTGGACAGGTCGATGACGATCGCCAGCATGGAATTCAGGATGCCGCCCTTGGTTGGCTCGAAAGCGCCCTGCCCGCCCGCGACGGCGGCGGCCATGATCTCGCACATGATCGCGAGGCCGGAGCCTTTGTGCGTGCCGAAGGTGCGCAGCGCGCCGACCTTGTCGCGGATGAAGCCGGTGGGGTCGTTGGTGGGTGCGCCGTCCGGGTCGATCAGGCAGTTGTCGGGCACCGGCACGCCCTTGTTGTAGGCGACGCGCGCCTTGCCAGCGGCGATCGTCGTCGTCGCCATGTCGAGCATGATGGACGGGCCGTCCACCCCCGGCACCGCGGTGCAGAAGGGGTTGGTGCCCAGCCGCGCCTCGGCGCTGGCATAGGTGGCGGCGATGTCGTGATGGTCGGCGACATTGACGAAAGCGGTGAAGGCGCAGCCGGATTTAGTTGCTAATTCCGCATAAGTGCCAATGCGGCCGATATGCGACGAGTTACGCAACGCCAGCACGCAGGCACCAAGCTCCTGCGCACGCAAGATGGCGCGGCGGACGGCATCGGCGGCCATGCGCTGGCCATAGCCGCGGCGGGCGTCGATGACCAGCAGCGCGCCGGCATCCAGGACCGTCGCCGCCGCCTGGTTCGGCACCAGCAGCCCGTCATGCAGCAGCCGCACATAGGCGGGCAGCATCCCGACGCCGTGGCTGTCATGCCCGGCGAGGTTGGCTCTGACCAGATGGTCGGCGACTTCGGTGGCCTCCCCGTCCGCGCTGCCCATGCGGCGCGCGATCAGGTGGGTGACGGCATAGAGCGATTGGGGCTGAAAGGTCGGCATGGGAGGGGGATTAGCACGGATCGCGGCGGGGGGAAGAGGCTGGGGCCGGCGTCGCCACCTTCGGTTCTGCGTCAGCGACCGGTTTGCAACCCCTTCCGGGTCCCGCGCCGGCCCGTTAAGCTCCCCGCAACCAACCAGGAAACCGTCCATGAGCGACACCGCCCGCGCCTACCCCCATCCGCATGTCAACGACGCCTGGCTCGGCCGCCTGCGCGAGGACATCCTGGAACCCGACCTCCCCATCATCGACGCCCACCATCATCTGTGGGAACGCGCCTCCGGCCGCTATCTGCTGGACGAACTGCGTGCCGATCTCGGCTCTGGCCACAACCTGCGCGCCACCGTGTTCATCCAGTGCGGCTACGGCTTCCGCCCCGACGGCCCGCCGGAGCTGCGCCCAGTGGGCGAAACCGAGACCGTCGCCCGCATCGCCGATCAGGCCGCCGCCGCCGGCCTGCCGGGTGTCTGCGCCGGCATCGTCGGCTACACCGATTTCCGCCTGGGCGAGCGGGTCGATGCCGTACTGGAAGCCCATATCCAGGCCGGCGGCGGACGCTTCAAGGGGATCCGCCAGAGCGCGGGCTGGGACCCGGCTATCCTGACCCAGACCTCGGCCCCCGCCCCGGCCGGGCTGCTGGCGGACACAGCGTTCCGAGCGGGGTTGGCGCGGCTGGGACGCTTCGGCCTGTCGTACGAAAGCTCGTTGTATCACCCGCAACTGCCCGAACTGGCCGACCTGGCTCGGGCGTTTCCCGACCTGCCGATCCTCGCCAACCATTGCGGCGGCCCGATCCGGATCGGACCGCACGCGACGCACCCCGCCGCAACCTTCGCCGCCTGGCGGCAAGGCCTGCGCGACCTCGCCCGCTGCCCGAACGTGGTGCTGAAACTCGGCGGGCAGGCGATGACGATCCGCGGGGTGAATTTTCAGGATGCCCCGCTGCCGCCGTCCTCGGGCGAGCTGGCCGCGGCGTGGCGGCCGCACATGGAAACCTGCATCGAAACCTTCGGCCCCGACCGGTGCCTGTTTGAAAGCAACTTCCCGGTGGACAAGGGCATGTGCAGCTATCCGGTGATCTGGAACGCCTTCAAACGCATCGCCGCCGCCTGTTCCCCCGACGAGAAGGCCGCCCTGTTCCACAACACCGCCGCTCGGTTTTACCGCATCGGCCTCTGACAAAGTCCTAACGCGCGAAGAACATTTCTGTCAACAAATAATCGAACCCCAGGATCAGGATCGACGCGCTGACCACCGCCGCGGTGGTCGCAGCCCCCACGCCCTGCGCCCCGCCGCGGCTGTTGTAGCCCTGGTAGCAGCCCATCAACGCGATCAGGAATCCGAACACCGCCGCCTTCACCAGGCCCGAGACCACATCCTGGGTCTGCACGAAATTCACCGTATTGGTCAGATAATCCGACACGTTGAACCCCAGCTTCAACGTCGAGACGATGAACCCGCCCAGCACCCCCAGCAGATCGGCGATCACCACCAGCAGCGGCAGCGCGACGATCCCCGCCAGCAGCCGCGGCGCCACCAGATACTTCATCGGATTGGTGGACAAGGTCGTCAGCGCGTCGATCTGGTCGGTGACCCGCATCGTCCCCAACTCCGCCGCCATCGCCGCACCGATCCGCCCGGCAACCATCAGCCCGGCCAGCACCGGCCCCAGTTCCCGCGTCACCGACAGCACCACCAGGGAGGCGACCGCGCTCTGGGCCGAGAAGCGGGAAAAGCCGGTGTAGGATTGCAGCGCCAGCACCATGCCGGTGAACACCGCGGTCAGCGCGACGACCGGCAGGCTGAAATAGGTGAACTCCACCAGCGACTGGCGGAACAGCCGCACATAAAAGGGCGGGCGGACGATATGCGACAGGCCAATCCCAGCGAAGATCGCCAGCGACCCCGCCTGCTGGCACAGCCCGAGGACCGCGCGCCCGACGGCGGCCAGAACGTCCAGGATCGCGTTCACGCCGGCCGATAAACCCGGTGGATGCGGTGCCCCAGCGAGGTCAGCACCTCATAGCCGTTCGTGCCGGACTGTGCGGCCACATCGTCCGGGGACTGATGCGGGCCCAGCAGCTCCAGTTCGGCCCCGCGGCGAAGGCCGGGGCAGCCGGTGACGTCGAAGGTGGTCAGGTCCATGGAGACACGCCCTACCAGCGCGACCGGGGTGCCGTCAAAGTGTGCCACACCGCGGTTCGACAGCGCGCGATGCCAGCCGTCGGCGTAACCGATCCCCACCGTCGCGATCCGGGTCGGCCGGGTGGCGCGCCAGGTGGCGTTGTAGCCAACCGTCGCACCGGCTTCGATCTCACGCACCGCCAGCACCCGCGCGGTCAGCCGCACCACCGGGCGCATCGGATTGGGCCACTCCGGAGTCGGGTTGATGCCATACAGCGCCGCCCCCGGACGCGCGAGGTCGGACGCCCAGGGCGCACCCAGGAAGATGCCGGCGGAATTGGCAATGCTGCGCGGCGCCGGCGGCAGGCCGGCACAGGCGGTGTCGAAGCGGTCCCGCTGGGTGTGGTTCAACGGATCGCCGGCGATTTCCGAGGCGACCAGATGCGTCATGATATAGCGCAGCTCGATGCCGTCGAGGCGCGCAGGGTCTTGTTGCAGCCGCGCCAGGTCCTGCGGGTCCAGTCCCAGCCGGGACATGCCGGTGTCGATGTGCAGCAGCGCGGGCAACCGCCGGCCGGCGGTTCGGGCAGCAACCGACCAGGCGTCGATCTCTGCCAGGGACCCAAGCACGGGGGTGGCATCGGCGGCAACCGCCTCGGCTTCGGTGCCGGGAAGCATCCCGTTCAGGACCGCGACCATGGAACCGGGAACCAGGGACCGGATGGCGAGCGCCTCGGCCAGCAGGGCGACAAAAAAGTGGCGGCAACCGGCCGTGTGCAGTGCGGTGGCGATGGGTGCCGCACCCAGGCCGTAGCCGTCGGCCTTGAGCACGGCGGCCACCGGGCCAGCCGGGTGGCGGGCACGCAGTTGGTGCCAGTTCGCGACGATCGCACCGGGATCGACCTCCAGGGTCGCGGCAGCCGCGGCCATCATGGCCCGAGCGGTCGGGGTTGCGCCGGATTCGGGTGTCGCAGAGCGCTTGAACACATGCCGCGCTCCTAGCGTATCGACCGAACGGCGCCAACCGAAACCCGCCGGGAACAGGCCCTATGGCGCCGCACACCAGCCCCAGGAATGCACGCAATTGGTGTTCTGCTGGCCACAGCTTTCCAGCGCCGCGCTGTTCGCCAGGCCGGGATTCGTCCGCACCGCCCATCCCCAGCCGTCACGGTCGCGGGCCAGGGCGAAGCAGGAATTGGTGAAAGTCGTGACAAACGTGCAGGTCGTGGATGACGGGTCTGCAAGGCAGGTGGAATTTGCCTGCGTCTTCGCTTCCTCCTCGCTGGCCTGACTGATCGAACGGTAGAATTTGTCGTTGTTGTCGCGGTAAACCGCCGCGTAACGGGTATTCCGCCGCCGTTCTGCCTCGGCGAACGCGGCCCGCTGCTGCTCTGCCGCCAACGCCTCCGCTCGGGCGCGCGCCTTGGCACGCTCCCGCTCCTCCTGCGCGGACAGCGCGGGCCGGGCATCGTTGGTCAGGTCACGCTTCGTATCGGCATCCAGATAGCCGGTTTGTGTCCGCCCCCGGTCGCCCTGGTAGGCGCGGATGGCGCGTCGGGTCATGTCCCCCGGGTTGCCGTCCGCGGATCCGGCGGGATGGGCCAACACCGCCAGCGATCGTTGGATCAGCACCCAGTCGGCACGCGTGAGCGCCAGCGCCGTCTCGGTTTCCTCCGGCTTGGGCGGTGGGGCCGACAACTTGGCATCCGCAACCGGCGGCGGCGTCACGGGTTGGGCCGCGAGGCGGGCGATCGCCAGGCGACTGAAGGCGCCGTCCGGGTAGGTTTGCAGATAGGCGATCAGCTCGTCCGGATTGCTGCCGGATACCGACCGCCAGAACAGCAACTCGGCGTCGGTCGCCGCGGTATGCGGCGCGGATTGCGGCAGGGCGGCGAAGGCGTCGAGGGCGGGTTGCAACACTGTCTGTGCCAGCGCGGTCGTCGTGCCCGCGGCGCACCCACCCGGCGGGCCGGTGACCACCCGGACTTGCGCGGTGGTGTCATCGCGTGCCGGCACCGCGACAAAGCTGACAAGCGTGCCGGGCAGCAACGCGCAAGCCCCGCTGCCTTGCGACGCGTCGGACGGGCCGATCAGGAAGCGCCGCCCGGCGGCGATGGCGCGCGCGATGATCTCGGCTTGGTCCGGCGCGCCGGTGTCCCGGCCCGCACGCATCCGGGCGAGGGCGACGAACTGGCCGTCCGGAAACGTTGCCAGGTAGGCTCTGTAATCGCCAGCGGTTTTGCCGTCGCTGATCGCCTGCCAGAATTGCAGGTCCGTCTCGCCCGTCGTGGCGGCTCGGGCCAGCACCGCGCTCAAGGCAAAGACCAGCCCGAAGACGAGCACGCCCCTCATGGCGTCGCCAGAGCGATCTGGTCGTGCACGCGCTGCATGTTGTTCTCCAGTCGCAGGCTGAACTGGTTCAACATGGTCTGCAGGTCCGGCAGGGCGATCGCCACTTGCGTGCCGGCCTTGCAGTCCAGCGACTGGCTGGTCACCACCGTCATCGTCGCCGAGGCATCGCCATCCGCCGGCGGCTGTGCCAGGCGCAGCAGATCGCCGCCGCCCAGCGCGCATTCCTCGCCGGTGGCCAGCGAGGTGGTGTCGATGCCGCCGGATACCTGAAACAGGTAACTGGTGGCATGATCGCCGGCGAGCAGCGCGGCGAGCGATAACGGTTTCTGCTGCTGGTGAAGATCGATCTCGTCACGGACCTGCTGGCGCATCTGGTCGCGCACCGGTTGGGAGATCGCAACCGGCGGCGGCCGGGGCTTCGGGGGCGTGGCCGCCGGCGCCGCGACCGGCACGGCTTGCGCGCGCAACTGGGCTTGCAACGAATCGTTCTCGGCCGCTTCCCGCGCCACCTGCTGCTGCAACGCCGCGACCTGCTGGCTCAGCGCGTCGAGCTCGGCCGCGGACGCGGACGGCGATGCGAGCGGGGGCGCGCTGTCGTCGAAATTGCCCGCCAGGGTCGCAACCGTTTCGGTATCCGGCGGGGGCAGCAGTGCCGGCGGATCGTCCGCCAGGCCATCGGCGAAACCGGACGCGATCTGCCAGTCGCTCAGCAGGGTGACCGCGTCGGTATAGGCCGTGATGGCCTGCGCGAAGGCCACACCGGGCGGCGGGCAATACGGGCAGCCGGCGGTGACGACCAGAGGCGTGCCGAAGGGCACCAGCAGCGGTTGGTAGAAGCCGGGTGCAAAGACCGCCGGATAGTAGGGAAACAGCAGGACCGGCCCCACCCACACCACGCCATAGACGGTGTGAACCGGCCGCGTGACCGGCCGCGTCGCGCCTGCGTAGGTCGTGCGCACCAGGACCCGCTGGTCGCGGCCGGCAATCTGTGCGGAGGCAAACTGATCATGGTACAACGGCCGCCCGGCCGGCGAGTACGCATTGCGGCGGCCGTCGGCGAACGCCGTCACGGTCGGTTGCCGCGGGGCGGAGCGGGTCACGAAGTTGGGGCCGACGACGATGCGATTGCCATTCAGATAGGTCCGGGTGCGCACGCCGGTGCCGGGCTCAGTGTGTTCGGCAAACGCGGTCAGGCGGGCCGGGGCGTTTGGTACCGGTTGCACGACGGCGACGACCCGGGACCCATTGTTGCCGGGATGCTCCATCGTGTAGCCCTGCCCGTCCCGGTGCGGGGCGACCGTCGTGCCGCCGGTCAGTTGCACCGGGCGTGCGGGGGTCGGTGTCACCGCTTGGGTGGGATGAATTGGAGCCACCGGGCGGTCCGCGGCGGTCGCGGTCGCGATGTGTGGCTGGCTGGCGGGTTGCGCGGGCTGCACCGGGTGCGGCCGCTGCGCTTCCGGTTGCTGGATTTGCCGCTGGCGTTCCGCCTGCTGTTGCTGTTGCTGCTGTTGCTGGATTTGACGCTGACGTTCGGCCTGCTGTTGCTGTTGCTGTTGCTGTTGCTGGATTTGCCGCTGACGCTCCGCCTGCTGCTGCTGCTGCTGTTGCTGGATTTGACGCTGGCGTTCGGCCTGCTGCTGCATCTGCAATTGCCGCTGGCGTTCCGCTTCCTGCTGTTGCTGCTGCATTTGCATCTGGCGCTGACGCTCGGCCTGTTCCTGCTGCATTTGCATCTGCATTTGCTGCTGGCGCTGCATTTCCATCTGTTGCTGGCGCTGCAATTGCATCTGCTGCTGTTGTTCGTTCTGCATGCAGGTCGCGTAGAATGCCCCGGGTGCGCAATAGGCGGCTGCCTGGGGTACGGGCAGCGCCAGGGTCGCCACCATGACCGCAACAATAAGGCAGACGGGCTTCAGCCCGAGCAGCTTCATGGTCACCTGCGAGTCTTCCTCTTCCCCGAATGCGCCGCCAGTTCCGGCAATGCGTAGCAGCCTTATAACCGGTTCACCGTCATTCGCAACGGCTTTTTCACCGCACGCGGCAGGAAAACCGCATCCATGCCACGACCCGGCGGCTCGGTTATCCCGGATCAAACATATAAGTAATGATATTCCGTTTCTTTACTGTCGGACAGCCGGCTTCGCCGGGGCCGCGTTGTCTTGCCCCGGCACCGACAGATAAGGTCAGTGTCTGGTTTCAACCCTCCGAAACCGCGGGACCAAAGCCATGTCCGACACCGCACCCGCCGTCACCCCCGAACGTATCCTGCAATTCGCCTGGGGATTCGCCCCGCCGCTGGCGATCGAGGCCGCCGTCCGCCACCGGGTCTTCGACGTTCTGGCCAAGCAGGCTTTGACCCTCGATGGGTTGGTCGAGGCAACCGGCGCCTCCCGCCGCGGCCTGGCCGCGCTGGCCAATGCCCTGGTCGGGTTCGGGCTGCTGGCGCGCGACACCGCCGAGCGGTTCACCTTGACCCCGGAAAGCGCGGGCTTCCTGGTCAGCGACCGCCCCGGCTTCATTGGCGGCATGTTCCGCCACATCAGCACGCATTTGCTGCCGAACTGGCTGCAATTGTCCGACGTCGTGGCCAGCGGCAATCCGGCCGGCACGGTCAATTCCGCCACCGAGGGCGCCGCGTTCTTCGCGGATTTCGTCGAGGCGATCTTCCCCCTGAGCGAGCCGGCGGCGCGCGCGCTGGCCACGGCGCTGGGGCTTGCAGTCGCCAAAAAGCCGGTCTCGGTACTGGACCTGGGCGCCGGCGCGGGCGTGTGGGGCATCGCCCTGGCGCAGGCATCACCACACGTGACCGTGCGCGCGGTGGACTGGCCGGAGGTGCTGCCGGTGACGCGCCGGGTGGCCGAACGGCATGGGGTCGCCGACCGCTTCACCCTGGTGGCGGGCGATCTGCTGGATGCGGATTTCGGCACCGGCCACCAGATTGCGACGATCGGGCACATCCTGCACAGCGAGGGCATCGATCGTGCCAAGGCCCTGCTCCGCCGCACCCGAACGGCGCTCTGCTCCGGCGGCACCGTCGCGATCGCCGAGTTCCTGGTGAACGCCGACCGGCGCGGGCCGGTGAACGGGTTGGTCTTCGCGCTGAACATGCTGGTCAACACGGATGCCGGGGGAACCTACAGCTTCGAGGAGATCGCCGGCTGGTTGACCGAGGCGGGGTTCACCAATCCAAGGCAACTGGCAGCACCGGGGCCGTCACCGTTGATTCTGGCGACGCGGGAATAGCTACGCCCGCCGCGGCGGCGCTTCCAGCCCCACCCCGCGCAAATGGCTGAACAGGTCAGCCAGCTTCGCACGATCCGCCTCCGGCAGCGGCGGCTTCAGGATTGACTCCACATTGCTGCGCAAATGCCCCGCGTCACCGGTGCCGAACAACACCACATCCACCCCCGGCTCATGGCGGACGTAACGATAGGCCGCGTCGGTCAGGCTGCTCGCGCCCCCCTCATGGACCAGGAAATCCAGCGGATGTTCGGATTCGGCGAGCCAGGCCGGCACCAGCCCATCCGCCGCCAAGTCCTTCATCGTCTCCGCCAGTTGTGCCGGACGGGCAAAAATGCTGCGCACCGCGAACATCATCAAGGTGCCGATCCGGTTTGCCCGGGTCAGCGGAAACACCTGCTGGCGCGCCACCTGGTCCATCAGATGGAACGCCACCATCGCGGTATCCCAGGCCGAATCGCGCATCGCCTGGTTCAGCATCAATTGTTCGGGGTCGTTCGGGGCGGTTTCCGTAACGCCCAGAAAACGGAATTTCCCCTTCGCCTTCTGTCGCAACAAAGCCGGCGCGATTTCATTGCGTACATGTTCGTACGCGGCCGGGGGCACCGCATGCAGTTGGAACACGTCCACGTACTCCACGCCCAAGCGCTTCAGCGACCCGTCAAGGCTCTCCAGGATTTTTCCGACATCGAACTGCTTGTCCCCCGCCGGCTTCGAGGCCTTGGTGCAAACCACCACACTGTCGCGGTCCACGCCCCGCAACGCCTTGCCGACCACGTCTTCCGTGCCGTAAACCGCCGCCGTGTCGATCAGGTTCACCCCAACATCCAGCGCGGCTCTGATGATGCCGACGGCATGGTCCTCCGACTTGCCGGTGCCCAGCCCGAGCTTGCTGAAGCCGCCGGTGCCCAGCCCGGCGACGCTGACCTTCAGCCCGGTCCGTCCGAGTGTGGTGTATTGCATGACTCATCCCCTGTGCGTCGTTTGCGGCACCCTACACGAGGCGTTCGGATGACGCGACCCTTCGACCTGCAAGGCCATCGCGGCGCGCGCGGCCTGTTCCCGGAAAACAGCGTCGAGGCTTTTCTGGCGACCCGATCTCTCGGCGTGCGGGCCTTCGAACTGGATGTCGGCATGACCGCGGACGGGGTGGTGGTGGTCAGCCACGATCTCGCGCTGAACCCCGACATCACGCGCGGGCCGGACGGCACGTGGCTGCCCGGGCCGGGACCGCTGCTCCGGTCGCTGACCTTCGCTGAGTTGTCGCGCTACGACGTGGGGCGCATCCGCCCCTGGACCGTCTATTCAGGCCTGTACCGCAAACAGCAGCCGCACGATGGCGCGCGCATTCC
>Ga0182012_10005351_pt1 | contig 13283 bp, 12 predicted proteins | sample 612S2SmetaG_FD_120486 | JGI IMG/M metagenome (GOLD analysis project Ga0182012, IMG submission 120486) | Permafrost microbial communities from Stordalen Mire, Sweden - 612S2S metaG | ecosystem: Environmental > Terrestrial > Soil > Wetlands > Permafrost | place: Sweden: Stordalen | collected...
AGGGCCGCGGACGGCCGACGCCGGATTAGACAGCACCACCTGGCCGGTGATCAACCAGTCGAACAGCATCCGGATCGCTGCGAGTTGCTGCTTCACCGTCGGCGCCGAATGCGTGCGCGTGAGGCCCTCGATATGGGTGCTCACGTCGAACGGGCGAATCGTTGCCAGGGTCCGACCGCGTTGCTCGCACCACGCCAGGAACGTTTCACAGGCGCGGATATAGGCGCGCCGCGTGTTCGGATTGCGGATATTCGCGGTAAAGAAATCGATGTAGCGCCAGGACGCCTGGTCACCGGCGGCGGCGATCAGGGACGGCATGGCGTATGCGATGCCTGCCTCGACAAGACCGGGCTTCGGGATTGGGACAGGGAGGATCGCCGAGTCCCGTGGCGTTGTCGTAGCATCACCCATCTCCAGGGTTTTCTTCCTGGTGGCGGGCGAGTAGTACGTCCAATAGGTCCGGCGGGTAGCGGAAATTCGTCGCGGTCAAGCGTGCCGCCACCGCGGCAAAATCGATGAGCCTGCGAGCCGCGGCTTGGTCGAGCAGGCCCAGCGTGCCGATGGACACGAGACCGTTCGCCCGCGCGACGGCGACGCCGCGTCGGTCGTCCATCAGGACCACGTCGGCTTGTTGCGACATCGCGAGCGCCAGCGCCGCACGCTCCCCGATATCGAGTTTCGGGAATGGCAAGGTCTCAAGGGAGGGGGTGGGTACGATCTGAAGCCAGGGCGGCGGATCGGCGATCCAGTCGCGAACCAACGCAGGAGTGCCAGCGCGACTGATCTCGTCGCGCACGATCTGTGGCACGAGCACCGCCGTAAATAGCCGGGAAAGCAGGTCGATCGCGTCGGCTAGCACGAGGTAATGCAGCGGCCCCGCATCCGCTACGGCGAGCATGGAACGTCAAATTCCGAGACGGTCAAGCGCCTCTCGCTCGCGCTCCAGGTCTGCCAATGTGTATTCATGGTATACACCATGGGCCTTGAGGAAGCCGTCGATTTCATAGCCGGTCTCGAAGCCCAGTAACAGCCGGAGGTCCGGCTTGTTGAGCCGGCCGGCGCGATATTCCTCCGCCACCAGCGCTTCGAGCGCACGGCGCTCAAGCGTGGCAGCGTCGGCACTGAGGCGCTGGGCAATGTCGTCGGGAATGTGCACGGTCAGGTTCATGATCACACGGTATCAGAGGTTTTCCGAGGCTGTCACTTTCCAAAGCCGACTGCAGTGGGAGCCATTGAAATATAACGGTTTGCCCTGTCGCAGCCCTCTGCAATTTTCGTCACAGTCCGCTGCAGAAACGCGCATTTCGTCAAAGTCGACCGCAGTGCGGTGCAGATCGGAGGGCAGAAACCGGAGGAAGTCCTCATGTTGAGCCCCCGAGTCACTCGCTGCAGAGGACTTTGACAATCGCCTGAAGTCGACTTTGAAAAATGACAGCTGCCAATTTCAGCGTTTTAACCTGCCTTGCTCGCGGCAGCTGCTCTGCGTGCGGCGATCCATTGCTCAGGCGTAGGTGGCTCACGGCCGGCCCGCCGCTCGGCCTCAGCCATGCTGCGATAGCTTTCGCACGGGCCCGCGGGACCGAGAGTTCCATGTCGTGACTCACGCTGCCGTTGAAAGTCATTCTGGTTGGTGTCGGTGTGATATAGTCTGCTCAAGAACCAACCTGGCCTTGCCATCGGTCCATTTCCCTCTTGCTGTGGCTGGGCAAAATGCCCCGCTGGCGAAGAAGCGCTTTCAGGGATCGAATCTGTTTTGTGTGTTACGTTGAGAGTTTGCGTTTCTAATCAGTCTGCTAACGCGACTTGCCTCTTCGATAACCGTTGCCATTAATCTTGGCATGGCGAAGACCCCTACGGATACCGAATCAAGCCCGAAGCGTCGGGGGCGGCCGCCAAAGGCTAGCGGGGCCCTGCCGAAGGCCGAGGTGCAAAGTGCCTATCGCGCTCGCCTTAAAACATCGGGGAAGGCCCTTAAGTGGGTGGAGGCAAACTTCGACGCTTGCGAACAACGTGCATTGCTCGCCAGACAGCAGGATGACCTGGTCAACGCGTTGGCGATGTTGGAGATAAGGCAGCAAGAAATTGCGCGTCTCAAAGCTCGGGTCGGGGAGCTCGAAGCAGAGGTTGAGCGTTTGAAAGATCCATCTCAGCTACAACGGCTTCGTCGGGAGAAACGGCAAAAGATCAGACTGGGCGGCACGCGATAAACCGGATTGGACTAAACCGCTTCGCGGTAATTTTGTGATTTAGACATCGTTTCTTCCATTCCAGAGCGTTTCGTTGGCGGCGACTGCTCGCTGCCTCCCCACTGGCGTGACAACTTAACCACGAGACGATGTCCCGGCGCCATGTGGCGCTGCCCATCTCGCACAGGAGTTGTCCATGAGCCCGCTTCGTCGTCGATTGATCGAGGATATGCAAATCCGCAACCTGTCAGGTCATACGCAACGTGGTTATGTCGAGCAAGTCGTTCGGTTTGCGCGGTATTTCCGTAAATCGCCTGAATATCTCGGGCCGACCGAGATCCGAACCTATCTACTCCACCTGACGCAGGAGAGACGTCTCGCAGCCAGCTCGATCATTGTCACGGTTTCCGCTCTCCGGTTTTTCTACACCGTTACCCTCAAGCGGCCCGGGGCGGTCGAGGATGATATTCCCGCCAGCCGTAAGTGTAGCGGCGCGCAATGATGAACGGCCCGACGCGCAATAGATGGCCATTTTCGGCGCACATTAGCTGAGACAGAAATGTCTGTCCGACGCACAAGAGCTGAGACACAACGCAAATTCGGTGAGCCGGACGCGCAATAGATGACGGCCGGCGCACGTCGGCCGCTTTCGACCCAGGTCAGCTGGCGCGGGGTTCGATCCTGATAAGGGACATTCCGTGGTGCCTTTCTCCGACGGCTACGCGCATTACTGCCGCACAGTCGAGCAGTGCTGTTCCCCGTAAGTGGACATCCCGCAGACCGGCCTCCCCGGGGCCACAATACTGGAAAGCGGCCTTTCCCGGCGCCGAGACAACGGTAAGGCAACGCCAAAGCCAATCATTCCAGTTGCTCCGTTCGACCGATCACCGTTGCCGGGGAAGCCAGGAAGCGATGGTCCGAACCCCGCCCGCTCAAGAGACAGGCCCGCCAACGTGGGTCCGGTTTGCCTCCGCCACCTGATCCCAGCCCAGGCTAAGGCGTCGTATCACAACGTAAAAGATGGGCGTGAACAGCAGGCCGAACACGGTTACCCCGAGCATGCCGGAGAACACGGCAATGCCCGCGGCCTGACGCATTTCGGCCCCGGCGCCGCTTGACGCGACGAGCGGGACGACGCCGAGAATGAACGCCAGCGACGTCATCAGGATAGGCCGCAGGCGAAGGCGGGCCGCCTCGACAATAGCCTCCATAAGCGCGGTTCCGCTTTGCTCCAACTGGCGCGCGAACTCGCCGATCAGGATCGCGTTCTTCGCGGCAAGACCGACGAGGACCAGAAAGCCGATCTGCGTCAGGATGTTCACGTCCTGGCCCGCGGCCCGGATACCGACCAGGGCGGCGAGCAGGGTCATCGGCACGATGAGCAGGATCGACACGGGGGGCGCTCCAACTGCCGTACTGCGCGGCCAGCACCAGATACACGAACAGAACGGACAGTAGAAAGATCAGCAGGCCGGTATTTCCCGCCGTCGTCTGCTGGTAGGTGAGGTCGGTCCATTCGTAGCCGATGCCGGCGGGGAGAACCTGGGCGGCGAGCTTTTCCATCGTCGCCACAGCGAAGCTCGAGCCTTTGCCGGGTGCGGTGTCGCCGGCAATCTCCGAGGCCTGATAAAGGTTATACCGAGGCACCCGGTCGGGCCCGTATGTATTGTGCAACGTCGTTACATTTCCGAGTGGAACCATGTCGCCGGCGGCGTTGCGAACCTTGATCCGCGCCAGATCTTCGGCGGTCTTGCGGAACTCCAGGTCGGCCTGCGCCGTCACCCGATAGGTCCGGCCGAAGATGTTGAAGTCGTTGACGTAGCTCGACCCGAAATAGGTTTCGATCGCCGCGTTGATCGCCTGGATCGGGACGCCGAGCATGGCGGCACGTTCGCGATCGATAGCGACCTTGACCTGCGGCGTGGCTGTGGAAAACGTGGTGTAAATGCTGACGAGCCCGGGTGTTCGGTTCGCCGCGGCGACAAGGTCATCGGTCGCCTTCGCCAGCGCTGCCGTCCCCAGGCCGCCTCGGTCTTCCAGCCGCATGGCAAATCCGCCCGTGCTGCCGATGCCGGAAACCGAAGGCGGCGGCACGACGATAATGCTGGCATCGGTTATGACCGCGAGCCGTTGGCGAAGCTCGGCAGCAATTTTATCCGCTGTCTGACCCTGTGCAATCCGTTCCGGGAACGGCTTGAGGACAATGTAGAGCGCGGCCGAGTTTGAGGAGATGGTCTGGGTCGCGCCGGAGAAGCCTGCAAATGTCGGGATATGTGCTACGCCCGGCACTTTCAACGCGATCCGTCCGGCCTCCCGCGCGACCTCCGTGGTGCGCTCCAGCGAAGCGCCAGCGGGAAGTTGCGGAATGACGATCAGGTAGCCGCGGTCCTGCGCTGGAATGAATCCGCGCGGGGTTGTGACGAGCAAGTACCCAGTCGCTGCAAGAAGCAGCGCATAGACCGCCAGCATCAGGGGCGCCCGGGCTATCAAGCGGCGCACCAATGCGCCGTAGAGCCGCGACAACTCCGCGAACGCCTCGTTGAACCGTACGGCGGCGCGGTTGCCGAACGATCGCAGCAGCGCCATACGGGACGTGACTGCGCCACCATGGCCAGCATGGCGCAGCATCAGCGACGCGAGCGCCGGCGACAGCGTGAACGAATTGAACAGCGATATCGCTGTCGCCACCGCGATGGTGACGCCGAACTGCCGGAAGAACTGCCCTGAAATGCCCGGGACGAACGCCGCCGGCACGGACACCGCGCCAAGCACCAGCGCGATGGCGACGAGCGCGCTGCCCGTCTCGCGCATCGTCACGAGTGTCGCCTCCCTCGCGCTCTTCCCTTCCGACAAGTGCCGTTCGACGTTCTCGACAACGACGATCGCATCATCGACGACAATGCCGACCGCGAGCACCAATCCGAACAGGCTGAGGTTATTGATCGAGAAGCCAAGTAGCGCCATCGCCGCCAGCGTTCCGATCAGCGATACGGGGATGGCAAGGATCGGAATGATCGAGGGCCGCCAACCCTGCAGGAAGACCACGATTACCGCCACGACAAGAAACATCGCCTCGTAGATCGTCTTGACCAGTTCGTGGATGCTGTCGCCGATGAAGGCGGTCGGGTTGTAGCCAATATTGTATTCGATGCCGGACGGGAAATCCTTTTTCAGCGTCTGCATCGTGCGCGCGATCGCGGCCTGAATGGCGAGCGCGTTGGCTCCGGGGCGCTGCAACACCGCGAGCGCGATCGCCGGTTTGTCCTCCAGAAAGCTGTCGGTCGAATAGGTCAAGGCGCCCATCTCGATGCGCGCGACATCCTTCAGGCGCAGCAGACGGCCACCAGTCGCGCTCTTGATGATAACGTTCTCGAATGCGCCGGCGTCTTTCAGCCGCCCTTCGAACGTCAGGCTGGTCTGGAACGCCTGGTCGGCGACCGGCGGCTCAGCCACCTGTCCGCCGGCGATCTGGGTGTTCTGGGCGTTGGTCGCAGCGATGATATCGGCCGGCGTCAAACCAAAGGACGCCATCCGCTCGGGATCGAGCCAGACCCGCATCGAATATTCGCGGACACCATAGGGCTGGATGTCGCCAACGCCGTCGATGCGCTTGATCACGTCGACGACGCGGCGCAGCGCGAAATTCGACACGTAGAGCTGATCGCGGCTGTTGTCGGGCGAGTAAAGGAAGATGCCGCTCAAGATGGTCGGCGACGACTTCTTGACTGACACGCCGTTGCGCTGCACTGGCTGCGGCAAACGCGGCATCGCCAGCGCCACACGGTTCTGCACAAGCACCTGGGCCTTGTCGAGATCGGTGCCGGGTTTGAACGTCACAGTCAGCGACAAGCCGCCGTCGGACGTTGATTGGCTGTACAGATACAGCATGTTCTCGACACCGTTGACCTCCTGCTCGATCGGCGTGGCGACCGTGTCGGAGACGGTTTGCGCCGAGGCGCCGGGATAGCTCGTGCTGACGACCACGGTCGGCGGCACGATGTCCGGGTATTCGGTTACCGGAAGCGTAAGATAGGCAAGTCCGCCGACGATGATCGTAACGATCGACAGGACGATCGCAAGGATCGGCTGTTCGACTGAGACGCGTCCGAGATTCATGACAAACCTCCTGTTGGCGCAACCTGCCACAGATTGGAGAATTGCGTTTGGATCGTTCCGGATATAGATTGGATGACTACAGATTTGATGATTGCGTCTGGATTGTTACCGCCGCGCCGGGTTGTGCGCGTTGAATGCCAGACACGATGACTCGGTCAGAGGGTTCGAGCCCTTGCGTGATCTCGCGCAGCTTACCGAACAACCGGCCCGGGACGACGGGGTGGGCGGCGACCCGATCATCCGCCCCGACAACATACAGCACCTGCTGCGTCGCATCGCTGCCCAGGGCGGAGTCCGGGACTAGCAGCGCGAGGTGCGGCGTGTCCGCGACCAGCGATACGCGGGCGAACTGACCTGGTTTGAGGCTGCGATCGGGATTGGCAATCCGCGCCCGCGCCCGCAAGGTTCCGGTCGATTGGTCCAGCCGATTGTCGTCGAAGTCGAGGATGCCGGTGTAGGAGGGGCTGCCCTCTCCCGGGAGGGTAATTTGAACCTCGCTGCCAAGACCAGTCGCCGATACGCGGCGGCCCTCTTTCGCGAGCCGCTGGTAGCGAAGGTAGCTTTCCTCGTCGATGTCGAAATACACATCGATCGGGTCGAGCGAAACGACGGTGGTGAGCAGCGTCGCGTTCGCGTCGCCGCCGGCAACCAGATTCCCCTCGCTCACCAGCCGGCGGCTGATCCGCCCATCGATCGGCGCGTGTACCTCGGTGAATTCCAAATTGAGGCGCGCGTTGGTGAGAACGCCTGTCGCGATGGTTACGGCCGCTGCGGCCGCCTGCTGCGCCTGTTGCCGCTGCTCCAATGTGCTGTTGGAGATGACCTGTGTCGTAATGAGCGCCTTGGCACGGGCCAACTCCTGATTGGCCGGCACCAGTTGCGAGCGCGCCTGCTCGAGGTGGCCCTCAGCCTGGATCACGGCGGCCTGGTATGGCCGGCCATCGATGAAGAATAGCAGATCGCCCTTGTGGACGGTGTCACCGTCGCGAAAGGCCACACGCTCGATATAGCCACTGACCCGCGGGCGGATCTCGACGGTATCGACCGCCTCCAAGCGCCCGGTGAAGGTATCTCGCGCGGTCACCTGTTCCTGCGCGGGCAAGCTCACGGAAACCGCTGGTCGTGGCGACGGTGACACAGGCTTCGCCTCGCCTTGGCCGAGGGCCAGGATAAGACCGATTGCAGTGGCAGTGGCAGTGGCAGTGGCAGTGGCGCCAGCGACGCCGATAGCGAGAAGTCTGGTGAAAGGCATGGCGTGCCTCCTGGGAAATGCGGCGCTAAATTTATTCGATCCTTGAAAGCCGCGTAGGGTGCATCGTGTCAGTTCTCTCGTGAATGGATATCCGGAATGACCACGATCATGGAGAAGACGGCCGGCCTGGTGGCCTTCATCCGAACCGTAGACTCAGGGTCGTTCGCGAATGCCGCGCGGCTCGTCGGAGCCAGCCCATCCGCCGTGTCGAAGAGTGTCGCGCGCCTGGAGCAGCGTCTCGGCGTGCGGCTTCTGCAGCGGTCGACGCGGACGCTGACGCCGACAGCCGAGGGCACCGCCTACTACGAGCGCGTCGCGCCGCACCTCAAGGCGATCGAAGAGGCCGAGGATGTGGTGCAGGTGACCGAGACTGTGCGGGGTGTCCTTCGCGTGACGGTGCCGACGTTCTTCGGACGCGCCCTGATCGCGGCCTGGGTTCACGCCTTTGCCGACCGGTATCCGGATATCCGCCTCGAACTCAGCGTCACGGACCGCTACGTCGATATCATTCGTGAAAGCTTCGATGTGGCGATACGCATTGGCGAACTTGACGATACGGGTTTGATCGGCCGGTCGCTGGGTAGGTCGCAATATGTCCTTGTCGCATCGCCCCGGTATCTCGAACGGCGTGGCATCCCGCAGTCCCCGGAAGATCTGAAGCAGCATGCGTGTCTGCGCTACCTGCAAGCAGGTCGCGCCCGATCGTTTCTGTTTGCTGACGGCACGTCCATCATCACGGAGGGGCCGTTCGACACCGATGACGGCAACCATCTCCTCGAAGCCGCGTTACAGGGTGCCGGAATCGCACAGTTTATGCGGTTTGCGATCGAGGACGATCTTGCTGCCGGCCGGCTTGTCATTGTGCTGCCGGGGATTCCGATGGTCACCACGCCCATCCACGTGCTGCACGCCTTTGGTCGCCAGCTTCCGCTGCGTGCTCGCTTCTTCATCGACTTTCTGGTGGACGAGGTGGGCAAGTTTCCGACCAACTGAGCGGCCATCGGTAACGCCAAACGAGGTCAAACATCTTTTACCCCGGCGGAACGCGGCGCCCGCCCCAGGGCCGTCCGAAACCGGACAGGTCTCCAATCCACTCCAAGCGGTCACTGTGTCATTGGGGTATACTCCAGAGAGACGTCGGGGTGAGACACAAATCCCGCGTCATTTGGGTTGGTTTGAGGCATTTGATACATTCCGCGAGCCGGGTCTAAACGCCAGCGAGACAGCTTTGGATGTTTGCAAAGCCGTCAAGTGAGGATCAGCGATACGCGGCGAGCTTTCAACCGCTCGAGTGTTTGCCATCAGGTTTGTCGCGCTGTGGCGCTGTCAATTATCCGGGGAAGGCAGCTGCAATGCGCGCCTGATATCCTCTGACGGTTCAACGAGCGTTCCCAAAGCGGATGGCGCCCAGAGATGGGGAAACATCCGCTCCGTCTCGCCCAGAGGAAAGGCAATGCGCAGCGGGGCATCCTTGGGACCGGTCAGCAAGCCCCGCTCGACGAGCGGAGCCAGCAAGCGGCGTCCCTGCCGTTCGGCCGTGCCAACCAGCGCGGCGACGTCGCCGCGCGGAACCTCGCCGAACAGCACCGCCCGCTCCAGCAGCGGCGCGACGCGCGCATCCAATCGTTTGCCAGCCGCCTCTGCCGCCACGAACTCGCGCACGCGCCCGGCCAAGGCCTCCGGCGACAGCAGCGTCCGCATGAAGCGGACCTGATCCAGACAGGCGGCCAGGAAAAAACGACAGAACGCGACCAGCCGCCCGTCGGACAGAAGGCCCCTCCCATCGAGTGCGCCTTGCGGCGGGTCATCGGCCCGGGCCAGGGTGGCGCGATAGACCGCCACATGTCGAGCGAGGCCGCGCGCGACAGACCAGAGTGGCGAGCCGACTCCGACACGACGCAGCAGCGCGTGGGAGAGCAGCCGGGCAACCCGGCCATTGCCGTCTGCGAAGGGATGAATCCAAAGCAGCCGATGATGCGCCGCGGCGATGGCGACCAGCCTCTCGGCGCGACCGTAGCGCTCGGGGGCGGAGTCGTCGAAGCGTGCCATCCAGCCGGGCAGTTCATCCGGAGACGGCGCGATGTGTCGCCCCACCTGCACATCGTCTACCCGGAGCCGGCCCGGCAGCACTTCCACCCGGCGCCTCGTTTCAGGCGCCTCCATCCAGCGCAGGCTGTCCGGCAGGCGAATATAGAACTGCGCGTGGATGGTGGTTGCGAGCGCCGATGGCCTGGTCGTGGTGTCCAGGACGTCGGTGTCGATCGCGGCCTGCACAGCAATGTGGGCGGCTGCCTCGAGCTGCAGGTCCCGCCGCTTCGGTTCGGCCGCGAGATCGGCACGCAAGGCCCGCTCGATATCGATGGGGCGCGTGTCGTGTCCCTCAATGAGATTGCTGTAGTAGCAATTCATCCCGCGCACGAGGTCTCCAACGGCACTGGCCGTGCCCGGAGCCAGGCGTCCGGTCAGCGCGGCCGCTTCGGTTGCCAGGGTGAAGGCGAGATCCCGCAGCTCCGGCCATGCCGGATGCGCCTCACCCGGTAGCAAGGTCAGCGAGGCAGGGCCGGCGTTTCTCATCTGGCTGACCGGCTTTGATGCTCGTATAACTTCATGGTAACACGTATCTTAGCACAGGGGATTGGGATGTGTATGACCGGCTTCATGACCGGCTGATAACCCCGGGTAGATTAAAGCTACGGGCAGACAGTGGTACACAAGCCGAGATCAACACCGGAACCGCGTTCCGTCCGGGTAAGCAGGCCATTGCAGACCCCAGCGCCGCGTCGGGCAACGATGATGGCGTCCGCTGGCGTGGCGCGGCGAAGACGTTCAGCCGGCTGTGTCGGCGGTTGCATTGTCGGGGCTTGGCGGAGACACGCCGATGGCCCCCCAGTCGCGGGCCTGATCGAGACGCAGCGCGCCGTCCCGGGCCAGTTCGAGACAGGCGAGCAGGGTGCTGGCGACGGCCGCTTTCAACCGCAATGGGCGCTCCGGCGCCGCCGGCAGATTGGGCACGAACCCGATCATGTCACCGCCTTCCGGCGCCGCTGCAAGCTGCTCGCGAATCCGCGCCAGCGCGTCGCCCACCCGCCACAAGTCCCGCGCCGCGACCCGATAGACCGCGTCCTCTTCCGCCTCCGCACGCCCTGCCCCGCCCTGGATCACGACCAGACAGGCTTCCATCAGCGCCATGTACGACGCCACACGCGGACTGCGCCCGTGCGGCCGCGCGAAAACATCCCCGCCCAGTTGCGGCCGCGCGTTCAGCCACGATGCGGCAGCGCGGATGAAACCCATCTCCTGCAGTCCGGCCAGGACACGGGCGGCATCCCGCTCGGCCGCTGCCGCGGCGGCGGGGTCGGCGGGGAGCATCAGTCTTGACCGCAACTGCACCAGGCGAGCGGCGAGCACCACCCAGTCGGCCCGCTGCTCGATCGGCACGGCGCGCAGCCGGCCTTCGAGTTCGGACATGAATTGCTGGACGAGGACGCGAATCGACAGTCGGCCCAGATCGATGCGCTGCCGCTCGGCCAGATCGAGCAGCAGGTCCATCGGCCCGTCGAACCCGTCCAGATGCAGCACCGGCACCGCGGGCGCGATGAGCGGCGTCTGCCAGTCGTCCCAGAGCGGATCGCCGGTGCTGGCGGGATCAGGTTCGCTGGCGCCGCCCTCAGCCATCGTCGTAGCGGGGACGGATATCGAAGATGAGATCGGGCCAGTCCCGCCGCAGCTGCCTGATGGCCTGCCACGGCGTCCAGTCGGCCGACCAGAATGCCACCACGAACCGGGCGGTGCGGCGCAGCCGCCGGTCCACGTGCCGATCGAGGCGGCGCACATGACGCAGCGGCCAGACCGTGCCCCAATGCGACCACAGCCAATGGCGGGCGGCGGGCGCGTCGTCGCCGAGCGCGAGGATGGACGCCGGCACCGGGACCAGACGATGCAGATCGAACGGGCAGCCACGCCCCTCCCCGGCCAGAACCTTGTCGTGGTTAGCGGCGATCGCCTCGCGCAGCGCGCGGGCCAGCAGCCGGGCTTCGATCCCCTCGGTGATCATCGGCGCCAGCAACCGCGCCGCCTCGTGGTCCAGATCGAGATGCCACGGGATGCTGCCCGGCCCGCGCGCGGCCTCGCGGAATTTTGCCACTGACCCGGCCGGGCCGCTGACCGTCAGCGTATGATGCAGCCAGTCAGGCGGCGGCGGTGGCGGCGCATCGCTGGCCGCCGGCTCGCCCCCGGGCAGGGCCTGGCTGTCCGGCAAGGGTGTGTCCACGCGGCCTCAAAGGTCCAGCAGGCGGGCCGGATTGTCGGCGGTGATTTTCGCCCGCCGCCGGTAGCCCCGCATGGTCGAGAGATCGCCGTGCCGTGTATGCGCCATCACCTGCTCGTCCGGGGCCGCCGCCAGATAGGCCTCGGTGATGAAGCCGGCGCGCATCCCATGCGGCGACAGCCGCTCGGTGTCATGCACGGTCAGCCTGGCGAGGGCGGCGCGGCGCAGCAGGATTTTGCGCACGCCGTCGGCGCTGAGGCGCCCCTCCAGCGTGCCGTGGGCGGTGACGCAGCGGAACACCGGGCCGCGTCTGATCTTTGCCCGGGCCAGCCAGCGTTCCAGCGCCCGCACCGGACAGGTGTCGTCACCGCGCATGCGCGGCAGGGTGACGTTGGCCCCGTTGCCTTCCTGATCGCGTTTGCTGCGCGGCACATGGATCACCACGCCGACCGCCTCGAAGCGCAGGTGAACAAAATCAATCGCCACCAGTTCGGAGCGGCGGAACGCGCCGGCGAGGCCGACCAGGAACAGCGCGCGATCTCGCAGGCCCGCCAGATCATCGGCGCAGGTGGCGATCAGCCGCTTGATCTCGGCCGAGGTCAGGGCGGCGGCCGGGCGGACCGGCTTGCCGTGCCGGCGGCCGATCCCGCGCAGGGTCTCGCGGATCGCTGGATGGCCGGCCGTCCAGGCATGGCCGCGCCGGCGGTGCTCGTAGGCAATGGCGGCGATCCGCACATTCAGCGCGCTGCGCGTGATCCCGGGCACCAGGCTGGCGAGCCAGGCGGCGACCAGCACCGGATGGATCGGCAGGTCCTGAGGATCGGCCCCCTGGGCGCGGCACCAGTCCGCGAACCTATCCCAGTTGCGCTCGTAGGCCCGCTGCGTGGCGGGTGCCAGTGAATCGCCGGCGTATTGCGCCGCCGCGGCAACGGCGTCGCCGAGCGGCCCGTCGAGCAGCGCCAGAACCGCATCGGGAACCGGGTGGGCGCGGGCGAGCCGGGTGGCGATGGCAAGGGCGGTGCCGCGGCCCGGCGGCCCGGGCGGCTGCGGGGTGACGGGGACAGATGGCGGCAGGATTTCGGCATCAGCCGCCGGACTCGCGGGCGCGGTCATACCGGACGCCCGGCCGGTGCGACGCCAGGTTGGTCTTTTCGCATGCCGCTTCGTGGCCTATATTCCCTGTCATGGACACTGTGATGCTGACCCCGGACCTGGAGCGGTTTGCAACCGATTCTGTTGCCGCCGGGCGCTACCGTGATGTCGCCGCGGTCGTATGTGCGGGCGTCGAGTTGCTGCGCCAGCGTGACGTGGCACGCGCCGCCTTGCTGGACTCCGTGCTGGCGGCGCAGGAAGAAGGCGATCGCGACGGGTATCTCACCGGCGACGAGGTGGCGGCGCGGGTGCGCGCCACAATCGCACGGAGACGTGCCACGCCGGCGTGAGCGGGTTCCGCAACTTTGCG
>Ga0182012_10005352_pt1 | contig 13281 bp, 6 predicted proteins | sample 612S2SmetaG_FD_120486 | JGI IMG/M metagenome (GOLD analysis project Ga0182012, IMG submission 120486) | Permafrost microbial communities from Stordalen Mire, Sweden - 612S2S metaG | ecosystem: Environmental > Terrestrial > Soil > Wetlands > Permafrost | place: Sweden: Stordalen | collected...
GCCGAGAGGCGCCCATTCCAAGCCTCGGGATTTGCCTTCTTCGACGATTGTCTGAGCGAAGTTACATGGGCCGATCCCGAAGAGCGGATTGCCGATAGTCAACGCCAGGCTGGTGACTAAAAGTGTCTCGCGAGCGGTGGCGGAGTTTTGGTCGGCACCACTGCGGTCGGAGGTAGAGACTCCGAGGCGAGTCTTGAGGGCGTTGGGGACGAAAGCGACGGCGATCACAAAGGCGACTGCGGCAAAACTGACGATTAAGATGCGGATTCGGAGGGTCGAGAAAAAGAAGACTATGGCTAGCATGACGGCGGCCGATACGAGAGCGGCGCGAGAACCTGTGCGGATTACGGACACGATGAGAAGCGAGCCGGCTAACACGCCGAGTAGTTTCATACCGATTGGTTTTTTGGCGACGAGAGGCCAGATGAATGGGATCACGGCTAATAACCACATGGCGTAGTAGTTGGGGTCAGCATAAGCTCCAGAGCGCAGAGCTACGCGGCCGAAACTTTGCCGGTTCCAGACGAGATCCAATCCTGCAGCGACGACACCGGCGGCGGCGAGAGTGGCAAATAACTTTGAAAACTCGTTCGTGGTAGTGAGCAAACCGGCGGCCGCGGCGAAGAGAACCGCGCCTTCGACGAGGTATTGCATGTACAGCGAACTGACCGGATCACGCGGATTCATGAACCAGGCGAGAAGCACCCAAGCGATGAAGACGGGCATGATTTTGCCGCCTGTAGTGTTCCAGAACGCCAAGAAGCGGCGGCTGACGAGGAAAGAGATACCGAATAAGGAAAGCAGGATTGCGGGGATTTTGAAGCTTCTGGCAGGCACGTCGAGAATGCGGCTCAGCAAAAGGAAGACGTTGAGGAAAAAAAGTGCGATAGCGGCCTGCCAGAAGCGCGTTCGAGCCGAGACAACGGCGGGCTGGGAGAAAGAAGTTGTCATGAGGAGCAGGCGGTCCGATTCTATTTAATCAGTCGAAGTCAATTTCGATTTGATCGATGTAACACCATCCCCAATTTTCGCCGGGTTGAAAGGACTTCATGATGGGATGTTTGGCGTGTTGGAAGTGTTTGGTGGCGTGCTTGTTCTTCGAGGAATCACAACATCCTACGTGGCCGCATTCCAGGCATAGGCGGAGATGGACCCAGGTGTCGCCGGTTTTGAGGCATTCCTCGCAACCGTGAGGCGTCCGGGGTTTGACGTCGTGAATATGATCGAGATGCGTGCAAGATTTCATAACTCTATACTGCAACTTTCGATTGAGGACAAACGGCAGAGCGACCTGTTAGGATTCTGGGAGATGATTGCGCGGTTGAGCGTCTTTTTGTGCGCCCTGGTTTCGCTGGCTTGCTTTGCGTTTCCTATGTATGTGATCAGGCCGTTTCGCCATCAAGGCGCGAGTGAATTAAGCGCGGCATTGGTGGTGAAGCAGGTTGGGCCGTGGTTATCGATCGTGTGTTTCGCGGTGGCTTTGCTTTTGGTCGTTTGGAATTGGGGGCGGATGCGCGGGTGGTTGCCGCGGTCGGCGATGATTTTGGCGCTCGTCCTGGCGGCTGGCGGCGCTTATTTGGCGCGGCTGAATGTTTACGAACTGATGTTTCATCCGTTGGGACCGCCGCAATTTCAGGCGGCTAGAGACGCGCACATAGATAAAGACGATATGGTGATTGCGGTGCGGGTGAACGGCGTGGCGCGCGCTTATCCAATTCGCGAGATGGCATACCATCATGTGGTGAACGATACGGTGGGCGGTGAACCGATCGTTTCCACGTATTGAACGCTTTGTCACACCGGTCTGGTGTGGAAGCGGACGGCCAAGCGATTAACATTTACCTTCCATTTGGCCGGTATCAATAACCAAAACTTTTTGATGCGTGACGATCAGACGGGCACGTACTGGCAGCAAATCAGCGGTTTGGCGATTTCTGGGCCGCTCCAAGGCACGCAACTGGAGCCGGTGCATAGCGATGAGCTGACGTTTGCTTTGTGGCGCAGTGAAGCGCCGAATGGCATGGTGCTGAAACCAGCGCCAAAATATGCAGGCGAATACGAGACGAAGGATTGGGATGTGCGCATGGCGAAAATGCGCACGGTGCTGGATTTTCCTAATTCGGGTTTGAAGTCGCGCGATTTAGTGATGGGAGTGAGCGCTTTTGGGGCGAGCCGGGCCTATCCGGTGGCGCGGATTCTGGAAGCGAAGCTGATTGAAGACCGGCTGGGCAGTGAGCCGATTCTGGTGGTGGTTGGGCCGGATGCTAAGTCGATCCGAGTGTTCCAGGGTCGATTGGCGGGACAACAAATCGCGCCGGAGTACTACAAGACCTCGGACGTGTTTATGGATTCGGAGACGGGGAGTGAGTGGAATTTTGCGGGGTGCGCGGTTTCGGGAAAGAGGGTGGGAACTTGTCTCACCCCCGTGTACGCGTTAAAGGATTACTGGTTCGACTGGCGGAATTATCATCCGGACACGACGATATTCAAAAGATAAGTTTCAAAGCGAATTGCAGTTGCCGGTTTGAAGCGGCAGTGCTGCTGATGGTGTTGAAGGATCCGATTTGGCTTAAAGTGACAGGCCCAACGGGGTGGCCGGAGGCGTCATAGGTGGGGTAGGTATCTTCTCCCGGACTGGGCATGGAAAAGATCGCGTGGTTCAAGACGTTGAAGGCCTCAAAACGAAATTGCAGTTTCATCTTTTCGGTGATGGGGATGATCTTTTGAGCAGTGAAATCCACATTCACGAAATCAGGACCGCGGAGTACGCCGCGGCCTCCGTTGCCAAAAACTTCGCTGGCGTTGGGAGTGGCAAAGGCCGAGAGGTTCCAATAATCGAGAATTTGTTTGGGGCCGTTATTGGCGGGGCCGATAATGTCGCAGTTGTCCTGCTCGAAATTTACATTGTTAACGGCGGCATCACTGAAGTTCAGGCATGATTGCGCGAAGCCAGTGCGGATGACGCTAATTCCGCCAATCTGCCAGCCGCCTAGAATGCCGTTGACCGGGGCGGCCCAGTTGGCGCCAAAATGCTGGCCTTTGCCGAAGGGAAGTTGATAAAGCGCGCTGTTGACCCAGTTCAGCTTGGCGTCAAAAGCAGACGGGCCGTAGTCAAGCTTGTAATCCCAGACGTGCGGAGTGGATGGGCCGTTGCCGCCGTCTCGGGTGGCCGAAGCAGTATCGAGCGCTTTGCTCCAGGTGAATGAGCTGAGAAAAGAGAGGCCATGAGAGACGCGTTGTTCAACTTTGGCTTGCAGCGAATTATAATTGGCCGAGGTAACGCTTTGAATTTCGTTGTAATAGGACGAAAGCGAGGCATATTGGGGCGCGTTGTAAACGACCGGCTGCGCTACCTGGAGGCCATTGAATAACGGCAGCGCTTGATTGACGTCGGTTAGATGGGGCAAGTGAGTCGAAGCAGAGGCGACATAGGAGGCTTCCAGGAGTAGATTCCTGGCCAATTCCCTTTGAATCCCAAAGCTCCACTGTTGGATGCGTGGAGTTTTGAGATGGGGATCGATGGTGAATTGCGAGGGAGAAATAATTGTTTGGCCAGTGTTATCGAAAATCTGATCGACGACTGAGTAAGTCCCTTTGCGGATTAGTTTGGCGGAAACCGGGGCGCTGCGCGCGAAATCAAACCATGGGTCGGCATTCATGGGTGAGTAAAACATTCCGGCGCCGGCGCGTATGACCGTTTTACTGCCGGAGCCGGGAGACCACGCGATACCCATGCGCGGCGACCAGTTGCTGTAGTCAGTGGCTACCAAGCTACGGCCCAGCATGTTGCTGCGGATAAATGGGAGATAGGTGGCCGAGGATGGATTGCCGTCGAAGCGCGCCGGAGAAAGGCCGGCGTAAGGGTCGCCGGTACCTGGGCGGATTATGGTGGGAATTCCGTTGATGATGTCGACGTTGGTAATACTGTCGCGGTTATCGTACCAGTAGGGAGACAGTTCATAACGGAGGCCGAAGTTCATAGTTAGGTTGCGCGAGATCTTCCAATCGTCCTGCACGTAGTAGGCCTGAGTCCAGCGAAATAGATGGTCGTGTGCGTCGCCGGTAGCGACCTCGGAATCGTTGCTGATGCCCATGAGGAAAGAAGCTAGTGATAACCCGCCGGTGCCGTCGAGGGCGGCAGTGGCGTCGGCGGGAGAAGTGAAAGAGCCACGCGAGAGATTGTGGGAAAGGATATTCAAATATTCATGGCGGAAATTTATGCCAGCTTTGATAACATTTCGGCCTTTGTTCACCGACCAATCATCGCCGTATTCCCAAGTATTCTGAATTTTCTGGAGGGGGTGTCCAAAGGCTCCTTCGCCGAGGCTCAGGTAATTGTCGCCGGAACCGCTGAAGGAGGGCAAGCCGAAATCAATGGGCTCGCCTGACACGCCGGGAATTCCGAAGGTACTGCCGGCGAGATTCGTCGTGCCGGATAGCTGGCCCAAACTGCTAGCATTGGCGCGGATAAAGCTAGCCTTGAATTCGTTCACCATGTTTCCGCCAATGGTCCAAGCGTGATGGAGGCTGGCTGTGTCGCTGGTGACAGCGTTGGTTATGTTGGTTCCGGGTAAGAGGCCTTGCGAGGCCGAGTCTTCCCTACCTTGCGAATAGCGGCCCCACAAATTCATGTTTGACGACATGATGTAATCGATGCGGGCGGCGCCTTGATCCCAGTTTGTGGGACTGCTGGTCACTCCGACATAGTTATCGCGGAGGCCCGGACGATTCGGCGCTGGGACGTACTCGGACGCCAAGAACTTGGTGATGGCCGGGTTCCAGCATTGGGTTGGAATCTGCATATTGGGCCAGGGAATATCAACGTTCGGGTTGCTGTTGAAGCATCCCGCTGGGAGCGAATTGCCGGCAAAGAATTTTGATGAGCCATCGGAGTTGGTGCTCTGCGGGATGTAAATGGCAGTGCCGTAATCGGAGAAGTCGCCATTCTTTACGCCGGCAGTAGGGACGGTGGTTTCTTGCGCCCCGCTGGTACGGTCGCGCAGACCCTCATAGTTCGCAAAGAAAAAGAGTTTGTCGCGACGGATTTTGCCGCCAGCACTCGCGCCGAACTGATTTTGCTTGAACGGAGGTTTGGGCGCGCCGGGATAGCTATTTATGTCGTTAAAGTAATCTTTGGCGTCCAAGGCGTCATTGCGCAAGAATTCGTAGGCTGTGCCGTGAAAATCGTTGGTGCCGCCTTTGGTGACAGCGTTGACTTGCGCCGCGCCGCGGCCGAATTCGGCGGTGTATGAATTGCTTTGCACTTTGAATTCCTGAATTTCATCGATGGACGGAATCGCGGCAATGGTGTTTGAGTCAGGGGAAGTGTTAGTAGAGCCGTCCAGCAGATAATTGGTGTCTTGCGAGCGCGCGCCTCCCAGTGAGTATTGATCATTTGAGCGGCGGCCGATGTTGCGGGCGTCTTGAAAGCTGGTGTTGCCGTCTTTGGTGTAGGTGACGCCGGGTCCGAGGGTGGCTAAGTCGAGGAAGCTGCGTCCATTCAGAGGAAGATCGACGACTCGTTGATTGTCGATGACTTGGCCGACAGTACTCGATTCGGCGTCAAGGAGAGGCGCCTCGGCAGTGGTGGTCGCCGTTTCAGAAACACGGCCGAGCTCGAGCTGCACATCGACGCGCGCCTTCTGATCTACCTGTAACTCAAACGGCGGAACGGTGGATGTCCGGAAACTCGGATGCTTTACGGACACGGAATAGCGGCCGGGCTCCAAAGCGTTCGCCGTGTAGTCGCCGGTACCGGTGGTGTGGGTGACGTGCGGGGTGTTGCGATCGACGTTGGTTATGGTCACCTCGGCATTGGGCACGGCTGCGCCTTGTGGATCGACAACTAAGCCAGTGATCGTGCCGGTGCCGATCTGAGCGAATGCGATGGCGGCGCAAAGCCCGAGCTGCAGAGCCATAAGAAATAACACCCGGTATTTGGCGGCGGCTTTCGGTAGATGTAGCATACGGCTCCTTAATTTAAAGTCTGGCTGGGCGCAATCCCGCAACCGGGCGAGAAACGTTTCTCACGAGAGAATAGACTCCGGTGACGCCTGAAATCGCAAACCCCCGTAGCCTTGTTGTTAATCTTACGCTGAAATGCTAGGGCGTTGTCAAGAAAGATTTCCTGCAAAATTTAGCGTACGAATTTACGGTGCGATTTTGAGAATGCCAGTGAGCGGCAAATTCTGGGACGATGACCCGAGCATGATTTCGAAATCGCCAGGAACGACATGCCAATGCATGTCTTGATCTAGCAGTTGCAAATCTTCGGGACCGAGCGCAAAGACGACTCTTTTTGTTTCGCCCGGCGCCAGATCGACGCGCGCAAATCCGCGCAGTTGTTTGACAGGCACGGCTACGGGCGATGACATTTCATGAATGTAGAGTTGCACTGTATCGGTGCCCGAGCGGGCACCGGCGTTTTTGACTTCTAGACCGACGTGGACACTACCCGCAGAATGAGTCTGGTCCGGATCGATATGGAGGTTGCTGTACTCAAACTTGGTGAAGCTCAGGCCATAACCAAACGGGTAAAGCGGCGTGGCGGGCATGTCAGCATAGCCGCGCTTCTCATCATGAATCCAATAGGCTTTGGAGGGCTTGTAGTTGTAGTAAACGGGGAGCTGACCTACATAGCGGGGAATGGTAATGGCCAAGCGGCCAGTGGGATTGTAATCGCCGAAGAGTACGTCGGCGACCGCTTCGCCGCCGCGTTCGCCGGGCCGCCAAGCTTCTATGAGTGCGGGAACGTGCTCGGCGATCCAGCGGGTTGAGAGAGGCCGACCATTCACGAGTATGACGATAGTGGGGGTGCCGGTTTGATAGACTGCCTCCACTAAATCTTCCTGAACGCCGGTGAGGTCGAGGCTGGCGATGTCATGCCCTTCACCGTCCGTGGGTGGATCCTTCTTTTCATCTACCTCGTTTTGTCCTTGGTTTTCTCCTACAACGACGATAGCCACATCGGCGTTCTTTGCCGCGCTCGTGGCCGCCGCGAAACCACTCTTGTCATTGCCCAATACTCCGCAACCTCTAACAGTCACAATTTTTGTCTCGGGGCTGGCTGCAGATTTGATCCCCTGCAAAATGCTAACTACATTCTGTAGAACCTTGTGCGGAGAATAGTCTCCGAGTTGGTTCATGAGGTTCTCGGCGTCGGGGCCAATGACGGCGATTGAGTGGATGTTCTTCTTAAGCGGAAGCAAGTTGTTGTCGTTCTTGAGTAGGACGATTCCTTCGCGGGCGGCGCGGAGAGCAAGATCCTGATTGGCTTGTGAGTGCACGGTTTTTAAAGCATGGTCAACGTCTACATAGGGGTTTTCGAAGAGACCCAGGCGGAACTTCAGGGCTAAAACCCGGCGAACGGCACGGTCGACCAGTGCTATCGGAACTCGACCCTCCTCGACATTCTCAATCAACGGACCCATAAATGCCGGTTCGTAGGTGATATTGAGATCGACACCGGCCTTCAAAGCCAGCGCGCCGGCTTCCTTTTGGGTTTGGACGATGTGTTCGTAAATCAGCGTGCCAAAGCCGCCGCCTTCACTCTCCACCACTCCCTGGAAGCCTAACTCCTGGCGGAGGATCTCATTCATCCACTTCTCGGAAGCATGCGCGGGCACGTCTTCGATCTCCGGGTAGCCGGCCATCACTCCGAGAGCGCCGTTTTTTGTGATTCCGGCGATCCAGGGAAGGAGAAAGTTCTCACGCAAGGCGCGCTCCGATAACTCGATTGCCCCTCTTTCAAGACCGCTAGCGGGTTCGCTTTGGGTGGGAAAATCAGTGAGGACGGCAATCACTTTGTCGCCCGACGCAATGTCGGTTCCCTGGGTGCCTTGCACGATATTTTCGGCAATGCGGGAGTAGAGATATGGGTCTTCGGTGTAAGCCTCTTCGTTGCGGCCCATGCGCGGATCGCGATCGAGTTCCAGCACCAGAGTAGAGAGCATGTGAATGCCCACGGACCTCGCCTCGGCCGCCGCCGCCGCATAAATTGACTTCACCAATTCCAGGTCAAAACTGCTGCCAATGGCCAAGCCTTCCGGGAAGATGGTAGCGCCGGGGAACATGGCGCCGTGCGTGCCTTCTTCATCTTCGAGAAGAGGAATTTTCAGACGTGTTTGGTTAAGCGCAATTTTCTGCAGTTCGTTGAAATATTCGGCTTGCTGGCGCGTCCCCTGATGGAGGATCTCATTCGCCAGCGTGAAAAACCCACATCCGGGACCGATCTCTTGAGTGTAGGTTCCAGCGGCGAATCTGCGGCAGGCACTCATCTTGGCGGGAATGTCTTTCCCCAGCTCGCTCACATAAACACACGGCAAATTTAGCTGCCCTACTTTCTCCTTGAGCGTCATGCGGCCCATCAGGTCAGCGATTCGGACCTCGACAGGTTGTTTCGAATCAAGGTAGGCGGGCAGTGCACTCGTTTGGGCAAAGACCACCGGCGCGTGGCAGAGGCCGACAGTGAGTGTGACGGAAAAGAAGTGAATGGCAAGGGTGTTTGACATGTTTTGAGGCGCGAAAATCTGATAAACTCGGAGACTCAGACGCAGTGTGCTCCAAGTCGAGTCTAATACTCTCTAGGATGGCATTCGGAATGACGCAGTTGAGAATAGCTCGCGCTGGGATGTTCATACTGGCAGCCACGCTGAGCTTCGGTTTCGTTGACAAAGACGCTGCATTCATTGGCAACCGCGGTTCCTATTGGGCTTTTCAGACAGTGAGCCAGCCGCCCGTTCCCGCGATTTCGGATGCTTGGGTGCGGAATCCAATTGACTCATTTATTCTTGAAGGGCTCGAAAGCAAGCAGTTGAAGCCTTCGGCTGCGCTGGACAAAGCGAGTTTATTGCGGCGGTTGACGCTGGATCTTATTGGTCTGCCTCCAACGCCGGCCGAGCTGGACGCATTTCTGGCGGACCACTCTCCGCAGGCGTATGAGAAGGTGGTTGACCGGCTGCTGGCATCACCTCACTATGGCGAGCGCTGGGGACTGAAGTGGCTGGATGTCGTTCGTTACGCCGACACGAATGGATTTGAACTGGACCAAGACCGGCCGCACGCCTGGCGATATCGCGATTATGTGATTGAGTCGTTCAATCAAGACAAGCCGTACGACCGTTTTATGGAGGAGCAGATTGCCGGCGACGAGATGTTTCCGGGAGACAAGAAAGCCTTGATTGCGGCGGGCTATGCGCGGGCGGGATCGGAGCACGTGGTTTCAGGGAACATTGATCCCGATGTCAGCCGGCAGGAAGTGTTAACGGAGATTGCGACGTCGGTAGGGCAAACGTTTCTTGGCATGACGATCAACTGCGCACGCTGCCACAACCATAAGTTCGACCCAATTCTGCAGGCGGATTTCTACCGCATGCAGGCGATTTTCGCGGCGGGCAAAGGGAAAGAAGTAGAGATTGCCACGCCTGACGAAAAGGCGGCGTGGAAAAGCGCGGACGAGGCTTATCAAGCGCGGCTCAAGCCGATTAAAGACGCGCTGGATCAGCTTGCGGCGCCGTATAAGAAACAAATAGAAGCGCAGCGGTTAGCACAGATCGAGCCGCAGTTAAGGGATGCCTATAATATTCCCAAAGACAAGAGAACGCCCGAGCAGCAGAAGTTAGCGAGCAATGCTTCCGACCAAATCGAGCCGACCTGGGATGTGGTTGTAGCGGCGATGACTCCGGAGGACAAAGAGAAGCGCGCGCAGTTGCGCTTGAAACTGCACGAAATTGAGGCGACTGAACCCGACCCGCTGCCGCAGGCATACACTTACGTGACTACTGGAGAGGCTGCGCCGCAGAGTTACATCTTGCGGTTGGGCGATCCGAAGAATCCGGTCGACCCAGTGAATCCTGGAGTTCCGCGAGTCGTGCAAGCGAACTATGAGATTCCTAAAGAGCCGATTGGCAGGCGAACGGCCTTGGCGAAGTGGCTGGCATCGCCCGACAACCCGCTCACTGCAAGAGTTATGGTGAATCGCATCTGGCAATTTCGCATGGGCAACGGCATCGTTCGCACTCCCAACGATTTTGGATTGATGGGCGATCGGCCCTCGAACAAGGCTTTGCTCGATTGGCTGGCGGCGGAATTCGTGAAGAGCGGCTGGAGCGTGAAAACGATAGACCGGCTGATTGTGATGTCGAATACCTATCGGCAGATTTCGACTCCTAACCCAGCGGGAGTTGCCGCCGATCCCGACAACCGGCTGCTGTGGCGGATGAATCGCAAGCGCATGGAGGGCGAAATATTGCGTGATGAGATTCTATCGGTCACCGGCAGCCTAAATCCGAAAGTTGGCGGGCGGCCGGTGCGAATACCGATTGAGCCGGAAGTTTACGACTTGATTTTCACCGAGCACGAACGCGACGGTTTGTGGCCGGTGAATCCCGATAAGACAGTGCAGGACCGGCGGAGTATTTATCTCTACAACAAAAGAAGCGTGAGGCTGCCATTGCTTTCGGCTTACGATCAGCCGGACGACATCACATCATGCCCGGTGAGAGGCACCAGTACTCATGCATTGCAGGCGCTATCGCTGATGAACAGCGACTTCATGCAGGAACAATCGCAGGCCTTTGCCGACCGGTTGAAGCGCGAATGCAAGAGTGCGAGAAGCTGCGAGGTGCGAACTGCCTGGAAGTTGGGTTTAGCGAGGCCTCCGAACCTAGGCGAGACGAAACTGGCGCAGAGCTTCTTTGCGAAAGGCGGCTCTTTAACCGATATGTGCCTGGCCCTACTAAATAGAAATGAGTTTGTCTATGTCCCCTGAGTTTGAAAAACACATTGGTTCGGCGGTAACGCGGCGCGATGTCCTGGTGCGCGCGGCACATGGTTTCGGCTCGATCGCATTGGCGTCACTGCTCAATGCGCCCGCCCAGGCTGCCGCGCAAAGAGTAAATCCGATGGCAGCCAAGCCGCCGCACTTTCCCGCCAAGGCTAAGTCAGTAATCTTCCTTTATATGGTGGGAGGTCCGAGCCACATAGATACTTTCGATCCAAAACCGGCGCTGGAGAAATATAATGGCCAGCCGCTACCGCCCAGTTATGGCACGATCGTAAGTCAGTTCACCAAGGGCGATACACCGCTGCTGAAGAGTCCCTGGACGTTTAGTAAATACGGCCAATGCGGGCGCGATGTGTCTACGTTGTTTCCTCACATGGCTCAGTGCGTGGACGACATGTGCTTCATAAAGTCTTTCTACACCGAAAGTACCGTGCATGCGCCGGCGATGTATCAAGTGAACACGGGGCGCATACTGATGGGTTATCCGAGCATGGGCTCTTGGATTACTTATGGGCTGGGTAGTGAGAGTGACAATTTGCCGGCTTATGTGGTAATGCCGCAGCCGGAAGGGACACCCGAGGGCGGCACGCCAATGTGGGGTGCGGGATTTCTGCCGGCGGTCTATCAAGGCACCGTGTTCCGGCCTGGTCCGAGGCCGATTGTGAATTTGAATCCGCCGCCCGGAATGACGCCGGAGCGGCAGCGGAAAACGCTCGATTTTTTGCAAAGCATGAACGAGATGGATACGCTTGATTCCGACACGGAGATGGCGGCGCGCATCAGTTCTTATGAGCTGGCGTTTCGGATGCAGAGCCACGCGCCGGATGCGGTGGATCTGACAAAAGAGACGGAGGCTACCAAGAAACTGTATGGGCTTGATCAGAAACATACTTCGGAGTTCGGAACGCGCTGTTTGTTGGCGCGGCGCTTGGTGGAGCGGGGCGTGCGGTTTGTGCAGATTTATTCAGGGGGCGGACCGGTGTCGGTGCAGTGGGATGCACACAGTAACCTGGTTAACAATCACGAAAAGATGTGCGGCATGACTGACTTGCCGGTGGCGGGCTTGCTACGAGATCTAAAGCAGCGTGGCTTGCTGGATTCGACCTTGGTGATTTGGGGCAGTGAATTTGGGAGACTCCCGATGTCACAAGGCGGCAATGGACGCGACCACAACCCGCATGGATTCACTATGTGGATGGCGGGCGGCGGAGTGAAGCCGGGTACTTCTATTGGGCAAACGGACGAACTCGGGTTGAAGGGCGAAGGCACGCGCTATCACATGCGAGATTTTCATGCGACCATTCTGCAGTTGCTAGGCATGGATCAAAACCGCCTATGGTTCCTGCACAATGGCCGCAATGAAAAACTTACCGATTTTGGCGGCAAGGTGATTCAGGAAGCGATCGCCTGAATCAGAAAATCAGCTTTAATGCCAGCTGAATTTGGCGCGAGGGCTGAGCGGCGGAGTATTGTCCGAAACTCGCTTGGCCCCAGGTAGTGTTCAGACTGGTGCCGCGGAAGTTTGGATGGTTTGCGAGGTTAAAGAACTCGGAACGGAACTGGAGCTTGAACCTTTCGCGGATTGCGAAATCCTTAAAGAGAGAGAAATCCACATTGGTCAGGTGGGCTGTCTCAATTGTGTTTCTGCCCGTATCGCCGAAGGTGCCGCTAACCGCCGTTTGGAAAGCGTTAGGATTGATCCAATTGCTAGGGCCTTGATTTTGTGGAATCCACGAAATGCTCGAGACGACATCGGGCCGGTTTTCGCCGTCGGAGTTAGAGACGCCAATATTCGCAATGACGGTACGCGGTGTGCCTGTTTGGGCGGTGGTCACTGTCTGGAACTCCCAACCTCCCAAGGCGGCGTTGCCGACACCGTTCATGGAGCCCAAGAAATGCTTACCCTTGCCGAACGGCAGTTCGTAAGTGGCGCTTAAGACGAAGCGGTCACGTACGTCGAAATCGGCGAGTCCTTTTTCCTCGCTTGGGTAACGAACGTCACGGAAGCCGCCGCCGTTGTTGAAGCCCAGAGATGCGTTGGATTGTTCATCAATGGCTTTGGAGAAAGTATAGGCAGCCAGGAAGCTGAGTCCGGCGGAGAACCGTTTCTCAACCTTGGCTTGCAAGGAGTGATAGGTAGAGCTGCTACACGAACACCAGAGGGACAAATCCGTTTGAATGAAAGGATAGGGCCGGCGTGCATTTGCGTCGCTGTTCGGATCAGTCGAGGGCGTGGGCTGATTAATGTTCCGGAACTCATACAAGCGCGTTCCCTTTGATCCAGCGTAAGCAATGTCTAAGAGCGAGTTCCAACCTAGGTCCTGCTGTAAGCTCAGGTTCCATTGCTGCACGTAAGGGTTCTTGAATTTGGGATCGAGAGAAAACAGGCCCGGCGCGCTGGGGTTGGTAAGTGCGTCCGAAGGAAAGCCTTGCGAGAGTTGATTCACGATCGGATTAAGAGACGTGATGCTCGAAGAGTTGTAGTTCGATTGCTCAAA